>Ga0105239_10001232_pt1 | contig 34884 bp, 33 predicted proteins | sample KBSC44metaG_FD_92761 | JGI IMG/M metagenome (GOLD analysis project Ga0105239, IMG submission 92761) | Corn rhizosphere microbial communities from Kellogg Biological Station, Michigan, USA - KBS C4-4 metaG | ecosystem: Host-associated > Plants > Roots > Rhizosphere > Soil | place: Michigan, USA... | reverse complement strand
TCGCCCCCAAACCGCCGCTTCTTCAACTCAACTCCACAACAGCCAACCGAGGCGGTCCGCTCCTGTTGTGGCCAGAAGCGGCCGTCGAAGAACTCAAAACCTACTGGTCATTGTTACCGTTTGTTATCGATTGGCGAAGGCAGCCGGATTTTGGTCGCGAGGACGTTTGAGCTATCATCAGGCAGTGAACTCAGTTTGCAGGCAAACTGACAATGCATGCAAGCCCGTCAATCTTGTGTTGAGGCAATACGAAGAATACAAAGGACAATGAATGGAAATCTGAGACTGGCAAGGGCCCCCAGAATGCTAGACGCTCAATCACCCCGCTTCGAATGCTGCCCAACACCATCCACCAAGTAACAAAACCTGCATCACCTTCGGTGCAAGCTCCCCAACCAAGGTTCAAGTGGGATATCCTATCTTAATTCTTGGATAATAGTGGTAGGTCTTCTTCAGGCGCATGTTCTTCCAATCGCTGCCTAGTGGTAAGAGAGCCTTTGCCGCTCAGGACTGCTCCGAACGACACCATTTGTCCATTTTCCATCACATGCTCCTCGAGTTTTGCTTAGGGCAATGGGGACTTTGGCTTCGAAAGTCCAAATCACATTGTCCCCCGTTTGTGCAATGAGATGAGATCATGCTCTGGCCCAGTCATCACGGGAACATTCCACGAGTCAGAGAAACAACCGGCTTCCACTCCACCACACTTTTGTTTGTTCGTCAACACGAATCTGTTCAGACACTTGTTTCGAGTTTCGCTCAGTGATGGACCCACCATCTGACTTGGGGAAGAATACAGCACGACCTTTTCTTCGCCCTGCGGGATGTTTCTCTGGCAGAAGCAGGTGACGCCTAATATCAACGTTCTGTGCCAGGCAATCACACATAGGGAGCAAAGTAGCATATCTCCCTGGCATTGACCTGTAGCCAGCCGCTGGGATGACAGAGCCACGCAATCACGAAGTTGAAGCCACGCCATGGGAGATGCCTGGTTTACAATTTTCTAGCTTCAGCATTCAAACTCCATCAAGCATCGGGTGGAAGAGAGTTCCGCATCTCCTACTATACTTTCGACTGCAATCATGCGAGGCGAATCACATGGATAGCGGCTCGCTGAATCATGCGTTGGGCCTCATCGCCACAGCTAGTTGTGGCTGGTGCCTATGCCTGCGAACAAAGCAGGTGGCAGTACATGAACCGTTCGCTTCGCGAAGTGAGGCCGCTTCCCTTGGATTGAAGCTGCACTGGTCATCGCCACACCTGGAGCGGAGTCGTTAAACTCTGGTGTCTCTGCCTGTAGTGGTAGTAATATGTCCGCGCCTCAAATCATTGGAGCATATTTGTAGTCCGGCCTGGAGATCTCATCTGTGGCCTGTGGCTACAAACAGAGAAACGCCTCCGCATGGGTTGTAACAAATGAAACTGCAACTTGAAAGAGACAATGCCAATCCACAGTCCCACATCAGGCGTTCACCATTTAACCATGAAAGCACCGATATTTGCACTCATCATCAGTGGAATGCATGTTTGCTGCAGTGGCATGTTCTACGGAATATTCTCCGTCGATTTCTCCCCTTACTAACGGGACAAGGATTCAGGTTCATGGAACTTGTGAGCTGAGATTCGTCATTGCAGAAATGTGCCTGACAATGAGAGTCAATTCATAATACACGCTTGTCCGGCTGCTTGGTCCACAGCTAGGAACATGAGATGCGTGCTTCTCAAACATCCAACATCTCATTCTGTTACGGTGTTACCGACATCAGGCAACATCCTGGGCGACTACTACGGAGTACCTGGTGCCTCACTTAGGCACAACCAGCCAGGACAATGTCGCTGATCTTCCCGACCCTCACGCAAGCTCCCGTCGATTCGTTTGACGATCTATTCAGGCTGACCTCCTTCGTTGGCCCTGATCTACATTCAGGAACGGATACTATGCTTATTCCCGTAGACGGCCTCAAGGTTTGTCACCGCGACCTACTCTGTCGTAGAATGTTTGGCCCTAGATCAACCATCTCAAAATACCTCAATTATCCATGCCTGAAGAGGCCTCCATCACTAGTTGTTTCACATTCAATGCATTTTTCCACAATGACCCGGATCTATTTTGCTTACTGCTGCACCTCCAATCCCCAGTTCCACGGGTGTTCCACGGAAGCAGTGTCAGCGTGAGGCCTGGCGTATTCCACTACGTCTTCGAGACCGTTTTAGCGAGGAAATGCCATTCTCTGGATCTAACCACTGGAGCTACGGCACCCGGGTCCCCTAGGAAACTGCCCGTACATGAAATGGGTCGAATCGTGGCATCAGCGGCGCTGGATCTCACCTAAACTGGTATCATCTGGGCTGAGCATGCGCCACGTAGACTGTCAGGCGAACATCTGCTGTTTTCCTGAGGGCGAATACGGCCAACCACAGTGGATTCATCGAGGCATCGATTTTCCCTCATGATCAACAAGAAAAGGGCGTGTGTCTTGTTATCCGAGGATTGTTACTACTACTCCTGCCATGCCTATTCCAATTCTCTGATTATCAGCCACACCCCGCGCCTCCGATCCGCGTCAATACTTTCTTTTTGTTGCCAGTTGGAAATTTTTCGGTCAATGTGAGCTGAAGTGGCAAAAATACAGCAAGTCAACACTGGTTGGTTACCTAATTTAGTTAGAGCGGGGAAATCACCCGAGGTGCAGCGTGGTCCTCTGTGCTGCGGAAAAACCCAGGGAAGATCCGGGACAGGCAACACCGAAAGGGGGTGGCAAATGTTGCCGCTTGACTGTCTTCCTTATTCGTTCGGTTGGCTCCGGCTTTTCTCTTTGACCACCAACAACCTAATCTTCAACATCGTTCGAGCATCACGCGTCTTGTCAAAGAGGTGGTGTCCGGTGAATGACCCTTTCGAATAACATTATGCAGGTCGATGTCATTCAGACGAGAACGATGACTCCAACCCTGGGCCCTCGCCGTAAGTCCGGATAACTGAACAGTGAACACAAGCCCGCGTCCATCGCTTCACGATATCGTGTCCCTATTGAAATCCCTTATGATTTGGGAAGGTGCCCAGAGCATCGTGATTCAATACGTCTAGGATCAGGGGAGATGTATCTGTTTCGGATGGCGCTCTATCAAGCAGAAGGACAACCCTTTTCCTGAAGATGAAGAAGAATTCCTGCGCCCTGCCTCACTTCGAGCAAACAACTGTGTGTGGAACGGACTGCGGAACGACGTGTGTTCACGTAGTTGGCTCTTTTCCACTCCTGTCTCGTTCTGAGTGGTGAGCATTGCTAACTACCTCCTCCCTTTGGGCCGTGACGGACAAATGAACTCAGAGGAAGTGATCCCATCATTCCACATGATAAATGAAAATATGTAAGTTTTGCTATTTTGCATGCTCTAGAACGACTCCGCAAATCCGAAGGCAGTGGCTAGGGGGAATGACCTTGTGAGTGGCAAGCCAGCAAGAGGGTGTTTACCGTTCGTTGCTCTAGCCCTGCTAGTTAGGACGTTCGTTATTTGCTCCCTTTTTTGTCGCAACAGTAAACCCAACGGGCTCCAAGACTGTCCAAGGCAATGTTACAACAGGATTGTCACGGCACCGAATTGCGAGCATATCACTGGAATAGGTAAAGAGAGAACAAACCTATCCAGTAATTTTCATCTTCATCGAATCACAGGAGGAGCAAAACCTTTTCTTTCTCTCCCCGCCCACAATAAATCCGCTAATAGTGGACCTGAAAACTAGTACGAAGCAAAAATCAGATTTGTCGGGGCATCAAATTGCTCAAATATCACTACGATATCCAATTCGGATGATTGCCCTGTCGAGTCATTGAAATTCCAGCTTCATGGAACACCGATCGGATTCTACAGAGACCCCAAAACCTTCCTCCCCCGATCGCCCGCGAAACATCCAATTGAGTCTGAGTTAAGTAACGGAACCGTGATCGCAACGAGATCGCTGGGGAATCAAACCACCAGCTTTTCTCTGGAAAGGGTGATAAGCAACACTGCCCCTAATATCGAGTAATTTGCCCGGCGTTATGGTTGCTTCATGCGTCAGAGCGCAGAATCTGAGCTGGTAAAAAAAAGCCAAGAGATAAACACTCTCTTCCCCTGAAGCCCACAACGGCTATATATCAGGGGTCAAAAGCCCAGCCCCAAGGGCACGAGCAGAATTGTCGGGAGCATGCAAATGCCCCAGAGCTGCGCCCCTGGACACTGCGTACCTGACCGAGTAATTCCCAGCTTCGTTGAACAAATACAATCAATCCAAACACACGGGAGGAGGCGCAAATAAATGCCTCCCCCCCCCTTCATTACCTGAGTCAGCGCCATAACCAATTTCTCGTAATATGTACATAATACCACCAACGGCACGTGAGGCGCTGTGTCTGTCTTGGACCCCTGTTTACAATCTGGCTGCAGCGAGCTGCGTTCGCCGGGCCACGAAAATGCACGCCGACCACCCAGAATGGGAAGCTCCGACACCCTGAACAGGAAATATTCCATTCCAAACTCGCAGATGATTTTGCTAAGCCGGCTGCGCCAGCCAGGGGGGGGGAGGGGGGGCAATTTCCTGTCCGCACGGTGCAGTGACTTGTGAAACCTCGCGCGGTGGATTGTTCCACGCGCGCACGCTGCTGGGGGGCGATCTCGAAATCTTGTGTCTCTTGTAAGTAATTACCCTTGTCGTGTGTATCTGCTGTGACTCATGAGACGTGACTTGGACGGATCAGTTGTGATGAGGAAGAAGAGAGGAGCTCGGAAGAGCTATTATCAGTAGGCTTAGGCTCCATACAATTGGGAATATCGTGGTTGAAATCTACGTACGGATTGGTTTCTCCCTTCGTTCGATGTTCTGAAGTTACAGCCCCCTTCCCCCCAACTCCGTTCTATCTTCTCAGTGATTCGGAATTCCTCTCGTAGACATTCGACGATTAGAAAACCTTCTGAATCTGCACCGAGTATCTAGCTTCGTCATACAAAGATTACTTAGCAGCTGAACAGCAGATGGCGATTGGTTTCGAAATTGGGGGAAGAAAACGAGCCGGATTCGGAAGATCAGTTAGAGAAAAAGGAACGTGGCTCTGTGACGCGGCAAGTAATATATCATGCTGTATATGTAGCTTTAAGATAGTATCTAAGCAAATGCATAAACCGAGCTTCGTAAAAGGGAATGCTTCTTCGTCCCCGTCGTAACGCGATGCTATGCAAGAAAGCAAATGGACAGGGAAAATGCTATGAAAACAAAAATGTAACTTCCCTCGCTTCTGAGGGAGTGTACTGTGGTTCCTAGAGAGTATATCATTCGTTGCTTCGTATCGAGGTGTATTCTTCGGAGTGAGTGGTCTTGCGGCCCTGCAGACTCGTAGATGCGTGCATTGTTGTGATTGTGTGTCCCATCCGCCCTCAGGCTGCCCATCAAAAATGCAGGTTTGCATATTGGAGCGCTCGCGGCGAGCGACATTCATCTAGCTCCTGCGTTTGTGAGGCAGAGGAGGCTGCCACCTGCCATGTTGAGTCGTCGCGAGTAGCTGTCGGCTTTATCTCTTCTTTTTAGCGGCGGGGTGTTCTCACAGGGTCCCTCCGCACCCAGTTGATGCGCATCCTGCCTTCTTGGTGGGTACCGTCAATTGGTGGTGGTAAAGGTATATTGTGTCTGCCGTTTGAGTAGCGCGCCCGCGGGGTATCACACGGGCTGGCGCTGGTGCTCCGGGGGGCGTAGCCGTGCTGTCTGCGAGTGGATGATGTGGTGGTAGCACCGGTACCATCGCTGTAGGATGTTGCTGAGGACGAATCTGTGAAAGCGCTATATTTCGGGCGTCCATGTGAAGACTTTGTCCTGCAGCTTACGCTGGATTCTGTGTCACTTGTGTTGGAGGATTGAGAAAGAGCGCTTTCAGCATTGCTGGTCGCTGCCTGCTGTGTCGCAAGAGTGACTGGGTGGAAAACCCCGAGAGTCGCAGGACCCCAGCGTGCAGTGTATCCACGCCAGACGAACTTGACTTCTCGGTCTCGTCGCTTGACGATTAATTCCAGGTCCGCCTCGAGAGACAGAATCTGCTCAATCACTTCTGGTGTGAAGACTATTCCTGTATTGTCAGCCATTGTATCCTGGGTATTGATGGGTTGGCTAATGCCACTGTAACACTCACGAGGTAAGGTCGGCGAGTCAAGATCGACTTCACCTCGCAACTCATACAATCTATTTGATAGAACGTCAATCTTGGATTTATACTTGCTCAAGACTCGTAGTTCTGCTTCCCGACGAGCTGCTAGATCGCACTGACTGCACGAGCCCTCTAGGATGAAGATTTCCGGAGCGGGTTCGAGTGGGTGCACACGGAGATGAAACGGAGCATATCTGAGCAAACCCGCTTGATATTTCATCAGAACCGGTTGGACATTAAGAGGTCTGGAACAGGGTGGTGATGCATGAGGGCAGGTAGTATAGTAGAACTCCTGGCCGTAGGCAATTTCAGGGTCCGGTAACACTGGTGTCTTTGTCTCTCGAGTAGTGGGTCGTAATCTTCGTCTCGTGCCTTTATCGCCAACGGACGCTTCTGAAATGCAGCGTGAAGATCTTGGTGGGTCGGGAGCGGTCTCAGAAATAAGCAAATTATCCCACACTGTTCGATCTGGCAACATCTTGTGTTCGGTACCACACACTGGAAACGCACTCCTGTTAAAGGGCTTGACAGCAGACAGTGAGCTCCCGCTCCGGGTCTCAGATGAAGTAATATCATCAGTTGCCTCGGAGTTTGCATGCCTGCATTCATCGCACCAAGTCTCTGGTGCACTGTCCTCATAATCACTATAGTCCTCCCAAGGTCCTTTCCAACTTGTTGGTGGGTGCCTCGGCCTTCGTTGGCGGGATTGGAAAGTCTTCCAGCTATTACTAGCCGCAGCAGATGCTGGTGAGTTCAGACGTGCTGGAGCACATTCCTGTGCCGAAGAGTGGGTGCTATTCATTTGCTGTGCATCTGGTCCCCGGATAGTTACTCGTCGAGTACGACGAGTTATTGGCAGTGACTGCATAGGTGCGGTAGTTTTCGTGGACACTCGTGCCTTATCACTGACGACCTGGACAACTGGCACTGAAGGCTTAGAATTCGAGATGAATAAGGTGCTGGAATGTTTCGAGCTTGGACTTTGAGTATTCTTCCTTGTCAAATTTGTGTTTGGAGAACCAACACGAAGGAAGAGATCCATAGTGTTGGTCAAGATACTAGATATTCAATTGGGGATGACTCTCAAAGCTGGGTGCCCAAGAAAGATATTTGTCGAGTAGGTCGTAACGCTTACTGGACAAAGATTTGGGTATTTAATAGTTGCCTCATGTCAATGAACCACCATAGGCTTTGTCTTGGCCGCCACGTAGCACACCTGAGGGCTTTGTGGTTTGGACTCCATTGTGTTCAAAGCATGAGATCTGTCTTGAAGGAGAACACGTTGACTGACAGCACGAGATGGAAGTCTCTGAAATAATGAATCGGTTTGAGATCACCACGCGTTCTGGAACAAGTTGTTGCATCCACAACAAGATGAAAAGCTAAACTTCTCAGAGTTTGCGGTGTGGAAATGAGGAATGATCACGTGATCGACCACGGCAGTGCGTTGTCAACTTCAGCCTTCCGAGTTTGGCCGGGTGTTCCAACACCCACGGTGGATCTCGGTGAGTTGCGACCATTGAAGCTAAAACCGGTCTCAGTCCTCCTCAACATCTCCCGTTAGGATGATCCTGAGATTCAGGCGCAAGCGAGCAACCTCATGTTCAAGCGCACTCAACTTTGCTGCAATACTGAGCAAGCTGGGATCACCAGTCTCTACTCGGACCTTTTCGCGGACGATAACGTCTTGCCTTCCACGCCATTCAAATATCTCTCCCATTTCATCATGATTGGGAGGTTTTGGTCCAAGACCTAAAAGTTTGGTCCTGAGGCTGAACCCTGACAGAGAGAAGGCGGACTCGTTAGGGGTACTTGGTGTACCTCCTGGAGAAGTAGGGGCGAGTGTACGGACCGTAAGGACAAGGTGAGCATCCTGAATAGTGAAATGCAAACTCAGATGTTCACCTAAAGGAGGCTGGAAAGTGTTTTCGTCGGGACTGTTTGTCCACCAGTCTGCTCCAGGAACTGGATCAACGTCATTTCTCGGTCCAGAGCCTTTCAGACAGGCTTTCGCTTCGCGAAGGTGGTCATGGAGGAGCTTCAATTGACCAGAGATGAAGGACGAATCGGTTGACTGGCCAGTCCATCGAGACACATCAATGATGTCCAAGGCATCATTGACTAGAGATTTGACGGCAAATAGTTGAGGAAGCAGAATGTCTGGTGAAGAAGGCGATGCAGCAAATATTAGACGCGTAGAAGGAGTAGAAGTAGTTGTGCCCCTAGGGGTATTGGGAGGAAGAGTTGTAAGCCTAAGGTGGATGTTCTGAAAGATCAATCAATCAGCCCATCCCAGAGTGGGAAAATCCTACTATCTTACCCCTTTGACCAATTTTGTGCCTACTCGAGTGACAAAGCCTTTGACACTTTCTGACCTGAGAGAAGACAATACCAAGGTAGAACCGGGCTCCTTCGGGGCCAATAAGGCAGCACAATCTTCAAGGCCCTCTTTCAGGGCACCGAGGGAGGGTTGAAGAGACTCCAGAAACCATTGAAGCTCGAGCTTCTGATACACCGTCAGTTGAGGAGTGACAGGCAGATATTTGTCACATTGTTTGTTGAACCCTTACCAAGGAGGTGTCTTCGGCCTTTCTGAGCTCATCAGGGGCTATTGGAGGGTATACCCAAGTTGACATAGCGGGATTGGGATACAGTATAGAGAGTCTATGTAGGTACGGAGCACATTGACCTATCGTGGAATTGATATTCTAGCGATAATGGAGAAGTGCCTACCAATCTAGGTTGAAGCTAAGAATGGATGGACGAGCACCCAACGAGTAGGCGTAATCAGGTGACAGAGTTCGTGGTTGCGAAGATGGATGCTGAGCCGGGGAACCAGACTGGCGCTATTGGTGACTAGACTCGGTAACTAACCGGATATATTATAGTGTATAGAGCTAGCGGCTAGCTTAGGTCTAGTGTGGCTGTGAATGACGTGTGTGTTGTTTTTTTGGCAGCTTATCCTCCACAATCGACCTCGGGCTGCTTGAGTCTCTGTGCCACACAAATGCCGTGTCTCTTTGGGAAACTGGGTTGCAGCTTGCAACTTGCAACCCAGACTAAGCTGAATTGTTGCTGAGTTGAGCTGCCCACCAGTGCGAGGAGCCGCTTACTGACACCGTCGATTGGCATTCTTGGTTTATCCTACACCTCCGGGGGCCACACTTCAAAGTTCGGTGCAATTGTGGGTATCCCAAAGGTGACCTCATCCAAGACTTTTGCTGGTCGCTGCCACGACAGCTCCTCTTCCTCCCAGCTGCGAGTACAAAGGCTCATCTTCCTTTGCTTCTGTTACGTGGCGCCTCTTCCCCTCCATTGCCCTTGCTCATCATTCTCGAGTATTCACGCCTGGTTGTGGCCACGGCCTTGTCGCCCGTCCTCCTACAGCATCCCCACGACCACTGCTTGTTTGACTACTCTCCAAAGAAGGCAATCAGAACGTCCCGAACATGGCCGGAAGTGAGTAAACATGTGATCCCAAATCCGCAATGAGACACCCGCTAATACATCTTTACAGAGGGACTCTTTAGCTTGCTGTCCTTGATCCTCGTTGCCGGTGGAGTCCTGTTCATGTTCTTTATCCTCCTGGCAGGTGCCATCGACAATTCCCCAGTCAATAAGTTCTATCTTCTCCAGGCAGATACGTCGTTGATACCCGGAGCTCCCCCAGTCTCAAGATGGTCATATTGGAATGTATGCGGTGTTGAGAATGGCCACACAGTTTGTGGTGACGAGGACTACTCACAGGTCCATCCAGCGTATCCGCTGGATCCCCCTTCACACCGGACTTTCGACACAGATACTGGTGTCCCCAAAGACTTTGTCGACAATCATGGCTTTTACTTCCTGATGACACGGTTTATGTTCGCATTTATGCTCATCGCTCTGTTCTTTGGAGTTATGTCATTATTCACTGGCCTCCTGGCCCTGTGCACCAGGATTGGTAGTTATCTGAGTGGTCTCTTGACCTTGATCGCTTCCTTCTTCCAGGCTATCAATGCTTCGTTGATGACTGCCGCTTACGTCAAGGGCAGAGATAACTTCCGGGACAACAACCAAGACTCCGACATCGGTCAATACGCTTTCGGGTTTGAATGGGCCGCTTTTGCCTGCTTTTTCATTGCGACTGTCCTTTTCTGTGTCGGTCCGTCGCGGAAAGAAAAGACGACAACATCCCACCGGACTGGATTCTTCAAGGGCCGAAGAAGCCGGAGCACAAGAAGCCGAGGCAGCTTCGTCCATGACAAAGAGTACGGGTCATAACAGATGGAATGAAGAGGTCAGTGAAGGAAAGCCGCCTTCCGCGATGGAACGGGGAAAGCTATACAAATCTCCACCTATTCTAGCAAGGCTGAGAATATCCGAGTATACGGACCTTCAATTCATCTCCAGTCTTCGACTGGGCTTACCCCCGAATTGTCCCGCTAAGCAAACAGCCAGCCAGCAAGTTGGCCATTAATGCCAAGTTATCACCATAGCGGGCATGTCACATTCGATGACCCGAGAAACGAATCTTTGTACAGGGTTTATGAGGTGTTATGGATTGAAACGGACAATCTCATGATTGGATCTGTTTTACAAATGAATATCAAGACTGAACAACGTCTTCTGTCCTAATTACTAGCACGGAGTGTCCTACAGTAATGTTTGATTAGTTAGAGCACAAATTGAAAAATAATTGCCATTGAGCTTGATCTCAAAAGGTTGTTAGAGTGTCTGAAAATTGTTCGGGATAGAATTCTCTGCTGCGATTCACGTGATGTTTGGAGCCTTCCGTTGGGAATCTTGCCCAAAATACCCATTGTGAGTACCCAAACTACTCGAAGGGTATTTGTCAAAGTAGTAATCAAACTCACTCAAGATTACAGATATCTGGACATCCCAAAATTTTGATTTGTACATCAGCTCTAGGATTATCACATCCATACATAGGCGATCGATGATCGTTCCCCAGGTCATACGGAGTACCTCATGCCTGGGTCCTGGGGACTTCGGGCTTGATGGCCCGATCCTCTAGGCTGCTCCACCAGAACATGCTAGCCAAAAGCCAATCCCAACCGTGCCTGGTGCTTTTGTATCACTAGTTATTCAGTTAAAGCGCGATCCCATCCACGCGAACATACTCGTGCTCCAATTTTATCCCATGACTGTCAGTAGTCTAGTATCCTCCCATTCGATGAACACCAATACACTCCCCATATCGAATGACGCCCTTGTCTACCCGTTATCTCGTACAGACTCTAGATCTAAAATGAATGTGATACTCGACTCAGGGTTGGAGTCGACTATGCTTCGAGCTCGAAGCTATTTGTTCGGGACTCGGATGGAGCTAAGATATCAGAGGCAGGATTAGTTTCTAGCGGACAGTGTTGTGTGCAGATTCTTACTACTTACCTCTGCAGGCTCGTGCAGCATAAACTGCGGCTTGGAACATGGCCAACAGGGCAATGATGGCCATGAGAATCCCAAAGACGAGCGAGACGGTGACTTCGGCTGAAAGCCCCATCGTGGAGGGAAGAAGGCCCAAATCGAAACGGGGTTGCTGGGTGTGATTCGATCAAGTTGGAACGGGCAGTCACAGGCAAGGCTGTGTTTGTGTGGCTGTGGCCGAAGCGAGGCTAAGGCTGATTTTGGAGAATGCTTTGACTGATTGCTGGTCTTGATTGAGCTTCGACGAGGTGGCTCTAGATTTACAAGGCTGGTGATCGGATGCTGTAGTTGAAAGATGCAGTTGAGCTTTGCAATTGTGAAGTAGAATAACGCATGGCTACGGATTTTGGTGAGTGGGTGGGCGAGTTTATACTCAAGGCCCATTTCAACGACTTTTGACGAAATAGGTCGTACTGATGAACTGCTACGTGGGCCAGGACTGCGTCCAATCCTAAACGAGTATGGTAGGCCCTGAGCTCGGTAGGTCGACGTACCCCTGGCCCATGGGGTCGATTGTGGCTTGGTCTCAGCGGGCGGACGCAGGCCTCGTCTCAGCGTCTGTAAGTCCTCCGTGCTCCGTACTTTAGGTTTGAATCCCCTTTCGTAGGGTTGAATCCCCTGAGATGTTAACAACTTTTGCCCCGACCATCTAACTACGAGTACTCCGTAGTTGGGGCAGGTGGCGGTTGTAACCCAATGTGGGACCGAAAGGGTGAACGACTTTTGTTCTAAGGAGCTGTGCCTAGCCTAAGGGCGTAGTGACCGAAGCCGCCCTGAGTACGGAGTACTCTTTACACTGTACCAATGTACGAACAGGAAAGGCCTCCCAACGATTGGATAGGCCACAGTCTACTCAGTTGCGGAGTTCGAAAAACCGCTGGTCTAGGAACTACGAGCACAAAACCCATAGGGCTGTCCCTGGTATCTGGGGAGATGTATACTTCATCCTTTAACCCAACCACACCGCTCGATAGACCATTTGTCAGGTCGGCTCTGATACGGAGTACTCGTCCCCCATAAGTATGTCTGCGGGCTGCAGCTTCGGTCCCTTGACGAGGAACACGCCAAAATGGGGAAACAGGAGAGTAGTTTTCAATGTGTAAATTCGTTCGCCTGACGGCTTTTGATCTTAGCGGATTAGCACTTACAAAATGTACAAGAGTCCAGTGGACGTTCGGCTATTGATCTAAGAACGACTTTTGGCATGCCAGGCTGGAGGGGAGATGTGATCGGCTAATTGTGGGGCGAGAGTCATGGTGATGAGGATGTCGATTGGGAAGCTGTGAGGGATGCCAATGGGGATGCCATGAGGGATGCCATGAGGGTGCCTAAGTACTCCCGTACATGCTGGTAGTACGATAGGCCATGATAAAAGCTGCACCCCGATTGAAAGCGGCTAACTCGAAGGGCTCAAAGGCCGGTCAAGGAGAATACGAATTATGCGCGGCTGGCGCGGATGAGGCACCCTGAATAGACCGACTTGGCCCTTAAGTCAACGTGGCCAACTCATCGTGCATGCAAGAAGAAATGTGTGAAGACCGACGTTCCGTTCCACCTATGTTTGCTAGTCCTGCACAGCCTGTTTGGATGATTTAACACAAGTTGCAACTTTTGTCCTGACTGAGGCCTCGAGCCAGAAGCAATAGCCGAAGTTCTCTCTTCCGTGACCCCTCAAGAGCCATGATTTGGCCTGGACTTCCACACAATCCTGCATCCAAATAGATTTGTGGCTCAACATTTTCCGTCATGTCATTTTCCCTTCCAGGCTCCCATTTTACGATCTCCCAGATTGTCACTTGGATCCCCTGACATCGTGGCATTGATAGCAGCCCAAGCCCGTGCCCCTCGGATCCCAGAGGAGGAATGGGAGAGACATAGGGCTAACATCGAGCATTTGTACATTCATGAGGGCTTCAATCTAAGGGACGTGGTTCGGGAAATGAGCGACACTTATGATTTTCAGGCCACAGACAAACAGTACAAGAGGCAACTCGCCAGTTGGGTTGTGCGAAAGAATATTTCCACCAAAGAAATGAGAGCTTTGGTACATGTACCTGTCGAAAAACGCACTGTTAGAGGAAACGTCGTCACACAAGCGAAACTTGTTCGTTTTATACGCAGGCAGAAACAAAAGACATCGAAGCTGGATCAAGAACAATCTCAAAAGACTCCTCTGGTTGCGACGACATCTCCGGGTGATGTCTCAGCTTCAGGTCCAAGGTCATCAAGTCCAGCTGCTTCAGTCTCGCCATCAATAAGCAATATATCAGGAAGAAAAGGCCCGGCTCCACCTTTGGCCACTATCTGTTGGCTGCCTCGAGCTCGACCTTCAGAAGTCAAAGATGCTATGTCTGACAGTGAGCATGCTCTTGACATTGAATCGGTAAGCCATCTACCATGGCACGAATTGAACAACCTATTAATCCGAATTCGTGGTCCCTTGGCAGCACTATCCGCCTCTTAGTATCCATGAACTCCTTCCAATACAAACTTTTACAGGACCCTCACCCTTTGGTTTATTGTATTAGCAACATGCTTATCGTCTAGGCGCTCCCCACACTTATTTTGAGTGTAAAACACTCCATACTTGCGAACCACGCGGGATTTACAAAAGGTGGACAAGTAACGAGTGACCATTAAAAGCTGTGTCTTCCGCTAGGTGTTCGGATTCGTTTTATAGATCGATACTGGACCGAGGTCCATGTTCTGTGCCAGGTAGTGCCTTTTGATAATCTTGGATTTAACTCGTGGGATTCGGACATGCTCCCCGTTAAGGTACTTCTAATAGTATCAAATTTTGGCATTTATATTCCTGGGAATAATGGAGGAGAAGCTAAGGGTCCAAAGACCGCTGTTGCCACTGTCTGCTCTAGTGATGGCATAAATCGGAAGGATCTATGCTGAAAAGACTAATCATGGAACTCGCGGATGGGTGTAGGTTGGCCATTTCCGATCCAAGGAATCAGTGCCAATCAATATGCTGGCCGCAAAATGCAACAGTAGGTAAGGGCGTGGGCACGGCCGATTTTAGCCAAGCAAGTCTCATCGACTACTGCCACGCACATACCTACCTATCCAGAGGCATAATATTCGGATGTTGTCACTCTCCTAAGTGGCATGGATTTTGCTTCAGATCAAGGCTTCTTCATGGTCTCAGAGGCTAAATTCTAGTCCCACAACAGGCCTCGTTACTTTCATGGTTGACTACTGTCTCTTGCAGGCACCTAGTAGGTTTCTGGTACTCATCTGGAACCTCTGGTAGAGGAGGAGGAGATCATTTTTATTTGGTGCGATTTGGCGGGATATGAGGAGACTCGTCAAGGTGGTGCAGCGCCGAGGTGGGAAATACTCGTTCTAGACTGGCTAGTTCCCTAGTTAGGTAGGTATGCAAACTCGAGGCCTTCCATACCGTACAACGCTTCCGACCTCCTCAAATGCCCTCTCGCAACATCTGATTGTTCCCCTGCAGAGCAGGAAACCGGCTGTGGGAAGAATTCGAGGACATGCACGTGCTAGGGCTAGCTTATGTATGGAAAACACAAAGGAAATAGTGGCTAGCATATCTACTTAATCTTCAAGAATGCCAGATCGCCCAGTCTAGCGGAATGGCTAAAATCTTGTTTTGAAAACCCCATACTGTCTTTAGGTTGACATGAGGAGTGTTCAGCCTTGCTGACTAAGTCGCTAGGCATCCTCCACTGGCACCTAACCGGGCTTCTCTTTTCAACCACAGATCGACCACGGGCCGCATATAGAAGCGAATGAGTGCCCTTTGTACTTACTTGATTCATCAAGAACTCAACCTAGCCTGCTCTCAAAAGTGTGTATTGAATCCTGAGTTTTAGCAGGGCTCTCAGCAAGCCCCTGATCGACAAAACTCTCACCTGCAAAGATCAAACCAACATCTCAAAGCCATGCCCACCAACAGCAAAACCAAAAAACGAAAGAGAGCTGCGTATATCGAGATCTCCAAGGAGGCACAGCAACATCGCTGTGAGAGTCTCAATCAAGTACAGCCTTCGCTGCCTCGGCTTCTGTGCCACTCGACATCGTCGACGAATGTCATGAAAATGCCCGAGACCATGCTAGACCCCTTTGAGATCAGAATTACCCAGCTTCCTCCGGAGGAGCTTGTTGCAGAGCTCGCGAAAGGAGAGATGACTGCCAGAGCAGTGACCAATGCGTTTCTCCGTCGAGCGGCTCTCGCCCAAAGAGTGGTACGTACACTGAGCACTACCCTTGGAATGCCCCTTCCCTAGTTTATCCCGCCATGGAGGCTTTCTCCCGGTCCTGACAAAATTCAGACGAACTGCATCACAGAGCTCCTACCCGAACGGGCTCTCAAGCGCGCAGAATTCCTTGACCAATTTTACGCTCAGCACAAACGCCCCATCGGCCCACTACACGGTCTACCGATCAGCGTCAAGGAGCACCTTGGGATGAAAGGCTTGCGCTTGACTGCTGGGTACTGTGCGTGGTGGGGCCATATCGCGTCAGACGATGCCCACGTGCTAAAGATCCTGTGGGATGCTGGCGCAGTGTTCTATGCTCGCACAACGGAACCGCAGAGTATGATGCACCTCGAGACGCATAGTAATCTGTACGGCGTGACGGTGTGTCCTTACAATACGAATCTTTCTGCGGGTGGGAGCTCTGGTGGGGAAGGCGCGTTACTGGCCATGAGAGGCAGCTGTTTGGGAATTGGGACTGATGTTGGAGGTAAGAACTTTGACCTCCCTCGCTTCTTCCTTGCATCTTGCATTCAATTTTTCACCTCGTGTATTATTCAACCCTGGGCTCCGGCAGAAGAACCAAACGTTATTAAAGACTTCTAAATTGAAATGAATACACAGGAAGCATACGCAACCCAGCAGCGAACAATGGAGTCTACGGCTTCAAGCCGACAGGATTCCGAATCCCGACAGATGGATGGTCCTCCATTGCCGCTGGAGCAGACTGCGTGATCAGCTGTATTGGGCCACTGAGCACTTCACTGGCAGGCTTATCTCTTTTCATGCGGGTAGTCATCGCGGCCAAACCATGGCTCACCGAACCAGCGCTCATCCCCCTGCCCTGGAATTCTCCAGAAGCCACCAACAGCATTACATCCTCCACACACCTTAAGATCGCAATCATGAAGCACGACAACGTCGTCCTCCCACACCCACCGATCACACGAATCCTCTCAACTCTCTCAGAGAAACTCTCCTCCATTCCGAACATCACTGTCGTACCCTGGGAACCTCATCTTCACGACGAAGCCTGGGCGATTCTGTCCAGCCTATACTACCCGGACGGTGGGGCAGGCGACCGCACGATAATGGACGAGAGCGGTGAGCCCACCCTTCCGCTGACAGACTGGATGCTCAATGAGAATCCGTGCGTCAAGGTGCTCTCCCCGCAGGAGCTGTCCTACTGGCTCGAAGAGCGTGAGGAGTATCGGCGGGAATATGCCGCTGTGTGGAATAAGACGGGGGAATCTGGACCTGTTGAGGAGGATGATAGTTCCGTCGTTGATGTCGTCCTCTGTCCAGTTGGGCCCAGTGTCGCGAACCGCCTCAACACGGCGAAGTACTGGGGATACACCGCGGTATGGAACCTCTTGGATTATCCGGCCGCGAGCTTTCCGGTGGACAAGGTCGATAGAGAAGTCGATCGTGCATATTCACGAGGAGATTTTATGAGTGGCGCTGATAAGCAGAACTGGAAGTTGTGTAAGCGCTCTCCTCGTCTGATGAGGCTCAAAAACTCACTAACGAACCATTCTCTTCACACAACAGATAACGACAACCCACAAGAATTTCACGGCCTTCCCGTGAGTCTGCAGTTAGTGGGCCGACGGTTCGAAGATGAGAAGGTGTTGGCCGTGCTGGAGTACCTCCACTCCGTAGTGAGATTGCCCTTCTGTGAGTTCCCTTGATTGGTTGTCGTGTTGCATAAGTAGATCGTGTTCATGGGGATGGCGAAGAAGAGGGAAGGACGAGAAGATGGTGTTAAGAATATATGATATGTATACACTATAGTTTACATACTGCAGTCCCTTGTATGTGCAACGCCCAACTACCGGGTAGTGAGCTCGGGACAAGGCCACTTCACGGCAACTTGGATACCTACAAGCAGACCATTGGCTACTCAAACAAACTGTATCTCTTTCTTACCCCACCGCTCGATCGTCTTCGAGGCATATTTTCCTTGCATCAAGTGGACCGGATCCTGCACGGCCTAGAGTTTCATCCAACTAATAAACATAAGGAATGATCCTCCAGGGCACGAGCTTGCAGTAGCGCTCCCAATCTTTGCCGTACTTCTTGCGGCACTTCTCCTCGTCACGGCGTTCACGGTGCACGAGCAGCACGCCGAAATAGACGATGTAGAAATACGTAAAGATCATGCCCCAGGCACGGGCGGGGCCCTGCTCGACTTCAGAGGTGACGTTGCCGGTGACGGGGTTCTGGTAGTTGTGGACGAGGTATCCCGCCACGCCGGTGGGCAGGCAGTAGCTGAAGGACATGATCCAATCGCCCAGGTAGTTGATGTGGCGGGCACGGCCCCACCATCCGGAGACGATGAGCTTGGAGCCGGTCTCGGTGGAGATGGACTCGAGGTGGGCGACGCGCGGGTCGTTGGGGTCGGTGCGGAAGCGGTTCTTCTGATTGTTGGCCGAGCGGAAGATGTAGTAGCCCACGCCCTGGAAGGCCAGCACGCCGGCGATGCCCTGGAGGCCGAGCGCAAGTGGGTAGACGGCGAGGTATCGTGCCTGCAGGCTGTAGAGGGCGGGCAGCCAGGCGATGTCACCGAATGCGAGCATGAAGCCGAACCCGTCGTTGATCACGTCAATGGTGGTCAGGAGCGCGGGTTCCATGTATAGTCCGTCGAGGACGTATAGAGTCTGGAAGGCGGTGATCATGATGATGGAGTCGGTGACGTAGCCATGGACTTTGTATTGGTGGGCGATGAACGCGAGGTCCAGAACGACGTAGCCGATCAGGCCAGGCCGCATCTCGTTGAAGACCTTGAGGTCGATGGTCTGGCCTCCTGCAATGGGGATGAAGGAGGGAATGGTGATGCGGGGATTCATCTCGCGGCCGATAAAGAAGTCGTAGATGATGTTGCCCGAAGTGCCGCCCATAGCCAATTCCCGATGTGTCGGGTTGGGTTTCCCAGGGTGAGGGATCGTGAAGGAGGCGAGGTAGCAGTAGACGGATAGGGTGACGGAGAGGATCAGAGCAGCGGTTTGGATCTGTAGGAGGTTGTCCCAGCAGTAGGTCCAAACCACGAAGTCTGCGCCATGGGTTGCCGTACCAGCGGCAAGACCAGCGAGGATCAGAACGGCGGTGTTGAATGAGTTGAACTTGTAGTGAAGTCTTCCTCCGTTTTTCAAGATGGTGCCGTCGACTTCCTCGCCTGGAAGCACGAGCTGCAGGACGACGAGGAGGCCGTAGTAGGCACACACCCAGCCGAAAACGTTGAGGTCGAACAGACCTGCCAATCCAGTGCTGGCCAGCTGGGTCTGCGCGAGCAGCTTCTCCCAGGTGAGGGTCTTCGGATCGAGGAGTGCGGGCGCAGGACAACCTGTGACATCGTTGCAAAAGAGAATGCTTGCGTAGATGAGGACGGGCAGGCCGAAAGTCAAGACAGTGGCACCGGGTCTGAGAAGGAGGGTCAGATTCAAGGAAGTCAATGAACCGTACAGCAATGGATTGACTTACGGCCCAAAGAACTCGTAGGGGTGTCTGTCTGGTTTGGTTTCGACAGTCATGTTGGTTAGAGGAGACGAGGAACGAAACGCGGCGTTTGAGGGGGGGCAAGATGCCAACGACAAAGAAATAGAGGATATTACCCCCTCTCTTGACAAAACTTGAAGGAGCGACAATCTTGAAATATCAAGACGGCAAAGCGAGTGTTGTTAATTAAACCATGAGGGCTTCGAAGCACAGGAGAACAGTATTGGCGTTTGATAAGTGGTGGGTGCAGGTGGACTGCGCGGGCGAATGAATTTCCTCGGAATTTCTGGCGGCCGAAATTTACAAAGTCATGATGCCACTTTTTGGCCATTTGTCGTGTTCCTCGGATCTCCAGATTCCAGGTCTTCCGTCCCGCACAGTACCGTAATGTAGGTTTAATTGGTGTGTTTCTATATAACCTAATATAACAACTATGTGCTCCGTACCTCCTCGGTACGAGTAACCCACTTCTCCATATGATACTGGCAGATGGCTGATGCAATCCAATCCAATCCAACCTCCACCAGACACCGAGACCGAATGCGAAGGAAAGAATGCAACCAGCTACTCCGTACTCCCTAACTTACTATCCTGTCAGTGAGCAACCAAACCATTCCCAAATCTATCTGGCCATGCAGTCATATTTTCGTCCTCCTCAGGCTTCACTTTCATCGTCATTGCGAGGTGGTGCCATCAGGAAAATCACCATCCCGGAGATGATAGCGACGACCGAGATGCTCCACCATCCAGCTGCTGACCCTCCCTTGCTGTAGAGGAATCCGACTAGGGGTGGAGCAAACGTTCGTGCACCCGAAGATGCTGCCATCGCCAGTCCATTCACTTGTCCCAGCATGGAGGATGATGGTGTTGCGTTCTTCAAGAGTATTAACAGGCAGGGATAGATGATAATCAGACAGAAATTGTTCATGACTAGATCCGCGTAGATTGCTCCCACCAACGCCGAGCCCGACAGTGCTGTTAGGAATGGAACAGCCGCATGGGTGATGGGAACGAGGATGGTCAGACAGATGAAGGACTTCCATACACCGACTCGGGTCACGAACGGTGCGAAGATAAAAGCTTGAATAAACAATGAAGCCATACCATTCGTGGACAGGAAGCTGCCCACATCCCGAACCGTGTAACCAAGACCGCCATGGAAATCTAAACCCTTGTGGTCAGGCACGTCGACGAAGAAGACTGGTATTAGGGAGGAATACGCCATCTGGTAATATGCCATAAGGATAAGCTGGATGACCAAGAGATTCACCTCGCGAGTCCAAGGACTTGAACTTGCACTTGAAGTGGAAAACTCTTCATCTTCGTCGTCACTAATGGCACTAGAGTTTCGTCTCGGTTCACTTGTATCGGCAAAGATGGGTAAGACACCGCCAGCTGAGCTGACTGAGATGGTAGATATCCTGCGAAGGTCGGCCGTGGTACCGGTTGTTAGAGGCATATTCGTGCCAAGCAACGAAGGCCGTCGATTGGTATTGATGCTGGTCATCTCCGGCTCGTTGCCTCGCCTGGCATGCTCCGTGCTTTGTCTCGAGCGTAAGGGTGTCCGTTCATCGGGCATTGCTGTGGATACGTCCTGCTGTACTGAAGCTTCCACACGGACAGGAATATTCGTCTCCTTGAGAAAGATGGCGCCTACCACGATGGTCAAGGAAATGTAGACAGCGGCCACAAGATTGGGCAGAAGATATGGGTATTGTCCGAAAAGACCGTCTGGCGGGAATGTGGAAGGATAGTTCTTAGCAGGCTGAGCAAGATAGCCACCCATAGCAGAACCAAGGATAGAACCAGCAGACCAGACAAAAGGCATCACACTATATGCTCGTGCTGCGAATCAAACCATTAGTTAGCTCAAGGGCCTTGTTGGTATAGCCTATAGGTCGAGTTCACCCACGCTCATGCTCAGGCCTTTTGCACATTTCTGCCACCATGGTTTGAATGACCGCAACGTTGCCATTTAGGAGACCACCAATGACTCGAGCTCCCAAAGCAAGCCAGTAATTCTTGGAGAAACCGAATACTAGACTTGACAAAGCTGTACCTGCAAGACCGAAGAGAACGACTGGTTTACGGCCAATTCGATCGCTCAAGGAGCCCCAGCTCATAGCCGTGCAAGCTTCAGCGAGAGCAAAGGCAGAGACCATCAGCCCAGCATAGAAAGCGGCATTGGCCTCATCGTTCGTTCGTACATCCTGTACAAAAACGTATATATATGCTAAGATGGAAGTGAAAGCAATCGGCTCTGCAAATCGACATAGGCCTAATAATGGGTCAGTGAGGCTGAGGGAGAGAGATGCGGCTGGGGCAAACCTAGGATGAATAATTGCTGTGCCGGAAACCTGTCGTCCTCATGGTCCACCGACGATTGCGGTGGAGGAGCCATGAGAGTCGCACTGGTACGGCCTTGGATGGGTTGAGATGGAATGGGCGATGTCTAGAGCATCCACATGCACTCCTGCTCACCTACTGTCAACGGACCTTGACTCGCACAGACTGTAGGGGTATCCTGCTATCCTGCTATCCTGCTATCCTGCTATCCTGCTATCCTGCTATCATACTCGTAGAAGGTTGTCAGCAAAGCTACACACCGACATAATGGCATGAAGGATTTGAGGAAGCTTTCAGTCAAAGGTGGGGGAGCACTAGAGCAGCAGAATCACCCCGCAAGTCGAAAGCATCATATTCCGCTCCAGCAGCGTGTACCGAGTACCTCGTACCTGTGTCATGACCGCCATATGGAGAACCTTGGTGGTAGGACGGCATGGCTAGCAGATCATATACCAATTCGTCACGGGACAGTGCTTAGACAGTGCCTAGAGGGCCCCATGCATCGGGTTCTGATATGCGAGATGGTGTGGGAACGGGAAGATGAATACGGGAACACATGGGCAAGTTTGAAGCATGTACAACTGAGTGATCAAAGCACCATTAACCGATACCTAATAAATACAGGGACTATCAAATCTATTGAAATCTTGATTCAACCAAGGTTGAACTTGAAGGCTGCAACGCCAAGTCCTCAGTTCCTTCCATTTACGCGTCAGTTGCACGACTTACTATTACGGAGTACACGAGTCCTGGGCTGTCGCTTCTTGTTTGACGTGTTTGGAGTCTTGGGGACTTTGGCCCCTGGCACACCCAATGCGTCCTCTGCCATCCTCCCTTGGATTCTCTGTAGCCATTCGCCCCCTGCATAGACCACGACCACGACCACGCGAAACTTGAACCTACGAGGACAGAAGCACTCTGGTAGTGGAATACGTACTTGTACTACTCACTTGCACATACATATTACCTACTCAACAACGAGCATAAGCTCCTAATCACCCTCAGCTACATCTGGAACGCCTCCCAGCCCGCCCAAGCGCTTACCGGCATCCGTACTGTTACAAACTTATTTTGACTCCTACAAGCACTGTTATCTGCCGTGTGCCAGGACTAAAGTCGAGTCCTTCCTGTTCCCATTTTCCCCCCAGGCTACCGTTATACCATCAAACACCAACTGCCATTCCTTACCAGTATATCTATTCTTCAACACGCCACTCTTTTCTTAGATCCACCTTCTTCTTCTTTTTCACTGCCGACCCCAATCACCAACCAATCCCGGGTGCGCATCCTGTTACGCGGCGTCTCCTTGCTGGTTTGAGAAGCATTGAAGGCGGCCCTGCTTATCTCCCTTTCCTCAACGTCAACTGCCGAAGACGCAATGCAGTTCTCATCAATAACCCTGCTTCTCCTCTCTATATACTCCTCCTCCGCCCTCGCTTCAACCGACACAAAACCTATCCCCAAACCCTGTACCATTTATTCTCCTACAACCGGCTCCTTTTTCGACCTGCGACCCCTACAGTTGAAAACAGAGGGCACAAACTACCAAGCTGCTTCCAATGAATCCTATCATGCTAAAGGCTACGACTATCCCTCTAATTTCACCATCAATTTCTGTGGCCCCGTGGTGGAATCTCTCAATGATGTAGAGGGTATTTCTTCCTCCAAAATCGCAAATGTTTCAGCATTCTACAGAGACAGTCGAGACGATGTTTATAGCATAGGCCAGCAGAACGACCAGCTGATGTTCCGTGGGAAAAAGTTGCTGCTAAACTACACCCAAGGCTCTCCGTGCCCTGACCTCGATGAAGATGGACTTCCTCTAGATCCAGACTTGGTACCGAGAAAGGCTCACAACCGCCGCAAGTCGACCCTCTTCTCCTTCATCTGCGATACCTCCCCTCTCCTGTCAGGCCGTCCTGCGATCTCCTTCCTCGGCTCTCCCGACCATTGCACCTATATTTTTGAGGTCCGCTCCCGATATTCTTGTGGCGGCACAACACAATCGGAAGAGAAGGGTACTCTTGGTCCTGGAGGTGTTTTTGCTGTCATCCTTGGTATTGCGCTTCTCGTCTACCTTATCGGTGGTGTGGTCTACCAACGGAATGTCATGCACCAGAGAGGCTGGCGTCAGTTACCTAACTACGCTGTCTGGGCAGGTTTATTCAGTTTCATCTCCGTAAGTGCTCCCTCTCTTTTTCTCCCTTGCATTTTGTCATATATGGTGTATCTGTTATATCTGCCACTGTTTTGTGCCATGCGCCATTCCTTACCAAACCTCGTGTTCAATTCTAGAACCCCTTGTCCGTCTCCACTCGTCGAAAGCGCCGTGTCACGGATGGCAGAGATCCATGGCACCCGTCATCAGTTTACAAATCCGACATACCTTGATCTGACATCTGCTTGATCCTTGAAAATTAAAAACCTCACTTGCAAACCACAATCAACGGCCTTAAAACTGACATATTTTATCTCTGCTCATCAAGGACATGTTCATCATCCTCTTTTCCTCGTGTACGCAGCGAATGCCCGACCGGATCACCGAACTCTTCGCCGGTCGGAGAGGCTATCATCGCGTTGGCACTAATGAGCACCATACTGCTTCTAGACGAAATCGCACTCCCGAGGACGAGAACAGGCTGATCGATCAGCTTGATGAAGAGTGGGAGGATTGAGTCGGGAGCCTACAAGGTATTGAGGAAATACCCCGGTCCACCAGGTGGGCCCTTGCACACGAAGCGAAGCGATATATCATTCACATAGATCTACACACCAATCGAGCTGGCTGAAGTGACAAAACTTTCCACTGCTCTTGCTCGTTCAAAAATGTGATATACACCCTACCCAACGGGTCTTCGACGAAAGATTGTGCGCAAACGAAGATATTCCGACTTTTTACCATTCATATCGCGTGCGGTTATATTCACATGGCATCAGATATCGCATATTAAACCAACCGCTGATCTCACGTCTGCTCGCCGAACCCACCGACATCGCTGCCGGCACCACCCACAGTCGGACCAGCCAGATCACCCAGATCCATACCGTCGAGCGCCGTCCCGCCGTAATCCTCCATGTTTCCATAACTCGGCGGCTCAATGTTGAATGGAAGCAGCCACGCCGATGAACTCGTGTCCATCATTCCACTGTGCATGTCTCCATACCCCCCGAACCCGCTCATGTCGATCCCGTCCCATGGATTATTACCTGCGCCGTAGTGGCCGCCCATCGAAGGCGAATGGTCGTTGAGCGCCCCAGTGCCCCCATGCGTTGATGCATTCGACGGGTCGAGCCCCGCGTACGCCCCGAACACCATCTGCCGGTCGATTTCTGGGAGCGCGGATGCGAATGGGAACGCGGCTGAATTGTAGTTATACGGGTCGTTGTTGTGCCCTTGTTGTTGCCCGCCTGAGAATTGTGGCGTGTGGTAGAGGGTGGGAGAGGTGATGTCGAAGTCGGATGGGTTGAATGGGTGTGTCAAATTTAGGTTCAAGTCTGTAGCCGTCGGTGTCGTTGCCGGAATCAGGATGCCTGCTTGAGATTGTTGTGCCTGTGCCTGCTGTTGCAGTTGTTGTTGTTGTTGCAGTTGTTGCTGCTGCTGCTGCTGCTGCTGCTGCCGCTGTTGGCGTTGAGCGTCTGATGGACCGCCTGCCGTAGAAGAAGCAGTAGCATTCCCTGCCGCCGTAGTCGTGTTCGCCGCAGCCGCACCGGGCTTCTTATTCTCCGCAATGCTCTTCCCGCGCCGTCTCGCAACCTTCTTGCCCCTCGCCGCCCCTGGTCCCTGTGGCCCGTCCTCGCCTTTGCTGGGCGGGCTCAGGCTCGCGAAGAACTCCTCGACGGACTGCAGATCGCTGCGCTGCGACATGACGGCGTCCGCGGTGCCAGCCTCCCGTCGGTACTCCAGGTGCGACTTCTCCCACTCGCTCTCGCTCACCCCGTGCGGGTACTTGTCGAACCAGTCGCCGTACTGGAACATCGCCTTGTTGGACCCGGAAGACGAGGATGCGCCGTGGCCTCCTGCGCCTCCGGAGCCCTTGTCGCCTGCAGGCGCCAGGCCTGGGGTGTCGCTGCGTGAAGGCGGGTTCGTGGACGATGTCGTCGTGGTGCCGCCAAGCGGCAGGCCGTCGAGGTCCATTGGCGTCTGGGTGCCGGCGCCAGAGGCCCGGCGCAGCAGCGACGCCGGGAGCTGGGTCTGCTGCTGCAGACCTCCCGGGCCGCCGCGACTGAGTGGGCGGGACTGCGAGGGCCCTCCGCCGCCGTGGCGCACCGAGGCGTCGGCGAACGCGCGGTAGATGTCCTTGACGCTCTCGGCCATGTAGTGGAACATGCCCCAGTAGCGCTTCATGCGCGTCAGGTACTTGTAGTTGTGCCGCAGATTCTCCTTGCTCGACGCCTCCAGGCTCGCATTCTTGCTGAAGATGCCCCACACGTGCACCGTCGCCGCGGCGTACGCGCAGTAGCCCGCGAACGGGACTGTCATTGTGTGGCCCGTCGAGTCGGAGATCAGTTTGGAGATCAGGGCTGCGGATTCGATGACCGTGTTTGCGCTGTTGGTGAGGAAGGATTTCGGCATTCCCGCGGCGGTGAAGTGTTGGTGATGTTGATGTGGTCGGTGCGAGGGGGTGGTGGGGATGGCGAAGCGGTGCAGGAAGAGGGACGCTTGCCCGAGCACGATGTGCAGGAAGATGAATTGGTTGGCGAGGCGTTCGGACACGTGCGTCGCCAGGTTTTCTGCGCTGTAGTTGAGGTGTTCGGGGAGCGACGCCTTGAGTTGTTGGATCTGTCGCTGTAGTGTCGCGAACTGGGATAACGGGTCCCAGATTGAGTGCGGGTCTTTTTCTTTGCCGCCTAGGTTGAGGTACTTGACTATTCTTTTCCAGAGCACGACGCCGCGGACGATGTATGCGGCCACGCCCATGTTGGCTTTGGCTTCGGCGGTGACATCGTTGTTCTTGGCGCCGGCGTCGAGCGAGGATTTCTTGTTGTTCGACATTGGCACATTGCCGTACAGGTCCTCTGTCGGGCCGGGGACTTCCAACTGGAAATGTGATTCTTTGATGGGGAGTTGAATTTGATAGTAGTCTTCGTTCAGGAATGATGGTCGCTCGGTCCCGGATGAGTTGAAGGTGTCCATTAGATAGCATGCCCACATTGTTCTTCGGCGAATTTCGCGATCGGTGAATGACAACTCTGGAGGCTTGGGTCCTTTCTTGCTCGAGTCGTTGGAATTGGCGATTTGATTGCGGCCTAGCGGGTCGTGATCCAGTTCTCGATGGAGTTGTAAGGCGTAGCCCATGCGCATGGCTTGGCCTCCAAAAGACCAAGACAATCCACCTTCGCAGGTGCCAAAATAGTGTAGCCCCAACATCAACATTGCGGTGAGGATGGTAATGTTGGGTTCATAGTGGCGCTTCTCCACAATGCGTCTGGCAGGCGTGGCCCATTGTTCCCCACGGAGAAATGCCGGCTCGGTACTCACCTGGGGATGGGTTGAAAATCGGGCGGAAATGGCACAGACGGCGAGGATGAGAACCGGGGGGATTGTGCCTGCTTTCAATTTCCGCATGAAACTGGGTTTGTGTAAAAGGAGATAGGACTGGCCGTAGACACAGTCGAAGAAGACTTCGGCAAGGTGTTCTTGGATATGTTGGGGTGGCAGGGACTCGGATCCTTCAATGAAGAGTTTGTTCTCGCCTTCACGTTGCTTTCGCAGTCCGGCGGTGGGATCGAGAAGGGTCGACTTCTCCTTGGTAGTTCCCCAGTCATTGAGTTCTTGGGTGAAAGCCTCATCGGCAGAGCGCTTCTTCGCCTGGTCTTTGTCCTTCTTCGGCGTCTGTCCGGGCAATGGGGGCCGGACAGAAGCACGGCCAGTGGCGCTCAAGTCAGGGAGTTCATCTTTTGGGATGACTCGGATAACACGGTCTTCCATGCGCTTTAATCTCTTGTCCAGCATGGCCATGTAGTCGGTTCTAGGCGCGGCTTTTCGGGTGGTGACTTTGTAGACACATGGAATCCTGGCCCGAAGGCAATGTTTGCAAGCGGGTTTTTCGCCCGAGCATCGGATTTTCTTCCGGCGGCAAGCAATGCATGCTAACGGGAGTCGTTTTCGTTCCTTGCCAGCTTTGGTCTTTAATTCGCTCCAGGCCGGGGGTTTCTCGTCGTCGACGGGGAGGGGGACCTTCTTGTCTGGTTCTGTGGTGCTGGCGGCTTTTCTTGGCGAGGAATCACAATTACTGGCGGCTTGATTGGCTGAATTGGTGGGCGTCCATTGATTCATTGTCGGGGCCCCAAAAAGATCATGATCAAAGGCGGAATCGATGCTGGCTAGACTGGCGCGATGCTGAGGACTGGGTACTCGGCCAGAAGCGTAACGGGCCTGGTCCTGAAGGGAGGCGCGGTTTGGAAAGCTCTGAGCATGGCTGAGTCGAATATCTGGAGGGGCGTCAATGCCGCTATTGCTACTTCCATGAGGGCTGCCAGTAAAAGGAAAGTTGAAATCGATGGAAATTGGCGAAGAAGCATCGAAGATGGATGAGGGTTGAGCTTGGTGCTGGGCCTGAGGGTTGATGTTGTCCATGGAGATGCGGGGATGTTGCGGTGGCTGAGAATGTGGGTGTTGAGGGCCAGGCATGATAAAGCCGGAGGACGAAATCAAATTGCTCTGAAGGTCCGATCGAGAATAGCCAGCAGATTGGGATGAGCTGGTCATATTGGCCGTTGGGTCAAGGCGCACGAGACAATGGAGAACCGCATGTCCTCATGCAAGATGACGGCTAGAGAGCGGTGGGTGGCAGAAGAGAAGAAAGAGAATTCGTGGGGGACCCGGACCGACCACCACGAAGCATGAGGTGCTTGAAGAGGGCAGATCTACGGGGGACAGCACATCCCAAGAGCCCGATAGAGACGAATCAAATCAAGATATAGTAGGAATAGAATCGAGGAAGGTGAACCAGGATGACAACTGAGAGCTGACAAGCTGACAAGGCTGGCGAGGTTGATGGGACGAGCAGCTTGGTGGCGGAGACAGCTGGGAAAGTCGGGGTTGATTCTAGCTTGGGTTGAAGAGAGGGACTCGTACGGAGCACGCCAGGGATCGAGTAAGTCGGTCGAGCAGAGGAGACGTCCAAGGTTTGTCTGTGTGCGTGTGTGCGTGTGTGTGTGTGTGTGGCCCAACGAGACCCAGTTGTGGGTGGATGTGGATGTGGGAGAAAAGGAAGAAAGACAGCGTCAGAGGGTCCCAATCCCAAGGGCCCAAGTGGTGGTTGAAGGTGGAGCTGGTGGAAGAGAAGGCCAGGCGAGGGAAGCGAGCCAACTAATGAATAACGGATCAACCAGCCAGGTTCGTTGACGAATTATAAGGGCCGAGGGGCCCCGAATCGCCCGAGAGCGCAAAGGGAGCTTGTGGAGGCAATAAGCATCGATGGCGATGGAGAGGGTGGGCGGGGGCGAGGGCTGAGACCCCGGGACGAGGCTCTTATTGGGAGTCCTTACCAGTGACGGTTAGGAGCCTTGCTGAGGCACTAAGTAACTCAAAGGACCTGACCGTTGGCACCAGGCCTTTGGGCGCTCTTGCAGAGAGGCTGAGGCGCAGAGTTGGGGAGGGCCACGTCAATCTAAACGCGCGATCTGGGGATCACTGATGAAAGGGTCGAGCCAGGCCAGCTAATAATTAGCCCACCGACGAGGACGTAAGCAGGGATCGGGGTTCTTGGCTAGGGCCTCACGGGCATGAGGAGCCGGGGAGATGCTTATATCGTCGGTGCTGCGTAGAGGTCGGACTTGGGGCGCGCGGGCACCCGTGGGCGTGGCTGAGGGGTCCTGGGGCCTGCGAGGACTGCTTCTGAACAGCCTAATATGGCCCACAGATGGCGTGGGCATATGTTTGCTTCGGGCTGCGGGCGCGTAGGGACCAGGCTACCAACCAGACAAGGCACCGCAGTGAGGGTAATCGGGGTCTATCAAGCACGGAGGACGGAGTACGCGTAACCAAAGGAGAAACTCGAGTCCTCCGTGTCCTCCTTCATTGGCTTTAAGTATCTATCTGTCAATCGATCAATTTCATACCACCAGTTCTAGATCGCATAGTCAGCCATACTTGTTTTTCTTTTGCTGATCAGCGTCGGGCACTCACACATCTACCAGAACCTAATCAGATATGGCACGTTTCAGACGGAATGGACGCAACTTCTTAAACCGCTCATAGCCAAAGTGTAAACGCAGTTGCTCCCCGAAGTGATTCTTCAGGGCAACCGTCTGTGGGGAAGAAGGCTTCAAGGCTGTTTACAAGTAGGCGCCTTGTCCGTGCAGCCTATGCTAGCGGGTGCTAGTCTTGACCGGGGCACTGCTGTTCAAACTCTTCCAGCTCTTCAAACATCTCTTCCAAAGGAAAGCGTATTTCGTATGTCAACGCTCACTCAGAATTGCATGACGCTTTCCGTCTTAGAGATAGCCGCCATGCTAACATTCCCAGGGAAGCCAATACGAGAAATTCAACCTGGACCTCAATCTCAACCTCAACCACAATATCTCCGAGCAACCAACCCTTTCTAACTTCATCCTCCTTCCTCCGTCTTCCGCATCTCGACGAATTACCCACTTTCTGGCTAGCGGTCTGTGTCTAAGTCCAAACCCTAGCCCCTGCATTCCTTGGACCTGTCCTCGAAGTGGTTTGCCAAACCTGTGAAGATTCGACAATCCTATGTACCAGGTCAATATCTGATCCTCATCCCATGATCCCAACTAGGCCTCAGGGAGGACGCAGTGGAATATTCCAGCCTATTCAACCCTAGCCGCAGACTACCCTTTGAATGGTTGGCGACAATCTGAAACTCTGGCTGGGTCTTCAAACCCGGCCTCATTTCGTCATTGGAGCCTCGTTGATAAGATTCCAACTAACTACTCCGTACTCCGAACACCTACATACCTACACTACATACCTCTACCCTATGAGGACCTTTCCTCTAAACCTCACACCCTTCGTCAGAGGTTAACCGACTGATTACACAATCTACCATGCCTCCTCAAAACCATATTCTGCAGCCAGCTATGAGATACCAAAACCAGCGCGACCTACTGTTGATGATTTGATCTCTTGAGACTTTTGAGATACTGAATCCAGTTTGATCCAAGGGCCACTCTTCGTATTCGTCAGCCCCGCTGTCGGCGTCGCCAGTCCGTAATATCTTCGAATCGACCAGGCCACATCGAGTGTGGGGCTCTTGGTTCCCTCCCTTCCTGCACTTTCAAGAGATCTTCCAGCTTCCAACCTCTCCCACCTTCCTCTTTCAATTCTTCTGCACCAGGCGCTCCGTACTCGCCAGGTACATTTCTCTCGAGACCGATTTCCATGCCAGGGATTCCGAAATTGTCCCAGTCTTCATATACTCGAAGGCGATCGGAAGCATTGACCATACGGGGGGAAGTTATGATTGGCTGCCAAGAGCCAGCTAATGAACCTCCTTAGGGCCCAGTAAACTCGGTCAGTAATTATGCTTTACGATCAAGGCCACCTGAAAAAAAAACAGGCCTAAGAACACTAATCCCTACGAGTACTTGCGATCCACGAAGGCCTCAACCCATGGTTCGACCCATGGGATGGACCAGCCTTGTGCCTTGGTTCCGGTTCCCCTGAAAGGGTCCACTGCGCGTAAGACGGAACATCCAGCCTTCCGCAGACTGGCCTGCCAGAAGTCAAGTAGCAGGCCCCACATCCGAACCTCCGCCTCAAAGCCAACTTGAAGTATTTCAGTTCTTAAGACAGAACCTCCAAACTTTGTGAGGCTGCTCTCAACTACAGACTTGCAAAGGATCAGACATAGTACGGGTTTATTTGCTACTTGCTGGCTATTTCTACAACCTATTTCCATATTCGAGCACCGAGAAGCCATCACCTTTTTGGGCGTTTCATACCCAGGTACCTCTCACCATTCAATGTGCCTCAGATCTGTCAGAGCAACCCAAAACCATCCTGATTCCTGATTTGATCGATGCGGGATTGGTTCTTGCCAAGTGAAGCACAGCCTTTCCGATCAGCTCCGTATTCTCCCGTCCCAGCTAGGAGTCCTCTCGGCGAGCATTCAATATTTGGGGCATCATCATTTCTACTTCCTTCTTCTCCCCGAAAGGTTTTCGTGCAGTCTCAATACTGCAGCCAAGTCAATCCCACCGAATAAGTTGGTGCACGGTGAGACAAGGGAAAGCTATTCCCTGATACTGATACTGTTTAAGTGGGAAAGATACAATTGGAAGATTCGATTCTAACCTTCGACTTGTCCTCTCGTCCTTTGTTGTTGAGCGTCATGTTGTACTTACTGAAAGGATCTCTGAAATACAATTGATAATAATCTAACGAGGCCCACTCACTACCCTTGTCATCTGGGATGACCGAGTTGCTGTGTGGACTTATCATGGCCGGAAGATAATCATCTGAAAACAAAATCCTCCCTCCATCCCCGATACTTTATCCAGGAGAACAATCTACCACATGTGGAGGTCCTTGCTATGGAATTGCACATGTGATTTGAAACTATGGCTCACTGGCGGAGGTGCCTCAATCAAGTCTTCGCGCAAGATCGCAGGAATTCACGTTATACACCTTCTCTGGACGCTGAGGGAATCGCGAGCCGACAAGTATACATGTAGATAGCAAGCAAATCACCATTTGAGGGTGGGGTATGCACTCGGGAAATAGGATACGCTTTTAACTACCTAAGTAGATAGCGACCCGTAATTAATTGGTTAGGGCATACTACTTACAACGAGGCTGGGGTGGGGTCTGACCATACCTTACCTAACATGCCCTTATTTCCTGATTCCTATTATTATTCAACCAAAGGGTCCACTATTACTTAGAGTACTTCTCCAAAGAAGGAAAAATGCCTTTTCGTTGTTGAAGAGATGCATTTGGACTGGGGGCATTTTCGGCGAAAGCAACCTTACCATACCTCGCTCGTGGTTAGATGGGCGATTGCGCCATTGAGATGACACCATCAGGCTCAGGCAAGGCGTGACCAGCAGGGGCCCAGCACGCTTGTACCAGAGGATGAATTATATGAATCGGGGTTCGGCTTCTCGGGGAATTTAAATACCTATGGTCAGGGAGGCGGCACTATGGACTTGGGGAATTTTCACCTTTGCCACGAGTGTGGGCGTGGGCGTGGGCGTGAGCGTGAGAGTGTCTTGACCTTTCCCCCTGAGGATCCCTCAAATTCTCCGTCCAGAAGCCTTTCCCACGAACCACGATGATTGAGCGGTCTGCGCGCTGGGTGGTCGTTGTCGGAGCTGGTGTTTCTGGCGTCATTAGCGCTGCGCATCTCAAAGCTGAGGGCCTCGACGTCACGGTCTTTGAGAGAGCTCCTGTCTCGGGAGGCGTATGGTTGTTAGTGAGTTCTTTTATATCTTCACCCGGGCCCCAAACCAAGGCTTTTTGATGGGGACGAGTAGCAATTGAAACCCGGAGAATTCGCAGGGTCTTCGATCCACGGGTCCCGCACGAGCCCACATATCCATCCATCAAGCCATCGCTCTCGGACTCGGTCTTCTACGATAGTGTGGGCAATGATGATCCTTACCTTCTCCACTCGCCACCGGGGTAATGATCCTTATATTTTTCTTTCTGTCAAACATCGTCCGAAAATTGGTTTGTCGGGGGAGCTGCCTGCTGATCCGGGGGACAGGCCGGCGTATGAGTCCCTGACGAACAATATCGGGACCCAATTCCTCGAGCTGAGCGTCAATAAATGGCCGGCTGGGACGACAACCTTCGTCAAACATCATGTTTTAGCGAAGTATATCCAGGATACGGCGGTTAAGACTGGTGTTCATGAGAGTACCCTTTACAACACGCAAGTGAAGCGAGTGGTGAAGGATGCAGATACTTGGAGGATCGAGACGTCGACGTAGGATGCTGTCACGAGGCGATCCACCGAAAAGACATGGGTGCGGTTCAGGGCACCCAGAATGTGGGGTTAGAGTGGCTAACGAAGGATCGCAGGCCTTCAACTCCGTCGTCGTCACGTCTGGCCGTACGTTATTTCCCAGATTTTGTTTCTCAGACGGCCGAAGTCTTGTTCGAGTGCTAATGTCAAGCCTCAGAGGATATCAGACTATCACGCTCCAAGGGTGCCGGACATACCCGGGCTCGCAGCCTAGAAGCAAGCATGGCCTTCAAGGATCCAGCATTCCAAGAGCCATCGGAATCCCAAAGGCTTTGAAAACCAGGTAGGCCGTGTTGCAACCACTCCAGTGGAGAAATGGATATGTGTGACTGACGCGGCCCTTACTTTCCAAGACCATTCTCACAGGTGGCAGCGCCTCTTCTATCGATATTGCGAAGGAGGGAGGCCCAGTCGCGAAAAAGGTATGGCAGTCGATGGGAGGCGGGTTTATGGATACCCTTGAATCTTGGAGCGTTCGGAGAGAGGACGATAAGTTCGTCCAAAGACTCCAGTGCGATTCCTAGTAATGTTATGATGGTCGATGGGCAAGTGATCAAAGACATCGATCGGGTGGTCATCGCCACTGGGCTCCATTTCACTCTTCCTTTCTTCCCACCCGAATTCCACAGTGACGATATACCAAGAGAGAAAGCTAACGAAGAGATCCTCATCACCGACGGCACCATGTTGTATAACTTACATAAGGACATCTTCTACATCCCTAACCCAACACTCGCGTTCACGGGCATCCCTTTCTACACCGCGACGTTCTCCCTATTCGAGTTCCAGGCCATTGCAATCCCCGCTGTGTTCTCCGGCCAGGCTGAGCTCCCGTCCACGGAAGTGATGAGGGCGGAGTATGTTAAAAGAATCAAGGAGAAAGGTTATGGTAAGCCTTTTCACACCCTCATTGGCCAGGATGTGCAGTACGCAAAGGACTTGATGGCGTGGGTTAATCGGGGAAGGGACCCCGAGACCAAGAAACCCGCTGGCTATACCCAGGACTGGATCGACGCTCGCGACGAATTCATCAATACCTTCTTCTGGACGGGGGATAAAGCCAATGTGCCGATCGGGAAGGATGCCATCGAATGAGCAGGCTGTTTGGAAGTAAGCTAGGTCTGTGTCTGTAGGGAGTTATCGTAGAGTCATCTAATCATGATTATGAACTCGTCCTAGTTGTGAGCGGTAAGTCACGCGCCCACTCAATGGCCCACCCCATTAATGACCCACGCGCCACGGCATCACTACTACGTAGTAAATCGTATTCTGTCTACT
>Ga0105239_10001231_pt1 | contig 34884 bp, 25 predicted proteins | sample KBSC44metaG_FD_92761 | JGI IMG/M metagenome (GOLD analysis project Ga0105239, IMG submission 92761) | Corn rhizosphere microbial communities from Kellogg Biological Station, Michigan, USA - KBS C4-4 metaG | ecosystem: Host-associated > Plants > Roots > Rhizosphere > Soil | place: Michigan, USA... | reverse complement strand
CGTACTTTTTCTCGTGGATCTCTTTTACCGTTAATATATGTTTGCCCCATTTCTGACCTTTGATCATGTCAGCTGGTAGTAAAACCCCTTTTCCAGCCAATGAATGCCGTAGTCTTTTACCCACTCTACGGGCAATCAATGAAAATATAGATGCAAATTTCTTTTTATCAACTAATGCTTTTAATGATTTTGAAAACATGGGCTGAACGCCAGTTATCATCAGGTTTTCAGATGGAGTAACTTTAATGATATTTATTTTAAGCCTGTTGCCATTTGGCCAAATGCCCGGCCATTTTGTATGTTCTGTATGTATTACATCTACATCCCAATTCATTTTCTTTCCCCAACTTCCTGTTATTGAGTCTGTGCGTTCACATGAAACAGGAGAAAGTCCTTGTTTATTCAGATGAGCATGTGTTAATGCTAAAACCTTCATTATTATATTATTATTAAATGCTAAAGAGGATTAACATCAACCCTACTTTTTTACTGCGCCTATTTATCCAGGGCTATCAAAAATAGTATTTTCCAAAGTTACCACGCCGTTATTTATCAAACTTACACTTGGAACGACAGTATTTAAAAGGGGGCTATATCTAAAGACAATGTAGCTTTTTGCTTACTTTTACATTTATAATTCACTATTCAGTTTACTCCATTCATGTGCGGTATATTATCAATTATTAATAAAACAAATTTTTGTACAGGCAGGGACCTCGCCAAAGCAACATCTATAATTAGTCATCGGGGCCCCGATGACGAAGGTATACTTACGTGGGAGCCTGGTAGCAGGCCTGTAGTCTGGACAGGGGGGGATACAGCTGTATCTACAAAACAACATTGGAATTATAGCCCGTTACCAGATGGGCAGGGTTTTAAAGTAGGATTGGGCCATAGACGATTATCTATACTCGACCTTTCACCTGCAGGCCACCAGCCGATGGTGCATGAGGAAACAGGTATCGCAATTACATTTAACGGAGAAATTTACAATTTTGAAGATATAAAGACAGAGTTAATAGCAAAGGGCTATAAGTTTCAGTCTACAAGTGATACAGAAGTATTGCTACTAGCCTGGGTAGCCTGGGGTAAAGAGTGCCTTAATAAATTGAATGGGATGTTCTCGTTCGTGATACTTGACCCGCGTGGCAAAGGAACTTTATATGCTATTAGAGACAGATTTGGAGTAAAGCCACTTTACTATTTACAGAATGATAACTACATCGTATTCGCGTCTGAGATAAAGCAGATAAGAAGCCTGGCAGACTATAAGTTAGCGATCAATAAGCAAAAAGTAAACAGTTTTCTTGCTCAAGGCATAATTGATTCAGATAGTGAGACTTTTGATGTAAACGTGACCCAGGTAATGGGTGGCGAGATGGCTATTGTTGATTTGTCTGACAATACATTGAAGATAGAAAGGTGGTATCATCTTACTCCGAAACCATGGAAGGGTACGGAAGAAGAAGCTGTACAAAAATTTAGAGAGTTATTGGCAGAAAGTGTACGATTAAGGCTTAGAGCAGACGTTCCTGTAGGTTCTTGCCTGTCGGGTGGTTTAGACTCATCTTCAATTGTGTGTATCGCCAGCGATATATTGAATGATATGGGCGATCACTCAGGGCAAATGACCGTTACCGGCTGTTTTGCTGACAAGCGTTTTGATGAATGGGATTTTGCCAGCCAGGTGGTAGATAAATCTAAAGTACAATCACATCGTATTTTCCCCAATTTTAGCGGTCTTAAAGCTCAACTTGATACTATATTGTGGCATCAGGATGACCCTTTCCCAAGCTCGTCGATGTATAGTCAATGGTCTGTGTTTGGGGGGGCTGCAGAGGTAGGTCTGAAGGTAATGATCGATGGACAAGGATCGGATGAGCAACTAAGCGGTTATGGCGGTAATGATCTTTCATTATATGCGGGGCTTATGAAACGGGGGGCATTTGGTGAACTATTAAATGAGATCAGATATTATAAGAAAGAGAGAAAAAAATATCCTATCGGGTTCATTATAGGCGCATTTCAGGTAATAATGCCTGAAAGTATAAACAAATTGATCCCATCTAAATACAAAATAGTAAATGCCAAGACACCTGACTGGTTAAAAGCATCAGCTAATGAACTCAAGCATAAATACCCCAAAAGCCTTAATGAAAGCCTGCATAGACAAGTATTAAGCTCACCACTGCCGTCTCTTTTAAGATATGAAGACAGGAATTCCATGGGTTGGTCAATAGAATCAAGGGTGCCTTTTCTTGATTATCGCTTTGTAGAATTTACTTTAGGGTTGCCGGAAAAATTTGTCTTTAAGCATGGCCTGAGAAAAGCAATACTCAGAAAAGCGATGAAAGGCGTGATTCCGGATAATGTACTTAATCGTACAGACAAAATGGGTTTTGTAACTCCGGAAGAAGTGTGGCTTAAAGAGGAAGGTACAGAATGGTTCAGAGCGGAGATATTACAAACCTTAGATGAGAACCCTGAATATTTTAATAGGGAAAAGACGATTGCAATGGTGGAAGATATGATATCAGGCAAGGCCAGATTCACTTTTACTCCGTGGCGTATCATTTGCTTCGGCCGATGGATGAGGATGATGAGTAAAAATAATTACAATTGAGTTGAATGAAGGAGATAAAAAAAATTTTAGTAATTACTCCTTGGTACCCATCACCAAAATCTCCGTTATCTGCAACATTCGTTCGTGATCAGGTAGAGATATTAAACAATCATTTTAATGACTTCGATAAGAATATTTCTTATGAATTTGCAGTATTACATATAAAACAACCTGTTGATTGGGTTAATTTATTTGTAAGAAAAAAATACCCTGAGCGGCTACAAATAAATAATGATGGTAGCGGCATTTCCGTTATTCATCAACAGGCAGTTATACCATCTCATAGGTTTAAATTTCTAAAACAATCCCGCATTAGAAAAAATGAGATGCAGGGATGGGATAAAGCAATAAATGTATTAGGTGGAGTACCCGAATTAATTATAGCAGTTACATTATCAGGTTTGATCATAACGGATGACTTGGTAAAAGAGTTGGGGCTGAACATACCTGTTATATTACATGAACATTCTAATCCTGTAAGTATGCATATGCGTACAGCAGAAAGAAGGCAACAGGCTATCAGAGCCCTGAATAATACCACATATATTGTAGCCGCCGGAAATAAATCTTATGATCAGCTACAAGAAATTACAGCAGGCAAAAAAATATATTTGATCTATAATGCAGTGCATCAAGACTTTTGTGCTGCGAGCATCAAGACAATACCTCCTACTACTCCATTAAATTTAATCTCTGTAGGTCATTTAGTGCCTGATAAAGCACAAAGCATACAGTTAAAAGCATTGTCAAAAATATCCACTTCAACAGTTGCAAAACTTGAAATCATTGGTGAAGGCAATTTAAAGGAATCGCTACTTTCTTTAAGCAAAGAATTGGGTTTAAATAATAGACTTATATTGCGCGGCGGGTTAAAGAGGGAAGAAATAATACATGCCTTGCAGGCTGCAGATGTATTTATTTTTAGTAGCAGAACGGAAAACTGCCCTGTGGCCTTGCTTGAAGCACAAACAATAGGGTTACCCTGTGTCTGTATTGAAAATGGGGGAAGCGAAAATGTTTTATTGCCTGGTAATGGCATTGTTGTGAAAAAGGATGATAGCGGAGGTACACTGCAGGTAGGCATTGAAAAAATAATAGCCGATATCGATACCTACGACCGTACGAACATTAAGGATAATGCAATGCGACATTATTCCCCGGAGATTTTTGCGAGAAAATTTTATGACGTTGTGCAAAAGGCTTTGACAAGCGCCATTAAATAAAACCTAATGAAAACAGTACTTATTTTTGCTCATGAGTGTGCACCCTATAATCGACAGGCTTCTACTATAGGGGCACAACGACCTGCTCAGTTTGCAAAATATTTACCAGGTGCAGGATGGCGAGCTATTGTGATTTGTTGTGATGCAAAACATGCCCGTACTGCAAAAAAGGAAGATTTGCCCCGGATCATTGATAATGCAATACAATTAATAACTAATGCCGATCCTACCAAGTCTGTTATTGTACCCGTTCCGTCTTTGATATATAGTGGCCTTATTGATAGAGCCTGGTATTCTTTAATAAAAACAAATACAGACGGTAGCATTGCAGGAAAAGGCAGGCTATCTTCTATAATCAGGAAACCTTTTACTTTTTTAAAGTTATTTACGGGCGATTATTCAGAATCGTGGCAGCCAACAGCCATGGCTGTTGCATCTAAAATTCATGAGCAAGTAAATGTAGATGTGTGTATTGCAGAGCATGGACCCGACGCATCCTTGTTTTTGGCCAGGTCATTTTCAAAAAAATATAAAGTGCCCTGGATCACTGATTTCAGAGATCCAATACTAAGAGGGTTTAACGGTTTGAAAAAATATATATACAAAAAATATAGCAGGCACTTATTAACTACCGCAAAAGCAACAATTAGCGTTAACTCCTATTTGCAAACATTAGATGAAGCTCATTTTAATTTACCGGGCTATACAATTACTAACGGTTACGATAAAGAAGAGTTTGAAAATATTGCTACAGAAAAAAATGGAAAATTTATCATAAGTTATTTTGGATCTTATGGTAGTTCACAGGATATTGATTTGTTTTTAAGAGGTTTTAAGTCATTTATAGATTCTGTTGATAGCGATGATAAGCACAGCATCGTCTTTTCATATACAGGATTAAAGCATAAGGATATTAATCAAAGAGCATCTAAGTATAGTATAGAAAGTAATGTTGAAACTAAAGATTATGTTCCTCGCCATGAAGCATTGAAGAAAATGTTACAGTCTGATATTCTTCTATTATTAGCGTTTGCACCCTATTTAGTAACGGAGCTATACTTTAAAGAAGGCGTACAGCCAGGTAAAGTATTTGAATACATGGCTTGTAAAAGACCTGTTTTATCAATACCGAAGGATAATGGGATGTTAGACAAACTTATAACGTATACTAATATAGGAATAAATCTAAGTGATGAATTGGAAATATCTTCTTATTTATTGAGATCATTCTATAATTGGAAAAAAGGGCTTCCGGTTCTCTATGAACCGAATATAGATAAAACAAGACTTTATACAAGAGAAAGTCTGGCGCTGCAATTAGCAAATATTCTCAACGGATATGTTTTGGCATAGTAACAAATTTGACTGTGCCATTAAAAATGGATAGTTTTGGAACTATTATTTCATGGATTATATCAAATAATAAGATAGATATATAGCGATTAATGTTAAAGCATTTTCTTTTTTTAGTTTTATATGTTGCACTTTATAGCTTTGCTGGCGGTGTTGCGATGAATGTAGCCTTAATAGCACATTGTAGTATGATTGTATACACTACATTTAAGGATAGGAAATCAATAAATCCAATTGTTTTTTACTCTATATGTGTTGCAGCCATTACCCTATCTAACATTCTGCTGATTTTTGAAGTTAATAATAATAATATATCATTGTATTATTATATTATTCCAGCTCATATAGATCAGGCAACACTTATCTGGTGTATTGGAAATGCTTTTATTTTTATAGGATTTGATCTAATGAAAAATAAGAGTTTACCACCTGTAGACGTTGAGATTAAAAGCGAGCGAGCATTAAAAAATATTTTTTATTTAATATTAGTTATATGCCTTAGGCATTTTGTAATATCAGATTCAATACTTGGCTCATTCTCTAAAATTTTTAATATTACTTCATCAATAGGCATTCTTTTCTTTGCACGTATATGGGGTAAAACAGGTGCCAAACAATACAGGAATTATACTCTGATTTTATTTGTATTACAGACCATCTCAGCATTTTTATTTTCTTTTCTACGGCTTGAACTCATTTCCCCATCTATTTGTTTGTTTATAGGCTACCAAGTAGGTAAAAACGATATACGCTCCCTATTTTCTTACAGGATAATCCCATATTTGATTGGGTTAGTCATTTTCTCCCAGGTTTTTGTTTTTTTTGGTCAGAACAGAAGCCAATTTGACGCAGGTTTAGATCGAATTGATCAGTTAACCAGTGCATCTATAGCGACTGATCAAGTAAGTGACAAAGGAGGGGTGACAGATCGTATGGCTAACCTTGCACAGATAACAAACGTTGTAGAGTTAGTAGATAAAAAGGGTTTTTATGATGGTCGTGCATCTGAACCATTGCTATTAGCACTAATTCCCAGAGTATTATGGCCAGAAAAACCAACTATTGCACTTGGTGCCTGGTTTGCAGTAGAAATCGGCCAAGGTATGAAAACCGATACATGGTATAATAATTCAATAAATATGACTATCCAAGGAAATCTTTTCCTGGATTTTGGATGGATTGGTCTTTGTATAGGATGTATGTTTGCAGGAATGCTTTTGGCATTGCTATGGAATAGCACTAGGTTCCATAACTCTATATATAATATTACAGGTATCCTTTTTGGCGGCTATCTGCTTGTTATTTGCCTTACAGGTTTAGGTGCTGACCTGCAAATATTAATTACGTTTATTTTTTATTATTGCGCATTTTTTATTATTAAAAAAATTGCATGAGAATAGTAGCTGTTGGGCCGCTATGGAGAGGTAGTAATGCAGGTGGTCTTTTTCGTGCATTAAGCAGGAGGGGCTGCCTGATAGAAGTTGTAGATGAGTTTTATTCTATTAGTCTACAAACGCACGAAACGTTTACAAAATTATGTGAACGTATCATACGTCCGTTACAGGTGAAAACGTATAATAATATAATCAAGGAAAAGATCAAGATATTTCATCCTGATATATTGTTTGTATATAAAGGCGTATTTGTGTTGCTTGAAACTTTAAAGTTTGCTAAAGAGAGGGGGTGCAAATTAGTGATGTTCTACCCTGATGTAAGTATGACTGCACATGGAGGTAATATTCCCAAATGTATTCCGTTATACGACCTTATATTTACCACAAAGACTTTTGGAATTACGGATATGGAAAGCACTTTTGGTGTGAAAAATACTAAATTCATACCGCATGGTTTCGATCCGGAAATACATCGTCCATTAATGATCAACAATATAGATAAGGAAAATTTCGGCTGCGATGCATCTTTTATTGGTACATGGTCGCCTAAAAAAGAAGAGTGGCTTACAATTCTAAAAGAGCAGTGTCCGGATATAGATCTTAAGATATGGGGTAACCAGTGGCACAAGGCACATTCATCTGTTATCGGATCATCAATTCAGGGGCAGCCTGTTGTAGGAGATCTTTATTCGTTAGCTATCCAAAGTTCGAAGATCAATTTGGGTATTTTATCTGAAAAAGTTTCGGGGGCATCTTCGGGAGATCTTATTACTTCCCGTACGTTTCATATCACAGGTGCATCAGGTTTTTTATTGCACGAAAGAAACGAGGAATCTGTATTATATTACAAAGAAGATGTGGAGGCTGGTTTTTTTAGCGGTCCGGACGAAATGGTGGCTAAGGTAAAATGGTTCTTAGATAATCCTATAGATCGGGAAAGGATAAGATTGGCGGGTTATGAAAGGGCTCAAAAAGATCATTCTTTAGATAACAGGGCACAAACAATAATTGACCACATCAATAAAGAATTACCTGCTGGTCAGAAAAAATAAGAAATATGAGCGTTGGCAACATTTTTAAATTTATTACGAACCACCCGTTAAATAAAGACAACAAAGTTGCTGCCATTACTCGTTTTATAAAATGGCAGGCTCGTCTCAGAAGTACTGATAAACCTATCGTTTATCAGTTTACAGAACGTGCGAAGATCTTTGTGAAAAAAGGAATGTCTGGAGTTACAGGCAATCTTTATTGCGGCCTTCATGAATATGAGGACATGGCTTTTTTATTGCACTTTTTAAGAAAAGGTGAGTTGTTTGCTGATATTGGAGCTAATGTGGGTAGTTATACAATACTTGCGGGTGCCCATGTAGGGGCAAGGACTATCTCTATAGAACCCATACCGGGAACATTTAAATTACTATCTGATAATGTGTCTCTAAATAAATTAAGTGATACAGCTACATTATTAAATATAGGCCTGGGAGCTAAAAAATCTTTGTTGAAATTTACCAAATCGCTCGATACAGTAAATCATGTTGCCACAGAAAATGAACTTGATACAATTGACGTGCCTATTGATGTAATGGACAGCGTTTTGCAGGACACCCCTCCCGCGCTTATGAAAATAGACGTAGAAGGATTTGAAACGGAAGTATTAAAAGGCGGCCATAATACGTTGAAAAATCCGGCACTTAAAGCAATTATCATCGAGTTGAACGGGTCTGGTGATCGCTATGGTTATGATGAATCGGCTATACACAAGCTGTTGCTTGAAAATGATTTTCGCCCATACAAATATCATCCGTTTAAAAGGACGCTTGAGCCATTGGAAACTTTCGGCGCTTTTAATACTATATATATAAGAGACGTGAATTTTGTGACGGAGCGCATTAAAAGCGCAGAGAGCATTAGAGTATTAGGTCATATTATTTAATGCGTAAAAAATATCTTTTGCTCAAAGTAACTTTTGTAAGCAGGCATAGACGGATAGGAGGCTCGATAGAGGGCATCTTTGATGCCGTGAAAAATTGCCTCCGGGATAAGATCATCACAGGCGACTATTACTATGATCCCGCGATATCAAGGGCGAAGAATGTATCTGCTGTGAAAAAAGCAGCGGGCGAAATAAATCATGTTACCGGAGATATCAATTTTCTTGCATTAGGCTTAAAAGGAAAAAAAAATGTACTTACCATACATGACTTCGGCCATTATGAACAGTTGCGAAAAAAGAACCTAATAAGGTTTTTTATACTCAGGTATTTTTGGTTCCAGGCTCCGCTTAGATGTGTAGATATTGTAACTGTAGTATCACAGTTCACAAAACGAAAGCTGATTCATTATTTTAATTTCCCCGAAAAGAACATAAGGGTAATATGCAACCCCGTAAAGCCAATATTTAAATTTAAAGAGAGACTAAAAAACAACAAGCCTGTCATTCTGCAAATAGGAACAGGGCCGCACAAGAACCTGAATAACCTTATAGAAGCTGTGAAAGGGATGGACGTGCATCTTGACATAGTCGGCAACCCGGATGGTGCGTGTATAAGAAAATTAGACAGCTACGGGATATCTTATAAACTATTCACCGGCCTTACAGACGAAGAGGTATATAATCGTTACATTGCTTGTGATATTTTGTTTTTTGCTTCATTTCATGAAGGGTTTGGAATGCCTATTATTGAAGCACAATCTGTAGGCAGGCCGGTTATTACCAGTAATATTGATGCTATGATAGAGGTGGCGCAAGAGTCTGCCTCATTAATAGATCCGCATAACCCTGCTGAAATAAAAGAGGCTATTATCACATTGACACAAGACAAAGACTATTACAATGATCTTATAGCACGTGGCTGCAAAAATGCCTTGAAGTTTCAGGACACGAAGATCGCGGATGATTATTACAAAGTTTATCAAGAATTATTTGACCAGATAAAGTAAATAGTTTGCCTGCAAAAAGAAATATCGTTTACCTGTACTCTGAAGTGATGCCTTATACGCTTGCTGTGATGAAGGCTATCGTGGCAAATTTTGATGTAGCTATACATTGTGTGTGTTGGGATGAAAATAAGCGATCTCCGTTTGTGGCGACCGACCAGGAACATATTCATTTTTACAAAAGATCCTCGTTTAATAACGATACACTATCCCGATTTATTGAGGAAAAGAAACCTGAACTGATCTACGTATCCGGCAGGATGGACAAGTTGTATCTGCAGATAGCATTAACGTATAAAAAGAAGGGGATACCAACGGTTACAGGTAGCGACAATCAATGGACAGGAACTACCAAGGATCACTTATCCTCAGCACTTGGCTATTTTTTGTATAGAAAGTACTTTAGTTACATGTGGGTAGCCGGTACGTTTCAATATGAATTTGCCAAAAGGATAGGATATAACAATGCACATATCCTGAAATATACTTACAGTGCAGATACTGTGAACTTTAATAAGGCGTTTCATAAAAACAAAGAACTAAAAAAAGTGAATTACCCCCATACGATAGTGTTTGTGGGGCGTTTCATAAAGATAAAGGGCATAGATCTGTTGGCGGAGGCTTTTACCGAACTAAAAAAGGAAACAGGAAATGATTGGAAATTGTGCATGGTAGGTAATGGTGAATTGAATATTGATATTGCAAAGGATAGTAGTATCGAGATCAAAGCTTTTATGAGCAGTGAAGAGCTGGCGTTAGCCAGTAAAGACTGGGGAGCATTTTGCCTACCCAGCACACGTGAGCCATGGGGAGTAGTGGTGCACGAATTCGCGGCAGCAGGCTTGCCTATTATAGCGGCAGACTGTGTGGGGGCGACTGACGCGTTCCTAGTAGATGGTTATAATGGCCGTCTTTTTAGCACCTCTGATAAAAATTCTTTAAAGGCAGCACTTAATAAGTTGTTTACCACATCAGATGATGAACTGAACAGGCAAAGTATGCGGAGCAACGAACTATCGAACACGATAACACCTGAAATGGCTGCATATAGTTTGATGAGTGTACTGAATAAAAAATAGGATGATACTGATAGACGCGTTATATATTAATAAAGGCGGTGGTGCAGTATTACTGAGATACCTGATAGGAAAAATATTAGTGCATCCGCAAAAAGATGAATTCTTTTTTTTGCTTGATCCCCGTTTTGACAAGCCCACTGAGCTTAATGCGAATTATGTAGTAATAGAGAACAAGCTAAGTGAGCGGATAAAATTCTATAAAAGAACAAAAAAAGATTACTCGAAAGTTTTTTGTTTTGCTAACACGCCGCCACCTATAAAGATGAGTGTGCCGGTATACACTTACTCGCACAATCAAAAACTATTTGAGGCCGCAAAAAATAAATTCAACAGGAAGTTCTTCAAATTATACCTGAAGTATCTTGTAATAAAGCTCTACAATAAGAATACAGATTATTATATAGTGCAGACGCCGCACATGGTGGATGAAATAGTATCATTGAAATTGAAAGACGAGGCGCACTGTCTCAAGCTGCCTTTTTATGATCACGAAAAGTTCCTCGACTGGAAAGAGCCATTTGATGCCAGGCCTGCTGATGAGTTTGTATTTATTAGCACACCATCGCCACAAAAAAACTATCCTACACTACTAAGTGCATGGGAATACCTTTTTGATAAAGGCTATACTCCGCTGCTACATGTAACTATTGACGATACGGCACCGGCATTATTAGAAAAAGTGGCTGTATTGCAACGCAAAGGTGTGCGGATACAGAATTATACTTTTATAGATGCACGTGTGTTGTATTTCACTCGTCGTTATCTCGTGTTCCCATCTATAATGGAGAGCTTTGGCTTGCCGCTTGTAGAAGCTGTAGATAGTGGTATGAAGGTACTGGCATCAAACCTGCCGTATGTGCAGGATGTTATTACGCCATCGTTGTCTTTTGACCCACTTGATAAAGTAGCTATCGCTGATATGGTTATAAAGGCTTTAGAAACCAATCTGCCGCAATCTGAAGTGATAGCGAGTGATAAGATTGATGAGCTTTTGACCTTATTGGTCAAATAACATGGTTTATTTCCTTAGTTTTTGCGTTTCCCCTACTCATATAGTTATTCAATGGGTAATATCAAACCCGTATATAATAATTACCTTTGCACTCAGAAAATGCAACGAATTATGTAAATTTATATAATTCGTTTGTCCTTATAAAAATATTACCGTGAAACAAATAATACAGTCTCTTAAAAAGGGAGAAACGATCTTAGAAGAAGTGCCCGCACCAAAGGTAAAGAAGGGTTGTGTGCTGATTAAAACCACACGCACACTTGTATCCATAGGTACGGAGCGTATGCTGGTGGAATTTGGGAGAGCTAGTATGCTCCAAAAAGCCCGTCAGCAACCGGACAGGGTGAAGGAAGTATGGAACAAGGTAAAAACAGATGGCCTCAAACCAACCATGCAGGCTGTGTTCAATAAACTTGACCAACCACTACCATTAGGTTACTGCAATGTGGGTAGGGTAATAGCTGTTGGCGAAGGAATCAATGAATTTAAGATAGGCGACAGGGTGGCATCTAACGGGCAACATGCGGAATATGTATGTATACCCAAGAACCTTGTAGCGCACATACCCGATAATATTAGTGATGAAGAGGCTGCGTTTACTGTGATAGGCTCTATAGGCCTGCAGGGCATCCGCCTATGCGACCCAAAGCTGGGCGAAACGATCGTAGTCGTGGGGCTGGGACTTATAGGCCTCATTACAGCTGAGCTACTTGTTGCCAATGGTTGCAAAGTAGTAGGTATAGATGTCGACGCTGAAAAAATAAAAATTGCAAAACAGAAGGGCATTATAGCCATTAACCCTAATGAGGGAATAGATGTGGTGAAGTATGTGATGGCAGAAACCGGTGTGGGCGCGGATGGTGTTATCATTACCGCTTCTGCCAAGACCGATGACATTATTTCACAGGCAGCGGCTATGAGTCGCAAGCAGGGGCGTATTATACTTGTGGGAGTAATAGGATTAAATATCCGCCGTGCAGATTTTTATGAAAAAGAATTGACGTTCCAGGTTTCATGTTCATACGGCCCGGGCAGGTATGATGATAATTATGAGAAAAATGGCGTGGATTATCCACTGCCATACGTGAGGTGGACCGAGAAAAGAAATTTTGAAGCAGTACTGCAAACGATCAGCACAGGTAAGCTGGAGGTAAAGTCGCTCATTACGGAACGTGTGCCCTTGGCAGACTATAGCAAGATATATAATGACATGGGGGGCAGAGGCTCTATTGCCTCTATAATGGAATATCCCGAAGAGAGTAATAGTGACGATATAGTGATCGTGAACGATGGTACATTTACCGAAGGCGCGGGTGGAATAGGTATCATAGGGGCTGGTAATTTTACGAGTATGACCATGCTACCTGCATTACAGGAAGCCAACGCGCCACTATATGCTATAGCCAGTGCCGGCGGTGTAACGGGTACATCACTTGCCAAGAAATATAAGATTGGAAAAAGCACTACTGACTATAAGACCATACTAAACGATAGCACTGTAGACCTTGTAATGGTTACCACGCGGCATAACCAACACGCGTCAATGACCATAGAAGCGCTTAATGCCGGTAAACATGTGTTTGTAGAAAAACCACTGGCGCTAAATAATGACGAGCTGGATGAGATACTGGAAGTATATACCGGAAAGCAAACAGTGACAGTAGGCTTTAACAGGCGCTTTTCGCCACACATGCAAAAGGCAAAACAACTACTGGGCAATGTGCAAATGAACGTGATAGCCACTATGAATGCAGGCCATATACCGGCAAACGTATGGGTGCATGATATGAAAACAGGTGGCGGCCGCATAATTGGCGAGGCATGTCATTATATGGACCTGATAACATTTCTTACAGGTAGCAAGATAAAAGCAGTCTGTATGAATGCGATGGGTGCTAATCCGCAAATGAATACAGATAGCGCATCTATACTGCTGCAGTATGAAAATGGCAGCACGGGCGTTATCAATTACTTTTCTAACGGTTCCAAAGCTTATTCAAAAGAAAGAATAGAAATATACGCACAGGAACGTACGCTGATAACGGATAACTTCAGGCTTACAGAAGGGTACGGGTTTAAGAATTTCTCAAAGCTGAAAACAACAATTGACAAGGGACACAAAGCGCAATTCAAATTGCTGGTAGATAAAATAAAAACAGGTGGCGCACCATTGATACCATTTGATGAGATCGTAAATACAACGAAGGCAAGCTTTGCTGCGATAGAAAGTATGATGACGAAGCAGTGGGTAAACGTTTAATGAATAAGTTTAAAAAATTTATTGATGTTAATAGATATTATCGCAGGTGCAAGGCCCAATTTTATAAAGATAGCGCCAATTATTGCAGCTATCGAAAGGCAAAAGAACGAGGGCACAGCTATAGATTATAGGTTGGTGCATACCGGCCAGCATTACGATAAAAAAATGAGTGGCGATTTTTTTGAGCAATTGGGCATACCCGAACCACATCATAATCTCGAAGCAGGCTCCGGCACACAGGCTGAACAGACGGCGAAGATAATGGTAGGCTACGAAAAGTTGCTGATGCAACATCCCTGCGATCTTTGTATTGTAGTAGGAGATGTAACATCTACTATGGCTTGTGCTATTGCTGCCAAGAAAGTAAACAATATAAAAGTAGCGCATGTGGAAGGTGGTATACGCTCGGGCGACTGGACAATGCCCGAAGAGATAAATCGCATTGTTACAGATTCAATCACTGATTATTTCTTTACCACTTCTGAAGTGGCGAACAATAACTTACGTAAGATAGGCGTAAAAGAAAGTAGTATTTTCTTTGTAGGTAATACAATGATAGATACCCTATATAAGCAAATGCCTCACCTGCAAAAGCCTGCTATATGGGATGCGCTGCAACTAAAAGATAAGGGGTATATAATGATGACTCTTCATCGCCCTGCAAATGTAGATAGCGAGCATAAATTAGGCGAGTTGATAACAGAGATCATCAATACTTCAAATGGTATACCATTGATATTTCCTGTGCATCCGCGTACGGCAAAGATGTTAGAGCAAACAGGAATTACCGCCCCTAATCTGCATCTTGCAGAGCCAATGCCTTACCTGGAATTTAACTACCTCGTGAAAAATGCAAAGGCGGTTATAACCGACTCCGGCGGGATAACCGAAGAAACAACAGTGATGGGCGTGCCATGCATGACGCTGCGCAACAGCACAGAGCGGCCGGAAACATGTACCACCGGTACCAATGAATTAATAGGTACAGATCCTAAAGCAATAGCACCGGCAATGAAAACATTGTTTGCGGGCGAATGGAAGAAAGGCGGTATACCTGAACTGTGGGATGGCAAAACCGCTGATCGCATTGTACAGCATATCATACAATTATTTAGTATCACAAAAAATAAAGCAGACGCGGCACATGCTGGCTAAGATAAAGAACATCAGGAAAATGGCGCAAAATATGGGGTGGAAATATATCCGCTTCCGCGCGAAGTATGAACTGATGCAGAAGTATGGCATGATGAAAAAGAAATTCCCTGCCGTCCCGGAGTTCAAACAATATATTACCCTGCAGCAATGGAAAGATAAAGGAGGTAAATTATTTTTTGCTGATAAGGAATCACTGACGATCATAAAGAAAACAGACGCGCAGCTCAAGGAACGCTTTGAGCAGATAAAGGAAGGGAAACTACTGTTGTTTAACAGCACACTTGCCAACCTGGGAAATAATTACGATTGGAATACCAACCCTGATTCCGGATTTCATTATGATAATAAAAAACACTGGACACAAATAGCAGATCTTTCCCCTGATGCAGGTGATATAAAATATGTTTGGGAGAAATCACGGTTCTCTTATCTCTACGATATTATCCGCTACGACTATCATTACACGCAGGATTGTGGAGAAATGGTGTTCAGGGATATACTTTCATGGATAGATAATAACCCGGTTAATTGTGGCCCCAATTACCGTTGTAGCCAGGAGATATCTTTACGATTACTTAACTGGACATTCGCGTTATATTATTATAAGAATAGTGCTGCACTTACTGAGGCGGTTTTTAGTCGTATACAGTATGCGATGTATTGGCAGATAGAGCACGTGCATAAGAATTTAGACTTCTCGAAAATTGCCGTCCGTAACAATCATGCTATAACAGAGTCGCTGGCGTTATATCTTATTGGTACTTTATTTCCTGACTTCCCTAATGCAGCAACCTGGAAAAAAGAGGGTAAGGCGTCGTTCGAAACAGAGATAGTATATCAGGTATATAAAGATGGTACTTATCTGCAGTTCTCCATGAACTATCATCGGGTAGTAGTGCAGTTGCTTACATGGGCCATTACGCTTGCAGAAAAGAACAATGATAAGTTTGTGCCGGAAGTGTATGACAGGGCTCGAAGGTCTGTGCAATTCTTACGTACCTGCATGGTAGAAGAGAATGGCTACTTGCCAAACTATGGTGCTAATGATGGTGCACTGTTTTTTAAATTGAGTGAAGCGGACTATAGAGATTACCGCCCGCAGATACAGGCGCTGGCAAGGGCATTGAATATGGAAGCGGGTCTTACTACTGCGTATGAAGACCTGGAATGGTATGGCGTGCCTACCGAAGCAGAAGACGATTGGAAGCCCGCTAATGGTGCGCACAGTTTTATAGAAGGTGGCTACTTCGTTATACGCGAGCCGGAAACGCTTACATTCATAAGGTGTGGCAAGCATAAGGACCGTCCTTCACAGGCTGATAACCTACACCTGGATATTTGGTATAAAGGAGAAAACATACTGTTGGATGCAGGCAGCTATAAATATAATACTGATGCAGAGACCATGCGCTACTTCAGTGGTACGGCCAGCCACAATACCGTAATGCTTAATGGCCAAGATCAAATGCAGAAAGGTGGCCGGTTTATATGGTATAGTTGGTCGCAGGCAATCAGTTCATCGCTATACGGCAATATGACCTCTTACGTTTTTGATGGCTCTGTAAAAGTATTTGAGCATATAAAAGAAGGCATAGTACATAAGCGTATAGTGACAAAACGAAAAGGTGTACCTGTGTGGGAGGTAAACGATGAACTTATGAATCTGCCCAAAGACGCAACGATAAAACAGCTATGGCATGTGCCTGTAGTCATGATGGATAGTATATCTATTACTGCCAAAGACAGGACTAAAAAAATAGATGCACAGATACAGGAAGGATGGACCTCGTCTTTGTATGGACAAAAAGAGGTAGTGAAAGAATATGTATTTGCAACAGATGCTAATTATATAGAAACAAGCATAAAGCCGATCGCAGAGTAATGAATGTATTATTGATTCATCAGTATTTCCTGGAAGAAGATGACCCCGGCGGCTCCCGCTGGAATGAGCTTACGCGCGTGTGGACCGAGAAAGGACATACCGTTACTGTATTGGCGGGGATGATACATGCGAACGGAGCCGGTAAGAAGCAGGAGTACAAAGGAAGGTATTTTGTAAAGAAGCAGCAAGGTGCGGTTACAGTATGGCGGTGCCATGTATCAGAGTCTTATAACAAGAGTTTTATAGGCAGATTATGGGGATATTTTTCATTTATGTTCTCTTGCATGTATGCCGGCTTGTTTAAAGCAAAGGGTAAATTTGACGTGGTTATTGTTACATCGCCACCGTTATTTGTAGGTTTCAGCGGATATATGATATCGAGATTGCGGAGAATGCCTTTTGTTTTTGAGGTTCGGGATCTGTGGCCTGAATCTGCTATTGATACAGGCGTGTTGACCAATAAACTTATCATCAAAGTAGCTTACTGGTTCGAGCATTTTATTTATAAACACGCGAAGCTTATTAATGTATTAACACCTGCCTTCTACAAAACGCTCAAAGAAAAAAAACATGTACCTGAAAACAAACTGATACAAATATCCAATGCTTCAGATTTTAGCCTGTCTGAAAAACTATTGAAAGATTTTGATGCAGATGCCTTCCGCAGAGAGCACGATCTTGACGGACGATTTGTAATTACATATGTAGGTGCACATGGAGTAGCCAATCATTTAGAGCAGATACTCGATGCTGGTCTTGCATTGTCGGATACTAATGTGCTGTTCTTGCTTATTGGCCAGGGTATGGAAAAAGAAAGACTGATGAAACTGGCGAAAGAAAAGAATGTAATGAATGTCCGTTTTCTTGATTCTGTACCTAAGCAAGAAGTGTTCAAATATATACTCGCTTCTGAGATGGGCGCTTCGGTATTAAAGCGTGTTGATACTTTTAAGACCGTTTACTCTAATAAGACATTTGATTACATGTCTTGCAAAAAACCGATATTGATGGCCATAGATGGTGTATCGAGAGAATTGGTGGAGGCTGCAGGTGCAGGATGTTACGTAGAGCCAGAGAATACTGACGAATACAACAGGATAATCAGGGAATATTTACAGGCACCTGATAGATTGATCAGCGAGGGTGAAAGCGGCTACAGATTTGCAAAAGAGAATTTTGACAGAGAAGTACTTGCCAATAAATATATCAACCACATCAGCGAAATTTTGAAACATAAATAATGCATAGGCAGTTCTCAATTTATATTAACATCATAAAACCAATTGCTGATGTGTTGGTTGCACTGATCGTGTTTGTTATATTATCGCCTGTTTTTATTTTTCTCACTATAAGGTTGCTGATCGCGAACAAAGGCCGTCCGTTCTTTTTACAGACAAGGCCGGGCAAGTATGGGCGTCTCTTTAAAGTGGTAAAGTTTAAAACAATGAACGATGCTAAAGACAAGAATGGCGAGTTACTGCCTGATGCGCAGCGTATCACAAGTATTGGCCGTTTTATTCGTAACTCATCGCTCGATGAATTACCGCAATTGCTCAACGTTATAAAGGGGGATATGAGCTTTGTGGGGCCACGCCCTCTATTGGTAGAATACTTGCCATTATATAGCGATATACAAAAAAGGCGACATGAGGTAAAGCCCGGTATTACAGGCTGGGCGCAGATAAATGGCCGCAACGCGATAGGTTGGAAAGAAAAATTTAACTACGATGTCTGGTACGTAGATAATATAAGTTTTACCTTAGACTTCAGGATATTGTGGCGTACCTTCAAAAAGGTATTTAAATCAGAAGGGGTCAGCTCAGCCACTTCGGCAACTATGGAAAAATTTACAGGCAACTAAATATTACTTATGATCGTTTACGGCGCAAGCGGGCATGGCAAGGTTATCATCGAAATATTGGAAGATATGGACATGGATGATATTGTGCTATGGGATGATGCAGCTACTGGTTCTATCTGGGACTATCCAATAGTTAAACCTCATACTATGGATGATGGCTTTGACGAGCAGATCGTAATTGCAATAGGGGTAAACTCCATCAGGAAAAAAGTCGTCGAAAAATTAAGCGATGATACGGACTATGCTATCGCCATACATCCCTCGGCAATTATTTCTAAGAGAGCTATGGTTGGCGATGGTACCGTTGTGATGGCCAGTGCTACGATCAATGCAGATACGACAGTTGGCAAACACTGTATAATAAATACGAGCGCCAGTATAGACCATGATTGTGTTTTGGACGATTATGTACACATATCGCCGAATGCTACCTTGAGTGGTATTGTAGCGGTAGGAGAAGGGACACATATTGGTGCCGGCGCATCGGTAATACAAAATATTAAGATAGGGAAATGGTGTACCATAGGCGCAGGGGCAGTTGTGATCAATGATATACCTGATTATGCAACAGCAGCGGGTTGTCCCGCAAAAGTGATTAAAATTAAAAACGAACAGTAATGAACGATAAAATATGGCTGTCTTCCCCACACATGGGCGGCACGGAAGAAAAATATGTTAAGGAAGCATTCGACACGAATTGGGTTGCTCCCCTGGGGCCGAATGTAAATGGTTTCGAACAAGACCTCAGTACATTCCTCGGAAACGATATGCATGTAGCTGCGTTAAGCTCTGGTACTGCTGCCATTCATCTTGGATTAGTACTGTTAGGCGTTACTGCAAGCGATGAGGTCATTTGCCAAAGCATGACCTTCTCAGCTACTGCTAACCCTATCGTATATCTGGGAGCCATTCCTGTATTTGTTGATAGTGAGAAGGATACATGGAATATGTCTCCGGAATTGCTTGAAGAAGCAATCAAAGACAGGATAGGGAAAGGCAAAAAGCCGAAAGCCATAATGCCGGTACATCTGTACGGCATGCCTGCTAATATGCTCGAGATAATGCGCATAGCTAAGCAGTATGAGATACCTGTACTGGAAGACGCTGCAGAGGCGCTCGGCTCATCGATAGATGGCCGTATGTGCGGTACATTCGGTGAGGTAGCTGCACTGTCATTTAATGGGAATAAAATAATAACTACGTCAGGTGGCGGAGCGCTTGTATCGGCAGATGAGACTATTGTAAAAGACGCACGCTTCCTTTCTACGCAGGCGCGCGATAATGCGCCGCATTATCAGCATTCGCAGATAGGATATAACTACCGTATCAGTAACATTTGTGCGGGTATTGGCCGCGGACAAATGGAAGTATTGTCTGAAAGAATAGCGCAGCGCAGGGCCGTGTATCAGCAATATGCGGATAGGTTGAAGGATATTAAAGGTGTCAGCTTTTTAAATGAGCCGCATGGCTATTTTAGTAATCGGTGGTTATCTACAATATTAATTGACCCAACTACTGCAAAATGCACAAGAGAAGAGCTGCGACTGGCACTGGAAAAAGAAAATATTGAATCGCGCCCGTTGTGGAAGCCAATGCACTTACAGCCGGTATTTTCAAAGTACCCCTCTTATGTAAACGGAGTCTCGGAAAAGCTATTTGACGACGGTCTATGCCTCCCATCCGGCTCTAATCTTGGCAGCATAGAGCTGGAAAGAGTGTTCGATGTTATTGATAAGCAGATGAGATAGTTTGCCTTTACTGTTCGTAAGTATAAGTATTCAGCTTTTCGTATGCTGCGTTATTACTCACAAATTCAGGTACTAATTCCTTCATCAGGTATACTGTTTCCAGTGTGTAATGGCGTTTTGCACTCGATATCAGCTTTTCGATACGTGCATTAATAAGAGCGAAATCATACTCACGTACATTTGCTATCAGTATCTTCTCGTTGTAGGTACGTTTTGTATTTTCGGCGTTATTAAGCAGCTCTTCAAAAAGTTTTTCTCCCGGGCGTAAGCCTGTAAATACGATTTGTATATCTACATCCGGTTTCTTGCCAGCCAGCTTTATTACCTTACGTGCAAGGTCAACTATCTTCACAGGCTTACCCATGTCGAATACGAATATCTCGCTGCCTTGTCCCATTACACCTGCCTCAATTACTAACTGGCAGGCCTCAGGGATAGTCATGAAATAGCGGGTTATATCAGGATGAGTAACCGTAATGGGCCCGCCATGCTGCAATTGCATTTTAAAGCGTGGTATCACAGATCCATTAGAGCCCAACACATTGCCAAAGCGTGTAGTTACAAACTTTGTAATGTTGGTGTTTGACGTATCTTTTAATAAATGTTTATAAAAGCTTTGTGTAAATATTTCCGCAATACGCTTGGATGCGCCCATGATGTTGGTAGGGTTCACCGCTTTATCAGTCGATACCATTACGAATTTCTGCACCTGGTTTGCAACAGATAGTTCCGCCAGTATTTTCGTACCCATTACATTATTCAGCACTGCTATTGATGGATGATCCTCCATCAATGGCACATGCTTATATGCAGCCGCATGAAACACCATATGGGGGTTATACACTTCAAAAAGGTGCTCCATCCTTTGCTTGTCGCAGATGTCGCCAAGATACGCTTTTATGGCTGCATGCTTATTTGCTTCCTGAAGCTCCATTACAAGGTTGTGCATTGGCGTTTCAGCCTTGTCGCACAGTATCACCAGCGATGGACGGTAGCTTAGTATCTGCCTCACTATTTCACTACCTATTGAACCTGCTGCACCTGTTACCAGTATGCGCTTGCCTTTTAGCTCAGAGTGCAGCGCTTCATTGTGTATTTGTATCACTTCCCGGTCCAGCAGATCTTCGATGTTTATATCTTTTAGTTGCTGTGTGTCCAGCTTGCCATTCAGCCAGTCTTGCATTTCTGGTACCTGCTGTATGCGTATGCCATTGTTAAGGCACATGTCAACCAGGTTATTCAGTTTTTCCTTTTCAATACTCTTGTTAGCTACAATCAGCAGTTCTATCCCGTCTGCACTAAGTTTTTTTATGCTGTTCTCGTCAGTACTGTATATCGGTATACCTTCCAGCAATTTTCCATTCGTGATAAATGAGTCATCCAGGAAAGCTACTACTTGAATATCGCCATTGGGCAGATCATTCATTACCTTCTTTATGTGCACCCCATATTCGGTAGTATTATATACGACTGCTTTCTTCTTTAACCGTTTATCGGTCTGTGTATGCAGCTTGTAAAAATTGAAGCAATATCTTACCAGCAATCTATAAGATATCAGTACGAAATTGGTAATGAAAAAGTTGATAGTAACTATAGATAACGGGAATAAGGTATAATGATGACCTGAGTATATCGGGAAATTATAAAAAACGATATTAAGTACAAAGTAGGTAAACGCGGCAATGGCATTTATAATAAGGAGTCTTGTTGTATCCTCAAGGTTTGTATACCGTATAATGCCCGCATAGCTCTTAAATAAGAAAAAGAGTATGCCATTGGTTATCAAAGTAGATGCTATAACGACCCTTATACCAAATGAAACATGCATCCATATAAAATTGTATCTCAGCGTTCGCGATAATACAATGCAAAGAACTACCAATGAAAGATCTAAAAGGAAAATTAACCAGCGTGGTAAGATTTGTATTTTATGTGCCATAGTGAATATTTAGGAAACGTCTGCTCGTGGCATCAATCTGCACAATGTCTTTAAGTCGCATGCAATATTACAAAAAAATGTTTAAAGACCATAGCAAACGCTGTTTGTATGAAATTTTCAGGCGCTTAACATCTTCCTCATAGATAAATGCATATTTTCGTGGACAATAGAATTGCAAATAGTTCTGAATAAGATTGGATAAGGTTACAGTTCATCTACGTAGATCATTCTCTATTTTTAATATTGTAGCGGCTATATTCTTCATTATATATCTGTGGCAAGCCTATTCCCTGTATCAAAGATCGAATGAAGCTACCATTCATGCCCGTAGAGCTACTAATTGGCTGCTGAATCTTAAGAACGTTGATGTTGATAATGCGAAATTAAAGCTCTCGGTGAGCGATCTTGTTTCTGCATCAGATAACCAATATGCAAATGAAGTACACCAGAACATTAAAAAACTGAAAGAAGATATTGCTAAACAGGACACATTACCTTGCCCTACAGCACAGCAAAAAAAGGATTTTATAGTCATTAAAGGATTGGTATCCAATAAATTGTCGATCATCGAGCACATTGTGGATAACAAAGGGCAGAATGACGCCGCATTTGAAGAGGCTGGACGAGCTATGGCTCGCATCAACAAAAACATAGATGCCACCTTCGATATCATGGAGCATACCGCAAGCGCGGATTTTGAATCAAGAAGGGCAGTCTCAAGGGCGTTTGCTCAATATAAACTTGTCTTTTCCATTGCCAGTTATGTATTGCTTATACTATTTCTCATTTTTATTCTTTTTAAAACCAATCAGAACATAAGAAAACGTTTATTGGCTGAAGCACTGGCTAACGTAAACCGCGAAAAATATGAAACGCTGGTAGAGAGTTCAGGGCTTACAATGCTTATTATTGACAAAAAGGGGCGGATAAATTTTGCCAGCAAAACCGTGAAAGACCTTTCCGGCTATATGCCTCAGGATCTCATAAACACCTACCTTTTTGATTGGATAACGGATGGAGAGAGACAAAAAATATCGGAAATCATAAAACGTACCACCGCAGACCAAAATAATACCAGCACTATTTCATTTCAGCTACGTGTAAGCGATGGTAAATATAAATGGGTGTCGTGCAAGATATTTGCGATAGATAAAGAAACGGCTGTCCATTCCGCAGCAGAAGTACATTGGCAAGTAGTTCTGTGGGATATTGATGAAGAAAAGAAATTGCTGATAGAAGTAGAGATGATGGAGGCGCAGCAGTTAAAACAACAAAAGATTATACAAGATATTATCGATACTATACCTGCTATGATCTTTACAAAAGATGTGCATGGCAAGTATGAGCTTGTAAATCAAAAAATGGCCGATCTTATCGGCTTACCTAAAGCGCAGATCGTAGGCAGATATGATAAGGATATACTAAACCACGAAAAGTATTCTGACAATTATAACACGGATAGAGAACTGTTGCGGAAAAGAGCAATAGTAAAATATGACGATGTTATCGAGAAGAACGGGGAAAAACAATATCTCTCAGTTACAAAATTTCCCCTGCTTGGTGAGAGCGGCGAAGTACGGAATATCTGCGGAGTTATTATTGATGTATCAGACAGTAAGGCTAATGAGCACAGCCTTATAAGTGCTAAAAAAGAAGCTGAGAACGCCCGCGTAGCACAGGAAACATTCCTTGCCAACATGAGTCATGAGATAAGAACACCTATGAATGGCATTATAGGTATGACGAATCTTTTAGTCAGCACAACGTTAGATAAAGACCAAAAGGAATTTACCGAAAATATACATGAATCCGCGATTACTCTTTTATCACTGATAAATGACATACTCGATTTTTCTAAAATACGCAGTGGCAAATTTGTACTAGAGAATTCACCTTTTAAAATAAGGCAGGTAATAAAGAAAGCTATTTATCCAATGCAGTTTAATGCCGAGGATAAAGAACTAAAACTAAATCTGCATATAGATAATAACTTGCCCGAAATTCTAATAGGAGATCCGTTGCGTCTGCAGCAAATCATTATTAATCTTACAGGCAATGCTATTAAGTTTACTTCAAAGGGGGCTATAGATATTTCAGTGAGCGCGGTAATAACTGATGTCCGCAAGATGTCATTGCAAATAGATATTGCAGACACGGGCATAGGAATACCCGAAAATAAAATTGATTACATTTTTGAAAGCTTTGCGCAGAACAATGCTGATACCTCGCGGAAGTATGGTGGTACGGGGCTTGGCCTTGCTATCGTAAAACAATTAGTAGAATTACAAGGTGGGAAGATAGTTTTAAAAAGCGTGCTGAATAAAGGTTCGGTATTCACATTTACCATACCATACGCGATAGGGACAAATGCACCTGTGCAGGATACGAAGAACATTGCCGCCGATAGCAAAAACCTGCTTGCTGGTATCAATATATTAGTGGCTGAAGATAATATTATCAACCAAAAGGTAGTACGACATACCTTGCAGCGACAGGGGGCTAATATTGAAATAGCAAATAACGGGCAGCAGGCGATAGATATGATTGCAGCACGCGACTTTGATATGATATTGATGGATCTGCAGATGCCTGAAGTTGATGGATACAAAGCTACCATACATATAAAAACAGTATTGAATAAAGCAGTCCCTGTAGTGGCTATGACAGCAGATGCACTAAAAGGTGAAGAGGAAAAGTGTATAGAAGCCGGTATGGTTGCATACATTTCAAAGCCATTTCACCCACATGATCTTTATCAATTGATACTACAGGTTACAAAAGACAGGATACAGGTTAATAACACACAACAAAACCAAGCGCACATGAGTCAGCCTCTACTGGATATGACCTTCTTATACGACATATCAGACAATGATCCCACGTATATATATGATGTTATTGACCTCTTCCTCGGTGCTATGCCTGAAGGGTTAGTGAAGCTCAATAAGTTGCTGAACGAAACTGATGACTGGGAGGCAATACACAAACAGTCGCACTTCTTAAAATCGGGTGTAACGGTAATAAAGGTGGGCAATGTGTTTGACGAACTTGATAAGATTGAAGCGTTGTCAAGAAAGCATGAGGGCAAGGCGGAGATGATAACAATAATGAAGAATATTAATGCCGCTTTCAACGAGGTGATACCGGAATTACTGGCTATAAAAGAAAAGAACAAACCGGCTAGTGCATAACCTCTGCTAAAGCCCCATAAATCTTACTCCCACAGATACAGGATATTGTACCAGCGCGTCTTTATAGAGTGATGTGTATTGGTAAGTAGCGTAAAACCGTACGATACCATCTAAACCAAGTTCAGCGGCAAGACAGCTATTGTACTTTTGTATATCAAAATCATCATGCTGTTTTACTTTACCTGCGCCTGCAGATCGTTGTTTGGTCCACGCGCCTATTTCATAGCCACCTGTTACCCCCACGCCATATACGTACGCTTTGCTGCCATATACTGTTTTAAAGGTCAGCATCAGTGGTACGCTTAAATATGTAACACCCAGCTTGTTCTTGCTGAAATGCCCTGTGTCATATATGACTGTGTTTGGCGACTTTGTATATGTAAGGCCATTATCGTAGCGAAAGTTGTAGAACTGCGCACCTATGCCTGCAGATAGGTATATGCGCTCATGCTTTGTTTTTAAAAGCCGATAGCGTGCCGTTACTGGCCACAGGTTCACATTCACAGACTTTAGGGCATAGAGGTCGAAAAGCCTGGTGTTCTTTTTGTCAGCCGGTACTTGCAGGAATTGCTGCGCCGTGCTGCTTCCATAATTCGTTTTATCCTGCAGAAAGTTAAGTCCCAGGTCCACGGTAACAAAGTGGAGTGTAAAATTATTTTTCTTCTTTTTCACATTGGTCTTCATTGGGAATAGGTGCACGTTTGTCCCATCCTCATCATCTGTAGCTGTATTTTGAGCAAATGCCGCATGGGTAAACAGCAGTAAAGCGGCAATAGCGTAGTATTTTTTCATACAGTATGTTTTATCTCAACGGACACAGTTGCCCGTTAAGACGACCTTTTGCAACGTTTAAAGTACTAATAATTATTAGTTTCATAAGAAATCGTGCCAATTACCCTTCATAGTGCCTTGTGTATCATGTATCCCCTGATTAAAAGATGTACCTTTGCAGCTTGTCATCATACGGAATTTATAAAAATGAATAAGAGATCATCTTCTTTTAAGGATAACAGGCAGAATGCACGACCAACGTTCAAAAAGGACGATGTCCGCGGTTCATTCGATAAAGACGCGAAACCATATAAGAAGAAATACGATAATGACCGCCCGGGAAAATCGCGCGACGATAAGCCTAAGAGTGGTGGTGCCGGTAAATACGGTGATGATAAGCCGCCACGTTCAAAACCATATAGTGCAGGTAAGTCTGGTGGGGAAAGCAAGCCTTATGGTACCGGCTCATTCGGTGAAAGTAAAGGTAGGCCGGACAGAGGTGGTGAAAGTAAGCCACGCCGCGATGGTGACAAGCCATACAGGTCTTCAGATAATAAAGACAGGTCTTTTTCAGACAAAAGATCAGCAGACCGCCCTTTCGCAAAATCAGACAGGCCATACAAAAAAGATGATAGGTCCGGTGATGATCGCCCAAAACGTTCGTTCGACAGATCTGATAAGCCATTCAAAAGGGATGACCGTGCAGGTGATGACCGTCCAAAGCGCTCATTCGATAAATCAGACAGGCCATATAAAAAAGACGATAGATCGGATAGTGACCGCCCAAAACGTTCATTTGACAGATCAGATAAGCCATTCAAAAGAGATGATAGGTCAGGTGATGATCGCCCGAAACGCTCATTTGATAGGTCGGATAAACCTTTTAGTGACCGTCCAAAGCGTTCTTTTGACAAATCCGACAAGCCATTTGCCGGTAAAGGCAAGTTCTCAAAAGACGGTGATAAAGATAAAAAATACGATAAGGACGGCAGTAAAAAAGCGTTCGACAAGCCTAAGCGAGGATTCGATAACAGCGATATTTTCAAGAACGAAAGCAAGCGCATAAAAGAACCACCGATCACGGAGAACGATGGTGTGAAAGGTGAGTTACAAGACGAAGAAAAGAAGCCGATCTTTCATAAAGCAAAATATAAGGTTGAAAAAAAAACGGACGTAGAAAGTACGGACGTAAATAATAAGCCGGCATCAAAAAGAAGAAAGCCTAAAACGGAAGATGAGGATGATGAAGTAGAAGGTGCTGATACCGATGGTTTGTTGATGCCACTTAATAAATACATAGCACATAGTGGTGAGTGCGGCCGCCGTGAGGCAGCTGATCTTGTAAAGCAAGGCAAGGTAAAAGTGAATGGTGAACTGGTGCTCGACCCCGGCTACAAGGTTACCGCCAGCGATCTTATTACACTTGTTGGTAAAAAACTTACACCCACTAAGGGCTTTGTATACATATTGCTGAACAAGCCAAAGAATTTTATTACTACTACCGATGACCCGCAGGGCCGCAAGACCGTTATGGATCTTGTAGCTAATTCAGGTGTTGATAAAATATATCCTGTTGGCAGACTCGATAGAGATACTACAGGTTTATTGCTGCTTACGAACGACGGTTCGTTGACACAAAAACTATCGCACCCGAGCTACGAAATTAAGAAGGTATACCAGGTAACCCTCGATAAACCACTTACCAAAGCAGACTTCGACAAGATACTGGAAGGTGTGGAACTCGAAGATGGTATAGCAAAGGTAGATGCACTTTCTTATCTCGATACTAAAGAAGAACTGGGCCTGGAGATACACAGTGGCCGCAACCGTATCGTTCGTCGCATTTTCGAATCGCTGAAATATGAGGTTGTAAAATTGGATAGGGTTATGTACGCAGGTCTTACAAAGAAAAATCTGCCACGCAGCAAATGGCGCTTTCTCGATGAGCACGAGATAGTTTTATTAAAGCACTTTAAAAGCTAAGGCAGTGCCATTCATTACCGCACAGCAAATACATAATGGACATAGATGGCTACCTCAAAACACAGTAATTGAGGTAGCAGACAACGGCACTATCATCGCTTTGCACGATAACCTGCAAAGCGATGATGTGATAGACTATGATGGTATCCTGGCGCCTGCATTTATAAATGCGCATTGCCATCTGGAGCTGTCGCATATGAAAGGGGTAATACCCGAGCATACAGGGCTGATCCCTTTTCTTAAAGTGATACCGCTGCATCGTAACGATTTCACAGAAGAGCAGAAAAAAGCAGCTCGCCATGCCGGTTACGATGAACTGGTAAAAAATGGCGTAATAGCCGTTGGTGATATCGCAAATACTACCGATGCCCTCGAACTACGAGATCTGGATAAGATGCATTTTTACACCTTTGTAGAATCGCTCGGGTTCACAGCTACTAACGCACCTAAGATGTTTGCGTATGCTACCGGAGTATACGATGCCTATGCTGCACAGGCTACTGGTGATAAAATATTAAAGCAAGCTATAGTACCCCATGCGCCCTACTCTGTTTCATCAGCCTTGTTTAGGCTCATTGACCAACACCAGGATAGCACGGTCATTTCTATCCATAATCAGGAAAGCAGGGAAGAAGACAAATATTACATAGCAAAAGAAGGGACGGTAAAAGAATTGCTTACTACACTTGGCATCGATGATGCACCATTTGTGCCATCAGGCAAGTCTTCGCTGCGGACATATCTTGAATGGATGTCGTCTGCCCATCCCTTTATGTTTATACATAATACTTACACACAGCTGCAGGATATTCAGTTCGCACATAGCATGTTGAAAGAGGTTTACTGGTGCCTGTGCCCTAATGCTAATAAATATATAGAGAATGCACTACCCGATGTAGATATGTTTATTCGTGAAAATGCGAAATTATGTATCGGTACTGATAGTCTTGCATCTAATCACGAGTTATCAATAGCATCTGAATTAACAACGCTGAAAAATAATTTTCCGCACCTTGAGTGGGAGACACTGCTCACATGGGCTACCTACAATGGCGCCTGTGCGTTGCAGATGCAGGGTGTAATAGGCAGTATACAACCAGGGCTAAAGCCGGGCATCATACAAATAGAAAGGTTGGAGCAAAATGCCCCAACCGTACAAAGAATTATCTGATATTATTACGCTTGTAGTAAGCGCTCCAGTGCGCAATCATAAGCTTCTTTCCAATCGCTTACATAACCCCAGTTGCTATCATCAATGCAAATATCTTTGTTTGCATTTACCACACCTAGCTTAGTAAAAGGTACACCCTTCAGTTCAGCCTCAAAGTAAGCATGTATATCAGGGTTCACACTCACCACTACGCGGCTCTGCGCCTCGCCAAATAAGAACGCGTCCTTGCGGATATCTTTATCTGTATTGATCGTAAAGCCGAGGTTGTTGGTCATAGCGCTTTCCAGCAGGCATGCATAAAGGCCGCCTTCAGAAATATCATGTGCCGATTTTATCAGCTTCTCGCCTATCAGCCTTAAAATAGTTTGCTGTACTGTATACTCCTCCTCCAGCTCGAAATGCGGAGCCGGGCTATGCGTTTCGCCGCAGATATGGTGCAGGTATTCTGAACAGTTAATATCATTACGGCTTGTACCTACAAGGTAGATGAAGTCGCCTGCATGCTTAAAGTTCATGGTCATTTTCTGATCCATGGTTTCCAGCAATCCCACCATACCTATTGTAGGGGTAGGGTATACAGGGCCATCTTCGCTCTGGTTGTAGAAACTTACATTACCACCGGTCACAGGGGTATCAAATTTCAGACAGGCATCGCCCATACCCTTCAGTGCGTATACGAACTGGTAATACACTTCAGGATTGTATGGGTTACCAAAGTTGAGACAGTTGGTAATGGCCACCGGTACTCCACCGCTGCATACTATGTTACGTGCCGCTTCACTCACCGCTATCATGCCGCCCTTGTACGGGTCTGCAAATACATAACGGCTGTTACAGTCTGTTGTTACAGCAAGTGCTTTTTTTGAGTCGTGTACACGTACTACTGCAGCATCACTTGGCTCATTGGTATGCGTATTGCCTGTGCCCACCATAGAGTCATACTGCTCATATATCCAGCGTTTAGAGGCTATATTAGGCAGTTGTATCAGTTGGTAAGCAATTTCCTTCAGGTCGCCCGGCACTTGTATTGTATCGGGGTTAAATGCTTTTATCTGTTCAAAATATTTAGGCTCTGTGTACTCGCGCTCATAGATAGGTGCTCCGCCTCCAAGTACTAAACTTTCCGCAGGTACATCAGCCACAAGCTCACCGTGCATGTAATACTTAAGATTAAGGTCTTTCGTTACTTCACCTATTTGTACGCAGTGTATATCCCACTTGTCAAATATTTTTTCTATCTCTGCTTCACGCCCTTTCTTCACTACGATCAGCATACGCTCCTGGCTTTCGCTCAGAAGCATTTCCCATGCCTTCATATTGCTTTGACGGGTAGGTACCTTGTCCAGATGTATGATCATGCCATGCTCGCCCTTTGCGCTCATTTCACTTGTGCTGCAGGTAATGCCCGCAGCGCCCATATCCTGCATACCTATCAGTGCGCCGGTAGGTATCATTTCGAGACAAGCCTCCAATAATTTCTTTTCTTCAAACGGATCGCCTACCTGTACCGATGGCAGTTGTTCTGCACTATTCTCGCTTATGTCGGCGGATGCAAACGATGCACCACCTATACCGTCCTTACCCGTAGATGCACCAACTATAAACACCGGGTTGCCCTCGCCATGCGATGTAGCAGATACTGTTTGCCCTACTTTTACCACTCCCACGCTCATAGCGTTTACAAGCGGGTTGGTTTGGTAGCAGCTTTCGTAATATACCTCACCGGCTACGGTAGGTACGCCGAAGCAATTACCATAATGGCCAATGCCTTTTACTATTCCTTTCAATAGGTGTTTTGTTTTAGGATTATCCATCTTGCCGAAGCGAAGTGAGTTGAGCGAGGCTATTGGCCTGGCGCCCATCGTAAAGATATCCCTGTGTATACCGCCTACGCCGGTAGCCGCTCCCTGGAAGGGCTCAATGGCTGATGGGTGATTGTGCGATTCAATTTTGAATACGCAACCCAGTCCATCGCCTATATCCACGAGGCCAGCATTTTCTTCACCTGCCTTTACCAACAGCTTGGCGCCATCGCGGGGCAGTTTTTTAAGGTAAGTTATAGAGTTTTTATAGCTGCAGTGCTCGCTCCACATTACGGAGTACATGGCTACTTCAGTAAAATTGGGCGTACGGCCCAGTATCTCTTTTATCTTTTCAAATTCTTCTTCGCGAAGGCCTAATTTGGTGGCCTGTTCGAGGGTGGCTTGCATGGCGCAAAACTACAAAATGTCCCACACTTATTAATAGTGTAAATTATAATAATGAGTTAGGGGAATAAGGAGATTCATAATAACGATAATAGGTTATTGTATAAGCAAAAAATAACCCCAGCCTTCAGGCTGGGGTAGGGGATCAAAAGACTTTCAATGTCAATCCTGGGAATATCTGTTTAAAGTTGTCTGTACCTATTAGCTCCGGAGAAATGGTGACACCATTGGCAAGTTGCATATCAAAAAAGACTTTCATAGTGGTGTTTTTAAAATAACCACCTTTTTGGGCAAACAGGTAGCCTGCACCAATATCAATGCTCTTTGTATTTACTCCCATTATATTTTGCTTATATGCGCTTCCTATATAACCATTCACAAACCAATTATCATAGGTATGGTAATTACCATCTGCTTTTTTATCAAAAAAGAAGTAAGATGATGCATATACTCCACCAAGTGTATAGCTTTTATCTTTGCTATACATACGATGATATTTCCTGAATTCGATACCCATATCCGCCATGGGCGCAAACGTATTTCTTATCAGCCCCACACCCATATTCGCCTGTACTGTCAGCACATCATTACGGTTGTCTGCAGATATTCCGCCCGTCTCGTCCTTGAGCATTTGGTGGTACAAACGGAAGTGCGAGTCGCTTTCATAGGGGTTGTATGTAACGGATAATGGATTTCTGTAAGGGTCGCTTACGGAATGTGTCAGCGTTTGCGTAGATTGAAGTGTATCTATAGTATGATGCAACATTTCTTTGTCCGCTATTACCTTATCTATGTCGGTATAGTTATCCATATAAAAGGTAACCTGTACCAGGTATTTGCCCTTGATAGTAAATCCGGTCTGAGAAGAAGGAGTACTATTTTCTCTTTCGAAGATCAACCGCACAGTATCCTGATCTAGCTTTAGTTTTGACACATCTCCATCTCTCTCTATAAAAATATTGCCATCCGGTGCATACTTTTTAAAGCGTATTTTCTTAAAGGCGTATTCAGACGATAATACATAGTCGATACGTACATGACTACCACTGCCATCGTCGAGCGAATCTTTATAAAAGGCGATATCTTTTTTGAAATTGAGCAGTACAGAGTCCAGATGTTTTAGTACTTCAAAGTCATTGAGGTTATTGGCCTCGACAACCATTTTCGCGTCCTTCAGTTTTACGAAATCCCTGAAGTTCACCTGGCAATCGCAGACGTTAAACGTTTTGTCAGTTTTTGTTCTGTCGATAAATTTTTTCCAGTAGGGCTCATTGTCATTATTTTGAGCAAATAGATTTCCGTGTATGCTTGTCATCACAAGCATAGCCAGTAAGATTATCCTGTTCATAAAGTTTAGTTGAGTTTAAATTGAAGTAAATTTTTGGAGACACTGTTGTCTTCTGTTTCCTGCGCAGGAATATCGTTACGATAGCGGGGTAAAAATTTTATTCCCGCCATTCTGTTTTCTTTTACAATGGTCTTTATATTTTCCTCTTCTGTAACCACCTCATTTATATGCACCACTTTCCATTTCTTTTTTGCCACTGCCATACGCTGTGGATGGCTATCTGGAATAGGTATCGCTGTCTGTTGCACTTCTTCTTTTATTAGAGGTATATCCTTATACTGTGTGGCCACAACCCCTTCTTTTTTTAGTGATGTTCCTTTTTTAGTAATGTGAACGTATGGTACATGCACAGCAATGTCCGATTGCCTGGTAACAACAGTTGCTACCGGCCCTGTGGCATCCTTATGGGGTTGTATCACAATCACCGGAGTCGCAACAGTATGCTCTTCTCTTGCACCCCGGTTATTAAACACCAGGAACATCACCAACAAACAAGCAGCTGCACTCATCCAGTATATAGGCAACACTTTCCGCCTTGGTTTTGCTTCCAGCTTGCTTTGCAATTTATCCCACGCCCCATCTTTATCAAACACAAACCCTGCCGATAGCGTATCCAGCGTATCCATCTTTTTTTGCAGGCCTTGTTCGTTGTTACTTTTCATCATACACCCCCGTTTTTTGTAACTCTTTTTGTAACATCACTCTTGCCTTGCTAAGCTGCGATTTTGAAGTCCCTTCTGTTATGCTTAACTCCGCAGCTATCTCTTTGTGGCTATATCCCTCTATTGCATAGAGGTTAAATACTGTTCTGTATCCAGTTGGCAACTGCATTACCAACTTTAGTATTTCTGCAGCATTCATCTTCATCAGCGGATCATCATTTGTGCTTACCTGTTCCGCGTACGTTTCATCTGCTATCCGCAACTCTTTCTTTTTCCTAAGAAACATCAGGCATTCGTTCACCATTATCTTTTTCATCCACGCGCCCACACTTCCGCTACCGTTATAAACAAAAGTGTCAATGCTCTTCAGGAATTTATAAAAGCCATTCAGCATCACCTCTTCAGCGTCAGGCACCACCCGCACATAGCGCATACACAGCAGTAGCATGTTATCAGCATACGCATCAAACAAATGTTTCTGCGATATCCGGTCACCCTTTTTACATCCTTCTATGGCCCTTTGCTCGGTCATTAGTTCTTGGCTGTGTGCTTTAGTACATTAATATATGCAGATAGCAGGAGAAAGGTTGCCTCCCATAAAAAAATATCCTGCACCATAGGCGCAGGATAAAACGTTATAAAATGATTTTTTATTACTTAAACAACCAGTGCACGACTAAATAAACTCCTTCACACCCGCCATTTCCCTCACAGCATCCGCTATTGCCATTGCGTCATAGCCACATTCACGGTGCAGTTCTTCAGGCTTGCCATGTTCTACTATACGGTCGGGTATACCTAATATTTTCACCTCAGGTGTATAATTATTAGCAGACATAAACTCCAGTATCGCGCTACCAAAACCGCCCACTACAGTTCCATCTTCTACGGTCACTATTTTATTATATCGTTGTGCTACCTCGTGCAGCATCGCTTCATCCAGTGGTTTTACAAAGCGCATATCATAGTGTGCTGGATACAGGTCATCAGTTGCCAGCATTTTGCATGCAGCAACAGCAAAGTTACCCGGATGCCCAAGTGTAAGTATCGCTATTTCCTGACCGTCACATATCTTTCTGCCG
>Ga0105239_10001230_pt1 | contig 34895 bp, 31 predicted proteins | sample KBSC44metaG_FD_92761 | JGI IMG/M metagenome (GOLD analysis project Ga0105239, IMG submission 92761) | Corn rhizosphere microbial communities from Kellogg Biological Station, Michigan, USA - KBS C4-4 metaG | ecosystem: Host-associated > Plants > Roots > Rhizosphere > Soil | place: Michigan, USA... | reverse complement strand
CCCCCCCCCCCCCCCCCCCCCCCCCCCGATCCCCTGAATTATCATAGTGTCGAGCAAAAAATGATATGGGGGCGCTAAAATAAGCTAAGCTATTCCAAGCCTAGCTAAATAATCAATGGTTAATCAACAATAACTTTGCTCCCTAACTTACTCTATATGTGTAATTAGTAGTGGCCGGTAATAGGTAATAGGTAATCTACGAGAACACGAAAATACATAGCGCGATAATTATTGTTTTTTTCTCGTCTCTTTTGTGGTTAAAAAAAGGGGGGTTGGGGGGAAGAGAAAGGAAGAATGTTTTTGGTTGATGTACACAGTACAAATTATCAATTTGATTGATTGATTGATTGATTGAGGTTTGGATTAATTTGAATATGGATATGATGTTTTTTGGTCCTCTGCTCCCTCTTCAATTGCTGATATCTGACCAAATTCGCCGTCTTGGGCTCGAGACACGCACACACATACATACACACGCACATGCAAGTGTGCAGGAGTGTGTGCATTCGTTCCCTTCTTCCAACCCCTTACACTCGATCACTTACTCACTCACACGCAAGCCGTACACGAGAAAGCGGGTACAATACGCACCACTCTTCTTCCAAGTAAAAGCTTCCGCGCGCGTTTAGATCATGAAGCGGTAACCCTTCTGCAGCCTGCGGGCAGCAGCGAGATCGATACCCTCGATCTCGGCGGTCTTGCGGAGTTTCTTGAGGTCGCGCTCGCTGAGGGGCACGTCCTCGTTCTCGAGGCGCTCCAGACGGCGGTTTTGGCGGGTGAGCTTGATGCGCATGGAGACACCCATTATGGCGGCAACAACCTGCAGGGCGATACAGATGCCCAAGGCGAGTCTGTAATGGGGCTTGTCCTGCGTGCGGTATGTGAAGGGCGTCCAGATACTGGCAGAGTTGCCGATCGAGTTGATGAATGCGTACGCGGCGGCACGTTTGGCCGGTGGGCGGGGGATGGCGCCTGCGATCCAGGCGTAGCACGTCCCGTTCATCGCGAAGATGAAGGTCATTAGGAACAGCGAGAAGTATCGCGGTCCGAAGCTGTCGGTCGTCATGAAGATCACCCAGCCGACGATCGTGATCGGGATCGGGTACATGAAGAACCAGAATCTGTTGCCCCATCGGTCGGAAACCACGGAGTGCACCATCGAGTAGATGAAAATGAAGATGTAAGGAGGTGCACAGAGGAGGAGGGAGATGATGCGAGTGTAGCCCAGCGTGCCAGTCAGGGTTGGGAAGAAGTTCTGGAAGCCGGCCGCACCAGTGATACACATGTAGGCGATGGCCAGCATGTAGGTCTTAGAGTCGGTCAGAGCCAATTTGAGACCCCTGATTTGCGACGTGGCACCTCCCTCGTCGACATCGGCTTCGGCAGCCTCGATCGCCAGTCGTCGGTTGGCAACATGTTTCATCTCTGGGGAAAGAGACTTCCAGGTGTCTGGGAAATCGGGCAAGACAAACATGATCAAGATTCCAATGGTGATGGTTATGGCTCCTTCGACGATGTAAAGCCATTGCCTACAGGTGAAAGTATTCAATTAGCTACGTGAACCGGGCGTTAAAGGATAGTAGCGAAGGACTTACCATGCAGAGAGGCCTCGCTTGCCAGAGAGACCAGACAAGATACCGGCGGCAATCAAGTTTCCAAAAGCGCCACTGATCAGCGATCCTGAATAGAAAATGGACATCCGCAGGTTTAACTCTTCCTTCGTGTACCATTTAGAGAGGTAGAAGAGCACACCTATTGCGTTTCGTTAGCTTTGTGGCCCCTCTGCACTCACCAGTGCCATTGTGTGGGCCACTTACCAGGGAAAAATGGTGCTTCTACAAGACCGAGCACAAATCGACATGCAACGATACCTGCGAAGTTCTTGACCAAGCATGTGAGGAGGGAGACGAGACCCCAGGCGCATGTGAAGAATCCCAGATAGAGTGATGGGCGACCAAGGTGGTTGAGGAACAAGTTCGAGGGCACTTGAGCGAGGATATAACTGACAAACAGGATAGAAAGGCCTTCAGAAACAAATTAGTCGATCTGGCATTGCAATCGACCTTGAACGCAGGTGCATACCGAGCTGATACTGATCTCCTACCAAGCCCAAATCTTCCTCGAGACCTTGCAATCGTGCAGCAGCGTAGTTGTTTCTGATTGTCGAACCGTCAGTCAATAAATCGGGTAGAATAGCAGAGTTTATCCGAAGCTTGCTTACCGATCAATATAGTTCATCAAGTATACTAACACGACCAATGGCATGATTCTCATGTCAATCTTTCGCCTTAGCTTCTTCTCGACCTCTAATTCTTCTGGAGTAAGAGCCCCAAAATGCATGGCATCATCATGAGAGACGCCGACTTTATCGGCCATGATCTCATGGTCGAGAACGACATCGTCAATTTGACGGGGTTTCTCGTCCGCCATGGTGACAATATGCGATATGATACAAATTGCTCGAAGGAGGAGAGAGGAATAGGATGAGAGATGCAAGAGGTGACGGAGGAGAAGGGTAACCCTTGTCCTTATGAGGAACGGGTCCTGTTCGCCTCCGTTGCTCTGCCCATAGGCGATGAAACTGAGCTTCTATCGCTGCATGCAGGAATCGTGGGGATGATCAAAACAGTCTGTACTCGGTAGCGTGGAAGCCATGACCAAGAAGTCTGGGCTGACGGTGTGGAGCTTGAGTTAACGCCACTGGATGTGGAGTGTGGTTGGACCGGCATACCCACGGGTGTGAACCGATGCCTTAGAAAAGCTCTGGAAATGAATCGTGTCTCATGAATACGAGAGAAGCAAAGGGGAAGCATGGAACGAGCAACCCTGTGCATTTGCGGGGCTTGGGGAGGATGAACGCATGGCTGGGGAGATCCTCGGTGTAATTGAATGGCATGATGCCCTTTACCATGGAGTCAAATCGATCAGCAGACGTCATGGGGCAAAGGCCGGGTGCCAACTCGGATAATGACTATGCTTGGTTAGCTTGGGAACGCTTCTCTCGTCCTGCCATCCTGGGCGGCCCTGGTGTTGAATCCAATCCCCGATCCTGTCCTTTACCCAGTTTCAATATCGGCACCTTGGCCGTGTCAATACCGACCTGATGATTCCAGCCACTCTCCGCAAGGAGGATGGATGGGGTGAGGGACCCCCGTACCGAGAGGGAGGTTGGTCCAAGGCCTGTGATAGGACTCAGGGAGGAAACCCAAGGAACCCCCACCACCCCACAACTCCATGGCATTGAGTACGGGGTATATTTCAATATCCGCCATCAAATGCCGGTCTCCTCTTCCACTGTCTTTGGACATTGTGATAGGTTCGAGAGGAGGTGGCGCCGGACCTTTAAGCCACGAGTCGCCCTGATGACGAGGCACTGACTCTCCGCCTCGTAGAACAGCTGCGAGTAAGGTATCCGTACGGAGTTTGGACTGAGTTCTGGTGCGGAATGCAACCCCAGAGCTCCTAAGCGATAGCACTTCTGCGCCGGTGAAAGTGCATTCCCCCGGACAAGGTCAAGTCCGTTCATAATAGGCTAAATAATCGTCCTTTCCTCGACCGACCGTAGCCGACAACAGGAAGCAGTCCTTTATCGTGGTCAAAAGAACGTATTTTGGTTTTTGAGTTTTCCACACCGAGCGATTACCTGACAGAGGAGGGCAGGCTGTCCAAGATTGATTGTTGTGCCTCGTTAATAGAATTTCGCCAAACTGCTGGCCTGGCCCGAATGCGTAACAGCTCGTGTCGGGGCACGTGGGCCTCGTGGACCTCATGCGGCCGTAGTGCTAAGCCATGTTGATTCTCTACAAATTTGTCCGGCTTCAATTATATAGATATATAGACCATTCCAACCTGTCAGTGTGCTATTGTTTACCTTTACATTATGTGAGATGATACGCGTTCAGAAGTAATGAATGACCCTGTCATGCGACATTCTGGCATGATACCAAACCTACCAGAGGTGGAGTCTGGTTGCTGGCGGTCCTTGCCAGCCCCGACGGGAACCATTTTGCGACGAATGGTGTACAGAGTACGGAATAGTTGGGATTATTTTGAAGCCCGGTGGGCCATTGAAAGCAGGAATGAGACGGCTGCAGTTCCTGTCCACCACGAGCCGTGTGGTTTAAATTTGGATAGATTAGAGATTCTTACACGTGTAACCGAGGGCCACGCACGCATTCGTGGACTCCGTACTTTGTATCGTATTATAGAATGGAGAGGTCTGGATGCGTAGGTTCCTTGAGTGGGGCCAACATGGCTTCGACGGCTGTACTTCCGTTCCAAGCCCGTACCAATTCTGTTTTCTGGGCATCATACGTTGGGGCTGAGGAGATCGTATTTGACACACATCTCGACACTCTCGGCGCTTGCTTGGAAAAACCGTCTGGCCTCAAGCCCGACCCAAATCTTCAACAATGAGAAATCGCCCTCCTTAAAGCTTCGCAGCACAGCAGTGGGGTCAGAAGACCCAAGCTGTCGGAGGATAGGTAATGCGCTCTTGAAGAGGTCAAGTTGGGGGTCGAGGGTTCTACCAATGCCTTCGAGGAGGAGAATAGAGATAACGACGTTCACAAAATCTCCTTCCATCCGAACATGATGAGATCTCACCATGCCAAGGACTTCTGACAATATGTCGCCGATCTTGATGTTGCCAAGGGCGAAAGTTTGGCCTTTGACCGCGAGCACTAGATGTTGCATCTTGAGGGCGAAGACCTCGCCATCAATCACGGCATCCGGCTGTCTACACCGTTCAATCATCAAATGACCAGCTTTATAGCCATCGAATTCGGCAATAGCTCTGAATAGATCCAAGAAATTTGTCCTGTTCTTCCCATTGAGCTCTGTCACCAGGCCAGTGTCAATAAAAATCAATTGTGGCCTATAGCCTTCCCGGTCGATTTGATCAAGGGCTGAGATCCACGCTTCTTTGTTGTCTGTGTGTGGTCTTAATCTCGAGAGAACGGCTTCCGATGAGTCAATTTCGGATTCTGATAATGGTTCGGTGGGATCCTGTCGTGATAGGTATGGTAATCTCACATCTGGCTGAGTGGGTTTGTAGAAATTGACCATGATATTGCCAGGGTGAAGGTCTGCATGGACAAAGTTGTCTATTAACAGCATGTGTAAGAATGCATCTAAGCCTTCGTTTGCTATTTCCTTCTGGAAGACTCCGCCCCCGGATTCTAGAAATTTAACCAAGGGAATACCCTGAGCAAACTCCTCGACCAAAAGACTGCGTGTGGTGAAGTCAGTATAAGGATAGGGAAACCATGCTGTGGTTCTGTTCTGGAAATGTTTGCGGAGGATTGACAAATTTGCGGCCTCAATCCTGAGGTCTAATTGGAGTCGCATCATCTCTCCGAAGTTGGCGACCTCGTTGGGCAGGTCCAGCCACTCCAAGGTGGGAATGGCATTGATGATTGAGGCGAAGACACCCATGATCTTGAGATCTCGACGGACATTTCGTTCAACTTTTGGATGGAGAACCTTAATCGCGACATAGGCCGAGGGAACTCTTTGTGGGCTTGACTTGACCAATGCGTCGACATTCCTCCTGATTCTGTGGCTCAGTCTCTGCTTCTCGTGAGTCTCTAGATCGTTCTCCTCGAGTTTGGCAAGGTCTGGTTTCAGCCTGGCTTTGTATACCTGGGCAATAGCACCCACTCCGAGAGGCTTCTCATCAAACTCGGTAAATATCTCGTCAAAGGGTCTGCCACCGAAGGCTTCTGAAATGATACGTTTTGTATGGCGCAGCGAATGAGCTGGGGCATTAGAATGTAGCTCGGCCATGACACGGCACATTTCGGCGGGAAAGATGTCCGACCTCGAAGCTGCCCACTGACCGAGCTTGATGAAAGCCGGACCTGCTCTTTCCATTGACTTGACCAGAAAGGCATACCACCACAATGTGGTAGCACGCTCATTGTCTTTGGCTTTCCTGCGGGGGCCGACTAGAACAACGGGAACGGTTATAATGAGGGGAATAAATATGACAACAAGATGGAAGAAACGAAAGGTTGTAGCAAGCGGCTCGTATATGTATTGGTCGACAGTATAAATGACAGTTTTGTAGAGCCAGCGAATCCCATGGACGTCCTCTGGCACTTTCTTGCTAATTTCTTCGCGAGAGGCCTCGAGCATCTGCATTTCGGTAGTTTTGCCATCTCGAGAGCCATTTTCGGAGATTTCCACGAAGACGACAGGAGAGAGGGCAGCCGTGGCAAGAAGTATGGATGGGTAGGTCCGCTGGCGGGGGTCTTTAAGGCTGTATTTTCTTGACCACCTTGCGAATGAAGGCTGCCGTCGAGGGACGCGGAAGGCGATGTTGATAAACGCCCTTTGGCCGGCAAAGCGACCAAGGATGCGAAACGAACGCATTAAGGAACGAGGATATTCATATACGCGATCAAGGAGACTTGCATGGTGCAGGTGAACAGCAACAAGCGAGGAAGTTGAGAATCCGAGACTGAGGGTGCACGTGGACGACTTTCCGTTGATCGCAGCCAGGAACAAGTTGGGGGAGATCTCGCGGTCTCATGGCAGGTGCCACCCGCACTGGCGCGGATCCACGAAATGACGTCGTGTTCCTTTCGCTCCTTCCACAATCCCTTCCACCAATCCCCACGTGCCTGTCACCACATCGCACATGCCAGGGATTACGTGTTTGATGACCCATACGGGGTACATGATTACGAGTATAGAACACATGAAATGTTAGACTTCTGCTTTCTCCTCTCTCTAAGAGAATTCTAATCTATTCAGCTAAACCAGTCGTGAGCGTGCGGGCTTAAAATGGTTCAATCGGTCGCGACTCAAGGGCCGCTGGGACAGCCTCACTGAGATACGTAAAATATCAACCGGCTGTACACCAACAACACCCTCCAGCAGTGACTATCATTGAAAATAAAACAAAGGGATAATGGCTTCCGCATAATTATGTATCCTTGGAGGGTGTACGACCCATAACTCGCCGTCGACGTCGACATGTTAAGTGATAAGCGCCTCGGGATCACTTAGGAAGACTTGGTCGAAGGAGGTCGACTCTCCAATTAGTTCCACTTCATAGGGAGGGTGTAATCGCTCTCCTAGTTGGAAATAATGACATCGGAATATTATATCATATTTGATGGGATTCTTATTGACCATTGTTGATCTGATCGCCAGCGATCACCTGTGTACATCAGGACGGCGGGGATAGGTCTCATTGATCGGTGGCGATATATGGCGGCCGGCCAGTAGCTACCAGTGGTACTGGTAACAATAAGCAACATAATGTGTCTTATGGTGGCAAAGGTAAATCGGATACGGGAGTATCTTAGTCAGGTTGATGAGCGTAGACATCGGAGGGTTGAAAGGTCGCCAAGAATGTTTCTGTCTTAGATGCAATGGTTCAACCAAGGGCCGCATAATGTATTCAAAGCTTAACTCGGACCACCTTGAGACGTAAAGCAGCCAAATCTTGTTGGGTCCTGGCAATGTGGTTCCAGGGTTCTTCGGCGGGTGTCTCTGCAAACCAGCGTTTAATCGGTGCCATGTCGTTCTGAGTTTGTTTGGTTGCCATGAGTTGACACTGTTTCTGATTCTCGAATGCGCATACATTCTTCTCCGTTGCGTGCGTCCCAGCAATTCCGCTTTTCACGCTGGCAGTGCTGCTCGTCTGGGAAGAAGCCCTCATGGTGTAGAGCGCCATGTTGGAAAGAGATTTATGGATCAGGTTCGCCATAATGAATGAAATGGTTTGTCGATGTCGTCGTTGCGCTGGTTTTAACTGGAGAAGTCCAGAATAATCCACTGAGGAATGAGATTGTTTGTCTGCCGGCGTTAACTCTCGATTCCGCTCGCTTTCCCAAGAATCCGAGGGACAGTGACAACCAGTTATCATGTATGAGAAGTAGCGAGGATGACTGTAGACTACTGGTAAATCGACGGAGAGAAATTTGTCAAGGGATTGAATGTTGTTCTCCGAGCCTGTGATTGAATGATATCCTAGACACCGTTCGATATCAAGTTGCCCAATGTTCTGCTAGAAGCGAAGAGAAAGTAGCATGTCAATGGGACCGCCAGGTATTTATCAAACCGCAGAACCACCTGACATTGCTTCTGCCCAAGTTAAACATCGACCCCTCACCATCGAAGATTCCTCTTTTGGAAGCGCGGCTCTTTCGTTAAGGCACGTGGGCCGCATGATGACAGTTCCTACCTGGTGCTTTTGGTATTTCTGTGTATCTAGCGCCAACGCCAGCGAACAAAGATTCCGAGCGAACTGAAGGAAAGTGCCTTCGAGGAGTTCGTGGCCCACCACAACAAAAATGCCACAGTAGTTTGCTGGTAGTAGGAACAGCTTGCTAATGAAGATGTGGTGGCGCTCGGGTCGCCATGGACTGGTCCCGTGAGTAGAGCACAGGCTTTTGTGTGGACTGAGACGGCTGGATCCTATGAGTTTCGTGGCAGAAAGCCATACAGCTCCACTAGCCTAGCACCTGGTAAGTTTCATAAGTAGTCAGTGATCTACTTGGTCGGCTGAAGATTTGTTGAGGCCCGTCCGTTGGGAGCTGGCCGCCATGTGCACTTGTGATGATCTGTCGAACATCAATGCGTGTCATGACTGTTGGATTAGGGAGGCGTAACCAGCCTCAGGGTCTCATATTGGTCGAGAAGACCTTTGGCAGTGGCTCAAAGTGGTTTCCAAGCCGGGGGCCAGGAAGGAAGGCTATTTTTGCTCCAGTCCAAGGAGTTTTGATGGAGGAAAAACTGTCTGCGAACGATGGGATCTGCGGTCTGCAGCAGCCCAATTCTCCCGGATGGCAATATTGGACATGATATAATTTGGTTCCAGTTGGACGAGGGGACGGTCCGGTGGGTACCGAGAGTCACAGGACATACAATGTTGTCGTGACCAGGGTTTCTTTGTCCCGATTTTGGCGCTTAAGGGGAAGAGGAATCCATGTGCTCCGTAGGGAGCATCTAGATCAACGCGGTGACGATCGGTGGTGTGACAGTGTGAGACTTGATAGTCCTCCGTACAGTAGGTAGTATCTGAAGAACTTGAAGGAACGTTTGTAGTATGCCGCCAGAGAGAGGAGGGGGGCGAACTGATGAATTGCCAAGGATCAGACCAACTGACCCACTACGAAGTGCTATACTCACCTCATTCGCCGGGTAATTAATACGGTCCTGGACTCTGGAGGCCTTGGACCTAAACGAACATTGTTCAACCTCGCCTGTAAGTCGAGCCCGAGGGCCCGCTAACCGACTGAACAGACCCCAGGCACCCACCTGGGATGGGGTCTATCAAGCTTCAAGCCTCACTTCGCCTTTGGAACATCATTCAAAGTAATTACAGAAACCCCATCCTTGCAGTGTCACAATTCTGGTGTCTACCTCACCAGCCGACTACATCAAAGGAACAAGCCCAACAAGAAAAAAAATCATTTTACAGAAGTGCGACACGCGTCCTCTTGAAAAGGTGAGTAGGGTGGTAGAAGCACCCAGCACCTAACTAAGCCTATTCGTGAATGGTTGCCTGGCCTCGAAAGAATACAACTCCTCCAGGGCCTATCAACCGACTTTTGGCCCCTTTATTGATGCAGGTTGCTTCTTCGCTTTCGCTTTGGCCGTGCGCCCGATTCCTATTTGGCTTAGGTTAAGTCATTCGATGAGCTGCTGACCGATCAAAATGGGGACAAAAAGAAAAGTGTTGAGCAGTGCTCATGAGCGCCTAAAGACGTACGACAGGCCAAAGACCCCATGAGGCACGGGTGCGGATAGAGCAGCTTGCTGACTTTCGTGGGCTTCGTTGCCTAGCGCTTTCCCCAGAATGGGGATGGAGCGACGAGCAGATCCAGTCAATCAAGGAGGAATGAGGGATTCTTGGGAACTTGTGGAGGCCTTTTGCCTCGTGCGAACCTCGAGATCTTCCCCTGAACTCCCGACTGTCTCTCAGTGTTTCTCTCTCGCGAGTCTCGAGCCTCGAGTCTCCAGGGACTACGAATTGTATCCACAGTCACCATGCCGTGCAAGGTGGTTTATGCTCTTTTTGGCGGTGGCTATGTATAGTAAAGCCACTCAGTGGCAGCACCCCTCGGCCCTTACTGAAGAATGCACAATGTCGTCAGTGGCAGTAGCACTGACCCATCACTCGTCCCAGGCGCGATGTTCGCCACCGTCCTGGAACTTTTGAATATAATTATGGAGTAGATTTCTCACACTGACCGGAGCAGCTTCCTGAGGGCTCCAAGGTGAGAAGACTAAGTGTCTAACCATCATTCGAGTCGGAATTGTGGTATTCAGGTTCCTCCATCCTCCTGCAGGCTTTCAGCCCGAGGCGCTGGAACTTTTGTATACCACCACCATCACCCCTAGTTGGTCCTGCTGACCTTGCACAGTACGGAGGACGAGCATCCGACTGCACCCCCTGAACCCCGGCCTTGTCAGAGTCATCCTGCCTAGTTTCCAAGGCGCGAGGCGTACTTGTCAGGCTAACTTTGCTACGTCGTTCCTGGTCGACCGATGCATCATTTTGCCACCCAGCCAAACAGATATGCTTCGCTCTGTCGCTAAAATGCCTGGCTGAACTTGTTCACACCGGATGGCTCGCAACAAACACCAGACAGTCTGGATTCCTGCATATTCTCCTCTCCGAGATTGGATGTACTAGAATACAACCCGTGTTCATCCCAGACGGGCATCAGGTCGTTGTACCCGTCCATGCCCACTTCCCTGACACCTGCACACGCATTTGCTCTCCTTCCCAATTGATTTTGTGGCTGGCTTCAATATCAGGCGCGTGCCATGGCCGGGCCATATTCGTCTGTTCCACTGACTCAAGTCAAACGAGTCGAGTCACAACCAGCCAGAGAAGCCAGGTTTAGTGTCCACCAGGACCTAATCAGACGACTCTATGTCGACAATGAAATGCCCCTGAAGGATCTCATGGAACACATGAAGGTTGAATACGGGTTTAATCAAACGTAAGTTCCATCTGCCTGTCCAGCCCCCTTCCTTTTGGCTAACACATTCTTTAGCATGAAACCATGGAAGACCCAGCTGAGTGCCTGGGGCTACAAGCATCATCTAACTATCAAGGATGCGGCACATATCTTGAGGTGTCTGGACCAAGCACCGTTGCTCGGACATCAGAATGCTGTCCTGTTCTCGGGAAAGCTCAAGACCAGAGAGCATATCACCAAATACATCAACAGATCTAAAGAGGTTAATAGTGAGCAAGGTTTGTTATCTAGGATAACAAGTGAAGAACCAACACCAGATCATATCCAGTATCTGCCGGTGGCCCACACTCCTCCGTTGAGCAGTTCGCCAGGTTCACTGATCGCGCCAGCCGGCTCTGCAGATATATCTCCAATGATGAAGCCAATGCCATCTCCCTTGAGTACACCTCGGTCGTCTCATGAATTTCATCGACGACCAGATAACCAACTAGGAGGCCCAGGTGCCCATCAGAATATCACACATAATGATCACTTTCAGAATAACGACAGCGTCAACAGCGCCAGCCAAAACATTGATAATGAAGCACAGCAACAAGCCATCCCAGGCTTGGTCATGCCGTTCAAGCTACCAGACAGGGAATCCAGGTCCATGTCCGGACGAACGACTACTCAACAGATGTATGCAAAACTTTCCAGAGAGGTCACGGTAGCTGCCCTGTCTGTGGATCCAATCGACTTAAGCGAGTTGGGGATTACTCTAACTGATGAGCGATATGGTCTCGGTTTCGACAGTCTGGGTCGTGGAGACTATACTCTTTGTCCTCAGGTCAACGATGATAAAAGCTATGCGGCGCTGTTTGTCGATAACTGCTTGTACTGGTGTTATTGTGTCGGACAGGAGAATCCCCGTTTCCAGGAACATGCAGAATACCATCTTCAAACCGCAAGTTTGCATTTTGTCTGTATGCTCCAAGATACCAAATCACCTGGAGAAGATTGTTTCACCGCCCTAAGCGTGATGACCACATTATTCGACTGCCTTGGCCATACACAAAGGCTGTCGACAATATTGACCGTGTGCGACCAGGTTACCAGACGGCATCTCGGTGCTGACAATCCCGTGACGAAAATCATCGCCTTTAAAAAGAGTTTCCTTGGTCGTCGTCAACGTGGGGAAGGCCCTATGCACGACTTGGACCAGCTTGAGGCGATATATGAAGAGACCAAAACATTCTATCCCAAAAGCCTCGGCGCTGCATTGACCGCGAGGTACAATTGGGCTTGGGCGATGTTAGAGATGAAACACGTCGAGGAGGCCCAGCGTCAACTGGAGACAATTGTCATCGAGAGTCGAGCGCGCTTTGGAGTAGACCATATCCAGACCATCATGTCAAGCGCCACGTTGGCCCGTGCGACCTTATATTGTGGAAACGCTCAGGAAGCAATGCGCATCATGGAGGAAGATGTCTGCCGCAGCATTCGCATCATCTTTCCGAGAGACCATCCGTTTACCTGGGAGGCAAATCATCGCCAGGCAATCTTTTTGCGGAAGCTTGCCGATGGTACATCCGACGATAATTCTCGCTACGAGTACCTGTGGACTGCTGAGGAGCTTTTGCGTGAGGTGGTGGTCCAGAGATATCGGGTGTTGGGAGATTCCAACCCGAAGTCTGGTCATTCTTTCCACTTGCTCAAAGCCATCTTAGAGCAGCAGGGAAAGTTCAAGGACGCTGCAAACCTGTGGAAATGGTGTCAGTACAAGGTATCCGAGCATAAGCCATGATCTATGATCTGCCTTGCGCTCCACAAAAGCCACGCTCAGATCGACAACAATACAATGCTTCCTCCTCGGCTACGGGACAAACAGTTGAGCCACAACATAAATATTTGTGCTTACCGATTACAATTTTGTTAGCGGCTGACGACGTTGCTATTACCATTGTTTCCACTCCTGGTGGGTCAAGTCTTTCTGGTCGGGGCTGAAGATGTTGGCCAACCGTAATACCCATCACCACCATTCTCAGATTTCCAGCCAAAGTAACCGTCGTTGCCGTAGTTACTTGAAATACTGGAACTTGATTCGGTTCGATTTCTGAAACCCGGCCTCTCGGAGAAGACTGCATCAGATGGACGACGAGATTGACTCGAATGCATCCCAGACTGTGAGTGGCTATGGTTGCTTTGGTACGAGGTTCCCAATGCTGATTCTGTGATAAGAGAACCGCTGGTCGAACTGTTTCGATTAAGACCGGGTCTTCTTGAAGGCATTGGCATCGCTGAAGTGACTGCACTTGTTGTAATGGATTCACGTCTCATGGGGGGGGAGTGATAGTCACGTCTCGTCGCAGACTGCCTTTGCTCACGGCGCACACGACTCTGTGAATAATCTTACAGACATGAGAAACCGGGAATCAAGCAGAATGAACGCTCAGGCTCACCGAGGTCTCTGACATACTCGTCACTCGCACGCCATGTCGCCGTATCATCGCGGAGCTTCTGAAAAATTGACTGGACATCCTGAGATCCGGATACGTCGATGACATAGTTGTTACCCTGAGGCCGTCAGGTTCACAGCCAACAACCGTCAGACCATAGGGCTAGGTTACCTTTTGTCTCACGAGTTCTGCATCCCTTCCAAAATAGTACGAAAGATCAGTCTCCAGTACTTCTCTGGAGATGCTACCTGGAAGCTCGAATTGTATTTTGGGCATTTTTAAGCCGGTGTGGGGCAGACAACAGGGTAAGAGTGTTCTGAGGGGCAGCTGATGTTGGTCGAGGACTATGTTGCTACCTACCAGATGGTGTTCTAACTACGACGGCGCGATCGTCGGTGGCGAAAAACGAAGAGCAAGTGGGGGGGAAGTCGGCCAGAAATACCTCGACCTAAAAGGCTTGAGTGGTGTTCATCGAGAGAGAAGAGCAGACCACCCAAGGGTGGACAACACCCCCCCAAGCAAAAGCAGAAGCGGGGTATGCGATGAGGGTCGAGATCGAGGGTCTACCAGAGCAAGAGCCTCATCTGGAGCAAGGGTCAAGCTAACCGGTCAACGCTGTTCGTTATCATCGACGATGTGTTGTCAAGCTACAAGCACCCGTTGCTGCAGCCGACATTGTTATCGACCAATGTGAAAGTGCATAGGACTCGGTTTGATGGACACTCGCACCACGCATTGCGAGGGTTGGAGGATTCTGAGGTGCTGCCACGCGGGCCGAGACCTGTGGCTTGCATGTGTCGACTCGCTTGCTGCAGGGTTCGGTCGCCAGAGCTGAAGGGCTGGAAAAAAGCACATGGGTGGGCAAAGTCGAGAAAATCGGGACAACGCGCTGTTTTGTACCAAATATCGCCAGGAAAATAAGACGGCATCGGCATCGGCATCAGCATCAGTATCAGCATCAGCATCGGATGGATTTTGAGTTTTAACAGCGATCATGTCGGGCAAACCGCAAGCGTCTTTGTTTCGTGTATGATGCATAGACCAAAACAGCTACGTATGGGCCCCGCAAGGACGGGAAAAAAAGAGCACAGAAAAAAAAGGCGGAATACTTGTACAGAACGCAAGTTTCTCAGCGGTTGGGTCAAACTGTACCACCACCACCACCACTTGTGCAGGACTTGCTCGTAAAAGCATCACGAGCCAGCCCATGCATCAATCCAAATTCCGACTTCCTGATTCCCTGATTCCCTGATTCCTCCTCCTGAATAATCAATCAGGCAGCACCATTTCGTATCGTCTCGTCTCGTCTCGTTGTCGTGTCCGTGCCCTGCTGCGTGGGCTAGGCTGTAGTCTATCCAATGCCTGTCTTTATCTCTCTCTCTCGCTCTACATATCCAGCCTACCTGTCGCTGTCCTTTTGTTTGTTGGGGAGAAAAAACAGCTAGCCGCCTTCAATAGGGAGGTAGGTCAAAACGGAGCCGAAAGCACCAGAGTACGAAGCATCCAAGATCGAGGACGTAGCGTAACGTGGCTCCTGTCATGTCTGGTCCCGTCACCGGATAGACCATGCGAGGTAGGACTGCCCTGGTTCATGCACCAACGATCAGTGAAATGCTCGGGGTTTGGTCTAACCGGTTGGGTTGGGTTTTGTTTTAGGTGTCAAAGCGAGAGCGTGAAGCCTGCGCATTTTCCCAGGACGCGGGCTTCTCAAGTGGCCGGTTTGGTTTTGGTTAATTGGGCTGTGGGGATACACAAGTTATGTTTGAATGCGGAGGCACGCCCTCTTCGGGACTGGCGGAAGTCCTTGGGTGCCAAGGGCCTGACTCGCTTTGTAATTTGATGGCGTTCCTCTCTGGGAGTGAAGGAGGGTGAGAGATTTCCTTCTTCCCATGGTTTTGAAAGGGCGAAGGGCTTTCAACGAGTGAATGATCGAGACATTCTGCAGTCTGCATTCTAAACAGACTCCTCGAAGAGAGGTTCTCGACTCTGACAACTTTTCTTCTTTTTGCCCTTTGGGAAGAGGATGTCGAAGTATGTCGTCCAAATAAAGGAGGTGGCAAATAGCCTCTCTTGGGGGAGGGGGGCCCGCAGCCCCTCCAGACGGGAGTTCACTAGCTGCTCGGAGCCTCACTCTTCTCTCTCACGTGCCCGTGGGCAAGGCTGCGGTGGCAAAATTTCCAAAAATAAGAGCTTTACCTGTTCGTTTGTCCTGGTCTTTTATGAAGGCCTCCACCGCGAGCATTAGGTGTGTGGTGCGGACTACTAATTCTGTTTGTGACAGAACACACAATGCGCATTAGTCAAGTAAACTGGCAATTTTCGGACTTTCGGATCTTTTTCTTGGACAGGGAAGCAGAGGGTTAGATTCCTTCCACATACCTTGTATCTCGATAAGGAAACTCATAGGCGAGTCGTTATACTCGTCAGGGCTCTTGCCGTGCAGACGACCCTCAGGCTCGCAGACCGCAACGCGCAATCCAACGTTCTTCTTGTAGTCTGTCCACAGAATGTTCTTGTCTGCCCCGATGGTGGGGTAGGTCACGGATGCGGTCCTGTTGAGTTCTGGGATGGGATCTGAGTCGTCCTGCTGTTCGTCCTGCGTTTCGTGCTGCCTGTAAAACAACTCGAGCGCGCGGTCCTGCAGCCACTGCTTCCAGACGCGCATGACGCCCTGGCCGTGCTGGACGATATGGGCACTGCTGAGGAAGACGCCCCTGCGCGGGCCGAAGCGAACCAGCTGCGGATATGCGCAGAACTGGCCGAACAGCTCATCGGCATCGAGGTTCAAGACGTGCGAGACCTTGGTGGACCCGCCGTCACCAGTGTCTCCGTATATAGGCTGGCTGGTCTCACCGGTCGGCGACTGCATGGGCGCCGCGCCCGCGATGCGGCGCAGGGGCATCGAAGCTGTGACGCTGGGCCGCTCGGGTCGGAAGCGGCTGTAAAGGGCGCCCAGCTTCGCGAACCGGCCCTCTTCGCTCGCACAGTCCTCGTATAGGCTGCCCTGCCCCTCATGCTTCGAGCTGAGCCCGTCCGTCCCCAGGTATGTACAGTATAGGTATGCGTTGCCGGGCCCCAGCGTGCGGCTCGGGTGGTACGCTTCCAGGATCAGTTTACAGTCTGGTAGAGCGGCGGCCAGGAGGAGGCGGAAGTGCAGGATTCGTAGGATCAGGGAGTGGAAGCGTCGTGAAACGATGACCCATACGAGCAGCTGCTGCGTTGGGAAGGTCGATAGGATCGTCACCAGGATCTAGATATATGGGATGTCGCGTGAGTATGAAGGGCAAGTGTAATGGTTCCTGGCCGGGGCGAAGAATAATGATTGAGATTGCATACCTCGTTTGGGAGGACGTCCAGCGTCGCTGGATCTAGGTGACCAGCTGTAGCCATGATTTGAAGAATCGATTGACGGCTGGACGGGCGACCTGCGCCCCAGAAAGTACGAGATAGCAGGGATAAATGTCTCTATCTAGTCAGAGATGTTTTCACCTATTTAAACAACGACAATGTGCATGGTTGGAAGATCGAAGGATATCTGGCTATACAAGACGAAGTGAAAAGCACAGTATTCTTTGTTTAGTGATAGAGAAAGAGATGAATGAGATGGAAATCCGAGGTCGACCGGCTCTGATCTGATTGACTTGCAATCTTTCAATCGGGTCATGTCATCGTCATCGAGGAGTGCCGACTTCGCTCCCGTTAAACGAGGAATAGCGCCTTTTAGTCTGCCTTTAAGTATTACTCCGTCCTTGGGCGGAAGAAGGAACCCGCATGGAGGTAATTAGGAGGTCATTCCCGCTGGGTTTGAGGATAAGTAGAAGTAATTACCGCTTGGTAGTGGGTTGATGTGCATCTCACCTGGAGGGCCTTGGGCCTTCTCCAGCCGTGACCTCAATCTGACTGATGCTGTGCTCAAGGCTGTTCGGGGGAAGAATCATAAGGGACGTCTAGGGACGTCTAGGTAGAGTCTAGCCTAGGCTTGCTGCCCCTCGGGCCCTCGGGCCATAATTGACGTCAGTTCTCTGACAGACACCCTGGCTGGGTGCCTGGTAGGTGCCTGGGGCCACTCGCAATGGGCCAACTGGAAAAACTATGGTGGGCTACACACACCCCCGACCCCTCCCTACCCCACCGCCAGGGGCCTGTGGGTTGGCTTGAGCACGACGTAGGATTACTCGTGCTGGGAGGAATAGAAAAAGGGTAACTTAGCGGGCAGGAAATCATAATATATATAAAGCAATACATATTATTCCATTTGGTTACACTTATACTTTGGTCTAGGATCCACAAAGGTAGTATTCAGCCAGATTTTGATGCCCGCCTACTCCTAAGCTTTTGCCCTTTGTTCACCACTAAGTATGCCTAGGTAAATATCCAGGCGGGCCCCAGTTTTCCGCACGGGTTTTCCGCCACATGTGTTGAGAACCACCGGAATATCTCTACCAGTGACATGCTAGTATCGCCAGCGTGCTCTGGAGTTGACCTTGAAGTAAGTAATTCGAGTAATTCGTTTGGCGTCAATTGTGGGTGCTTGGTCTATAAGTACAGACGAGACACTCCGTCCCAGTGAAAACAATCACATCTCTACGGAGTACTCGAGAACATAAGCGACAATTATCCTTCGCCACTATGCCCGACAAAATCCTAGACGACATTTCTCACCGGCGTTATAATCCGCTTCGCGGGAGCTATATACTAGTATCGCCTCATCGCACCAAGAGACCATGGCAAGGAGCTCAAGAGAACTCTGGGACCATCGATCTTCCAGTTTACGATCCAAAATGCTATCTCTGTCCTGGTAACGAACGAGCGTCGGGGGATCGCAACGAGCAGTACGAAAGCACGTATAGCTTTGTCAATGACTTTAGCGCCGTCAAAGAGTCCCAGGCCGACTACACTTCTGCGGATGAACCTGGGAGTCTTGCTCACCTGTTGTTGAAAGCAGAGCCGGTCAAGGGCAAATGCTATGTACTCACCTTCAATGCGGCACATAATGTCACTTTGGCCGATATGTCGCCAGAAGAAATCGTGCCGATCGTGAAGGCGTGGACCGATATATACACAGCGCACCTGTCGCCTAAGTCACCGCTTGCCGCTCTGGCGAAACCTACACATCTCCCCCCGAGTTCTCATGCCGGCCTGATCGCCCCGCATGAGCAATATAGGTGGATGCAGATTTTCGAGAACAAAGGAGCGGCAATGGGTTGCTCGAACCCTCATCCTCACGGACAGATCTGGACTACAACAGCCATGCCCGAAGAACCAGGTCTAGAGCTGGAAAATTTGCGGAAATATCATCGCCAACAGGGTGGGCTACATTTACTGGTGGACTATGCGCGACTGGAGTTGGAGAAACAGGAGCGAATCGTCTTCCAGAATGATACTTTTCTGGTTGTCTGTCCGTGGTGGGCAACTTGGCCATTCGAGACCATGATTCTCCCTGTCAAGCACATCCGATCTCTGGTTGAGCTGGACGACAAGGAGCAATTCGACCTGGCCGAGGCCATCGGCGAGGTAACTTGCAGATACGACAATCTCTTCGAGACGAGCTTCCCATACAGCATGGGCATCCATCAAGCTCCACTGGACGGAACGGACGAGGAGTTTGAAGTTTCCAGCCTTCACCTTCACTTTTATCCGCCACTTTTGCGGAGTGCCACCGTTCGAAAATTCCTGGTCGGATACGAAATGCTGGGCGAGCCACAAAGAGATATCACCCCCGAGCAAGCGACAGAGCGATTGCGGAATTGTGGAGGAGAATTGTACAGGAAGAAATTGGAGAGGCAAGGCTGAGATTCGATATGATTATCTACCTCACATAGAAATTATACTGGGCGATGCTCCAGATTTCTCCGATCAAGGCGACACTGACGGGTGCCAGCCAGGGACCAGATGGGCTACAGGTCTTATACACGAATGCCTCGAGCCCAAAGTGGACCAATCCAACAACGTTGGTCAGCATCTGCATCTGATACCAAGCCGGCTCATTGATGTGATATGCGGCAAAGATCCTTACTATTCCAACGGCTGCGGTCCAGGTTCCGAAGGTTCGGGAGGAAAGGGGCGTGGCTGGGGAGGACAATGCGACATCTGTGGGTTTGGAGCCCTTCGACGCAGCCTGGCCAGGATAGACTCGACGAGTGTAAGACATGGTGTTGTAGCACTGGATGGCATTTCCCATGGCGGTAACCCCGACCTACAAGGCTGGTCAACATTTGCGCTTGAAGCAGTGGAGGGACTACCCACGAGTAGGATATACAGGGGCAGATAGCCGTCGGATGCTGGCAGAAAAGAAGACATGGTGAGTTTCTGGGATGCGAATGGGAACTCTTTGGCCGAAATACTGCCTGGTAGACTCTGTTGGACGCCTCTTAGACGATATTAAATATGTGGAGGTGTGTTGACGCAGTTGCTCCAAATATGTAGGGGAGTTAATTTTTTTGTTGACCAGGGCTCGTCTCCAAAAAGAATTAAGTGTCAGGCAGCAACCCATGTGCGCAGAATTAGCGCCAAGCCGCACTCACATTATTTTGTCAGACGGTTGTAATATCCAACATCAAGCACTCCCTCAACAACACGTCTACGCGTTGCATTCAACTCTTCTGTAACCTGCGATACATACCTTTACATTCCGTGCTAAACGAGTATAGCCCAGAGGCAGACATTACATTCATCATCCCAACCCTCTCCCCTGATTCCGCTTTAACCGCTTATCTCCTGGCAGGATGGCGCTTGACCTAGGGCCACTCGGTCATCAATCGATCCCTTCTACCGTTCTCCTTGGAATCGGTGCCCTCACAGCTGCTTCCATTTCATTCACTATCCTTAGGGTCCTCCTCAGTACATTCATTCTCCCTGGACAATCTCTCTCTAAATTTGGTGCCAAAGGAACTTGGGCAGTAGTCACAGGAGCCAGTGATGGCATCGGTAAAGAATTTGGCTTGCAGCTGGCGAAGAAAGGCTACAATATGATCCTGGTATCACGTACAGCCTCCAAACTGGATGCTTTAAAGACTCAGATCAAGTCCTCTTCCCCCAACGTCTCAGTCGAGACCTTGGCCATGGATTTCTCCCAGAATAAAGACTCCGACTATGCCGCTCTGGCCGCTCTTGTCAAGAACAAGCAGGTGTCCATTCTTATCAATTGCGTTGGGCAGAGTCACTCCATCCCAGTTGAATTCATTGAAACTCCACTGAACGAACTCACCAACATCATCAATATCAACTGTGTGGGAACGCTCAGGGCCACCCAGACAATCCTTCCGAGCATCTTACCTCAAAAGCGAGGTCTCATTCTGACAATGGGTTCAATGGGGGGTCTGGCACCCACTCCTCTCTTGGCCACCTACTCTGGTTCTAAGGCTTTCCTGCAGCAATGGTCAAATGCTTTAGCGTCTGAACTTTCATCCAAAGGTATAAGCGTTCACTTTGTCCACGCATATCTGGTCACCTCTGCCATGTCCAAGGTTCGACGTTCCAACTGGCAGATACCATCAGAAAAAGCTTTTGTGAGGTCTACATTAGGAAAGATTGGCCGACGAGGCGGCAGCATTGGATATTCGCACAGTGGCAGTCCATACTGGAGCCATGCTCTACTTTCATCGTTCATCACAGGCATTGTAGGCCCCTTCAGTACCATCTTGTTGGCGATAAACAAGTCTATGCACATCGACATTAGGAAACGGGCCTTAAGAAAGGCAGAGCGTGAGAAGGCGCAAGGCAAGAAGGCCGCGTGAGATATGGTGGACTTGTGACTGCCATTATTGCCATCAAAAGCATACCCACCATCTAGGCTTCTCATAAAGCGCAGTATCAGATTATGCTGTACGAGGCGTTCGTTTCCCCGGATGCGTTCCACTCCGTCGGACAGAGACCAGTTTAAGAACTTTGTAATATAGCGGCAACGCAGTCCTCGATCAACCATCAATGGTGAGAGCAAACACAGCTGATTGAAAATCTTCCCCGACGACCACCGTTTCAATGAGTTCCAAATCCTGCATGCGTGGATGGATCGTGCAATGATATCGTCTTCGTCACCAAGAACTCCCTGAGAGCATATTTCCCATTATTTCGTCCCCAACCGCTTCCCTTCGCACCGCCGATCGGTGCTGTTGATTCGTCATATTCTGTCATGGTACCGATATGGATCTGTCCACATTCTAGCTGCTTCGCAACTCTGAGAGCGGCAAACACGTCCTTGCTGTGCACCGCCGCATTCAGTCCATATGGTGTATCATTCGCGATCTTAATAGCTTCGTCCTCGTCCTCGGCCACGTGCAGAGTCGCCGAGGGACCAAAAGTCTCCTCACTATAGATTGCATCCTTTGCCGTCACAACTGTGATGATAGTGGGCTCAAGAGATGCATTGCTATCCCCTTTCCACTGGTTACTACCGGCCACGAAAGAGGCTCCGTTTTTCACCGCGTCAGCCACCAGTGAGTGAGCGCGTTTCGCAACTCCCACGGACACCGCGAACCCAGCACCATCGGCATGCTGGCTCTCCACCGCGCGTTTCAAAGCGGCGGAAAACTCATCTGCGACCTCGCGCACTACAATGATCCGCTCCGTCGACATGCAAATCTGCCCATGATGGAGAAACGCACCAGTGGCACACAGCTGCGCCGCTCGCTCGAGATCCGCATCTTTCAACACAATCGCTGGCGCTTTCCCCCCGAGCTCCATCAACACAGGCTTGAGATATTTCGACGCCAGCTGCCCGATGATTGCGCCCACAGTTGCACTCCCCGTGAACTCGATCTTGCGAATTGCAGGATGCGAGATTAGCGCCTCTGTGACAGCGGGTGAGTCCTCCCGTCGGGCCTGCAATTGATTCAGCACACCATCGGGCAGCCCAGCATCAACAAACGCCTCGACGAGCGCATGATGCACTCCAGGCGACAGCTCCGAGGCTTTAAACACAACAGAACATCCCGCACCAATCGGTGCCGCCAACGCCCTCGCCGCGAGCACCATACTGGCATTCCAAGGCGCAATCGCGAGCACAGGTCCCACCGGCTCCATGAACACCATGCAGAACGCCCCATTACTCTCGCCCGGCGGCAACTCACCGGTCGACTCGTTAGAAATCTGCGACGCAATCTCGCGAATCGCGCGGCACGCGAGCCCGACATTGAATCTTGCCCAGGGCTCGCCGCAGCTCGTCTCCTGGCGCTGCAACGCGATGAACTCGGCCTCGCGCGCGGAGATGTTGCCCGCCACGCGCAGCAGTAGGTCGCGACGGGCTTGGAACGTCGTGCTCCGCCAGGACTTGAAGGCCCGATATGCGGCGTCCGCGGCCTGGCGCGCGTGGTCTGGCGTTGCCCCTTGTGCGAAGTGCACGTCCTTCTGGAGGTGTGCTGAACGAACGGGGATCAGTAGAGAGGTGTCGAGCGGGAGGGTGGCCCCGTCGATATACACTGGGATCACGCTTTGGTTGTCTGGTCCTGTTAGGAGTGGCATCTTGGTTGGGCGGTGCTTTGATGCGCTGTGGATATCTCAATTGCTTTTCTTCTCGACCCGAAGTTTCGTAAAGCCTAGACTTAATTGGAATCATCATCATATCAAATTCAACATCCAAACCCATCCCCCCCAGTTAATATATACACATCCTCCCAAACCCCCTGGCTCCTACCCCATCGGCCTTCCTCCACCCCCCAGTACGAATCCTCCGTACTCTGCACCCCAGCCCCCGGAGATATCGCACCCGAAAAAGCTTGGAAGCCTCAGAACCGAAGGATAAGCTTATTTTTCGCGGGGCATGCTTGCCCAGCCGGAGTTAAAACACAGAGGAATTAGGAGTAAGGCGTTTAGCTATTACTGACGACTCGAGTAGTGAGCGCGGTCTCGCACGGCATTTCCTCGTACGGCAATGGCAAGGCCCGGCCATTGGACGCAAGGGGGGCCTCAATCCGGGGAGATACCGGGATGAGGAAAACTTCCTGTTTTAACTATGTAGGTCAACTACATGCCTGCCTGCCTGAGATACATGTTGGGCTGGTTGGATAGACGTGACATGAGTGAGGAACACGAGCCCGATCGGTCACTGAGTGCAAGTATGTACATGTACGGGGTGTTAGACCAGCATCTGGGCGTTTCCGGGCGGTGAAGGTATCCATCTTCGTACGGATGGGCATGACGGTTATATTATGGAGATTACGATCCTCTGCCTTCCTTGAAGGGAAATGACTTCTTCAGTCTACTTGTATGTCGTGCCCTAACTGTCTAGGATATGGTTTGGTCTCCGGCTTGACTTCTCGGCATACCTTTACGCCCTCACCCAGCAGCGGGATTCAGAGCCTATCGAGATGTGGTCTCAAAAGATAGCCATCTAGATCCTGGCAGCCTTCTCACGCTCCTCCTCCTTCGCCAAATCTCTCAGCACCCTCTTCAACAGCTTCCCAGCCGCGTTGCGCGGCATCACCTCCAAGAACCTCACACCACCGGTGAGCTCTTTGAACTTGGCCAGCCTCGCGCTAGAAAACGCCTTGATCGCATCCTCATCCAGCGCGTCGCCTTCCGGGCCCGGCCGCCCGACGACATACGCGCGCGGATGTTCGAGTTTCTCCTGGTCGCCCGCGTGCTGGATGCCGATGACGGCGGCCTCGAGGACCTGCGGGTGCAGTAGGAGGACGCCTTCGATCTCGCCAGGCGCTACCTGGAAGCCGCGGATCTTGATCAGCTCTTTGCGTCGGTCGATGATGTACCATTTTTTGGTGCTGGAGGTGCAGTACATCACGTCGCCCGTCTTGAAGTAGCCGTCCGAGGTGAAGGACGATGCGGTTGCGCCGGGATTGTTGAAGTAGTCGGTGATGATGGTTGGTCCTCGGATGCAGAGCTCGCCCGTTGTGTCGTATGCGGTGATATCTTTGTCTTCCTCGTCGATGAGCCTGATGGTGACGTTAGAACCCAGACATCGCTATTTAGTCAAAATGATAGGGTAGGACTGAGAAACTAACTTGACGTCCAGATTGGGCAACATGCGTCCAACGCTACCAGTCTCATCTCGCTCCGAATGGAGGAACCTAGACGCAATGCAACATGTCTCCGTCATGCCCCAACCCTGAGTTACGCCAATATGAGGCCCGACGATACTCTGCAGCTCCAATTGATGTTCTTTGGCAAGAGGAGCAGCACCAGAGGCCACAGACTGGAGGCTTTTGAAGGAATACTTCTGAACACCCGGATATTTGATGATAGCTAGGGCTATGGCGGGAACAAGTATTATCTCCGTGATTTTATACTTGTCAATGTTATCAAGTAGAGGTACCAGATCGAACCGCCTCATAACATACGTGACATATTCAGCTCGGAGTGGTGAGACATGCGTGAGTGGAACCATAGCAGCGTGGAACATGGGCAGATAGCAGATGCGACTAATCTGTTTGCATGAGTTAGCCCAGGTATGCTTTTCAAAGATACATCAAATAATAGGGCAATAATAATCTTGTTGAAAATACCTACTTTGTATGGCGCCGGCTCCACCTCGTGTGCCAGGGTATGCTGTGCAACGAAGTTATAGTGAGAGAGTGCCGCGGCCTTGGGCAGTCCAGTCGTGCCACTGCTGAAGAGTCTTGCAGCTGTGGTTGCTCGTGAGATTTTCTCGTTGTCGAAACGAACCCAGTCTTCCTCGCCATGCTCTAGCAACGTCCTCCATGACTTGAAACCTGGGAGGGGGCTCTGCTCTGGAGTAGTGTTGAAGATCCAAATGTTGCTTTCTGGGATACCTATGGCCCTTGCCCCCGCCGAAACAGCGCTGATCATCTCCGGCTCTGTGATTACAAACTTCGCACATGCTGTTTTGAAGTGGTGGTCTAGCTCATATTGAGTGTAAGAAGGGTTGGTTCCCGCGAACACGCATCCTGCTCCGACAATGGCCAAGAATAGGATAGGGTAGTAGACCTAGCATCAAGTCAAAATTATGGTTCTTTTCAACCACAAAGCATATCCTGGTCATTGGCTTACGTCGTTAAATGAATGAATGCAAATGCAATCGCCTGGTTTTGCGCCATTGGCCCTGAACCCTGCGATAAGTTGTCCGATGAGTCTTCGAGCCTGTCTTGCTGAGATAGACCTCGACGGATTCGCCGCATCGATATATATCTGAGGCTCACACCGTCAACAGTGGTATTTCTGATGCGGATGGTTTAGGCAATATCTTGCCTCTCATACCGGTTTATCAACGTCAAAATTTTGCTCGTCGAAGATCCAAGAGAGAATATCCTTATTGGCAATTGGGTATGTCCGTTCGGCGAGGAAAGGCATCGTTTTCTGACTTCCAACTCTTTTTACCCTGCTATGTTTGCATATGATCTTTGAACAAACTGGGACAAGTGGAATAGCGTGGTTGCTGAAGATTCAAAAATGTGATGACCATTAGAATGAGAGGTATAGCCTGAAGAGCGCTGGCCTCGGTTTGGCCTTTAGTTGCCGAACACCGCCTATACACCTTGACGTGGCCGAGGCCACCAGATTTGGAAATCCTCAGCTCATACGAGATACCAAGAGTCTAGGATGCGACGAGGCATGAATGGGGAGTGTACATCGCTTCCTTCTATTTAAGTGGAAGCTTGTCCTCAGGCGCCCAAGCCGCCGTGCCAGGCCTTGCATAATATCGACTCATCATAGGCCTTAGGGAGCGGTAATTGGGATATCAGTGGTATGTTGGGATGTGGTGCGTACAGGATATTGACCTCGCACGGGGCGGTGTTCTAAGTAACCGTGTCCACCGTGGATTGATGGACGAGTCCACACCAGAACAACTAAGGACGCGCTCATCTTCCTCAGGGAAGCCGCTACAGCTGATGCTGCATCACTGGCTTGGTGAACCTTGTTCCCTTGGTGGTACTACTGCGTCCCTATTCGAGGATGATACACAGCTCGAATCTGGAGTGACTAAGTGAATCTCGCCGATCCTGGATCGATGTCGCTCCTCGGCCAAAGGGCTCGGCTAGTATCGTCCTATGCTGATTGGTCGTTGCTGAATGGCTTACCACGTTGAGCTTAATGCACCTCGTTTTCGGCATTCGGGAGCAGGAAGGAAGGCAGAGCTCCGAGAGCCTTATGCTCATTAGGATGTGGAGAGACTCTGCTTGGAGTCGTGTGGAGTACCTCACCTCTTCTCTTGGATGCAATCGCTATTTTCCATTCCTATTTCTGTGGATGACATGGCAGAGTACCTGGTTTAATTTCCGAGGCCGATGAGAAGATCAGACCAAAACGGCTGCATCATTGTCCAGGGAGTATCCGGGCGTCAGCAGATGACGGCAATGCAAGGACTTCTATCCCATGGAGTTGCTTGTCTGACAGAGCCACCCTTCTCATCCCAAAGATCTCGAAGATCCACGGTCCCCTTCAAACGTCCCTCTTGTGATCAATGCCAGTCAGAGCCAGCAAAGCATGCCAGAACTGCAGGTTACGAAAAGTGAGATGTGACGTGGAGCAACATGGTTTCCCGTGTCAAAATTGCGGGATAGACCAGACAAAATGTTTTGTCCAGAAGTCGCGACGCGGAAAGTATGTATGCACCCTCCCAAACCTGCTCGTTGAGTCCGTGTTCACAGAACGTCGCAAGTGCGAGGCTGATATCAATCTCGTTGCAGACGCCCGAGGAGGGCCATTCCGATCGTCCCTCCCAAGGCTAGCCTCGAGTTTCACCAGCTGGAGGCTTCCTTTCTGTCTGCCTACACGAAGACCTTGTCTCAAAACGGCACATCCGACCGAGAATTTCGAGATTTGCGTACACATACTACTAGATGGCGTTTGGAGCCGTCTGCCGAGGACCCTGCTCCGCCCCATGAAGTTGGACCCAATACATCTACGGAAAGGTACGACACTATAAATCTACTTCATGTTGGCGAAAATAACGACTTATAAACATCGTTCTAACAAATCTAAAGCGCTGGCTTCGTTGAATCCTCCACAAATGCATTAACAGGAGTTGGTGCGAGCGATCTACACAGACAGTCATCACCGGCAGCCTTGATACTTGACAATTTGACGCCCGTCTTTGATAGTATCTCAAATATTTCTATTTCAGCGGGAGTAAGTCGGTTAGATACTTCAAACCTGGCACAAACATGTCATCTACCCCTATTTATAAAACCTTTATCAGCAAAGTTGGCACCGCAAGATGTGCACTATCTGCACGCGAAGGGCGCTCTTGACATACCGTCCTTGAACCTCCGCCGTAACTTGATCAGAGGCTACGTACGATATGTCCACCCGTTTCTACCGGTACTGGATTTGCGAGACCTAGTACAATGCACATCCGAAACATTCAGCGCCGGGCCTGCTCCAATCAGCATCCTTGTTTTCCAGGCCGTGATGTTCGCTGGGTTGCCATTTATCGAGCCGGGCAGGCTAAAGGAATTTGGATTCAGCGTAAACCGAGACGCGAGGAAAGCTTATTTCCACAGGGCTCGTGTAAGTGGAATTTGCTGAACTCTCTGGTAGAGTGCGCAAGCTAAATGGCGAGAACAGCTGCTTCACGATCTCGACGCGGAGACTGATCAGCTCTCGATTTTGCAAGCTGTACTTCTTCTAACTTCCTGGTATGAATCTCCTGAGGACAACAAGGGATTATGGCACTGGTTGGGAATAGCAATATCAATTTCCTTCAGCCTTGGCCTGCAGGCGAAAGTGGTGGAAACACCAGAAAATCGACGAGAGAACAGACTTCGCCGGCGTATTTGGTGGGCATGCTACATGCGAGATCGAACGATTGCGATGAATATGAGTCGGCTTATGCGAATTAGGGATGATGAATTCAATGTCCCTATGCTATCTCTTGAAGATTTCGACGTTGCGGATACGGACCGCGAATCTGCGGGCATGAGTTCAATATTTCTTGACGCGAGAACACAGATCGCTTTGGCGGAAATGTGCATTTTCTTGGCCGAATTGTGTATTCCGATAGGGGAGATTTTATCATTGCACTTCTCAACAGTGCCTCTTGGAGGACAGGAAACCGACGGTGCCACCAGACGAGTCATGTTGACAGGAGGAACGATGTTATTCCCAAAATTTGAAGTCGATGCCGCAGAGCGAGTTGCGTTGTACGACAAACACATTCAAGGGCTGTTTTCCGCTCGTCCTGCCTCATGTGTGTACAGCAAACCGCGCATCAAAGACCTCAGGGGATATGGAATCTCGTTACTGGTCAACCAAGCTTACCTGCAGATGTTATGCTTCGCCATCGTTTCAGTACTGCATCGACCCCAATTGAAAGCCAAGGACCAGCGACGTTACGCGAAACCAATGCTTGACGACGAAGCCCACAAAGTCTCACAACAGCGATTCTTCGAAGCCGGCAGAGAGATCAGCCAAGTGTGTCACGACCTATGGACCAATAATGTGGAATACCTCCTTCCACCGGGTGCCGTCTTAATCCAGATTCCAACTATCATGACGCACATATCTAGCGTATCATCGCAGCAGCGAAAGTTAGGGAATCAAAATGAGTCATTTCGAGCAATGTTCTACTCGCTCAAAGTCTGTGAGATGTTGCAGACCGCCTACCACGGAGTCGATGCCGTAATGGAATTTCTCAACCTCGTTCTAGACGCGGCAAATATTGAAGTGGTCAAGGATGGTAATTTGAAGATAGTTGACTTGCTCTATCGGAAGGACAAGAACGGTATTTCTCTCCCGAGTTCCTGCATTCTGAAAGACATACAGTCGACTGATACTTCAGCATCGGCAGGGCGGCTCGTGACTGGTGAAAAGTGTTCGGGCACGCAGTCGTTCCAGATGCTGGGGGAGACCCTGACTAGGGGTGTGGACGGAGGAGACATTACCAGGGAAACGGCTGATGTGGCAGCTGAAGATCATCTTACAGTCGGCGATTTACCTCTTCTCACATATGGTGACGACTTCTTGTTTGTTGATGTTGACTTGACAACCAGTTTCGGGGATGTGATGTCACAAGCAGATTTTTGACTTCCCACTTCCCACTTCCCACGATGTGAGCCTTACTTCAGATCCTACCATCAGAGGCGGATTGCAGTATCCTCCAGTCAACGTGCGATGGAGAATTCCATCTCCGAAGCCAAATGAATCAGATATCTCTTGATCCGTAGCCTTTTCGACTCATGGTACATTTGCATGACTAGTACCACCAGCAACAGTATTCCAATTTCAGAGAGACATCATAATCCTGATATGTTAGGTGGATACCAGAAGAGGCTCCAGCGAGCGCATTTGCACAATGTCAGGACTCCCACCTCCGAACCCCAGTGCCAGGCTAACACCAAATGCCCTAGGCGCTTAGGGCAAGTCCGATATCCCCTAGACTCGGTAGGAAAGGACTTTAGCCCGGGTCATAAATCCGAGGGGCTCTCAGCCTCGCAGGGCGTGACCGAGAGATGATGACTTTTTCGCCCGTAAGTCTTGAACGAGGGCAATAGGTGTACTAGGTAATTGGTGTTTCAGCCAGTTGCCGTAGATCTTCGAGGAATTCGCGTGCCAGGTCGACCTTGACCCTCTCTTCCCTAAACTCTTTCTCGTATTTTTGGAATAACGCTTTTCTCGCCACAACGAGGCCTAGGAGTCGATACTCTAAGTTTGAGAAGATCATCAATGTAGGATGTGTGAATACACTTCCAGTCTGCTGCCTACTTAGCTCGAGAGCAGTCTCCCATGCCGCGATAGCTCTGCGCCACATTCCACAGGACTCCAAGATAAGTGCTCTGAGATTATAAGTTTTCATTGCCCATGACGGGCTCCCTAGACGAAGAAAGGTGTCAGAGAGTCGATCAAATTCTTGTTCTGTTTCAACGTTCCAGATATAGTGTCTTCGAAGGGATTCTTCCGCATATCTCAAAAGGATGTTAATGATATTTATCCTCCCGTTGGAAATATCTAGAGTCAGAGACCGAAATAGTTGGATGAGATTCGATGCTTCACTGCTATTTCCACAACTGAATAGTAGTCGGGTTATGCTGATAAGAGTGTAATCAAATTTCATAAGTTCCCAACATCTTACTGGCTCTCCGAGAAGGGAAGCCACGACATTTAGTTCAGAGGCGCTCATTTTGTCGTACTCAACAAGGAAAGCCTCCGCGGGAATGCTTCTGTGTAGACTAGGAAGGAGATGAACAGCATGGATGGCGAGTTGTTGCTGTTCGGTGGCCCAATGATGCGTCAAAACAAGGGGGGCAGCAAATGAAATAGCCGCAGCCGCCAGTCGGATCAATTCATAGTCTGTATCAACACTCACGTAGGCACAAAGCCAATCGTGCACAACCCTGTGCATGGAATAGGATCCTTCCACTGCGTTATTATCGATTAGGCATAGATCTAAAAGGACCTTGATGACACCGAAGAAGCGAAGTTTTGAGCTGAAGGTCCTTTTGAACCAATCTGGAACTTGATTTCCAATCAGACCGAATTTGATGACATGATAGTTAAGATCGGAAGGCTCAAAGAATGCAAAAAGTTGCAAAAGATGATATGCAGCATCGAAATCTCCAGAAGGATCTTGCTTAGCCGCCTTCTTCTTCAAGAGATTGAGGGAGGTCGTCCATGTTGTCCTTATACTTCCCTTTTCGGTATCTTGCAAGTCTGAATTGCTGGAGAGCATATCCAAGACGTCCTTCTTCGAAGAATTGTATAGCTCAAGATAGGTTTCAAATCGGAGATTAACAGTATTCATAAAACGCCCCGCCTGGGATATAGCTAGGGGCAGGCCGTCGAGTGTCGTCAATAACTGCCGAACCAATTGTTCCTGTCCCTGCGATGATATCATTTCTTTTTGCGACAATGTGGAGTTGGGAAAGCATCCATTGAGAAGCTCCACCGCCTCTTCCACACTCATTCGACCAACTTTCCTGGAACTTCCTAGTCTTGAAAGAGGAGCGAGGCGAGTAGTAATCAGAATTGAGCCGTGATCTGCAGGAGGAAGGAGAGGTATGATATCGAATCCACCGTCATCAGAAGCTTCCTTGTCGATGTTGTCGAATATTAAGAGCCAACCGCTATTCTCTTTCTGGGCCAGCCATTGCAGTACCCTCTTTACTTTCTCTTCAGGTGGAAGTCTGTCACTTTCAGCAAAATTCACCGGTTCTGTGTTCATTCGAGATTTGTGTTCCATGAGTCTCTGGAAGACTAACGCGAAGCTCTTCAATAGGGAACTTTCGCTGGATCCATCAAGGAAAAAGATAGTGGTAAATTCGTGCTGGTGATCTTTCGCAAATTTGATCGCTAACTGGGTCTTTCCAATACCCCCAAGTCCGTATAGAACAAAAAGCTTCTGTCCAGATGACACGCTCGGCAGAAGACTGTTCTCCAACAACTCCATATACTCTACCCGAGGTGTAAAATGTGCAATCATATGTAAGCGTTCTAGGTGGAATCCGAGCGCAAATTCATTTCTCGATTCTACAGGAAATGTCAGTTGCTCAGTCTCCACACACAAAGAAAAACCAAAGAGGTGCATACCGTTGGCCCAGGACACGCTCTTCTTATTAAGCGGTAGGACCGAGAGTAGTTCCTTTGCATAGGCAGCAGCGGTGGCAGCAGCATATTCTTGCCACCTTTTCGTCTTGTGAGAGTCAGCGTAGTCGCATATTCCGCGTATTACGAGGCACGGAAAGCTATCCATCAGCCCAGCAGCCTCCATCTCAAAACATAGGACATCGAATTCTTGTCGTAGTCGATCCCTGGTTCCACCGTGCCTCATGACCTGATTTCCAGACGCAATTGTTCCATAGTGGATGAAGGGTCCTTCATGAGCACGCTTGGGCCGTGGGACGAGTTTAGTGTTGTCACATAGGTAGCAGTATGGGGCACCATCATCGAAATGATCGTAACTAGTTTCGAATAGCAGGTCATTTTCGGCTCCCTGGTAAGAGTATTTAGCCTCTAGTATTGAGCTTTTGAACTTCGAAAGGTGTAGATCAAGCTGATTTTGACGAAGATTAAGCCTTGCTTGTAAGAGGGCGACCGCATGCAACACAGTTGAAGGGGGGGCATTCAGGGATCCAGTATGCACAAATCGTCCTTCCGCCACTGTTCGACCAAAGTCATACTGTAGCACTCCACCATCGTGCTTACCTGGCTGACTTACTACCACATCACCTAGCCTAATGTCGTGATTATCACTAGGGACGCCCCCGCCGATTCCAACCAGTAATCCAAACTGAATTTCCGTGAAACTGTATCGCATCTGAGCTGCCACAGTTGCTGCAGAATTATTACCAGTCCGACCCGCCGGAAGGCAGGAAATGACGACGTTGTGCCCTGAAACTCGGCCTAAAACGTAGATGTTATCGTCTCGAGGGTGTTGAGCGAGAGGATCATGCTCCTCATCTAACATAGCTAATGCTGCCGTTAACTCTAACGGTAAGGCACATATCCACCCAACTGTATAGTCTTTGTGGGATAGGCACCGAGAGCTCGAATTCAATGTGCTGCCGGCCGATCCAGAGATGACGCTGGAAGGACCCCAAAGTCGATCCATATCGGCTAAGGCTTCAGCCTTGTGTTCGTTGAGGAGCCTGTCAGTGCTATCGATTGCTGGCGGTACACTTTTGCTTTCTAGGGCATGCCCTTCCAAAATAGTACGAAATATGTTCAGAACAATCATACAAGTCCATACTCACAGATGGAAGCCAAGAGGACACCAGTTCAACAGGCCCCAGCTATTAAAAACGATTTGCCCCGTCGTGAAAGTTGAACTCTAAGAATGCTGCTGAGGAGTCCATCAATGGTAAAACTGGCAGTAACGGCTGTATGATTATTTCAAAAACTTCCTTAGATGAAGCGAGTATGGGTCCCCCAAAGATCTGGCTAGGAGCGGTACTGCTATCGTACCACAATGTGATGGAGGAGGTCGGTCTGTGAAGGTGGCAAGTTGAGGGAGGAACAACTGAAACCTCTGTCAATACCAGGTGTCGCACAAATGGCGATTTGGATATCTTATCAAGACTGTAGAAGTCGTGATTTGTCGTTGCCCAGCTGAAGTATAAAATAAATTCATTTATAGTAGTCTGAGATATGGTGACCGAAGATGGTCGAGGAATTCATTGCTCTGAAGCTCCAGGTTCCTGGTGGCTAAGGTCTACTTAGCCGTTGGTCGCGACTAGGCGGAGGGGGCCGCTCCAGTTAAGAGACATGGGTACCGGAGCCTTCACTTCTAGGTCTCAGGATTTCTTAGGGGATTCTAGCATCCCTGTACGGACTCTGTGCAGGTACGAACTACCTGTGAGCTGCCCAAGCGACTTGCGGGGTTGATGGTTGATCCTGTGTCATCGCTGATCAGTCAACTTACAAAGGTATCCCTCTTCTACTCTCCGCGACTTTGACTTCATTGCATTGTAACAATCTTATCTACTCCAACCTTTCAGTTGTGCATGCTGGCCATGCTGTTCTTCTGTTCTTTCCTAAATCCGCCGTTTCTTCTCCTGCAACTTATTCATGGCCAGAGTTGACGTGAGCCTGCGCTTGAGACAAGCAATCCTCCTCGATGATCTACCACTTGTGCAACGACTACTCAGAACCCACCCCTCCTATCTCCACAATCCAGATTATGCCGATAAAAGCAACACGTCGTTGCATCTGGCGGCACAGTATGGGGTTTCTGAAATAGTAGTAGGTGGATTGCAAGCACGATGAGAGTTTAAGGCTAAAGCTGAGATTAGGAATATTTAATATCGATTGGCCATGACAGCAATCCAGAGGTGAAAGACTGGATATACAGCAATAGTGGCAATAACCAAGGTGTCTCGGTCAATACTGATGGCCAGTGTCCGCTTCACCTGGCTGCTGCGGCGTCTAAGACTGATGTAGCCATTCTGCTCTGCAAACACTTTCCAGAGACCGTGACGAGACGAGATCATCGGGGACAGACTCCCCTGCATCTTGCATCAGCCTCACAGATCATGCCTACGATGAACCATCTGCTCAAAACCGGCACACGACCTTCACCACGATCGCCAGAGGAGGTCACTTGCATAGAGACACTTATAGCCCACGGGGCGGATGTCAGAGCACAAGATGACCAGGGAAACACCTGTCTACACAATGCGAGTGCATGGGGTAATTTGAAGGCTGTCAGGGCATTGATTCAAGCAGGAGCCGACCCGCTGTGCAAGAATAAGGCAGGGTGGACGCCAGAGTACTACAGCATTACGGTTCAGGCCGAGGTGTATTATCGAAACCTGGTGGCTGAGTGGGAAAAGAGGAAAGCGGAAGAAGGAATGCGAGCGAACGAAAGGCGAGCCAAAGTTGGTGGAGGGGTTCGTTTGGTACCACAGGACCACGATAGCGACGATGAAGCCTCTGTGCAGAGCAGGAGTCGTGCCAGCAGCGCCAAAAGCCAGCAGACCATCGAGAGTAGCAGTGATGGTGGCTTGGGCATCAGTGTTGGACACGTGGATACCTGGAAGTAGAGAGTTGAGGGTGCTGAATGTTGGTGTGCCTGTTTCTACGCAGCGCTCTGGCAGGACTACGGATGAAGCACAGAGACAGATAGAAAGTACTGACTGCACAGTCGGACTCTCCAGCTAGTAGTACACTG
>Ga0105239_10001229_pt1 | contig 34896 bp, 35 predicted proteins | sample KBSC44metaG_FD_92761 | JGI IMG/M metagenome (GOLD analysis project Ga0105239, IMG submission 92761) | Corn rhizosphere microbial communities from Kellogg Biological Station, Michigan, USA - KBS C4-4 metaG | ecosystem: Host-associated > Plants > Roots > Rhizosphere > Soil | place: Michigan, USA... | reverse complement strand
TTGTCGGTCAGCCGGCCACCTTCGAAAGTGGCTGACATGGTGCCCTTGAGCTCCCCGGCGATGCTCCAGTCGTAGGTAGTAGTCGTATTGCCAAGCAGGCTGGTCTCCATGCTCTTTATCCCGGGACACCCCATTCGAACGTTGGCTTCTTGCAGGGTGATCCCCACCTGCAACGCCTTGAACTGATCGAGCGAGGCACTGCACCCGCTTGATGCCGGAGCCTGCGGTGACGCAACGGCTGTCGGCGGCGGCGAGGTCAGGATGGTCAGTACGGGCTCGGCCAAGAGGGTCCGGAAGCCGAGGATCACTATAGCCCCCGCTGCGAGGCCGCCGGCAAGGACCATCGTCCCCATCAGCGCCGACCGCCACAAACTACTGGTACCGGGCACGCTGAGTGCCGGATGATGGAGGTCATTTTCGCGATCGCGCTTTGACGGCTGCCTGGCGGCACTATGGTTCGTCTTGGGTTTGTTACGTCGGCCGAAGGTTCGTTGCTGCATCACACTCATCCTCACTGGGGTTCAGGTGATGCACGTCAGTACGATATGTTCTTCTATATATCCATAACGTACGTGGCCGAATTGACGTTGATCAAGAACAATATGTTCCTATGGAGATCTTCGCGCAACGGCTGAAAGAGCGAGCTGCACAGCTCGGCATTTCCAATGCGGAAGCGGCCAGACGCTGCGAGCTGGAGGAGCGTCGCTACGCTCACTATGTTGCCGGCCGCCGTGAACCCGATCTCTCAACGCTAGTGAAGATTGCGGCAGTGCTGGGTACTACACCCAACTGGCTCCTTGGCCTCGACGCGGCTGGAAGCAAGGCAACCGTCAGGGCCGGTCTCACCGACCGCCTCACGAACGCCGCCCACGAAATGTCCGATCGTGAGCTGAAGGTGTTCGTCGTGCAGGCGGAGGCGATCGCACGGACTAAGGATCGCTAGTGTGGCCGTGACCTTCCCGCAGGCCGCCTAATCCCATAGTGGCGTCCGCTTTGGCCCAAAGCGGACGCTGGTTGAGCAGTGGGTTCCTGCGGGCTCAAAGGAAGCGCTTCATGCCCTGAACAGCATCGCAGCGACGGGCGGGTTGATAAACGCCACCAACCGGCCGAGCTTTCCCGTGGGTCGGGCAATCCGCCGATAGCGGGGGTCTCGCTCACACATAACGCTGCCATCAGCATCGACGCCGATATCGCGCAGCATTCGTGCGTCGAGATGGGCCGTCGCGGTAATAAGGGAAGTCGTGGTGCGGGATTGCGACATTTAGTTCTCCTCCGGTTTCGCGGTCGATCGCGATGGCAGGAGCTTGGCAGAAGCCACATTTTGGATCGTGGTCCCAGCTCTAAAGAATTCTAAAATGAACGAAAACTGAGCTAGCGCTCGGGGAACCCGGCCAAGCGCAGACCTTCCATCATCCAAACCAAGGTTGTGCGAACCACGGCAGGCGGTCAGCGCCTAGGAGCCGAACCGATCCCGCGGCTGGAATCCCGTGGGGCATACAGCGCTAAGCGGTCGGCAACCCAGCCAGTCGCAGGCCTTCGACGAGCTTCGTCCAGCGGCCGCCTGCACGATATGTTGGACCCTCGATGAGTGCCTGGACCGTCAAGCCAGGAATGAGCTCCAGGAGGCGGTCAACAGCCGCACGGGCTTCTGCCGCGCGCCCGAGATAGCCGTAGGCGGCGCCGAGCGTCATGTAGATGTAGGGCCATTCGTTGAAGGTCGCGAGCGCCTGCAGGCAAAGAGCAACGGCCGTCGCGGGGTTGTCGTCTACAACTTCGACCATGGCCAGCCCGGTCAGAATCTGGAAGGCGTCGGGGGAGCCGGGACTGATCCTGAGCGCCCGCATGAAGCAGCTGCGAGCTTCAGCGATATCTCCAGTGTGCGCGTTGGCATAGCCTGCCAGATTGAGGACGATCAGGTTGTTCGGGTTTGCGGCCAGCGAGCGGCGCAATGCTGAGAGCCCCTTGGCACCCTCACTGCCGACGTTGAAGACGAGCCATCCACAGATGCCTAGAACCATCGGGTCGTCGGCGCCGACGGCGAGAGCTCTATCTGCGAGCTCGAGGCAACGTGCGGCGTCGGAGATCTGCAAGTCAGGATGACTGGCAAGGCTCAAACGCTTCTCGTACGCCCACGCCGTGAAGGCCAGCGCCAGGGCGAAGTTCGGCTCGATAGCGACGGCCCGTTCGAGGAGCGCAAGGGCCGTGGTGTAGTTCTCGCGTCCCATGCCGTACATGGCCGGCATCGCCTGCAGGATGAGCTCGTAGGCGGCGAGGTTCTCCGGGCGCTGCCGGCGTGCCCGCTCGATCTCGGCTTTGCGGATCGTCGGCTCCACTAGGCCGACGACGTTTTCGGTGATGGCGTCCTGGAAGGCGAAGACATCCGTGGTGGTGCCCTCGAACTTCTCAGCCCAGAGGTGCGCGCCGGTGTCGGAGTCAACCAGCTCGGCCGTCACACGCAGCCGGTCGCCAGACCGGCGAACGCTTCCTTCGAGCACGTAGCGGACGCCGAGCTCCCGCGCCGTCGCTCGGATGTCGACGGGCTTGTGCTTGTAGGCGAAGGTCGAAGTACGCGAGATAACCGCGAACGACTTGAAGCGGCTGAGCGCGGTGATCAGCTCGTCCACCATGCCGTCGGCGAAGTACTCTTGCGCAGGATCGCCGCTGAGATTTGCGAAAGGCATGACGGCGATCGTCGCGGCAGGTGGTGCGGGTGGCACGACGGCAGGTTCTTGCGCAGGCGGCACCAGGCGGTAGCCAGCGCGCGGTACGGTGACGATGAGGGTCTCGCCATCGGCGCCCATTGCCTTGCGCAAGGCCCCAATCTGGACAGTCAAATTGGCTTCCTCGACGACCAGCCCGGGCCAGACACGCTCGAGCAGCGTAGTCTTGCTGACCGTCGCGCCGTTTGCATCGAGTAACGCTTCAAGAACTAGATAGCCGCGGTGGCCGATAGGCACCTGCTCACCGTCGCGCAACAGCGACTGGCGCTCGCTGTCGAGTACAAATGGACCGAATACCCTGCGTTCATCTTTCATGCGATCAAGTCTATCGCAGAAAAGCCGCCAGTGGGTAGTTGCTCAAAGCGATGCTCGCTCACGGTGCCATCACCGCTTGTGGCGCAGGCCCATCACCGCGCGAACGATAGTTGTTGCCCATCGCTTCTCGTCTGAAACATCAGAAGCCTGAGCCGTCCAAGCGGGCAACTATCCTTGCGAGCTCAGATTGTTTGCTGATGCACAGCTTCTACAAATAGTCAGGGGTCTGCTTTTGGCGCGAAGCGGACATCCGTAAAGGTCGGGAGTTCGCTACCCGATGGGTGCTCCCGGACTCTTTGAGGCTGTGCGGGCGGGCTTGGTCTCACCGCCCCGCGATTTAGCATTTCACCGTCCAGCAATCACCGGAGGATCGCATACTCCAAAACTCTAGCTCGCAGTTGGCTCCTTGGCCCGCAGCGAAATCACGAACGACACCAAGGTCAGCACGATGACCAGAGCGGCATACCAATAGACTGTCGCGACAAACCCCAGCACCGGCGACACGAAGCCTGCGATCACCGCCGGAACGGCAAAGGCCAGATAGCTCTCGACGTAGAAGGTTGAAAGCAGGCCGGCGCGTTCGGTGGAGGCAGCGAGCGGTAGAATGGAACGGATGATTCCGGAGAAGGTAGCTCCGAAGCCACCACCGGCGATCGCCGACCCGATGAACATTAGCGTGACGTTCGACCAGTAGAGGCCGGCAAGCGTGATGAAGACACCGGCAACCAGCGTTATACTGCCGCCCAGCAGCACTTTACGGGCCTCGATGTTCTGTACGGCAACGAGAGCTGCGGAACCGGCCACCATCAGGGTCGCCACCACGCTGGCGCCGAGCAAAGGCACTTTGACTCCCGTCACCTGAACAACGAGCGACGGCATCAGCGAAAGGTAGAAGCCGCCGAGTGACCACGCCGCGATGTTGACGGGCGTGATGCGCAGAAATGCCGCGACAACCTGTGCAGGCAGTTCCACGTGGGGCCTCAGAACCCCGCGAGCCCAAGGCTTCTTTTCTGCAGTCTCGGGCACCAGCATCAGCAGGCCGATCTCGATGATCGACAGGCAGGCCAGCACCACAAACACAAGATGCGTCGGAAAGGGCGCAAAACTCGCCAGCGTGCCGGCCAGCAATGCGCCGACGGCGAGGCCGGCGAAATTGATGATGCCGTTCAGCATCGGGGCATGGGCTTTGTCGGTATCGAGGATTACCGCTCCAAGAGTGGTGGTGGCGCATCCGACGGCCAGCCCCTGTACCATGCGCGCCGCTATCAGCTCCCACGTCGAGCCGGCAAAGAAGAACAGCGCCAGGGCGACGAGGTTGATGAGCAACGCCACGAGGATCATCGGCTTCCGGCCGATGAAGTCCGAAAGCCTGCCAACCACCAGCAGAGCGACCAGAAGCGAGGCGACGTAGGCAGCAAAGATGATGGTGGTGAGGCCAGCGCTGAAGCCGAAGGCGTCCTGGTAGAGGCGATAAAGCGGCGTCGCCGCGGCATTGCCGCCTATCGTCGACATTGCCGTTGCAACCGCGTAGGCGGTGACAGTTTTGCTCGAAAACATCGATCGGCCCTCCAAGGGTTTAATGTGAAGAAGATTCTGATGGGCTGCATGGTTGCCGGCGTTGGGGGCGGCCACCGGACGCGCCCTCGCCATTGACAGATTTGACAGCAATCGCTATCTATCCGATAGATAGTAGTCGCTATTAAACAAGTCAACAGGATTTTCGGAGGCACGAGTGAGGCTAAGCAAGCAGCAGTCAGCGGCCAACCGCCAGCGCACATTACGGTCGGCGGCACGGCTCTTCCGGACGAAGGGCGTCAACGGGGTTGGTATGGAGGCATTGGCGGAAGCAGCAGGGGTTACGCAAGGCAGCCTCTACAGCCAGTTCGGTTCGAAGGACGCTCTCATCACCGAAGCGGTTGCGGAGGCATTTGTCGAGTTCCGGGAGAAGCTCGGCTCGATCGCCGATTTCGAGGGTTACGTTAAGGCCTATTTGTCGCCGGAGCATCGGGACAGCGTGGGCGATGGCTGTGCTGTCTCGACGCTGGGGACTGACGCCGGGCGTCAAGGAGCAACGACGCGCGATGCCTTTACTGCGGGAACAAGGAGTTCCCTGGATCGGCTTACGGCACTGCAACCTGTCTCACGCGCCGACCGGCGAAAACGGGCCGTGGTAACGATGGCAACTTTGGCCGGTGCCATGATCCTTGCCCGCGCCGTCGATGACCCTGCCCTTTCGGAAGAGATCCTTGAGGCGAACCGGGACCATCTGGTCGTCGCCTTTGGAAAGCGGCGCAACGGCGAGTCAATGCCAGCCCCACAAGCGAAACGGAGGTTGTGATGAACAATGGCAACGACACCGATCCTGTAACCCTGATCAACGTCTTTTCGGTCGATCCTGCGGACCAACAGCAACTGGTCGATCTTCTGATCAAGGCAACCGACGGGATCGTCGATGGCGCACCCGGCTTTCTTGGGTCGCGTCTCCATCGCAGGGTGGACGGAACGAAAGTGACCATGGTTGCCCAGTGGCGAAGCGCCGGTGACTACGCCGCCATGCGTGCCGACCGACGCCCGTTGCCTTTCCTCGAAGAAGCCCTGAAGCTCGCCAGTTTCGCACCCGGCATGTACGAGGTGGTGCGCGACTTTGCCCCTCGACAGTAGATATGGGCGTCTCCCTAAACAGCGGAAGCCCTCTCGTTCAAACAGATCAAGCGAGCCTGTTTCCAATCAAACTAGGAGACCGCCGCCATCGACATGTAGAACCTGGCCGGTAACGTAGGTCTGTCCCATCAGATAGACATAGGCCGCCGCAACCTCTGTGGGATCGCCGGCGTGGCCGACGGGAAGTCGCGCGGCTTCCGCCACGTAGAGGGACTGCCTGTCGGCGTCCGTCATGCCTGACCAGAGCGGCGTCTTGACGACGCCCGGTGCGACGCTGTTGATCCGAAGCGGCCTTAACTCGATGGCCAAAGCGCGGATCATACCCTCCATGGCGGCGCAGATGCTGGACGCAGCCACCCATCCTGCTCCCATCGGGCGTGCGGCGGCCGTGCCGGAAGTGAGTACGATCGACCCGCCCGGGCGAATTTTCCCGTGACCATGCTTCACTGCCGCGAGCGCGCCCCAATAGCGCACCTCAAAGAATTGGCGGAAGGACGCGAGGTCGCTATCGATGGTCAGCAACTGCAGCGCCTCACCCGCCGTGTAGACCAGATGATCGAACGACGAAGCTTCTTCGAAGAAGTCGCGGATCGCACTCTCGCTGGCTGTGTCAATGACCCGTCCGTCTGCCCCAGGCCCAAGGGTCGCCAAGGCCTCGTCTACCCGCGCCTTCGAGCGTGATGCGATAGTAACCGCTGCTCCCTCTGCTAACGCCGCGGTCGCAACAGCCAAACCGATGCCGGACGTCCCGCCAAAGATGACGACGCGCTGATTGTTGATGGTCATGATGGTCTCCTCTTGACGAAGGCTGACCATGGCCACCAATACGAGCGTGACTGAAGCGCATCTCTGTCATAGTTAGAGTGACAGGAGGTCACTCATGCCATTCGACGCCCGTTTGCTTGCCGGGATCAATCTTCTTGAGGCGGTCGTTGAGGCCGGCGGCTTTGCCAGGGCCGGTGACGCAGTCGGCCTCACGCCCTCCGGCGTCAGCCGGGCAATCGCGCGACTGGAACAGCGGGTGGGAGCTCGGCTCTTCGATCGCAATGCGCGACGGGTCGAGCTGACTGAAGCGGGCAGGCGGCTGCACGCCGAGGCCGCGCCCTTGCTGACCGGCATTCTCGAAGCAGCGGAGTCGATCCGCGAGGATGCAGGACGTGCGCGCGGCAAGCTGAAGGCAAATGTCGACCCCTGGTTCGCCCGCGTCGTTTTGGCGCCGCGCCTGCCGGAGTTCTTCGCCGCCTATCCTGAGCTCACGCTGCAGTTGCGGGTGACGAACGCCGCTGAGGACATGCTGAGTGACGGCGTCGACCTTGCCGTCAGATTCGGGCCGCCGGCAGCCTCCGCCGCGATCACCCGCAAAGTCCTTGAAACGCGCGTGGTCACCGTGGCGGCGCCGAGCTATCTCGCCCGCCGGCCGCCACCCAAGGGCCCCGCTGAAGTCTCGGAACACGATCTCATCCTATTTCGCGACCCGCAGTCCGGGCGGCCCTTCAAATGGGAGTTCCACGGGCGAGACCTTTCAATCGAAGTCCCCGCCGCCGGTCGCCTGATCCTCGACGACCCCTCCGTCGCGCTGGCCGCGTGCGAGGCCGGAGCTGGCCTCTTCCAAAGCCTCGAAATCGGGCTTGAGCCGTGGCTGCGAACCGGCCGTCTATTGATGGTTCTGCCGGACTGGGCCGAAGAGCGTTTCCCACTCTACGCCTACTATCCCTCGCGCCGGCAGCTACCCGCCAAAGTCCGCGCGTTCCTAGACTTCATTATCGCGCTTTGAGGAGTTCTTGTCTGAACTGCCCATTGAAGAGACGGCGTTAGGTATCGACCGGAAATTTCGCAATGGCGCCTTTTGACCCAAAGTGGACACTGGGAGGAACTGCGGTGGTCCATGCGGCACCGACAGCCGATGACTTGCATCCGTTGACTGGCCTGAAACTGACGCCGGTATGAACTGTGGGCTTTGGAGAGTTCAACACGGCTGACGCTCCACAACGAGCAAACGGCGCCACATAGGAGGTCAGCATGCTTCGCCGGATCGTTGTAGGGCCTATTGCTCTGTTTCTCGTGCTCATAGCTGTCCATCTATCCATCACGCGACAGCAATAGCTCTCATCACAGGGCTCGGAAAATAGTCCGGCGTTGGGCCCAGCAATATCGCTTCTCGGCGCGCAAGCCGCAGTTGGCGACCGGGAGCAGAGGCCATTGTGCACTTGGCGCGCTATGCAATCTCCCGGCTTTGCGGTCGAGGCGGCAGGTGCCGCTCCGGCGTGTAGGCTTCAAACGAAAAAGTACCCATCATTACAATGCCGCTTTGAGGCAGTGGGACCTCGCCGAGGAATGCCTGTGTCGGCAGCGCGCGCTGTGGGCCGAGATCGTTATCGCCCAGGGATGCCGTCGCACTGGAAACGACCCAGACGTTGCGCGGCGCGGCCTTGAACCATTGCCTGTTGGGAACATGACCACCAAGCTGGAGTTGGCCGACCGCCAGCATCCTGGTAGATATGAGGGACATCGCAGAAAGCACCAACTTGCTCTCGAACAATGCTGCCGGAGTCCAGGCCATCATGAGGTTCATGAGGCGCGTCAACAGGGTGTTCGCTAGATGAAGCTTCCAGATTAGCTGTGCTGCGGGGATGCGCGCCGTCAAGTCGAACTGGCCGCCCCACTGCAACTCGATGGGCGTTTCGACCACCCGCGACACTGCCGATCCGATAAATCGCGGACAGGAACGATCTGGCGCAACATTGGTATAGACGGTCCACCGCTCGTCCTTGGCCCGATGCCACACTGAGATGTAGCCCGGACCGAAGCTGCTAGCAGGAAAACACCGCAAGCACAGTAGATCGCCCGACGCAAAGGGCTGCCCCACAACTGCGAAGCCGGCGACGTCTTCTCGCCCCGACCGTGCCCGTAGGGAAGTGCGTTGTGCGTGCGCAATGGTTTCAGCCGGTCCTGATGCCCTCATGGGTCATAGATCCTCAATTGTGCAAACGGACCACGATCGGTGGTGGTCGCCGTGGACCGCAGCAAGTTGACAAGTTGAGGCTATTGTCGGCGATGCGACAACTGAATGCTCGAAACGCCATATTCCTTGCCCATTGATCCCGACTTTCGCGAAGTCCATGGTGCCAGCGAACTTCAGTGGCAGGTTCGCCTAGGGATCGTCCGCCGTAGGAAGCGACGGCTTGAATGTCTGCTTTTTTCAGGACCGGGCAACAAGAGCGACTGCAAGCGGACGCCGAGGGGCTATGGACTGAGCGAAGCACCCGACCTCACTTGCGGTGTTGCGACGCACGTTAGAGGCTCACGCTTCACCAAGTGAGCAGGTATGTGCGGCAACGCCTGCTTGGCGCCAAAAAGTGGCTGACGGCGCGCGCGAGTAGGACATAGTGCGTTCATCTTCGGCATCGGTCTCCGCGCTAGGGCCGGCTCGCGGTCCGCGCAAACTTTGGCCCCAGGCCTGACAGAAACTCCATGACTGCTCGAATGCGTGGGACAGATGCCAGATCGCGGTGCACGACGAGCCAGAGATCCGAGGTCTGGATCCGCTCGGGCGAAACCAGGCAGACCAGCGACGGATCGAGATCGGCGCCGAAGCAGGGCAGGATGGCCACACCTAGCCCGGAAGTACAGGCCGAGTAGAGCAAACGCGTGCTGTTGACGTGAAGGGCTACCCTTGACCCGACTGAGTTTTGAGCGAGCCATTGGCCGCCCCGAAGGCCGGCCATCTCCTCAATCCAGGTGATGGTTTCGGCCTTGGCAAAATCAAAGTTGGCTTCGGTCAGCCCGCGCGCCTCCGCGTAGTCGCGTGATGCATAAAGGCCTAGATCGACGCCTCCCACTCGGCGCACGATCAGGTCGCCCGTGTCCGGACGCGTCGAGCGAAGGGCAACGTCTGCATCCCGTCGGGTAAGGCTCACGGTTGTAGACGAAGCAACGATGTCCAGTTCCAGCCCGGGATGTGATGCCACGAACGGTGGAAGGTTCGGAATCACAACCATGCTGGCCATGTCCTCGGTTGTTGCGAGGCGCACCTTTCCGGCAAGCTTCGTATCCTTGGAAAATGCTTCGCGCTCAAGCGACAGAATGGCGACCTCGGCAGCCTCCGCTTGCGCAAGGATCGATCGGCCTACATCGGTCAACACGTATCCGGTCGTACGATGATCGAACAGACGTGCGCCCAGGCGGGTTTCCAATGACTCGATGTGACGTCCTACAGTGGCGGCGCTGGCCTTCAGCGCGCGCGCAGCATCAGTCAGGCTGCCGCTTCGCGCCACCTCGAGGAAATGTTTGAGGTCATCCCAATCCATGGCCTTCCAATATTGAAAAGCACCCCTTCAAAGATCGCTATAGCAAATTCTAGAGCGTAAGGCAGAACAATGTCTCCGTTGGTCACCAGTCGGAGCAACAAAATGCAAAATGCATTGAACCATGATCCTGGTCTGCCACTTCGTCCGAAGTTCCTGCCTTCCGAGGGGGGGCTGCGCCTGCAGTCGGGCCCGGGCCGCGATCTTATCTTCAAGGTGACGGGCGAGGATACCGGTGGACTTTTCGACTACTTCGTCGTCGAAGTAGCGCCGCATGGCGGGCCGCCGCTCCATGTCCATCACATCCAAGAAGAAACCATCCACGTCCTAAAGGGCCGCTTCAAGGTCCGCTGCGGCGACGAGGTGTTTGTGCTGGAGCCCGGCGGCTTTGCCTACCTTCCGGGGAAGATGCCCCACGCCTTCCTGAACCTCACGGGCGATCCGGCCGAGTTGGTCGTGGTCTATGTCCCCGGAGGCGGCCACAAGTTTTACGAGGAGCTTGGGCCGATCTCCAGGGCGGCAAACCCGGATCGCAAGGCCATCGCAGATGTCTTCACACGCCACGACATGACCCTGCTCGGCGGCCCGCTGACCGCGGACTGAAAGGGTCGAATGGCCTTTTTGCGCGGTGTGGTGCGAGTGGAGAACTCCTGTGTTTACCCGGTCCGGTCATCACGAAAATCTGTCAACCGATACGCATCACAATGCGGGTTGCATCGGACGACGTCTCCGCGGGCGGTGTGATTGCTTTGATAGACGACGTTGACGGATCATGACGTTCACTCGTTCGTCGCCGGTCCCGGGTCCTCGGGGTGGATCGGCGACATCACGCGCCTTATGGAGGCCTAGGATTGGAGAGACTTCAGTGCTCGTTGCCGTCCTCATGGATGCTGCTCGGGTTGTCGACGGTCTTGGCACCGCCCCCCGGGGCGCATCGCCGATGAGACGGCCGCCCTAGAAGCGCTCAAAGGCAAGCTCACCGACTACGAGGGGGCGGCAGAAAGGCGCAAACAGCTGACGGCCGAGCGTGAGGAGGGCTACGAGCGCGTGTTCGAGGCCGTGCTCGCCGAAGAGGCGGTGCTGAAGGAACTCTACGCGCCGCTCATGGAGCGCTTGAAGGCGGCGAGCGGGAGCGTGAAGAAGCTGACCTTCACTGTCTCGCGGACAGCGGACACCGATGCTTGGGCGTCGCGGGGGGAAGAATTCATCGACACGCGCAAGTACCCTTTCAAGGGCAAGGGGTCACTGAAGGAAGCCGCGGATACGTTGCTCAAGCCGGCCTGGGAAGGGGGCGACGCGAATGCCGCGGTCTCGGCGATGGTCGAGTTCCGGAGTCAACACCAAGACGCGATGCTGGCGGCGTTCAAGACATCGGCGACCGATCCCGGATATCGCGGCGTGATGAAGCGCTTCGCGCAGTGGCTCTACGGCACCGAGCACATGACGCTGCGCTACAGCATCGACTATGACGGCGTCGATATCCGTAGGCTCTCCCCGGGTACCCGAGGCATAGTGCTCCTGCTGCTTTATCTCGCGCTCGATGAGGCCGACGACAGGCCATTGATCATCGATCAACCGGAAGAGAACCTCGATCCGAAGTCGATATTCGACGAACTCGTGGGGCTGTTCCAGGCGGCCAAGGGGCGCCGGCAGGTCATCATGGTCACCCACAATGCCAATCTGGTGGTGAATGCCGACGCCGATCAGATCATCGTCGCAAGTGTTGGTCCACACACTCCCGGGGCGCTCCCGCCGATCACCTACGCATCCGGCGGGCTCGACGAGGCGGCCGTGCGTAAAGCCGTTTGCGAAATCCTCGAAGGCGGTGAAGAGGCGTTCAAGGAACGTGCGCGGCGGCTGCGGGTCTCACTGCCGCGATGGCCATGAGGCGGCGAGCTGGTTGTCGGCATGACGGCTCTCGGTGGTTCTGCGGGTTGACGCGACTTGTTCGCTTCGGATCTCAGGTATGGGCTGGGCGCCACTATTCCGATCCGGGTTCGTCCCATGAAGATCGCGAAGACGCATCGAAGTGCACTTTCTCCGAAGGCGTTGCTACTGCAACGGATCGACCCGTATCATTTGAAGGCCCAAGGAGGAGGTGATGATGACCTCGTCTCGCTCCGGGCTACCAGGTAGCGTACCAAGCAGGCTTATTGGTCCGCCTGCCTAGTTGTGCTGCGTCAGCTTGGCGCGCACGGCGGACCTACGGCGGGACCTACGGGACGCGAAAACAGGAGAGCCGCAGAGACTGGGCGTTTGTTGCAACATTACCTGCGGCACGCAGTCTCGACTTCCGCCAAGCCGCTGACATGTCTCGGGAATAGCCCGCTGCTACCGATACTTAGCAACATTACGGAGGCACCGATGTTGGTGTAAATGGCGGAGAGGGAGTCAGGACAGAGTAGGCTGTTCCTGCGGCTTTCGGGTCACGTTGCCCGCCGGACCTACGGGGGGACCTACGGCTCGACCTACGTTGGCGATCAACTCGACTATTCCTTTGAAAATGAGCAGTAACACGAAACCTACGGCCTGATCTGCCACGCACGAAGCATGCTTCTGGCCCACAGATCACCGCTGCCGCTGCCCACGATGCCTGCGCAAACCAGGCAAGGCTCGATACGCATCCTGGCTGCCCCAGTCCTAAATGCGGCCGGGCAGAGATCCCCGCAGGAGCGCCGGCATCGGGACGAGGTGTTCCTGTGGCCGGCCACCTCCTAGAAGAAGATCCACGGCCAGGTGCCCCATCTGCTCGTGTGGAAGGGCGATAGTCGTAAGGCCTGGGCGCAGATAAGCGGCGATCTCATCGTTGTCGAAGGAGACGATCGAAACGTCGGTGGGCACGCGAAGACCCAGCTCCTGCAGTGCCTGATAGGCGCCGAAAGCCAGGCGATCGTTCATGCAGAGCAGCGCGCGAATTGTGGGATCGCGCTTGAGCATCTTGCGAGTAAGCTTGTAGCCCTCGTCGGGCTCCCAGTTCCAGCACGACTCTTCGCTGACGAAGCGGAGGCGCCGCCGTCTCATTTCTGAGCGAATGCCTTGTACCCGCCGTGCCACTGTCTCTGATCGGAACAGGCCGGCCTCAGCCGCATCGCTCTGGCCGAGCAGGGCGATGCCCTCCCGGATATTTGCCTCGGCCAATAATCGCACGGCGTCTCGGCCGCCATTCGCTTCATCAGGAAGCACGGACACCGGGAAACGCGCACTCGTCGAATTGAGCATCACGACGGATGTGGCGAGGCGGACGTCCGGGACGAATATTTCTCGCGCGCGCATCGCTGCGAAGATGATGCCGTCGACCTGACGATCGAGTGCCGTTTGGATGGCCTCGGTCTCCTGGGCAGGCTCGCCACCAGTCTCGAGTACGAGCATCACGTGTCGCCTTTTCTCGGCGGCTTGCAGGGCGCCTCGAATAAGGCCGGTAGCGAAACGCGTGGTGGCCACGACATCGGAGATGAACGCGATGGTCTGCGTGCGATCGGTGCGGAGGCTTCTTGCTGCAACGTTCGGACGATAGCCGAGCTGATCAGCCGCCCCCATGACCTTGGCGTGGGCTTCGGCGGAAAGTCGCGTATCGGGACGACCAGTCAGAATCATCGAGGCCGCGGTGGGCGACAGGCCTGCCAGCTTTGCAACATCGGCGAGCGTTGTGCGCCTCGCGGCACCACGGCGTTTGGGTCGTTGGAGTTCAGGCACGTTCCGCAGCTTGCTGGTTCCTGTCGTTGGTTGTCATGCCATGTGCGCCGCGATGGGGCAACTGCCTCAACCACGTTGACAACAACCTCATCGTTGCTGCTAAAAGGATTTAGCATGTTCCTGGAGGCGACTTTTGGAACAAGGAACGTGGATAGGGCGGCATGGCGTTCTCGTTGCCGGAACATTGGGTCTGGGATTTTTGGCTCGCCGATGACGGCCGCCATTTCCATCTATTCTTCCTGTACGCACCGCACTCGCTCGGCGATCCTGAGTCGAGGCACCGCAACGCTCGCATCGGCCATGCGACGTCGGCTGATCTTGTCGATTGGACCTATCATGGACGCGCGTTCGACGCCGGGGCGCCGGGCACCTTTGATGGCTCGGCGACCTGGACGGGCTCGGTGGTTCGCGGAACAGATGGTCTGTGGCGCATGTTCTATACCGGCTCGCTATTCCCCTCGCCTGACGCAGCGACGAACGTTGAGACAATAGGCGTCGCGACCTCACCCGATCTTTTCACTTGGACAAAACAGCCCGGGCCGATTGTTACCGCCGACTCGCGTTGGTACGAGACTCTCGGCACCTCGAGCTGGCCGGAAGAGGCTTGGCGCGACCCGTGGGTTTACTCCGATCCGTCCGGCGACGACTGGCATATGCTGGTCACCGCTCGGATCAACCACGGGACCGACGAAGGGCGCGGCGTTGTCGCACACGCAACCTCTCATGACCTCGTAAGCTGGGAGGTTGGTCCGCCGCTTAGCGAACCACAGTCCGGCTTCAGCCATCTTGAGGTGCCGCAGCTGGTCGAGATCGAGGGGCATCACCTTCTGATTTTCTGTTGTAATTCGCCACGCCTGGCGAACGACAAAAAGGGAGCGACCGGCGGCATCTGGACTGCGCCCGCCGCGGGGCCCCTCGGACCGTTCGATATCACCGCGGCGAGCCTGCTGGTCGACGAGCGCTACTACGCCGGGCGACTGGTACAGGATCGATCAGGGCAATGGACGCTAATTGCTTTCACGATGAACCTTCCCGGCGAGCCGTTTGGGGGCCAGATCAGCGATCCAATGCCTATCGTCTGGGACGGCCAGAAGCCGATTTTGGCTCAAGCCGGGTGAGGATCACGTGAACCACGGATCGCAGACGGCACCGAAGCGGGCTTCGAGCACCTCCCGATGCTTTGCGGGAGATCGTTCTGCGGTCGGCCAGATTGCCGACCTTGTCGGCCAGAATTGACCATGTCATCGCCTGAAGCTAAATCCATTTAGCACAAGGCATAAACGGAGGAGGACGTTTTGAACCTGAGGAATATCGCCCAAGCTACAACCCTTGCCCTGCTCGCCGCTCCGGCCGCAGGAAGCGCTATGGCCGCGCCAAGCTGCGGCGCTGCCCCGGTCGTGCTCAACTCGTATTTCGAGACCGGTTTTCCGCTGCCAACCGAACTCTCAAAGGAATTCACCAAGCAGTTCCCGAACGTGACTTTCAACATCAAGGAAGACCTGTTCGCCAACCTGATGGAGAATAGCCCGCGCGTTCTCGCCGGCGACAACCCGCCCGATCTCATTCGCCTGCCCAGCATCAGCGACCTCGTCAAGGACAGCCTGCTCAAGAATCTCGACGATTACGCGACGGCGTTCGGATGGGACAAATATCCGCCGGCGCAGCTTGCACAGAACCGGGTTGCCGACGGCGGCAGTCCGCGTGGCGAGGGCTCGCTCTATGCGATGGGGCTCAACTACTCGATGACGGGCGTGTTCTACAATAAGGCCCTGGCTGCCAAGGTCGGCATGACCAAGCCACCCGAAACGGTCGCCGAGTTCGAGGACCTGATGGCCAAGGCCAAGGCAGCCAAGGTTCCGCCGATCATCATCTGGAACAAGCCGGTGGTCGGCCTGACGTTCCCGCTGCAGAATCTGATGGGATCGTTTGGCGACCCCGGCGCGGTGAACAACTGGATCTTCCAGCGCCAGGGAGCGACCATCGATACGCCCGCCAATCTCACTGCTTCTCAGCACCTCGAGCAGTGGATCAAGGCCGGGTACTTCCAGGACGACATCAACTCGGTCGACTATGCCACCGCGATGAGCCGCTTCATCGGTGGACAGGGCCTCTTCCTGTTTGATGGCGACTGGGAGTCCGGCAACTTCGACAAGCAGATGGCTGGTAATGTCGGCTTCTTCCTGATGCCGCCGGCGGCAGCGGGCGGCAAACACGCTGCCATGTCGGCACCGCTGACCTACGGCATCGGTGCCAATGCCAAGAATGCCGATTGCGCGGCGTTCTTCCTAAATTGGGTGGCGACCAACCCCGAAGCCCGCAAGATCGATGTTGCGGTGGGCGGCTCCAATCCAGGCGGCCCGGTCGATCTGGCGTTGCCAGCTGTGACGCCGGGTAGCGTCACCGAGCAGACACTCAACGCCGGAACGGTCATCGCCAAGGATAATGGGGCGATGGACTTTATCGCGAACGCCACTGGCGCGATCTATGCCGAGGGCTGGACGCCCGAACTGCAGAAGATGGTTGGCGCGCGGCAGACCGCCGATGGCCTCCTTAAAGCCGTCCAGGCCGAGTACACCAAGGAACTGTCGCGCTAAACGTCGGCGTGCGACAAAACCTTGATGACGGCAGCCGATAGCCAAGGCCTCAAGCAGCGCGGGCGGTCCCCTTTTTCCCGAGGGGGCCGTGCCGCCATCGTCGCGTGGGCCTTCATCTTGCCGGCCTTCGCCTTCTACACCGTCTTCGTGCTCGTGCCCGTCGCGATGTCGATCTACTACTCCACGCTGCGCTGGGACGGCATCGGCAAGGCGCAGTTTCGAGGGCTCAGCAACTATCTCGTCGTCCTCACCGAATCCGATTTTCTGCAGATCCTGGGCAATGCATTCCAGCTCGTTGCCTACTTCACGATCATTCCGGTCGCCATCGGGCTTGGCGTCGCCTCGACAATCCGCAACCATCTAGGCGGGCGCTTCGGCGCAACGGCGCGCACCGTGCTCTTCATCCCACAGGTCATCCCGCTCGTCGCCGCCGGCATTGCCTGGAGTTGGATGCTGGCTAGCAACGGCGTCGTCAATCAGGTTCTGCAACTGATCGGGCTCGGGGGAATCACGCGCGGCTGGCTGGGCGATTTCGATTTTGCGCTTCCGGCCGTAGGCCTCATCGGTGCCTGGGTGCTTTTGGGGCTCTGCACCATGCTGCTGGTGACGGGCATCGCCCGCATCGATCCAAGCCTTTACGAGGCGGCCAAGATCGACGGCGCGTCGCCCTGGGACGAGTTTCGCTGGATCACCCTGCCCGGCTTGCGCCAGGAAATCGGCGTCTGCGTCACGGTGACGGTCATCGCCGCGCTGGCGAGTTTCGATATCGTCTATATCGCAACCGGCGGTGGCCCCGGAATCCAGACAACCGTGCCCGGCCTCGAGATCTACCGCCTTGCCTTTGCGCACCGACAGGTCGGCCTCGCGTCAGCGCTCGCGGTGGTCCTCATGCTGCTCGTTATCGTCTGCGTGCTTCCCATCCAGTGGCTCACGAGGCAGCAGAAATGACTGACGCCGCAGCAGCGCCAAATTCGGATCGCCGCTATTCCGCCAAGGCCCTGCCCTTCGGAACGATTGGCGCGCGGACTATCCTTGTCGGATTGATGGTCGTGACACTGATGCCCTTCGTCACCATGTTCTCCGCTGCACTGGCCCCTTCCGGCACCTACCCGCCCGGACTGCAATGGCCCGCCGACCCGCAATGGCGAAATTTCATCGACGCATTCCAATCGGCCCATATGGATCGCTTGCTGCTGTCCAGCTCTATCATTGCTGCGTGCGTGGTTCCCGTTTCGGTGCTGATCGGCACCATGGCCGGCTTCGGCATCGCCAAACTCGCGCCAAGCGGCAGCAAGGTGGTCTACCTGCTCTTCGTGCTCGGACTGACGCTTCCCTTTGAGGGCATCATAACGCCCCTCTATTACGAAGTACGCGCCCTGGGATTTCTCAATACCAAGCTGGCGATCATCCTGCCGCTGATCGGGCTCTACATGCCTTTCTCCGTGTACTGGATGCGGGCTCACTTTGTGAATGTGCCCGACGAGATGGGCGAAGCCGCGGAGATAGATGGCGCGAGTGCCTGGCAGCAGTTCTGGTCGGTGCAGATTCCGATTGCGCGACCTGCAATCATGTCGCTGGCGATCCTGCAGTTCCTGTGGACCTGGAACCAGTTCCTTCTGCCGATAGTCTTGGTTGAGATCCCGTTGGAGCGAACCATGGCCGGCGCACTTGGGGCCTTTCAGGGGCAGTGGGGAACAAACATCCCATTGCTCTGCGCTGGCTCATTGATCATCATCGCACCCGTCGTCATCCTCTTCCTGATTTTCCAGAAACAGTTCGTAGCGGCGCTACTGCAGGGCGCGGTAAAGGGCTAGCGCCGCCGGGTGCTCTGATGCACGGCGGGCAAACGCTGGGCTGGCGCGAAGTTAAGAGCTCATTGGCCAGATGTCCAGATCAGGTCTGGAAACGCGGCGGACCCCGTCTCTTACCCGCTCGCATTGGAGCCGGGCGCAAGGGACGTCTCTAGCTGACAGTGGCTACTTTCCGGCGTCGAGGGAGAGCATCGAACAGCCATTCCCGGTCAGCCGATAAACGCAAAGTAATTCGCGTATTCGAAGTGAAAGGCTACAGTGATCACGGCAGCAACAATATGTTACAATACAGTAGATTGACGCTGTCGAGCTTACTAGGTTAGGACAACTTAGTTCGCCGATTAAGGGCCGTCAGCCATGGATGGGTCGGTTGCCAAAGTGCGGCGGTCATTTCTGGGGCTAGCGTGCAAGGTTTCCAGCGCATACGTCACCAACAATTCTGCGACTGCCGCCGACCTGCTCAGAGTGATCGCTGGAGTGCACGGCGTTTTCCATGACCTTGCTAACGTAGCCCTAGGTGGAGAAGTCTCGGTCCAAAAGCCCGCCGTCTCCGTCCGTAAGTCGGTCACGCCGGATTTCCTGATCTGCCTCGAGTGCGGGCAGAAGCTGAAGGCGCTCAAACGACATTTGGTCCGTCACGACCAGAGCCCTGCCGGATATCGCGCCAAATGGCAGCTGCCTCTAAACTATCCAATGGTAGCAGCCAACTACACGGCAACCCGATCACGTATTGCTAAGGACCTGGGCCTGGGGCGCCGGCTTCGGCCTGCCGATCTCAGCCCACCACCCTAGCAGGGCCGTCCCCTCGTTGGCGGCGACGATAAGTAGGCGTATCGGCGCACCTCCACCGTGGCCTACGAACGCGTTCGCCGACCAGACGACAAGGGAGTCGCGGTTCCACTGTCGTCTGTGAAACAGCGCGTGGCAGGGTCGACGAAGCAGAAGTATATGGGATCGATTGTAGCTCCGTAGCTGCGGCTGCGACGTATGTCAGACGATCGCCCAAAACTTCACCGGCTTAGCTCGGTGACCCACTGGGAGGAATCCTCAGTTCGATCTAGATGGCAGCGCCAGTCCGCGAGCTTTTATCTCACGTTCGATCCGCGGAAGCGCCGGTGCATTGACGATGGTCCGAGCGCTTGAGAATAGGAGGTAGTATGCCCGCAGCTCATCGTCGGACAGCTTCTCGATCCGGGCGACTATTGCTGGATCATCTTCCCACTCTCGTTTATTTGGACACATTGCACCCCCCTTCCGTTGCCAGCCAACCTCTTAGCCGGCTGTCAGCCGCCGATGCGTTGGCCACTTATCGACCGCCGTCACCGCCACGTTTCCCGAGCCGCTTCCGTGCTTCACCGACAAGGGCGTCGTATTCGGCCCGCTGCGCGGAATTCAAACTGCCGTATCCGTGGCTGATTGCCTGGCGAGCGATTTTGTCGATATGTCCGTCCGGATCGAGCTTTTCGTCCAATAGGTCCTGAATCGCCTCATACAGCTGACGATCATATTGATTGCGACTCATGACTTCTTCGCGCCGCAAGCTGAGCTTGGATGAACCGCTAAGCGCACGACGACACCTCGCTGACAATCTGAGGATCAAGAACGACGCCAAAGGATTCCTCCTGCGCATCAACGACCCCTGGGGGTAGTACACTGAAGCCAAAGACGGCGGTCCCGCTCCACCGCCCGTTCATCAGGTTGTTAAAGCTGTATCGAACGGACACGTCGCAGGTGTAAGCGACCGTGTCGTTGTTCGTGGCGTAGACTTTGAGGATATCCTGAAAGTAGATATAGAGGGTCGGCGCGGCAGAAGCGGGTTGGCTTTGCAGCAGTGCTGCTGCGATCGCCACCAGCGAGAGTTCAGGCCCTTTCATTCCGGGGCACCCTGCTTTCCGAAGCTACGGACCTCTTCCCAGGTGTCTTCGACCTTCTCCGTATAACGCTGCGCCGACTTGGGTGGTGTAGAGAGCCCTAGGTCACGAGGAGACATCCTGCCTGTCGAGGCGATCAGGGCGAACGACGCGGTTACTTTGGTCACGTTGGCGGTGACGAGCGACTCCTGGTTGGTTTCAAGCGTCGCCTCGGCGTTGAGTACGTCGAGGGTTGTCTTCTCGCCGACGTCTCGTTCGTCGATCACCCCGCCGAGCGACAGTTGGCTATACTGAACGGCAGCTTCCGCCGATTGGATCTGCGAAATGGCGTTCTGCAATGCGTTCCAACTCGTTGCCGTATCTTCGTTCACCTGATCAACGGCAGAGCGTGCGTCCAGCTGCGACTTGATGGTGCTTAAGCCTGCCTGCCGCTGGGCGGCACCGAGCGCGCCGCCAGAGTAGATCGGCACCGAAAACTGCACCGTAGCCGATCCTTCGAGAGCGGCGTTATAGCTGCAGCTCGACGTGCTGCCGGCGCAAAAGCTGGGCCCAAGCGAGCCGCTTGCGGTTACCGTCGGCCCAAAGCCGGCCGCCGCCGCATCTTCCGCCGCCTGTGCTGCCCTTATCGACGCACCAGCGCTCAGGATGGAAGGGTTATGAGAATTAGCGAGCGACAACGCCTTGTCCACGGTAGTCGGGATGAGGGTGCCGAAGTTGAAGTCGGAACTCAGATCGCGCGGTTTATGGCCGATCCACTGAACGTAGCTGGCTTGAGCACTTTGCAACGAGGCAGCGGCCGATTTCTGGGATGCAATCGCGGAGGCCAGCGAGGACTGGGCCTGAGCAACATCAACCTTGGTCGCCTCGCCTATCTGCTGCTTGTCTTGGGTTGCAGCAACCTGCTTTCGGTAAAAGTCGACCGACTGCGTACGTAGGCTAACGAGTTCGGTATAAAGGATGACGTTCATATAGGCGTCGACCGCGTCGATAAGCACCGTCGAGATGGTGCTTCGAAGTGATTGATTGGCGACCTCTACATTGGCCCGTGCTTCCTCGACGTTCGCATCTGTCTTGTGGTTGTCAAAGAGCGTCTGCGAGTAGCTCAGGCCCGCCGATGCGGTGGGCGTGTTGCTGCTGCCCGCGCTGGTACTGGTGAAGCTATTCTCGAGGCTTGTAGTTGCGGAAAGGTCGGGAAGGGTGGTCGCCTTCTTTAGCGCGATGTTCTCGGCAGCCACTTTGACACTGAAAAGTGCGGCATTGATCGAGGGATTGTGTGCATAGGCCGCCGTCAGCGCCGCCCGCAGCGACTCCGCATGTGCGGCTTGTATGGCGAGCGCGCAAAGAGCCGTTGTGAGCACCAGCAACCGCGGGGAAAGACATTTCATCTGGGGCCTCCAGCATCGTTACGCACTTACTCGGCCGCCTTGAGCAGCCGAACGGGTTCGGGCACTTGGTCGGACGAGGTCTCGTCCGGCTCAGCGCTACTCGTCACGACTTGATCGGTGGGGCGCTCAACCAAAAGTCTACTCAGCCACCTGCCGAGGAACCGCTGAACGTCGTCCATGAAGGTGAAGACGACCGGCACATAGACCAGACTAAGCAACGTCGAGGAGACGAGACCCCCGATCACGGCAATGGCCATGGGCGCTCTCGTTTCGGCGTCGGCGCCGAATCCAAGGGCAATGGGCAGCATGCCGGCGGCCATGGCGATGGAGGTCATGACGATCGGTCGGGCACGCTTCGAGGCGGCAAGGGTCAGTGCTTCGACTCGCGTTCGGCCATTAGCAATTGCGACCAGCGCATACTCGACCAAAAGGATGGAGTTCTTGGCAGCAATGCCCATCAGCATCAGGATGGCGATGAGCGGGGTCAGGCCCATGGCGTGACCGGTAAGATAGAGCGTGCCAAGCGCGCCGCCGATTGAGAGCGGCAAGGCGACGAGGATGGTGATCGGCTGCACGAAGCTTTTGAACAGCAGCACCAGGGTCAGGTACATCAACAGCACCCCCGTCCCCATCACCACGGCGAAGGCGCCGAAGAGTTCGCTCAACCGCTCAGTGTCGCCCTGCTTGAGCTCGCGTACGCCGTCCGGCAGATGCTGCATGATCGGCAGTTGCTCGATGGCCGCTCCCGCCTGACCAAGCTTCAACCCGGTCAAATCAGCGCTGACGGTGTTCTGCCGAATGCGGTCGACTCGCGAGATGGTGTTTGGACCCGAGCCGAAGTCGATCTTGGCGACCGACCCCAGGGGCACAGTCCCGTTGGTGCCGTTGACCGGCAGCCGCGACACATCATCGGCGCTGGTGAGGCCGTGTTCGCCGAGAGATACGACGATCGAAAGCTGCCGATCCCCCGCATTGTATTTTGGCAGGTTGGCGCTGGCATCGCCGAGGGTGGCGATATTGACGGTCTGGGCGATCTGGCTTGCGGTGACACCGAGTTGGGCGGCACGGGCGGTGTCTGGGGTGACCACGAGTTCCGGATTGGCCAGCGCGTCGTCTGAGCTCGGGTTGCTCAGCCCCTTGATCGTACCGATTTCCTTGAGCAGTTCGCTGCTGGCCGCGCTCAGCTTGTCGGGATCTTCGCCGACGAGAGTGACCGAAACACTGGCGCCAGAGAAACCCCCGGCGTTGAAGCTGAGGCGCGCACCGGACACCGCGCCGAGCTTGGCAGCGTTTGCAGCTTCGAACTGCTGCTCCGACCGGCTTCGCTGCGATCGATCTACCAGGTTAACCGTGATCGTGGCGCTGTTGACCGCCCCGGTCGATGTGCCCGACGAGGGCCCGACGCCGCTCTGGGTAGCGGTGCCGATGGAGGCGTAGATGTTCTTGACCTCGGGTTCTGCCTTGAGCAGGTCCGTCACCTGCTTAACCACCGCTTCGGTCTGCTCGATGGTTGAGCCCGGTGGAAGCTCGACCGAGATCAGCGAACGGCCGCGGTCGGTCGCCGAGATGAATTCGGTTGGCAGCTGCGTGGCAAGGAACAGCGCACCAATGAAGAACGCGACGCCGAGCAGCACCGTGACCCAGCGGAAGCGCAGCGCTAGCCGCAGCACCCAAAGATAAGTTGGCACCCAGACGGGTGTGTCGCCCGTCTTCTCGCCACGCGCTTCGACGAAATAGGCGCCCATCAGCGGCGTTAGCATGCGTGCGACAACCAGCGAAAAGAATACCGAGACGGTGACGGCGATGCCAAAGCTCTTGAAGAATTGTCCGGCTATGCCCGGCATGAAGATGACCGGGGCGAAGATAGCGATCAGCGTGCCAGTGGTGGCGACGACCGCCAAACCGATCTCGTCGGCGGCCTCGAGCGCCGCATTGAAGGCGCTCTTGCCGCTCTCGCGCATATGCCGCACGATGTTCTCAATCTCGACGATCGCGTCGTCGACAAGGATGCCAACCACCAGCGATAACGCGAGTAGCGAGATGGTGTTGAGTGACTGATCAAGCGCCCACATCACCGCAAACGTTGGGATCAGCGACAGGGGCATAGCAACCATGGAGACAACGGTCGCCCGGATGTCCCTGAGGAATAGCAGGACGACGCCGACCGCAAGCGCCGCACCGATCATCAGCGCCTCGATGGCCGCGTCATAGCTGTCGACCACGAATTGCGACGATGACGAAACTTCCGTAATCTTCACGTCAGAGCGCTGCCGCTGGATTTCTGCAACCTTCTGGCGCACGGCATCGGCGGTCTGTACTTCACTCGACCCCACCGTTTTGAAGACGGAGAAGGCCACGACCTGCTTGTTGTTGTAGAGCGCGGCCTGGCGCGGCTCAGACCAGGTGTCCTCGACCGCCCCGAGATCAGCCAGACGATAGTCGTGAGCGTTGAGGGTGACGCGGGTATCAGCAAGAGCTTCAATACTGTCGACGCTGCCGACCGTGCGGATCGACTGCTCCTGATCACCGACCGTCACCCGGCCGCCCGGCTTGTTGACGTTGACGTCCGCCAACACTTGCGTCACTTGCGTGGCAGTGATGCCAAGCGCCGAGAGCCGGCTCGGATCGAGTCTTACGCGGATGATGCGATCGACACCGCCAGACCGGTCGATGGACCCGACGCCGGAGACGCCCAGCAGTTTCTTGGCGAGGTCGTCGTCAACATACCAGCTCAGCTGTTGGGGATTCATCGCCGGGGCGTCGACCACATAGGTCAGTAGAGCGTTGCCGGTGCTCTCTACGCGCTTGGCGACCGATGTGGCATCAGCAGGAAGATTGGCTTGAACGCTGTTGACCGCATTTTGCACGTCGCTCGTTGCCCGATTGAGGTCCGTGCCGAGAACAAACTGCACAGTCGTGACCGAGGAACCTTCGCTCAGGCTCGAGGAGACGGTGTCGATGCCGTCAAGACTTGCGACGGCATTCTCGATCACCTCAGCGACCTGGACTTCGAGCTCGGTCGGCGCAGCGCCAGACTCCGAGACGGTGACAGTCACCGTCGGGATATCGATATCGGGGTTGTTGTTAATCCGGAGTTGGCTATAGCCGTAGAGCCCGGAGACGATCAGGACGATGAAAAGAACGATCGTCGGAATCGGATTGTGAATAGCCCAGCGGGAGATGTTGTTCATCTCAACCCGCCGCTGTCTTGCTGGCGGCGGCAACGCGTACCTGGGTGCCGTCGTTGAGGAAACCCACACCGTCGACCGCAACGTTCTGCCCGGCCGTCAGCCCGGCGCTGATTACCACGCGGCCATTCTGGTGTGCGCCGGTCGCAACTTTAACGAAGCTTGCTTTTCCAGCCGCATCGACTGCAAACACCCCGGCCTGATTGTCGCGCCAGGCGAGGGCTGCCTCCGGCACGCTTAGTACGTCACCCAGGGGCACGTCGAACTCGAGCTCGGCCGACATTCCAACCCTAACGCCGCTATCGTTGGGCAAAGAGACATAAACCGTGCCAAGCCGGGTGGTCGTATCGACCTGCTGGGCCAGCGCGCGGACGGTGCCAGAAATGGTTCGACCCGCGGCATCGACTACCTCAACCTTCTGCTGCGCCGAAATCCGCCCCAGCAACTGTTCGGGGACTTTGGCCTGTACCTCGAGCCGATCGTCCTGGACTATCTTGAACAGCTCGGTGCCAATCTGCACCACTGTACCGAGGACTGGGGCGGCTGCAACGATGCGGCCATCGACTGGCGCCACGATCGTGCCTTGCGCCAGTTGCGCCTGCAGTGCCTTGAGCGCCGCCTGTCCCTCAGCGAGGCTCGATTTTGCAGTCGCCAAGGTCGATTGGCGGGTCTCCATATCCTCCTTGCTCAGATTTCCCTTGGAGGAAAGCTCGACGCCTCGATCGTAGGAAAACTGTGCTGCGTCCAGGCTTGCCTGGCGGCCTTGATTGGTCGCTATCTGCTCATCGATTTGCGCTTGCAGTTGCTCTGTCCCGAGCTGAGCGAGCACCTGGCCCTTCTTGACCACATCGCCCTCGGCAACCAACACTTGCCGGATCGAGTAACCGCTGATTTCGGCGCTGACAGTCGCCAACTGCCAGGCAGCGACGGTGCCGCTCGCCCCGTACGTCGTTGTGAGGGGACCAAGCTTTGCCGGTTCGACTTTCACCGTCAGATTGGCAGTAGACTGCTGAGACGCGGCACTATCAGCCTTCGGGGCGACTGCGTCGGGTCCACCGCAGCCGGTTAGCACCAACGAAAGCACAACGGCGGCAAACAATCTTACGCGCAAAGACATCGCTCGACCTTTCAGTCGATCTGGGAACAACTGTAGCCAGAGCTAGCGATTCCTGGTGTCTCCCGTTGGTCGTTTTGTTACGAAGCTTTGCTGGATCGGACGATTTCGTCTCGAAACTTTGCCCCAGAGCCATGAGCAACATTGCGATTCAAGTTTTTGCTCGATCAGGTTGGGGAACTGGTACGGAACTGCCGGCCCTACGGATTGAAGGTTGATGGCGCACATTCTCGTTGTTGACGATGATCAGCAGATCCGAACCCTCCTCGGGCGCTATCTGAAGGAGCAAGGATACATCGTCTCGTTAGCCGCCAGCCGGCGTGAGTGCGAGGAACGGCTAGCAACCGAGAGGATCGACGTGGCCGTGCTCGATGTGATGCTGCCCGACGGCTCCGGGCTCGACCTCTGCCGCACTCTGACGAACCGGTCTCCGCCGATTCCGGTCATCCTGCTGACCGCCCTCAAAGAAGAAGTCGACCGCATCATTGGACTCGAGCTCGGGGCCGACGACTATCTCGGCAAGCCCTTCAGCCCTCGCGAATTGCTGGCCCGCATCCGGGTCGTTCTGCGCCGACATGATGCGGCGTCGCCGGCTGATGGCCCACCCACCGCGGTCTACCATTTCGGCGATCTTGTCGCCGATCCGGCCCTGCAGTCGCTTAAGGCGCATGGAACCGACGTCGAACTGACCGCCGCCGAATTCCGCCTACTCCTGGTCATGCTCGAACGTCCCGGACGCGTCCTTTCTCGGGACCAGTTGCTCGACCTAACGCAAGGGCGCAAGGCCATCGGCTTCGATCGCTCGATCGACGTGTTGATGAGCCGCCTTAGGCGCAAGCTCGGTGAGATCACGACCGAGCCCATTATCAAGACAGTGCGAAGCGGCGGCTACCAACTCACCGTGCGTGTCGAACGCTCGAGCAACGCACCTTGAGAACACTACGCATTCAGATCGCCTTGTTCATGCTGGTCGCCATCGTGGTCGTCGTAGCCATCGCTACGGCCGTTACGGTCGCAGTGATCAGCACTGGCGAGCCTGAGCGAATCCAACACGCTTACGCTCAACAGCTCGCGACTGCTGCCGAGCTTCTGCGTCAACCGGGAGCGCTGGCCGAGCGGGGCCCAATTGCCTTCGGCATACTGCAGGATGAGCCCGCGGCGGGCATCGCCGACAACACGGCGGCCGAGGGCCTTCGGCGGGCGCTCGGACGATCCCAGCCGAATTTTCAGCCGCTCATTACCGCTACCCCCAATGGAGACTACAAAGTTTCGCTGCCCGTTGGAGAAAGCGCTTGGCTGGTGATGCCGTTCGCGAGACCCCCGGAACCGCCTTGGGACGTCCTTGCCGGTTGGATTTTGATGATCGTGATCGGTGCGGCGGCCGTGGCGTTCCTGGCCGCGCAGAGGATTGTTCGCCCTTTGGGAGTGATTGAGAACGCTATCGCCTCCGTTGAGCCAGACGGCCTCCTCCCGGAAATTCCCGAGCAGGGCGCCGGTGAAATCCGTGAAACCGCGGCCGCCCTCAACCGGCTGTCGGCACGTTTGAAGACAGCAATAGAGAGCCGCATGCGCCTCGTTGCCGCGGCCGGGCATGATCTGAGGACGCCGATGACCCGAATGCGTCTCAGGGCCGAGTTTCTGCCGGAAGAAGAACGTCACGAGTGGCTGGCCGACATCGATGAGCTTGATCTCATCGCCGACAGTGCCATCCGCCTGGTCAGGGAGGAGGCAGCGGGCGCCGACCAACAGACGATCCCTCTCGGACAGCTCGTCTGGGAAACCGTCGAAGAACTCCGTCAGGCGGAATTTAAAGTCGAATTCCATGGCGCCGAAACGATGACCGTGCGTGCGGGAACGCTCGCGCTGAAGCGGGCGCTGCGCAACCTCATCATCAACGCCGCAACCCACGGCGGCGGGGCACGCGTGACGCTGGAAAAGCAAGACGGGCTTGCAGCCATCCTCATCGAGGATGATGGACCGGGCATTCCGGATGATCTGATCGAGCAGATGTTCGAACCGTTCTTCCGCCCCGATCCCGCGCGACGTCGCACCGTTCCCGGCGCCGGCCTCGGCCTCGCCATCGCCCGTGAGATCATCGAGCGGTTCAACGGGCGGATCGACATATCCAATCGGCCGGATGGCGGGCTGCAGCAGAAGGTGACACTGCCGATCGCGTAGGTCGGAACCTTGCCAGATGGCGGGTGAAGGAGCCTCCAGCCTTGCAAAGGTCTGTCAGTCGGCAGCCCGTAGGTCGGCACTTATTTGGATCGGGCGCGGGTGCAGCGGCAACTTAGCCCTTGGTGAGTTGCCTGACGAGATCAGACGGATCTCGGCCCAACACACGCGCTATGGCCAGGAACTCGACTACGTCGAGACGGCGCTCACCGCCCTCGTACTTGGCGACGAATGACTGTGGCCGCCTTAGGCGTTCGGCCACCTCTTGCTGAGTGAGACCCGCCGATTTCCGCGCGGCAATGAGCAGCTCGCGAAGGGCAAGATGCTCTGGGCTGCGGATGGATTTGCTCATGCCACATCGCGTCAAGACAATGAGCACGAGAAGCTGATCCCAGAATCGGATTATCCCAAATAGGGATTTCTTCATCTGTTTCGCGTTCGATGGGCGCAAGCCGCATCTAAACGATGCCGGTACGCAGGGGCCGAGATGGAACAGATTGAGTTGGGCGCCCGCGGAGCGAACTCCCGCTCCGTTCGCCTGTTCCTGCCGGACGGCACCGCACACGGCCTGGTTGTCGGTGAGATCATCAACTGGACGGGCAAGGCGCTCGCGGCGCCGCGCGGTCGGCTTCCGGAGCTTCTCAAGCGGGCCGAGGCCTCGCGAACCGGCGTCTACATCCTGAGTGGTCCTGACCCGCATCGTTCTGGCGGTCTGAAGGTATACATCGGCGAGGGCGACAGTGTCGCCGCTCGTCTCCGCATCCACCTTCGGTCCGAGGATAAGGACTTCTTCGACCGGTTGGTCATAATCGTTAGCACCGACGACAACCTGACCAAGGCGCACGCGCGATACCTCGAGAGCCAACTGATAAGGTTCACCCGTCAGTCCGGTATTGTCGCACTGGCCAATGACACTGAACCCGACTTCCAACGGCTGCCGGAGTCCGACCGGGCCGACATGGATTATTTTGTCGACCAGCTCCGGCTGGTGCTGCCAATCCTCGGCTTCGACTTGTTCGGGTCGTCACGGGGACGAACAGCAGAGCCAGACGATCACACGAGCGATGCCGTCTTCGCCTTCAGCACCGCCGGTGCGTCGGCCACCGCCCGAGAGACTGACGATGGGTTTGTGGTGCTTGCCGGCTCGACGGCTCGACGGATGGGCACCGATACCTTCCCCGCCGGCTATCGGGCGCTGCGCGACCAACTGATTCAGGACGGACGGCTCGTCGACGGAGCAACGCCGGAGGTCTACCGCTTCGCCGCCGATGTCGCGTTCGCCAGCCCGAGCGCCGCCGCCTCGATTGTTGCTGCGCGTAGTGCAAGCGGCCCGCGGGAATGGAAGGTCAGCACGACCGGGCGGTTGTATCGCGACTGGCGTGCGGCAAGACTAGGTTAGCAGTCGTCCCGCCTAGTCGGCCGAACGCGTTTTCGCCGCGCCCACCAAATCGCGGCCGAATGCCAGCAGGCGCCGCCGAGCAGTAGTGTCGATCAGTGCATGGTCATACGAGAGCCGCCAAACGAGCGCGTCGTATTGATCGCCAAATCATCCGCGGTCCGGACAGGCATTTTCGCAATCTCGTCCACGAGGCGGGCGGCTTCAGCCACCGTGTCCGACAAGCTTGCCAGTCGGTGCTCGCCCGCTGATCGGTGTCGGGGCGACGCAGCTGCCGATGCAGCCGATCGGCCCGACGACGAAGCTGCGAGAGCCTCGCACTCAGCGCCACTAACTCCGGCCTGGCTTTGCTATTGCTCAGTCTCGCTTGTCCGGCCGCCATCGCGTCCCCGTGACATTGATTGGGCCCAGCAAGCGACAAGATTACTGAGAAGTCTATTCGCGCCGACGAGACAGTCGGCGACAAGGGTCAATGTGGGCCTGCCACCTTAAGTCATTGCTAGGGTCGCCGCATCTTGACGTAAAACTTGTCGGTCAGCCGACCGCCCGGGAAGGAGGCCGACAGGTCTTATCCGAGGGCTCCTCCAGCAGTACCAATCCCCTGAGGCACCATCAGTTAGCTGCTGGTTCGGCGGGAATGGTTCTGGGCCTTCGCGGAACAGTCCCACGTGGCGAAACCGGACGTTTTGCGCCGTGGCCGTTACCCCGCCTGAACGATTGCGCAACGCTGGGTTAGACATCGTCGGGCTCACCCACCAATTCCGCCATGGGGGCCGTCAAGGTCCAGCAGATCCGATCGCTGCTATGTTCTACCTGAGCCCTTCCCCCAAGAGCTTGGGGCGTTACTCGTTCGAGCACGACAGTGCCGAAGCCTTTGCCGCGCTTTCCAGCTCCTTCAAGAGGTGGATCAAATCTCTCGTCCCAGCACACTCTCAAAGTAGCGGCCTCGCCGCCTTCCTGGAGCAGTTCCCACTGATTGCAACAGAGCCGCCGCGACCGGAGAGCACCCCGTACTTGGCCGAGTTCGTGCCGAGCTCATGGAAAGCCATTCCCAGATTTTGCACTGCAGTCGACGAGACGGAAATCAGCGGTCCGGACACAGTCACCCGGTCCTCGTGTCCGAACGGAACCAACTGCTCCTTTCGCTATCGCGGCCAGGGTGGAACCCGACCAGTCCGACTTCACCAGCAGATCGTGCGATGCGGCTAACGCCGTGATGCGTTCGCCGAGCTTGTTCTGAAACTCCTCGATGCTGTCGGCATTCCGGCCTGTCTCCCGCATCATCGCCAGGATCACAGCGTATTGGTTCTTCACGCGGTGATTGATCTCTCTCAGCAGCAATCGAATGCGGCGCTCGCTCTGCTTTAGCGGCGAGATATCTCTGGCCACCTTGGACGCGCCCACCACCTGCCCGTCGGCGTTTCTGATAGGCGATACGGTGATCGACACATTCACGCGTGATCCGTCTTTCCGCACTCGGATCGTTTCGAAAGTCTCGACGCGCTCATTGGCGCGGATTCGCCGGATGATATCGGTTTCTTCGTCCAGCAGATTGTCCGGAATGAGCATAGTGATGGATCGCCCAACAGCTTCGGCTTGGGTGTAGCCGAAGAGGCGCTCGGCGGCCGGGTTCCAATCCGTGATGATGCTGTTAAGGTCCTTCCCGATCACCGCATCGAAGGAAGATTCAATGATCGCCGCCAGGCGCGCCTCGATAATCCGGCCGTCTGAGATCTCAGTCATCAACCTAGGATGCCCCACATTCCTGGCAAGCCCTACCTCCAGCAACGGTCGGCGCCTACTTTGCCTTATTTTCCTTTGTTACTTCCGTGTGCCTACGTTGGCAAGAAGAGCCCCAGAATCCCAAACGGAGCCCGGCGCGGCCCGCCGTTCGGCAGCCCAGCCGGGATGTGCCGGAAGCCGACATCTAGACGGCCTGGGCGTTAGTCTAGGGCAACCAAGGGACCGATCTTCAAGCCATCCATTAATATTGGAACGCCGATGCCCTCGAACCTGTAAACGTTAGATCATCAAGTCAGTCCGTAACCGCTCAACGCGAAACAAGGCTTCGCGCAGTGCTGCCTTTAAGTCGGCAACAGCGGGCGTGCATGCCGTTTCCGGCGTCAGACCGGCGACGAACTCTTCAATAAGTGGGCCTTCTTCGTCCACGATGGCAAGCAGATCGCGCGCGTCTTGCCTCCAGTCGAACCTTGTCCGCTGACCGCGCTCATCGCGTCCTTGCAGAGCGCGAATATTCGCCAGCGCCACTTGCCAGATGGCCACTTTCTTCACGTACGGTCTTACCAGCAGGCGCGCGGCTCTTGCGGCAGTCGCTTCAGGATTTTTGGCTCTTCCCATCAACGTGTTAGACGTCATTTGCACTTGCCCAGAATTTACAGCGTTGCAAAACGGCGATAGTCCGAAAGACGCATCGCCAGCGGACAGCACGGCTCCATCTCCGGTCCTATGGAGCCGTGCACGTGTGCGCGGTAGATAATATCTTGGAACCACGTGGAGTGGCCGAGCGGCTCGGTTCTCCGCTAGGTTGGCGACGGCAGTGTGGGTGCTATACGCTGGCGCCACTGATCGTTTGAGAGGAAATCGCGGCCACATCGACCATATCATCCAACTCGCACAAGGCCGCGTGAATATCGTCGATCGAGACGGTCGCTCCCCGAGCCGCCCGCAGGGCGGGAGCACCTGCGACTGCATGAACGTCTGATCCCCAGTAGGCAAGTAGCTGCCGCTTGCGGGCCAAAGTGAGAACCGGATCGCACACGATTTCGCGGGGGTGATAGAACCCAACAAGGTTGCTGTCGGACACGAAGTCCTCGTTGGTATCGAAGGTTTCTGAGGGTTCGAAATTTATCCTCATAGCTACATCCTCGGGTTGAGAAACATAGTTCCACGGCGCGCTACGCCGTCCTGACCGGCGCTCGCTCAAAGCCGGAGCAAGCGGGGTTAAAATTCAGTCCCTGCCGACTTGGTTCCAGGCGATCGCGATTTTCAATGCTTGCCCGGATTGCATCCCGGCGAAGCCACGGCCCTTAGCGCTTGCACAGCCGCCAACACGCGCCGTCGCCAATCTTCCAGCAACAGACGTGACTGCTCTACTTGTGGCTGTCTTGGCGCGCCGTTCACCGCAACAAGCTCAGCCTCAATGAGATCAAGCCAGCACTCTCCCTCAGCGAGCACCCACGGATCGAAATCATGAGTCCGGCGCGCGGTTTCGGCAGCCGTCTCGAGGCGCTCAAGATCGGCCCGCCAGTCGAAAAGCAGCTCTGTCGATATCGAGCCCGCTTTGTCGGGCTGCCTTAGTAAACCGTTCATCAAAGCTCTCCCGTTCGGTGTCAAACAAACGAGCGACGGTGATTTTTGGCATGAAGAGGCCAGCGTCAAGAGGGACGCTGGACCTCCTGCAGAAATTTCTTTGGGCTGCTCTTGACGATAGGAATGGGCACCATAAATCCACTGGCGCCAGCCGCCATCTCGGGGCTGGCTTAACCGGGGTGAGCCCTCCGGGTTCGTCCCTCGTACCTATGTTGCTCTAAGGAGAATGTGGCTATGAGAACCTTTGACTTTGCCCCCCTCTATCGCTCGACCGTCGGCTTCGACAGCCTGTTCGACATGCTCGACAGCACCGTTCGCTCCGATTGGCCGCCGTACGACATCGAGAAACTGGGCGATGATACCTACCGCATCAGCATGGCAGTAGCCGGCTTTTCGATCGACGAGATCACGCTGACCCAGGAAGGTAATTCGCTCGTCGTGGTTGGCCAGAAGCAGCAGGCCGAAGAGCGGTCCTATCTGCATCGCGGCATTGCTGCGCGTGACTTCAAGCAGACGTTCAGTCTCGCCGACCATGTGAAAGTCGCCAGTGCCGCGCTCGACAGTGGTCTGTTGCGGATCGATCTGGTCCGGGAAGTGCCCGAGCAACTGAAGCCGCGCCGCATCAGCATTGCTTCCACCCCGGCTAGTAGCGAGCCTACTCCGCCTCAGATCATGCAGGACAACGCCAAGGCGGCGGCCTGACCGGTGCAGCTCGAAGCAATTGCCTCCCGACCTCCGTCGGGGGCTGATGACCTGTGGAGGAAAATATGAGCAGAACGTTCTACCCCTCGGACGAGTACGACAGCGAAGAACTGGAGCGGACCACGAAAGGCGGGAGACAGCCTAAAGGTTGGCGAACTTGGAATCGACGCGCCAATGATGATGATGGTGACGACAACCCTCCGACCGCGCCGGTCATCGTCTGGCCTCCCCACGTTCCGGGCCTCGGCGACGGCGCAACTGTCGCCGCCTAAGAAGCATTCCCGGCCCGGACTACGCTCCCCGGTGTTCGGGGAGTGGCAACCCCGGCGGGCTCGCCAGCGCGCTCTAGCGTGCTGGCGAAGCCGGGCAGGCCGAGTTTTTAAGCCGACGGCACACCAAGCGCACTCGTGTCGGAGTCGAGGAGATGAAACCAATCACAGATATTGCCGCGTTGTTCTGGACGATCCCTAGGGTAGATTTTCGACTTCGGGTCCAGCCAAGTCAGTTGCTCAGCAACCCCGCGATGATGAAGGCCGAAAGGCGAGCGATGTTGCAGACATGGGCGTCCGAGGCGAGGGGGATTTCAAGCTTCCCGTTTTCAGTGGTACTGGCCAGTGGTCACATCCTAACTATTGACTACCCCGAGTTTAGGCAGCTGCCAAACGGACACCTCGTCATTCCCGAGCAGATTGCGGCAGCGCTCAACAAGCTCGACGCCAACGAGCCGCAGCCGGCGCGTAACCCCGAGGAAGCATCCGTTGAGGCACAGCCAAAGCCGCGGGCCGGAGTGGTGGAACTCTTGGGCCGCGCCTTAAGCGTGATGCGGGTTTCAGCCCTCCTGCGATGAATTCTAGGGCAGCGACGAGCGGGACTCGAGCCAGCCGCGAAGGCAGCCAGGGCCCGCGGGCGGAGTTTCGCCCTCTCAGGCCTATTCCTAACCGGGAGATCGGCGACGCCATGACATATGAGCGTAATGGCCATCGTCTTGGGGTTGCCGTTCTGGTTCACCTGCCAGAAGCCGACCGCGCCGACATGGACTATTTGTCGACCAGCTCCGCTTGGTGTTGCCGATCCTCGGCTTCGATCTATTCCGATCGCAGTCAGACCCGAGGGCATCGGCAGTCGGGGACACAGCCGATGCCGTCTTCGCCTTCGCCACCGCCGGCGCATCGGCCACGGCTCGAGAGACCGGCGACGGCTTTGTTGTACTCGCTGGCTCGACAGCGCGCAGGACAGGCACCGACACTTTCCCCGCTGGCTATCGGACACTTCGCGAACAGCTGATTCAGGACGAACGGCTCGTCGACGGAGCAACGGCCGATCTTTACCGCTTCGCCGCTGACCTGGCGTTCGCGAGCCCGAGTGCTGCGGCCTCGATCGTCGCAGCGCGCAGTGCGAGTGGTCCGCGCGAATGGAAGGTCAGCACAACTGGACAGATGTATCGCGACTGGCGTGCGGCGCAACTGGAGTAACGGCCGATCTGTGGCTGCGTTAGTCAGCGGCGTCGCATCTCAACGTAGAGCTTGTCGGTCAGCCGGCCACCTTCGAAAGTGGCTGACATGGTGCCCTTGAGCTCCCCGGCGATGCTCCAGTCGTAGGTAGTAGTCGTATTGCCAAGCAGGCTGGTCTCCATGCTC
>Ga0105239_10001228_pt1 | contig 34935 bp, 22 predicted proteins | sample KBSC44metaG_FD_92761 | JGI IMG/M metagenome (GOLD analysis project Ga0105239, IMG submission 92761) | Corn rhizosphere microbial communities from Kellogg Biological Station, Michigan, USA - KBS C4-4 metaG | ecosystem: Host-associated > Plants > Roots > Rhizosphere > Soil | place: Michigan, USA... | reverse complement strand
TCAGGAGAATGATCTGCTGATAGTCTTCGATGGATGCGATCTTCTGGGTGACGGACAGCAGGGTGACACCCGGATAATTGCGGCGTACATTTTCCAATATCTTTTGTTCGGTGCTGGTGTCGACACGGGCGGTGAAATCATCCAGCAGGAGCACTCTTGGATTGATGGCCAGGGCGCGTGCCAGCATGATACGCTGCTTTTGTCCGCCTGAGAGGCTGGTGCCTCTTTCGGATACGACCGTCTCCAGTTTGTCCGGAAGGGCGTCGATAAAGTCATGCAGCTCGGCCGTATCGATGGCTTTTTGCATGGACTCCTCTGTAACGTCCTCGTTAAAGGCGATGTTCTCCCGGATGCTCATATTGAAAATGATACTGTCCTGGAATACCAATCCTATTTGTTTGTGGAAGGATTCCTTTTCATATTCCGCGATGGGATGACCGTCGTACTCGATGACGCCCGTATTGGGACGTGTCAATGCGGTGAGCAATTGCAGCAGCTGGGTCTTGCCCGCGGCAGTGGGGCCGATGATGGCTGTCCGGGAACCCGCGGGGATGGTGAAGGAGATATCCTTCAGCACATTTTTTTCCTTATAGGAGAGGGATACATTTTTCACGGCAATGTTTCCTTTCAGATCCTTTTTAATGGTGCCTGTCTCTACGGGATCGGGTGCATTGAGAACGCCGCTGATACGTATGTAGGAGGCGCTGGCCTGTGCAATGACATTGCTCATGAACCCGATGATGAGGATAGGGAAGACAAGCATGGCCAGGTAGTTGTTAAAGGCGGTGAGGTCACCCAGACTCATGGATCCGCTGATAACATAGTGCCCGCCCATGGCCAGGATGGCAAGGTTGGCTATATTGCTGGTAAAGACGATGATGGGGATGAGGGAGGCGAACAGGCGCAGGATGCCCAGTCCTATGTTCAGCGCTTTTTTATTGGCCTCCATGAATTTGTTGTACTCCAGCTGCATGGAATTGATCACCCGGATAATGGCCGCGCCCAGGATGCTCTCGTTGATGACCTTGTTCAGCGTGTCGATGACCTCCCTGCTCTTCAGGAAGAGGGCTCGTACTTTCTTGAGCACCACGAAAAAGGTGATCCCGATGATGGGTATGATGGCGATGACGATGAGACCCAGCTTCCAGTTAATGCTGAGCAGCAGGATGCTGGCGCCGAAAATGACCACGAGACTGCTGGCGATGGAAACGATGGCCTGGGATACGAACGATTTGATAGAGTCCACATCTGCCGTGAGATTGGTCAGCAGCTTTGAGGAAGTGGTTTGCTGCAGGAACTCGAAGCTTTGCCGGGATATTTTTTCCGACAGTCGGGTGCGCAGGTCGCGGGCGACTTTTTCTGATGTATAGGTTTGAACGATGCTTTGCAGGTAAGCGAAGATAAAAGAGCCGGCGACAGCCCAGAGGAATTCGACGACGAATGGGTGTACGTCCGTATGTTTCTGACCCGTAAAGGAGTCGATGGCGGCGGCGATGATCTTGGGTAACCAAAGATTAAAGGCATTGCTTATCAGGGCGAGCAAGACCAATAGGGTGATGGGCCCTCTATAGGGTTTTAGGAGGGTGGATAATCCCGGTCCCTTGGGTCTGCCTTTGCCTGGTGGTGGTCCTTGTGCCGGTCTGTTGTTCTTTTCCATATAATAAAGATTTCTAGCTGTTAAAGGCGGGGGTAAAAATACTAAAATATGGATAGGGGGAAATTAACAATAGCTAAATAGCAGGAAAAGACCGGTGAAACCGGGGGATGGGGCGGCGAAAATGACGCAAACGTTTGCGATGGGCATTTAATGGATATGTGTAAAAAATTGGTGTACATTAGGGTAAGGTATGACCCGAAACGCTGCTTATATTCTTTTTACACGACTGTCCCTCGCAGAGGATGAAGCGGCCATTGCCGAGCTCCATAACATATATTTTTATCGATTATACAAACTGGCTTATTCCATTGTTGGGGACAGGGGTGCTGCCGAAGAGATCACCAACGACGTGTTTGTGCGGATATGGGAAAAGCGGTCCTTATTAAAGGATGTTGCCAGTCCTGAGCTGTATCTTTTAAAATGCGCCCGTAACAGGGCGCTGGAGTTCCTCCGGGGGCAGAAAATGGATATACAGCTGTCGGAGGACGGTCTGCATGATTTCCCCCTGCAATGGGAGGTTAGTCCCGAGCAGCTGCTTATTTCATCGGAAATGGTACGTCATATCAATAAGGTGATCGATCAGCTGTCACCTAAGTGTAAGCTCATTTTTCTCCTGGTAAAAGAAAGTAATCTCAAATACAGGGAAGTAGCCGATCTGTTACATATTTCTATTAAGACCGTCGAGGCGCAAATGAGCATTGCGCTAAAGAAGATCAGTCTGGCCGTGCCAATGACCTTTCTCCATCATTAATTTTTTCTTCCGGACCGGGCGGAGCCCCGTTAATATTATTTTTTCTTAAACTTTTTTAGGGGTAAATGTCTTTTTCTGCATCAGCCTTAAACGGATGGAATCCGTTTTGAAAATCTCTAATGTACGATGACAGACAAAAGACTATGGGAGTTATTAGCTAAACAGTTCGACGGGCACATCACGGAGGATGAGCTTAGGGAGCTGCAGGCATTGCTGAACGGGCAGCAGGATATGATCCCATACGGGGATTTACTATCCGAGCTAAGGGGGCTTTCTTTGCGTCCGGGTGCGGAGGAGAAGGCGGCGAAGGGGAATAGCCTGTCGGCCATTATGCAATCCATACGGGGAAATGGGAGAGAGGAAACAGTGAACGCACCTGTCGAAATGGCCGCTGTTGAGGACGCCGGCAGGAGGAAAAGCCTTTATGCATGGGTAGGTGTAGCGGCCGCCGTCCTGGTTATTGGAACCATCTATTTCTTCCGGAAGGAAGGCCATAGCGGCAGCGCGCTGGCTTATGACAGGATTGTCACGAAGACCGGCTCCCGAACCCTGATCAATTTACCGGACAGCTCTACAGTGATGCTGAACAGCGCCTGTCAGTTTGCTTATAATAAGGATTTCGGGGTGAAGAAACGGGAGATGCAGCTCACCGGCGAGGCTTTTTTCGATATCCATGGCAATCCCGACATGCCATTGGTGGTGCACGCAGGTAATGTCATTATCCGGGTGCTGGGGACATCCTTTAATGTAAAGGCCTATCCGGAAGATTCCTTTGTAGAGGCCACCCTGATAAAAGGCGTCATCGAGGTGAGTCTGAAGACCGACCCGGAACGGAAGATCTTATTAAGACCCAATGAAAAGATCGTCATACGCAACGAGGCGGGAAAAACCGTGGCGCCGGCGGACAGCGTGAAAAGCCGGGAAGAGGTGATAAGGGTGACGCAACTGGCAGTCGATCCGAGAGACAGCAGCTATGTCGAGACGGCCTGGATGAAGGAGAAGCTGATATTTCGAAAGGAATCCTTTGTATCGCTGGCTGCCCGGATGGAACGATGGTACCAGGTGAAGATTGTACTGGCTGATACCAGCCTTAGGAACCTCCTATTCACCGGATCTTTTGAAAAGGAGACGGTGGAAGAGGCGTTCAGGGCATTGCAGCATTCAGCCACTTTTTCCTATAGCATCGATGGGAAGACTATTACTGTTACACAACGGAAATAAAAACAGATCATATGTATTCATGCCCTGGCTACGGCCTGTAATGAAAAGAGAGGTGTTTGCGCCACCTCTCCGAAGTTATCAACAGGACTAGCCTATTATTAACTCAATCAAACCAAAGGTATGCATTTTACCAGAACAACTGCATCGCCCGGAAACTTTATTGTCCGGCGTAAACTACTGTTTATCATGAAAATAACAGCTTTGTGCTTGGTGTTGGCCGGGGTCCATCTTTCGCTTTGGGCCTCTTCCCAGAAGACGATAACCCTCGTTGTCGAGAAGGAGCCATTGGCAAATGTGCTGTCCCTGATCGAGCAAAAGTCGGGCTACAGATTTCTCTACCAGTATAAAGATATCTATGAGACCAAGGTGGTCAGCCTGAAAGTAGAGCAGGCGCCGCTGGACTATGTGCTTTCCCTCGTGCTCAAGGGCACCGGGTTGGGCTATTCCATCAATGGCAATAACCTTATCGTCATCAGCGACAATGCACCCCCGGAGGCTGTCACCAATGTTATAACGGGTGTCGTGCGCAGCGAGCGGGGCGATGCTCTGCCCAATGTATCCGTTCTTATCAAAGGGACATCGCGGGGAACGCAGACCAATGACAGAGGGTATTATAGCGTACAGGCGGAGGAGAGCGATTCATTACAATTTTCTTTTGTAGGATATGAGACGCAATTTGTGCGTGCAGGCAGACGTCAGACCCTGGATATTATCCTGAAGGCAAGCAATCAGCAGATAAACGAAGTGGTGGTGGTAGGGTATAGTGATAAGAAGAAGAGCGAGCTGACCAGCGCCATTACCGTGGTAGGGTCGGAGAAATTAAAGGATGTCACTACGAATGATATCGGGTCGATGTTGCAGGGTAAGGTTGCGGGTTTACAGGTAGTAAACAGCTCCGGCGTACCCGGCGCCGCTGCGGAGATAAGGCTGCGCGGTGTCTCTTCCGTCAATGCATCCCAGAGTCCCCTCTTTGTCGTAGACGGGATCATCGGCGGTAACTATGACCCGAATGATGTAGAGAATGTCACCGTATTGAAGGATGCGGGTGCTACGGCCATGTATGGTTCACAAGCCAATGGGGGAGTGATCATCATAACGACCAAAAAAGCTGCTGCCGGCAAGACGCGTTTTGAATTAAAGCTGACCACCGGGCTGCGCACCCCGGATTTTGGGCAGATGCGGATGATGTCGGGTCTTGAGCTATACAATCATCAAAAGGAATATTATAGGGACTATATTCCCACGGATACGGGGAACTCCTATAAGATCGATATCCTGAAATTCTATAGCGAGCGGCCATTGACCCTGCGTGAACAGAATTACAATTGGCTGACGGCAACTTTCCGGCATGCGCCCATGACCAATTTCTATGCTTCCGCCAGCGGACGTACGGAAAAGGCGGATTATTATGTGGGGCTCACTTACTATAATGAGAAAGGTACTTTCCTGAATACGAACTATCAGCGCATGAACCTCCGGGCCAATTCGACCTATCATTTTTCGAAGCAGATACATGTCACCAACAATATCAATATCAGCGGGACCACGGGCAAGAGCTATGACTACAATGATGTCTATTATGCCTATCTCAACATGCCCTGGGACAACCCTTATGACAGCACCGGCAAGCCCATATATGTCGACGGCAGCTCGACCTTCAAATGGTGGTCGAGGGATAAGGTAAACCCTATCCACACTATCCAGAACTCCAACCATCCGTATAAGAATTTTGACGCCAACTATGATCTTGACCTCAACGCCAACCTGACGCCCTGGCTATCTGTTTCCAGCACTAATCGCGTGGCAGCCAGCTATTTTAAGGCAACCACCTATTATTCTCCTTTAACTGCGGGGCAATATCATGGTACCGGCTATCTGGATGAGCAAAGCACGTTGAACTATGGATATATCTCCAACGATCTTTTGAAGTTCAATTTCGATATGGGACCTCATCGGATCAGCGGTCTGGCCGGGGTTGCTTTTGAAGGCAGCCATACGGAGGTCACGGGTGCGGCAGGCAAGGGCTTACCCGTAGGACTACAGGTGCTGAATACTGTCTCCAACAGCCAGGTGGTCAATGGCAGCAATGACCAGGCTATCCTTGTGTCCTATATCTCCCAGGTGAACTACAGCTACCTGGACAAGTATTTTTTGACGGGTTCGTACAGGATCGATGGTTCTTCCGCATTCCCATCCACACACAGGTGGGCCAAGTTCCCTGCCCTCAGTGCGGCCTGGCTGGTGAGCAAGGAGAATTTCCTGATCGGCAATCCCATCGTGACCAACCTGAAGCTGCGTGCCAGCTATGGTATCACCGGTACACAGGACATTGGGTCTTCCCGCTACCTGGGGCTTTACTCTTTGTCCAGCCAATACAATGCCCTTATAGCCGCCACACCCTCGCAGCTGCCCAGTCCAAATCTCACCTGGGAAAGCAAGCATCAATGGGATGGTGGTGTGGATATAGGCCTGTTCAAGCGTGTGGACCTGACCATGGATGTATATAATAACATCACGAAAAATCTATTGCTGCAGGTGTCACAGCCCCTCTCCGTGGGTTTCGAGAGCCGCTGGGAGAATACGGGCGAGATCGCCAACCAGGGTGTGGAACTAGGCCTGAGCACGCTGAATATCACTACGAGGGATTTTGAATGGAGGACGGATTTTAATATTAATTGGAATACGAACAAATTGCGGCAGTTTCCCGCTCCCACCATCAATACACAATCCACCTGGAGCATTTCGCAGATATACCGCAACGGCGGCAATCTCTATGAATTCTATATGCCAAAATGGATGGGGGTTGATCCGCAGACGGGCGCGCCTTTGTGGGAGCAGATCACAAAGGATGCCAATGGTAAGATCATTTACCGGCAGGCTACTTCCAATTACGACAGCGCTACCTACCAGGAAGTGGGATCACCGCTGCCAAAGCTCCAAGGCGGCATGACCAATACGTTCCGGTACAAGGGGATCAAGCTGAGCGTCAACGCTTATTTTCTCTCCGGCAATAAGGTGTACAGCAACGCGCTGCGGTTTGTAGAGAACGACGGTTCAGAGCCGTATTATAATCAGGCATTGCTTCCCAAGGGGTATAAGATCTGGAGTCATCCGGGGGATATCGCATCCGAGCCCAGCCCGCAGAATTCAAACAACTCCACACAGACCTCTACCCGGTATTTGAAGGACGGCAGCTTTATTTCCATCCGGAATGTGACCTTGTCCTATGAGCTGCCCAAGGCCGCCGTACGGAGACTGAACCTGGATGGGGTGACCGTGTCCTTATCGGCAGATAACGTGTATACGGCAACCCGGTTCTTCGGACAGGACCCGCAGACCACCATCACTCCGGGGGTATATGTGATGCCCGGCGTATCAGACTTCAAGTATCCCAACAACAGGCAGTATCTCTTCAACATCGATTTCAGGTTCTGATAAAAATATAATACCATGCAAAAGATCTTTTTGATAATAAGCCCAATGCTACTGCTGCTGGCCTCCTGTGTAAAGGACGTCACTCCCAGCGATGCCATCACGACGGCTACGCTCACCAATACCGCCGATGGGTTAAAGAATGCGGTCAACGGTGCGTATGCTCTTTTTAAAGACCATGTAGAGTTCGCAGGATCGACGGATGCTAATAACATGTATCTGCGTCAGTATTTCGAGGCATCCGACTTCGCCAGCGACGACATCGTCTGTGGACAGACTACAACAGATCCGCTGTTCTACAGCTTTTCGCTGGGGCATACACCCACTCAGACGAACATGCGGTATTTCTGGTATATCTCTTATAAGATCATCAGCGACGTAAATACAGTGATCGAGGCGGCGGAAAAGGTTTCCAATCCTGATGATGCCACCAAACAGCTGTTGGGCGAATGTTATTTCCTCAGGGCCTTTACCCACTTCACCTTATCAAATTACTACGCGCTGCCGTATGCGCAGTCGCCCGCTTCCGATGGTGTCATTCTCCGGCTGTCCACGAACGATGCGGCTCTCAAAGCAAGGTCGACAGTACAGCAAGTGTATCAGGCTGTGATTGAAGATGCCGTAAAAGGGGCGGACCTCATGGTCCAGGGAAGGGGTGTACAATATGCGTCGAGAGAGGCTGCCTGGGCGCTCCTGTCGCGGGTATATCTCTATGAAGGCAACAATGACAGCACCATCTATTATTCCAGCAAAGTGATCAATAGCGGCAAGTTCACGCTCAGCACCTCCTCGGATTATCCCAATCTCTTTGCCAATGCAGCCGCCAGCTCAGAGACCATCTTTTGTATCGCCTTCACTCAGACGGAGGATTATGGCAAGTTTGGCTCGATAGCTTCGATGATCTATTCGGATGGCAATTCGGGATGGGGGGAAGAATATGCTTCGGCCTCTTTGAGGGACAGCATGTCTAACCATCCGGAGGATGTCCGCTGGAGCTATATCGTGCCATTGAAGGACAACAATGGGGTGGTACAAAAGAAGAATGGTATCGAGATCTATTATATCACCAAGTTCTCTTTCCAGGGTGGAAGTCCGACGCTGAGCTCGCCGATCATGTTTAGAATGGCAGAGATGTACCTGAACAGGGCGGAGGCGGAAGCTAAGGCCGGTGCGACAAGTGCAGCGCTCGATGACCTGGATGCGATCCGTACGAACAGGGGTCTGGGCGCCAGTCTTTATAATGGCACCGTACCCTCCGGCTATGCAGCGTTGGATCTTGTGTTGAACGAGCGGCGTATCGAGCTGGCCTTCGAAGGACATCGTATTTTCGATGTCTACCGGAACAACCTTAGTCTCAACCGGACCTACTGGGGCTATCATCTGCCGGGGTTAAAGGAAACGGACATCGATCTCTCCAAGCAGCCTACCGGGTATGCCAATATGATCATCACACCGGACAATCCCAAGATCATCTATTACATTCCTATCGACGAAGTGCAGACAAATACGTTGTGTACACAAAATAAATAAGTCATGACCCGAGCTTGCGAGAGCCATGATACCATTTAAAAAACATCAACTCATCATGAAAAATATTAAGCATATTCTGTACATACTGGCCTGCTGCTGGCTTTGCTCCTGCAAAAAAGATACCGTCGTACCTCCTGATGTTATCTACACCGTCAGCCTGGACGGCTATACCGTGACCTTTACCACCCAGACGACCGCCAATTCGTACAAATGGGATTTTGGCGATGGGACCTCTTCCATAGACAAGAGCCCCGTACACACTTATCCCGGTAAAGGGAAATATGTTCCTACGCTGTACGTCGCCACGAACGGCGGGGTTACAGCCGAAGGGTCCACTGTCATCAACATTGCCAAATCCTCGGCGGTGAAGCTGGATGACAATACCTTGTCGGACTGGGATACGGTGACACATAATGTGGTGACCGCCGGAACGGGCGGAGGAATTTTGAAAATAGCGAAGTTCGATTACAACAGTGACAATGTCTTTTTCTATTTCGAAATGACCTCTACCGTTGCCAACGGGGATATATTCGACTTCTACCTGGACGCGGATAATAATGCCGGCACCGGCTATGCCACCGGCACCTGGCCCGGAGGAGGCTATGATGTCCTGATGGAAGGCGCCATGCTGCAGCAGTGGTTCGATCCCTTCTATTTTTCCGGCGCGACACAGAACTCCTGGGGATGGAGCGGTGCGACCATCGCGGATTATTACCAGATAGGTACCGTCGTACAGGATGGCAGCACCTTGAAGTTCGAAGGGGCCTTGAAACGCAGCAAGATAAAGGGTCTCACCGGCAAAGGGCTGAAGCTGGCGCTGACAGTTACCAAGAGCGACTGGAGTGTCACCCTGGGCACGATGCCCGACGAAGGATCCGCCCCCATATTCCTTGACATGAGCGAATAAAACCGACAACATGAAGATCTTTAGCTTAGTGACATTGTTGCTGGCAGGGGGTTGTTTTTGCGCGGCCCTCTCCTGCGACAAACTAGAGAAGCCTGTGCTTTATACACCGGCTCCTGCCGACACGGTACGTTATACTGCGAGCGACTCTGATTTTGCCAATCCTGAAAGGGGCTTTTACCGGCCCACTGAGGTCCATATCAACAATTACACACCATTGGATGTTGCACAGCTCCAGACCTGGCGTACGCTGCAACAAGCAGACGGCGGAGGCATCTATAAGCTGTACAGTACGCTGGTACTCCGAAGCATCGTCCTGGACGGGCTTACCAACAGCGCCCTGCCCGATGATGTGCTCGATAAGATCAAAACAGACCTCTCCACGGCCCGTCAGGCCGGCGTCAAGCTGATCGTTCGATTCAGCTATACCACTTCCCCGCATGGGGGAAGCTGTCCCGAGAGCGGTATATGTCCTCCCTATGGAGATGCGCCCAAGAACATCGTCCTGCAACATATTGCGCAGCTGAAACCGCTATTGCGGGACAATGCGGATGTGATCGCGTGTGTACAGGAAGGGTTTATCGGCATCTGGGGAGAGAATTATTATACAGATTATTTTGGCGACCCTTCTTCCAATGGGCAAAGCAAACTGCTGGACAATAACTGGCAGGATCGTATCGATGTGCTGAGGGCGTTGCTGGATGCCGTGCCCGCCAGCCGCATGGTGCAGGTAAGGATACCGCAGATGAAGCAGCGTTATGTATATGGCATTAACGCACCCGTCTCTTCCGCTGCGCTGACCGAGGCAGAAGCTTTTTCCGGCGAGGACAAGGCCCGTATAGGGCTGCATAATGACTGTTTTTTATCCGGGGTAGGAGATTATGGTACGTATGATGATTACGGCAATTCGTCCACCCCGCGTCAGTCGGCTGTTGGCGTACTGCAGGCATATGCGCAGGCCGATAATAAATACACAGCCGTGGGCGGCGAGACCTGTGACGACACATACAGCCCGCAGAATGACTGCGAGACGGCGGGAATGGCGCAGACGATCATGAGTGGTCTTCATTACAGCTTCCTCAACTGCGCATATAACAACGATGTAAACAATGACTGGGTGGATGGGGGATGTATGGAGAATATCAAGCGGGATCTTGGCTACCGGTTTGTTCTGATCTCCGGCATCTTCCCCGGACAGCCCGTACAGGCAGGGATGCAATTCAAGTTTACGCTGCGCCTTCGGAATGACGGGTATGCGTCGCCCTTTAATCAGCGGCCGGCGCGGCTTATCCTTCGTGCACGCAAAGGGGGTAAGGAATATTCGTTTGACCTGGCGTCGGATGTGCGGAGGTGGTATAGCGGGGCACTGGTCGTGAACGAGACCATCAGCACCGATGCGGCCATGCCCACGGGGGCCTATGACCTGCTGCTGTCCCTGCCGGATGCGGCGGCGTCCCTGGCAGCCCGACCGGAATATGCTATTCGCCTGGCCAATGCGGGAGTGTGGGAGGAGGCGACGGGGTATAATAAATTAGGGGCGACGGTGACGATCCGTTAAGTATTTGTTTACAATTGGGGCCAAAACGGACCACAGCTCCGTTGTCCGAAGGACAGACATTAGACGTTTGACATCAATTGGACTAAATTTCGAAAATGTCCAATTGTGTTCAATTATATTTGCAGATATGCGTAAATCATTACTCTTACTGCTGGCCATTTCACCGGCCCTGTCATTTGCCCAAAACGCTCCTGCAGAAAACCTGGTACAATATGTTCGTCCTATCATCGGCACACAGCGGATGGGGCATGTGTATCCCGGCGCCACCGTACCTTTTGGCATGGTGCAGCTGAGCCCGGACACGGACACGATACCTTATGAGCAGAATGGGAAATATAATCCGGATGTCTATAAGTATTGTGCGGGGTATCAATATGACGACAAGAGCATTGTGGGTTTCAGCCATACGCATTTCAGCGGTACAGGGCATTCCGACCTGGGTGATTTCCTCATCATGCCCACCGTGGGCGAACTGCGGATGAACCCCGGTGTTGCCAGTCAGCCAGGGAGTGGTTTCCGGAGCGCCTTCTCCCATGCCACGGAGGTGGCGGAAGCCGACTATTATAAAGTGAAGCTGGAAGACTATAACATACTGGCGGAGCTGACCACCAGCTCGCGTGTGGGCATGCATCAATATACGTTCCCCGCCTCGGATCAGGCGCATATTATCCTGGACCTGGTCAGCGGCATTTACAATTACGAGGATAAGAATATCTGGACCTTTGTACATGTTGTGAATGATACTTTAGTCACGGGCTGGCGGCAGACCAATGGGTGGGGCAGGACCCGGACGGAATATTTCGCCCTTAGCTTTTCCAAACCTTTTATAGAATATGGAAGTCGTAACTACAGTAAGAAACAGGTGTATCGCGGCTTCTGGGGTAAGTTCGATCAGAGTCATAATTTCCCGGACATTGCGGGCAGGCAGATACGCATGTATTTCAACTTCCACACCCAGGATGGGGAAAAGATCAAGCTCAAGATGGCATTATCGTCTGTCAGCACGGATGGCGCCCTGTTGAACCTTCATACGGAAATACCCGGCTGGGATTTCGAGGCGGTGAAAAAGCAGGGACAGGACTCATGGAACAGGGAATTGGGCAAGGCTCGGATCGAAGCAGGAAAGGATGAAAAAGAGAATTTCTATACATCCTTATATCACGCTTTTATCAACCCCACCGTCTATATGGATGTGGATGGAAGCTACCGGGGGCTGGACCAGGTGGATCACAAGGCGGAAGGATTTACCAACTACACCACCTTTTCTCTTTGGGACACACATCGCGCCCTGCATCCTCTCTTCAATATATTAGAGCCTACCCGCAATGCGGATATGATCAGAAGCATGCTGGTGCATTATGATCAGAGCGTCGAACATATGCTGCCTATATGGTCGCACTATGCCAATGAGAACTGGTGTATGTCAGGCTATCACAGCGTGTCGGTGATCGCGGATGCCATTGTAAAGGGGAATGCCCCGTTCGATGCGAACAAGGCCCTGGACGCCTGTATCGCTACTTCCACCCACCGGGATTTTATGGGGCTGGGCGTCTATATCGATAAGGGATATGTTCCTGCGGAAGTCAGTGGGACCTCCGTATCCAATACGTTAGAGTATGCCTATGATGACTGGAGCATTGCACAGGCTGCCAAAAAACTGGGAAGGATGGATGTATATGCTACTTATATGCGGCGTTCGGAAAGCTATAAGAATGTATGGGATCCTTCCATCGGCTATATGCGTCCGAGGCTGGCGGATGGCAGTTTTAAAAAAGAGTTCGATGTCCTCAGCACGAACGACCAGGGTTTTATCGAAGGCAATGCCTGGAACTATAGCTTGTATGTCCCGCATGATCCGGCTGCGCTGATTGCAATGATGGGAGGCAAACAGCAGTTTGTCCGTCACCTGGATTCCCTGTTCACGATGGAATTGCCGGACAAATTCTTTGCAGAGACTGAGGATATAACCCGGGACGGCATCATCGGCAACTATGTCCATGGCAACGAGCCTTCTCACCATGTGGCCTATCTGTATGACTGGGCGGATCAGCCCTGGAAGACGCAGGAAAGGGTCAGGATGATCCTAAAGAAACAGTATCGCAATGCACCGGATGGTTTGGGAGGTAATGATGATTGTGGTCAGATGAGCGCCTGGTATATCTTCAGCACGCTGGGATTTTATCCCGTGGCGCCCGGTTCGGATCAATATGCTTTAGGCAGTCCGACCGTTAATGGCGCTGTATTGCATTTAGAAAATGGGAAGGAATTTCTCATTGAAGTGCAGGGACAGGGTGATAAGAATGTGTATGTTAAAAAGGTACTGCTCAATGGTCAGCCGCTGACACGCCGCTATATTACCCATCAGGAGATCATGGCAGGGGGAAAACTGGTGTTTTATATGAGTGAAAAGCATTAGGTTAGGCCGGACCGGGGTTTTGGGGCTTGCAAACATCGTTATTTTTTCATATATTACTAGTAATGATTATGCATTTGCTCACCAAAATTCGTTCATATGAAATCCGTAGCTGGGACGCAGTCGCCCAAGGGTGGGGGCGTCCAACAAACCGCAGTGACGATCGTTTTGGCAATTGCCTTTCTTAGCCTGGTCATGTTCCTATCGTATGTCTTTATAACCGCCACTATGAAGTAAGTTACTTAGATCCCCGCACCGCGGGGATCTTTATTTTCGGCCTACGGACTATGTCAAAAAATATCCTCCTGCCGAAAATGTCTAATGTCTGTCCTTCGGACAACCGGCCTGTGGCCGGTTTTATTTAAATGACAGGCTGAGCGACACCACATCCGATGCCAGATCGGTGGTCTGTGTATAATGTCCATACCGTATCTCCAGTATTTTAAGGCTGCTGTGAAAGACGCCGGCCGGGGGCGCCACACGCAGATTGGCTCCAAAATAGTGGCTGGTAAAAGAGGAGAGGGCATAATTGCTGGTGTAATAAGCATCTGTTTTGTTATGAAGACCGTATGCGGCAAAATAATCGGCAGCTGTCTGGATATAATAACGATAAAATGGAGCCACGGAGAAAAAGGAAGATATCTTAATAGGAGTTTCGATGCTGGCTGTATGCGAATGTATTCCCCAGTCGTCCTGGTAGTAGCGGTAATAAGCTCTTATTATAAGATTGTCCCCCAGAAAATAATTGACCCGCAAACCTAACGGCAGCTTGAAACGGGTGGATGGAAGATATTCTATGGTATCAGTGGCGTCGGCAAAATATACGCGATGGAAGGGAAGTCCCAGATAGCCATGCTGATAGGTGAGATCGGCCAGCAGGCTGACCTGCAGGCAGGTATTGATGACCTGTGTAAAAGAAAAGGATGAAGTATATGTCTGCCGGGGACTGGATGGGATCTTGCCGCTGCCTTCGTCGACATATGTTCCTCCGGAGCTGAGGGTCACGGTCCTCCCGCTGGCTGTGGTATAGGTTGTTGTTCCTCCTGTATTGTTGGTGACGGTATCAACAGTGTTGAATTCTGACGGCCGGATCATTTTTACCTGATCTAAATACGCGCTGAGCTTTACTCCGAACTCTCCGTTCTGTCTGGTCTTAAATGTAGTTCCTGTGTTGAGGCCCAGGGAATGATAGTTGTATTCGCTGGAATAATAGACGCCCAGGCTGAAGGAACGGCCTTTTTGCTCGTTGTCCACTACCCAGTCAACGGACGGGTAAATTCGGGTACCGCCCGTCTTGCTGGCGCCCGTCTTGGGGATATAAGCCTGCGAAGCGGCGGTGTGGTGGTCCAGGCCCAGTCCGGCGGTGAGCGTGTGTTTGCGCAGCCGGCTATCCAGCCCAATGAATTTAAGCTCCAAACCATTGGCCAGATCGGTGACCTTCTCCGATCCGATGCCTCCCTGTACAGAAGAGTGATCTCCCGTCTGGTTGTAATAGCTTGAAACGAGGTTCATTTCGTCAAGCTTTAAACGTCTGGGCTTATAGACAGATGTGTCCCGGGCATTCTGTGAAAAGGCGTGGAGCAGGAGGCAGTACAGGCCGACAACGGTAAGACAGATCTTTCTCATATTAAACAGTACGTAATATCTGCTTATAGGTTGCGGGGATAAAAAATATTTAAAAATAGCGCAAACGATTGTGTGCGCCTCTGCTTAGGGGTAAATCGACTTTTCTGCATCAGCCACTATCGGTATCCATTATCAAATCCTTAACAAGAGTCTTATGAGCAAGCAAACTTTACTCCTGTCATTATCCCTGCTACTCCTTTGCCAGGGATCTTTCGCACAAAGAACATTTTATGTTGACGCCACCAAGACCACCAATGGGGATGGGTCCATCGGCAACCCCTGGAACAATCTGCTGTCAGGCATCTATGGGACCCCGCAGCCCGATACTTCGGATGTGATCCTTTATTTCCGGCAGGGTACCTATGACATTACCAGCGATTCGGTCATTTACCTGGATGCCAGCAGAAGCGGGCTCAACGGCCATTACCTCATCCTACGATCCTATCCCGGTGAACAGGCGACATTCGATGCATCACGATTGACCACCGACTGGTCATACATTGCGAGCATATCCGGTAGTAACATCCGGCTGCAGGACCTTACATTCTCCCATCTGGATACTATTTCGGCCTATGGGGTTTATATCTCCGGCACCGGCAGCAATATCGAGCTGCGCAACTGTACATTTACCAACATGCTTTGGTATCTGGATACGGCCGAGGCAAAATTTCCCACTCCCTCGGACAGAAGCATCTGGCCCGTGTATGTCAGCGGCAGCAGCAGTCTGCCTGCCAATGTGCTTATCGATACCTGCCATTTTACAAACATAGCGCCGGGTAATGGCGCCCTGGTGGGATTGAACGGTACGCCGGGAACAGTGACCCAGACGGCCAATACTAATTCCGGCATTATTTACAAGGCAGCGCGCTATCAGTTCTATGTGAGTTCATCGGGCAGTGATACCACCGGGACAGGTTCAAAAGCCAAGCCCTGGAGAACGATCAATTTTGCCGTGAATGGAGCGGGCTATGACTGGAGTACTGGCTCACCCGTGCTGATAGATTCCAATATTACCATTTATCTGCGCGGCGGGACCTATCCTCTGGCCAACAGTATTTACATCGGTCATAGCAGAGGTCAGAACGGAAAATGGACCACGATCACCAACTACCCTTCGGAATGGGCATCCGTGAATGGGGGAACGCTGACGCAAAAATATTCTTCCATATTTGTTATCGACAGCGCCAGCTATATCAACATCAATGGCCTGGATATAACCAACCTGACCAATGACTCCACGCTGACCACCGTAGTGGGCGGGGTCACTTTAAAGGATGTCCGTTATGGCATTGTCGTGGAAGGCACTGCCTCCCATATCCAGATCGTGAACAACGAGCTGCATAATATGAAATGGACCCGGGATACGACAAAAGCCAAGAATCCTCAGCCAAATGATGTATTGAGCGCCATTACCGTATTGGGCAATACAAATACCGCCATTACCAATCTCATTATCGATAACAACACGATACACGACATCGTCTCCGGCTATGCCGAAGGGCTAGCCATTAACGGGAATGTGGATACTTTCACTGTATCCGCCAACGAGGTCTATGACATCGCCAATATCGGCATTGTCGCGGCAGGTAATTACCAATGGGTCCTGCAGAGCTATCCCAGCCTGCTAAAAGCCAACAACCAGTCCCGGAATGGTCTGATCAAGGACAATTCCGTATACCGCTGTATCTCGCCGGTGGCCACTTCGTCGGGCATTTACCTGGATGGTTCTCTGAATATCACCGTACAGGAGAATGAGAGCTACAACAATGGCACAGGCATCTCCGTGGGTAATGAACAGGATTCCAGCACCAGCGGCGGGCATCTGATCATCGGCAATAATATCTGGGCCAACCTCGGACCGGGCATGTACCTGGGGAGCAATAATCCCACTTCCACCTGCAGCAATGTCGTGGTAAAATACAACGCCGACTCCAACAACTATACCATCAACCCTACCTTGTATCAACGGGCAAATGGGCATTATGGGACATTGGATCCGTCCGGCAGATGGGCGGAGATCATCATGCAGCGGATACAGAACCTCACCTTCGATGAGAACGAAGTGTGGTCGCTGTCGAACACCATGCTGGCATTTACCTTTGCTCAATCCAGCCTGCAGTTTACATACAACGATTATTATACGCAAAGCAATAATCCATGTACGGCTTATTTCCCCAGGGACACAGATGGCAATGGGTCTACCGAGACGATAGATACTACGTTTAACCAGTATGCCAAAGAGACCGGGCTGGACACGACCTCTTACTTGGGTGGAGTAGCCTATAACCGTCATGGCTGTGGAACGACGGGTGCAAGTTCCAGGGCTGCTGTCCTGACCAGCAATGTGGCATCGCTGGATGCGGCGGACAAAAACATCCTGGTATTCCCTGATCCCGTGGTGAGCAAATTGTCCGTGTATGTTACGCAGGAGAGGACCAGCAAGGTCAGAGTGGAGCTCTGGGATCTCAGCGGGAAGCCTGTGCTCAGAAAGGAGGCTGTTGCGGGCCCCGGGACGACGGAATTAGGATGGGAGGATGTCAAGCGGTCGAACATTGTATCGGGGATATATATCCTCCGGGTGACAGGACCTGCTATCAACTATACACGTAAGATCGTCGTACTGTAAGGAAAGATGTTTTGATCAGGCCGGCCGGTGAATGACTAATTGTGGCTGCAGAAGCTCATGGACTGCTGCCTGGTCATCCCGGCCGGCTTCTTTTTCTAGCAGCTGCAGCAACAGCCGGGTTGCTTTTTCTCCCTGGAGATAAGGAAACTGTTCTACGGATGCAATGGGTGCATTATCCATATAGCGCTACCTGATGGCAGTACTGTCATGAAGCATGACCGCCAGTCTCTGATCGTTGGGGTGATTTACCTGGCTGGTCTTTTTTGCCACGCCGGGTATAAAGAAAAGCACGAGAGAGGTAAGGGTAAAGCCAAGCAAAAAAGCTATTGCCTGTGATTTCACTGCTTTCATAAATTGGATTTAAATTCGAATTCTCTTATGCCACAAACGGACCTAATGGTTTTTTAGTATCCCGTCGTCCTTTTTCGAAAGCCTTATTTACGTGGCAGGTATTTTTTCTGTTGGTGAAGGCGAACATATATTGAATCATCTCCATATTTACCAAAAAGATAGAGCGTGTCCCTGTTCAGCCTGTACTCAGTGTTTACTCTTAGCAGAGTATCCGGGTAGGTCTGTTTCATGTGTAGTGTGCGGGTAGCCGTGTCTGTTTCGTAGCTAAAATACCCCCTGTCGGCCGCCCAGGATTTGACGGTGGCAAAATCGTAGTCTTCGAATATGAGCTTTTTCCAGCCGCTGGTATCCGTATGGAGAAGATGATCTATCGAGTCGCGGGAATGGTGCAGCGTGTCGACTGCCCAAACGCCATAGATGGCTGTATGCTGACCCATCTTATATTTCGTCTTCATATGCATCGTGTCTTGCAGCGGATAGGCGATGGCGAAGATGCCTGCCAGTATGCCGATGATGGCTAGTATCCTTCGGGCCGTCTGCTTTTGGAAAAGCTGCGGATAGTTCCTTTTTTCCGCTGTCCTGTTCAGGAGGAGAAGATTGGTCAGGCGAGGAGCATCGTCCACCAGCAGGTAGATAGACATAGCCAGGTAGGAGCAGGAAAAGAATTTTACGCATACATCGAAGGCGAAGTTCACAAAGACGATGTTGCTCATGATGGTGACCATGAGGATGGCGCCCAGCGTCGACGTCCTGCGGAAAAGGAGGAGAATGGCGGCGAGGATCTGGCTGCAGCCGATAAAGGATTCATATCCGAAAGAGTAGCCGAAGAAGGTCCAGGCGACGGACATGGGGCGCATATCGGCGACGGTAGCAGCCATATTTCCGATGCTGGGAGAGAACTGTATGTCGAAGATCTTGGCGGCGCCGTATTGGGTGATAATATAAGCGAGGAAGAAGCGAAGGATGATCTGCAGGATATATTTAAGCTTGACGTAGATATGCCGCTGCTTGTCGATAATGCTCCAGACAATGGCCAGGAGGAGAGCGGCGGCGCCGGCAATGGGAAAGAAACGAAAATCGCGGGGCTTGTCGCCGCATCCATCGCCGTCAGTGATAAAGATGTAGACGATGACAGCGGGAAAGAGAAGAAAAAAGGTCTTGAAGCCGAGGTCTTTTATCCGGGAAGCAATCGTATGCATATCAAACGGGGATTTAGCAGGAGTAAAATACAAAAAAGCCGGATCAGAAGGACCGACCCGGCAATTCTTATAGGATCTTGCTATTTTCTGCCTATTGCACTACATAGCTGGAATTGAAATGACCGTTGTTGACGATGATACTGTCATTGCTGCTTTGTGTATTATAAAATACCCCATTGAAATTTCCAGCTATGGTGTGAGCGGTCTTATCCCAGGAGGTAACGGTAATGGAACCGTGGCTGTAGAAAAAGGGGTCGCTGGAGTATATCTTACTTGTACCTATGCCATAGTATACAGTAGAGCCGGAAAAATTATTATCCGGCTGATTGACATGTGCAGTATCCGATATATCTACCTCGAACCATGAACTGTCGCTGCCTGATTTCAAATAACCTGTCAAAAAGATAAAGCTATCGCCACTTGGTTCGGCGCCGAAGGCTTGTTGAGATTGCCAGGCAGTGCTGCCAACGGTAGCGTTGATACCGGCTGCGCCGGCGCCATTGTCATTATTCTTTTTGCAACCGGCCGCTGTGATAAGGATCGTTATGGCTGACGCCAGTGAGAGACGAGTGAAGAGTTTAGTTCTTTTCATTTCAAATTTTTAAAGGGTTGTGCATGTTGTTGACAGGAAGCATAACGGGGCAGAATTGCCTATAGTGTAATATCTTTGGCTTATATAAGTCATATGGTGAAGATTGGAAATATATTATTGGAGGAGTTCCCGCTATTGCTGGCGCCCATGGAAGATGTGAGCGATCCGCCATTCCGGGCTGTATGCAAAAGGCATGGGGCGGACCTGCTTTACACCGAGTTCATATCCAGCGAGGGGTTGATCAAAGATGCTATTGCATGCCGGCGCAAGCTGGATATTTTCGAAGAGGAGCGTCCTGTAGGTATCCAGATCTTTGGAGGAGATGAGGAGAACCTGGCCCTGGCTGCGCAGATCGTTGAGACCGTGGAGCCCGACCTGCTGGACATTAACTTCGGCTGTCCGGTGAAGGGCATTGTAGGCAAGGGCGCAGGTGCTGGTGTTTTAAAAGATATCGAGCGAATGGTGCGGCTGGCGGCATCCTGTGTAAAGGCAACGCGTCTGCCTGTGACAGTAAAGACTCGTTTGGGATGGGATGAAGGATCCAGGAACATCGAAGAGGTGGCCATGCGGCTGCAGGATGTGGGTATTGCCGCCTTGACCATCCACGGCAGGACGCGGATGCAATTGTACAAGGGACAAGCAGATTGGACCCTTATCGGAAAGGTGAAGAACAATCCTCATATAAAGATCCCCATCTTTGGCAATGGAGATATCGACAGTCCGCAAAAAGCGCTGGAATACCGGAACAGATATGGGGTAGACGGTATCATGGTGGGGCGCGCGGCCATTGGCTATCCCTGGATATTCCGGGAGATCCGGCATTTACAGCAGACAGGGGAGCTGCATGCTCCGCCGACATTGGAGGAAAGACTGGCTGTCTGTAAGCAGCATCTGCACAAGGCGATGGAATGGCACGGGGACATCGGATTGCGGGAGATGAGGGGACGGTATGCACAATACCTGAAAGGGCTTCCTGACCTGGCAGCGCATCGTAAGAAGCTCGTGGTCCTCTCCACCTTCGAGGAGATAGAAGCCTCACTGGACGGTATCGGCAGGGCTTATGACGGACTGGAGATGGAGTGGGAGCCGATAAGGCTGGTGAATTATCATGAGAATTGCGCGTTGTGACAGGAATGGCCTATTTTTAGCACATGAGAAAATATTTAACTGCCACCCTGGCTTTTCTTTCCCTTTTTACATATGGTCAATCCGGCAGCGAGCCGGTGAAAGTAACAGATATGCTGAAGATACAGTCTCTCAGCGGCGTTACATTGAGCCGTGATGGCAAGCAGGCTGCTTTCACCGTAACGAAGATCGAGCCCGATGCCGAGTCGAAGGGGGATTATAAATATGTCAATCATATCTATGTTGTTGCTGCGGATGGATCAACCTCTCCGAAAGAGCTGACGGTGAAGGAAGGGGCTTCTCAGCCGGCCTGGAGTCCGGATGGCAGACAGCTGGCCTTTGTCCGTGCTGCGGAGGGCAAGCCGCAGGTGTTTATCCTATCGATGGATGGAGGCGAGCCTGTGCAGTTCACTCACTATAAGTATGGAGCCGGTACGCCGAAATGGTCTCCCGACGGAAAATATATTCTCTTTTCCTCCAACCTGCGTCTGCAGGACCTGATGAAAGATTCGACACTCAATCCCGGACATACCGCGCCTGTCTGGCCTTATGAGGCAGCAGGATTCGATAGAAATGAAGCGCTTGCTCCTAATCATGCCAAGGCCGATCCGGATGGGAGCCTGGATGAGATACGCGCCTTCCTGGACAATGATGTAGCTGATAAAAAGGCAAAGGTGGTAGACCGTCTGAACTTTCAGGATGAGATGGTGGTCAACCCGGAGATGAGCTTTAATAATTTTTTCATACAAGGCATAGAGGCAGGTTCGCAGCCAATGACCCTGACCCGTGGGTTCTATCGTATAGCGGATATGGATTTCACACCCGATGGTCAGCATCTGATCATTACGGGAAATATGGATTCTACGCAACATCCGGACAGAAGTCTGGAGAGCAGCATCTATCTGGCCGACAAGGATGGCAGTCATTTGAAGCTGCTGTTAGGGGAGAAGGGCAAGGTCTTTTCCAATGCCGTCGTTTCTCCTTCCGGCAAGTGGCTGTCCTATCAATACAGCACAACCTCTTTTGTCACCGTCCCGCAATTAGCCATCCTTCCCTTACAGGGCGGGGCTGCTGTCGAGCTTCCATTTGACCGTGCGAAGAGTGGCTATACATGGAGTGCGGATGAAAAATGGATCTATTTTACCGCACAGTCCAATGGCGGCGCTCCTTTGTACCGGGTGAATATCGCCACACGCAAAACAGACCAAATGTCGGACTATAACAGCGGCACGGGAAGCTTCGACCTGCGTGGGAACAAGCTGGTATTTGTGCGTACGGAAGTAAGCGATCCTTTCGACTTATATACTTCCGATGCAGCCATGCAACAGGTGCGCCGGATCAGCTCTTTCAATTATGACTGGGTACAGCAGAAAAAGTTGTCGATGCCGGAGAAGCATCAATTTACCAACGACAAGGGACTGACGGTAGAATTTTGGGTAATGAAGCCTACGAATTATGAGCAGGGCAAGAAATATCCTCTGTTGCTGGATATCCATGGAGGTCCTTCTGCCATGTGGGGCCCCGGGGAGACCAGCATGTGGCATGAATTCCAATTTTTCTGCTCCAGGGGCTATGGCGTCGTCTATTGTAATCCCCGCGGTTCCGGCGGTTACGGGCTGGAGTTCCTGCGAGCCAATATAGAGGACTGGGGTACTGGGCCAACCAGCGATGTACTGACCGTGCTGGACAAGGCAGTGGCGGAGGGTTGGGCGGATACATCCAGGCTGGTGGTCAGCGGGGGGTCGTATGCCGGCTATCTTACGGCCTGGATCGTCGGACATGATCATCGTTTCAAGGCTGCCTGTGCCCAGCGGGGTGTATATGACCTGGCGACCTTTTTCGGAGAGGGTAACGCCTGGCGGCTGGTACCGAACTATTTTGGAGGCTACCCCTGGGAGCCACGGACCAAGGCCGTCCTGGAAAGAGAATCGCCCATTACCTATGTTGCCAATATCACTACTCCTCTTATCATCTTCCATGGAGAGAACGACCGCAGGACGGGTTTTGTACAGGGCGAGATGTTATACAGAAGTCTGAAAGTGCTGGGGCGTCCTGTGGAGTATGTCCGTCATCCGGGCGCTACCCATGAGATCACACGCAGCGGGGACAACCGGCAGCGGATGGATCAAATGCTGCGAACCTATGAGTTCTTCGAACGATGGATACATAAATAACGATTGCAGTGGTTTTGACGTAGTGCTTCCCTTCCCGGCCGGCATGGCGGAGTGGATATTTTCCTATCTTTAGCCTATGACACGAGCTTGCGACTGCATAACACCAATAAAAAGACATTAACTCGTTATGAAATCAACGATACTTGCCCTCTTCCTAACCTCGCTCACCGGAGGCGCCGTCCTGGCACAGCCCAATACGGCTAGCATCTACACTACAGCGGACAAATCGCAGCTGCGCCTTACACAAGGCGGCAAACTCAGCTTTACGGATTCACGTCAGCCCCTGGAGACAGAGCCTTTTGTATTGGTGGACCCGAATGCGACCTTTCAGACCTTTATAGGCATCGGCGGGGCATTGACGGATGCATCGGCAGAGACATTTGCCAAAATACCCAAGGCGCAGCAGGAAGAATTGTTGCGCGCTTATTATGATCCCCAGAACGGCATCGGCTATACACTGGCAAGGACAAACATCCAAAGCTGCGACTTTTCCAGCGGAAGCTATTCATATGTGAAGGACAATGATAAGGATCTTGCCAGTTTCAGCGTGGCGCATGACGAGCAATATCGTATCCCGTTGATCAAACAGGCTATCGCAGCGGCGGGAGGAAGTCTCCGGCTCTTTGTTTCTCCATGGAGCCCCCCCGGATGGATGAAGGACAATAACGATGTCCTGCATGGAGGCCACCTCAAGCAACAGGAATATGGCCAAAGCTGGGCCAACTTCTTTGTAAAATTTATCAAGACATATGAGGCAAAGGGCATCCCCGTCTGGGGGCTGTCGGTACAGAATGAACCCATGGCAAAACAAACCTGGGAGTCCTGTATATACACGGCGGACGAGGAAAGGGATTTTATCAAGAATTATTTAGGACCTGTATTGCAGTCTTCGGGGCTTGGCGACAAGAAGCTGATCGCCTGGGACCATAACCGCGATCTCCTGTATCAACGCGCCAGCGCTATCCTGGAAGACCCGGCCGCCGCAAAATATGTTTGGGGCATCGGCTATCACTGGTATGAGACCTGGACGGGCGGCCCCATGCAATTCGAGAATATGAAGCTGGTGACGAATGCTTTTCCAAACACCAACCTGCTGTTCACAGAAGGTTGTAAGGAGAAGTTCAGCTTTGAAGGTCTCAGCAACTGGGCCCTGGGAGAGAAATACGGCTATTCCATGGTGAATGATTTCAATAATGGATGTGTGGGCTGGACGGATTGGAATATTCTGTTGGATGAAAAAGGCGGTCCCAATCATGTAGGAAATTTCTGTTTTGCACCGGTGCATGCAGATACCCGTACCGGGAAATTGATCTATACCAATGCATATTATTATATCGGTCATTTCTCCAAATTCGTTCGTCCCGGCGCCAAGCGTATCGCTGCCTCTTCCAACCGGGCGCAGCTGCAGACCTCGGCCTTTGTCAACACTGACGGGAGCATTGCTGTAATAGTATTGAACACTACCGATGAGAAGTTCCCATACCGGGTGATCTTAAAAGGCAAGGAGGCCGCTACGGAGAGCCTGCCACATTCTATTTCTACTATTATCATACAATAGACTATGAGGATCGTACTGTTAGGAATATGTTTAGGCGGCCTGGTGCATGTACAGGCGCAATTGAACGTGAGCAGCTGGGTGACAGACCCTGCGCAACAGGTGTTCTTTACCCGTCAGCCGGGGAAGGCGGCTGGAGAAATAGGCAGCGTTACCATTAAAGTGGATCCGGGCAGGAAGTACCAAACCATCGATGGATATGGGTGGGCGTTGACAGGCGGCAGCGCACAGCATATCGTGCATATGAGCGCTCCTGCCAGGGCGGCGTTATTAAAGGATCTATTTTCCACGGAAGGCAATCACATCGGAGGAAGCTATGTGCGTATCAGCATTGGCGCTTCGGATCTGAATGATCATGTCTTTTCCTATGACGACCTGCCGCAAGAACAGACGGATACTGCGTTGGCGCATTTCGATCTGGGGTCCGACAAACAGGATGTCATCCCCGTGCTGAAAGAAGCGCTTGCTATCTATCCTTCTCTCAAGATATTGGGCTCTCCCTGGAGCGCGCCGGCCTGGATGAAGGATAATCATGACACCCGCGGCGGCAGTCTGAAAAAGGAATATTATGGGGTATATGCACGCTATTTTGTAAAATATATCCGGGCCATGGCAAAACAGGGTATCCGGATCGATGCTATAACGGTGCAGAATGAGCCATTGCATCCGGGTAATAATCCCAGCATGTATATGCCGGCGAAGGATGAAGCCGAATTTGTCAAAGGTTTCCTGGGCCCCGCATTCAGACGTGCTGGTATTAAGACAAAGATCATCGTCTACGATCACAATTGCGATAAGCCCGAATATCCCATCTCCATACTGGATGATCCTGAAGCAAGTAAGTACGTGGATGGATCGGCCTTTCATCTATATGGGGGAACCATCGATGCATTGTCAAAAGTGCACGATGCCTATCCGATGAAGAACCTCTATTTCACGGAGCAGTGGGTAGGCGGCCCCGGGGATTTTTCAAAGGATATACCGGAGCATATTGAAAAGCTCATTATCGGAGCCAGCCGCAACTGGAGCCGGAATGTCATCGAATGGAACCTGGCAGCGGATCCTGCCTATAAGCCGCATACCGACAGGGGTGGTTGTGACAGGTGTCTGGGCGCCGTGACCATCGATGGGGACAAGGTGACGCGAAATCCTGCGTATTATATCGTCGCGCATGCCGCCAAGTTCGTCCGGCCCGGGTCGGTGCGTATAGGGTCCGATGCAACGGGTACGGATGCGGAGTCGCTGCCGAATGTGGCTTTCCGGACACCGGCGGGGAAGATGGTGCTTATTGTATTGAATACGGGGGCTACGGCCCAGACCTTTGCTATTGCAGACAATAGGGGGCGGACCATTGCTACTCTGAATGCCGGGGCTGTTGGGACGTATGTGTGGTGATCACTTCACACCCCCCGTATCATAAAACTTCCACTTGGTAGTAAAATCCTTCTCCAAAGGCTGTTTGGTGAGTATCGCGCGTATCATCTCCACCGGCATGGCATTCAGATGCAGAATGGCATCGTGGTATTGCTTATAGGTCATCTTACCACTGTCCACCAGCTCTTTTTTCAACGCATAGAACTGCCGTCCCCCTGTGAGATAAGCTAACTGGTACAATGGAGGATAACGATCCACAAAGGACCTGCGTACCTCACCGGCGGCATTGGCCCTCTCATGTCCCACGCGGTCGACGAGGAAGTCGATACATTGCTGCGGCGTCCACTTACCCAAATGATAGTTGAGGGAGAAGATGATACGGGCGCAGCGATGCATATGCCAGAACAGCATACCGATCCTGTCCTCGGGGCCTTTGGGAAATTTCAGGTCCCAAAGCAGGAGCTCCCAATAGAGCGACCAGCCTTCTGTCCAGAATCCTGATCCAAAATCGCGGTAGGTACGATAACGACTTTGCATATAGGCCTGCAAGTTATGACCGGCAATAAGCTCATGATGGACCGTAGCGCGGGAGAAATGGGGGTTGTTCCCCCGCATGCTCATCAGTCTGTCGTCCTCATCCATGGTGTTGGTAGGATAGGAGATGATGATCTGATCTCCACCCAGGAAAAAAGGGTTTACCAGCTGCCGTTCGGGACTCATCATGCTCATGCCCCAGGTTTCTTCCGCCAGCGGGGGAATGGTGACAAGGTCATGTTTCTTTAGGAAGTCGATGGATTCATTGAACAATCCCAGGATCATCTCCGGCTGCTTGCCGGCGGGCACATAGGTATTCTTTACTTTTTCCAGGGCCGCCTTCCAGTCATCGCCAAACCCCATTTCATTGGAGGCCTTTAACATTTCCGCATCGCACCAGGCGAACTCCTTATTGGCGATATCGATCAGCTCTTCGGGTGTATAGGGTATCATTTCAAACTTCAGCTGATGCATTAGCTCATCCCGGCCTACCGGCTTACCGACGATGCCGCTGTTGTCGGAGGGTAAAAAAGCTTTGTTCTTATCCTTGAATGCATCGGCATAAGAAGCCAGCGCATCATCCAGCTCCTTATATGGTTTGGGCATCCACCAGGTGAAGAGGGGATCATATCCATTGTAGAAATTATAGACCGCGCCGATGGATCTTTTCAGGTCGGTGATGACCAGCCCGGCCTCATAGATATCGTCCATGCCCAAGGAGTTATCGGCCTTCAGACGGATTTTTAATTTCCTGATATCTTCCGCATAGTCACCCCAGTGTTTGGCAGCGGCCTCTGCATCGAACTGGTAGCCGCGGCGACGAAGCGCTTCCAGCGTATAAATGGAGTCGGAGAAAGGAAACCAGCTTTTTACTTTGGCATATTGCGCGGCCTCTCTCGCGGATGATTCCAGCTTATCATCCAGATTCCTCTTAAAGAGTATATAGTCGACCTTGCATTCCTGGGGAAGGTTTTTAAAATCCAGCTCCTCAAGCTTTTTGAGGTAGTTATGATAAAGAGTCTCCAAGCGAGTCCTTTTTTCCGGAGAGGCGCCTCCTTCTATATCGCCGCCACCGCCACGACCTCCGTAACCAAGTCCAAAGCCGCCATTGGCAGGCAGGGTATAGAACCGCACGATGGCCCTGTAATCCGCGTTGTACTTGGTAATAAGGTCCGGCATTTCCTGACAGGGGGCGTATTCGCCGGGAGATACCTGTGAAAAGGCCGGGGTATGCATAAGACCGGTGCAGGACAGGCAGAGTAAAAGCAGCAGCCTGGTTTTTGTTGTCATCCTCATGTGATTGTTTTTTATTTTTTTATCCATATAATGGAAGTCGGAGCTCTCTCGGTGTATTGAGGATAGGATGTAGGTTCGGCGCGATTGAGCCGTGTATAGTTGGGGATAGCCAGCAGGGGCGTACCGTCGGACCATGTGCCTTTAATAGTCATTATTCCGTGCAAAAGATCCGCTTTCCATTCCAGTGAGAGAGGTGATGTGCCGATGGACTGACCTATGTCCTGGTGATCGGCCGTCTCTACATTGTAAAGAAGCGGGCCATAGCGAAGGGCAACCCGGCCGCGGTCGGCTTCTATCTTTTCATCTGCTGTCACCTGTTGGATAGCCATGGGCAGGTCGAGCACGATCTTATCTCCCTTCTTCCAAATGCGGTGGATAGCTACATATCCCTTGTCGATGGCTGGGGTCAGGGACTGTCCGTTGACCGTAATGGATTTGTAGCCCTTCACTTCCGGTGCAGGTGTATAAAGGGCGCTGGTGTTACGGTTGGGTATGCGAAGATAGATCGTAAAGGGTCTTTCCACCGGCTGTTTGGGGTCGATAGTAAGCGTTATATGACCATCCCAGGGATAGTCCGTCTGCTGCGTCATCATCAGGTCGGTGCCCGCTACTTTTTCAACTTTCATTGTGCTGCCTACATACATATTGACGTATAGTCCGTCATCGCCCCGTACATAGGTCCAGGTAGGCATCATCAGCAGGGTGCGGGGGATATTGCCAACACAGCAGGGGCAAACATGCCATTGATAGCGGCTTTGCGAGGTCGACAGGGAATTGGTGTAATAAAAATCTTTGCCATCGAGGGACAGCGACCCCAGCAAGGCATTGTACATCGTCTCCTCATAGAGGTCCGCATAGCGGGCATCATGATAGGCCAGGTTCATCTTGTATTCGAAGAAGATCAGTCCGCAACTGGAGCAGGACTCACAGTAAGCGTTGTTACGCAGGGAATAATCAGGGCCAAAGCCTTCGGATGTTTCACCACTGCCGATGCCGCCCGTCACATAATATTTTTTGTTGACCATATTGTCCCAGAGGGAGAGAACAGCGCTCTGATAATCCATATCACCCGTCTCGGCCGCTATATCGGCCATACCGGAATAGGTGTAGGTGGCACGGACCGCATGACCGACCGCCTCGTATTGTTCTTGTACGGGAACATGGCTCTGATCATATTCGCTGCCATGATTGCGATTGTCCAGCAGAAATTTCGCCAGTTGTATATAGCTGTCGCCCCGGCCGTGACCTTCCATGTCGTTAACAAAGCGGCCAAAACGTACCAGCGCCTGTTCCATTTCCTGATGGCCATCATACCAGGCTATCTTGCCCGGACCGATATTGGCGACCCAGCAATCGGCCAGCTTTTTGGCGGCATTGTAAAGACGCAGATCCTTTCCTTCCGTCAGTGTATAGTGGTTGATCGCCGACTCGATAAAATAGCCGGAGACATATCCTTCATGGTTGCCGCGGCCTTCGGGTGACCAGCGCTTATGCCAGCGGGTAGTATCCCGGAGCGTAAATGCTGTCTGTAAATAGCCGTCGGGTTCCTGGGCTGCCAGTATGATGGGTATCCATTTCTCCAGGGTTGTTTTCATCTTCTCCTGGGCAGCGATGATCTCCTTATCTCCTTTTGGGTCTACCATCAATGCTTCGCACATGGATTCCACTGTCTGATGGACCCAGGCATTGGAGAAGACATATCCTTTGTGTTTGCCATGCGGCTCGCCCCGGAGCGCCTTGGCTGCCTCGATAAAATTATCGAGCCCTCCTTCACCGGTGGTGAGGTCTGTGCGTTCAATCTGATCGATACAATATGGGATCCAGTTGACGATGATGTTCTTCACCCGATCGTTCCAAAGCCGGCTGTCGATGGAATAATGCCTGGTATATACTACGTCGAGGCGTTTGTCCTGAGGACGGGGGCGGACCTTTACCAGGAGAGAAGACGTAGAGCTGAGGTTGCCCTGGTATGCCGTGAAGGTAAAAGTATAATCGCCCGGGGTAGAAAAGCTGGCGGTAGTTTGTGCAGAAGCAGCATCCGCGAGCTGTACTTTATCAGGACCGGAGGTTTGGGCCCAGGAGACGCCGGTGATAGGACTGATGGAGCGGGCGCTGCCGGAAAACCATGTTTTACCACCCATGACCACATCGCGGTCGGGTCCTGCCTGGGCAATTGGAGAGGGGGCGGGCGCACCGGCCGGCAGGGGAACTTTCCATTCCATCAGCGTAGAGGTCCAGCGATCTACGGAATCCACATCCAGACGCAGACGGGTGGTTGTGACCTCGTCAAAAGCAGTGATGTTGTATTGGCTGTTGACCAGTCCCAGACCGGAAGGGTTCTTTACAGGTATGAATTGATGACCATCCCACCAGGATATCCGGTAGGCTTCCGGCAAGCGGATGGTGCTGCCATAGTTCCACCAGAAGAGCGCTATTTCTTTTATATGCACCGGCTGACGCCATTCGTATTGCAGCCATTGGGAGCTCAGCCGGGGAGTGCGGCCACGTCTTTCTCCGGGAGGGGTAGGTGTGAGCCCGTCCCGTATTTCTTCCAGGGAAGAGGATGGACGTCCGCTGCCCGTGGCGACGGCAATAATGGCCAGGTTGCCATATTGCCGGGTGGCTGTCTGCGCCGTGGCATCGAAAGCCAAAGCCAGAGAAAAAATGCAGGCAAGCGTTATAAGCCGACTAGAAATCATGGCATTGTGTGTATTGGTAGAACAATAAAACTACGACAGAGAGAAGTAGGGAGCTATTCATTTATTAACTTAAACCCCTCGGATTTTCTCCTCTGTGATGAGCGGGTGAATGCTCCTACAGCTTATTGAACCGCAGGTGCTGGACCCTGTCGCTATTGACCTCGAAGCCTGTTATTTTCCCTGTGCTGTCACGCAGCATCTTTATATGATGCATGGCCCAGAAGCTGGTAAAGAAGTGGTCGGGGCCTGCAGGGCCCAGCACAATATCATTGTATTTGATGTTGGTGAGTAACAAACTATTGTCTTTGAATATTATGCTATATCGGCATTCCAACTCTGGACAGTAATAGGTGCCTGTATAAGGCGCCATTGACTGCTCTGTTGTCAGCAGCGGGGAGAATTTCGTGAATACTTTCCCGCTGGCGGAGACAGATACGATGGTATCGCCGGGTTGGGGGATACTGAATGAATATTTTGTGGAAGGCTCGCCCTGCCGGAAACGTACGATTTCGCCGTTGTCGGCTATATAGTCTCCAACAAATCGCTTCTCAGCGGTTGTGGGATCACCCGGAGGGGTGTCTGATGAGCTCTTCCCCGCATTGTCGGGCATTAACAGGTGTGCCATAGCTATTGCCTTGTCGCCCGGAACGAAATGCCCTTCATTACTAAAGACCATAAAGCCCATTTTGATGTCGGGAAAAACGATCATGACAGTACGGTAGCCGGCGTCAGCTCCATTATGGACAAATCCCTTATGACCTCTTTCATCGATGGCGCCGATGCCCAGCGCATAAACTATTTCCTTACCGTTGTTGAGCCGGCCTTTTTGGGTGAGGACGTCTATATCCTGCTGATCGCCCACCTTATGGGCATAAAAATTCATGATCCATTTGGAGAAGTCGTTGATATTGGTAAAAAGGCTGGTGGCGCCAGTATTGGAGTAGCTCAGTATGCTGTTGGCGTAATGGGTGCTGTCAATCTTCCAGTAGGAATAGGAGCGGCCTTTGACGACCTCCCCTGCGTCGTCATGAAAATGGGTATGGGTCATGCCGAGGGGCTTGAACAGGGCAGAGTCGGTGAATTGCCGCAGAGTTTGCCCCGTAACAGCTTGTACGATGGCCGACGCCATAGTATAACCGCTGTTACAATAGTTGTACTCATCACCAGGCTTGAAGTTAAGGGCCTGCTGCCGGCTGAGCAGTTTTATGATATGGTCCTGTGTAATGACGTCGTTTAGCTGGGTGCCGGAAATGGCCAGCAGCTGCCATTGATCACGAATCCCGCTGGTATGGTTCAGCAGATGGCGGATGGTTATCTTTTCTTTCAGGTCGGGGAACCAGGGAAGATATTTATGGATGTCGTCGTCCAGCCGCAGTCTGCCCTGCCTGGCCAGCAGGACAAGGGAAAAGGCAGTGAATTGTTTGGATACGGAAGCCATATGATAGATGGTGGCCGGAGTATTGGGAATATCGTATTCCAGATTGGCCATGCCATATCCTTTGGCAAAGATCAGCGAATCGTTCCTTACGATGCCCACTGTACAGCCAGGTGTATTAGGATGGTCCCATGGTTCAAAGAGACCGTCAATCTTTTTAACGATGCTGTCGGGAAGGGATTGAGTGCGGGCTGTCAGTGTCAGCAGCAGGATGAGGTTTGTAAAAAGGGACTTCATATGCGAGTGTTTCTTCTTAATGAGGAAAATCTATCTGATAAATAGTGGGCCAGCGTTTGCCAACGATGTATATCTTATCCGATGCCGGATCGTACGCAATTCCATTGAGCACATTCGCATAGGGGTTTTTATTCATAGCATCGGCAACGAGAGAGCTCAGATCCAGTTTACCTACGACCTTACCTGAGACGGGATCGATCTTCAGTATATAATACGTATACCATACATTGGCATAAATATACCCTTTGATATATTCCAGCTCGTTGAGACTGTCGCGGGGTGCGCCATTGATGGTGACCGTTAGCTTCTTCACGGGTTTGAGGGTAGACGGATCAAGAAAAGTAAGCACGGCAGAGCTGTCGTCCATGATGAGATGGATGCTGTCCGTGGTGAGACCCCAGCCTTCCGGGTTGTCAAAATGGAATTCCCCCGTCTGTTTAAAAGTGGCGGCATCGTAGATAAAACCTTTTTTGTTCAGGTAGGTGAGCTGATACAGCTTGTCATGGAGGAATACGATGCCTTCTCCGAAATATTTATTCTTGTCAAGTTGTATCTTTTTATCCATCCTGCCCGTCCTGGGGTCGATAATGCCTACCAGGGATTCGGCATTGGCATATTCATCCGGGGAGCCGGTGCTTTCAAATATTTTGCCGTCGTGTACCAGGAATCCTTCCGTAAAAAGAGAGGTATCGTGCGGCAGAGAGTTTTTTACGGACCAGTTGATAATGGGTACGGCAGGAGGTGCGGGAGAGCTGTGCTCCGGGGTATTGTCGCTGCCAGGGCTCTCGCAGGCGCATACGGCATAAAAAAGCAGAGAGGTCAGCGTTATGGCAAACGCAGCCCTTTGTTGAGTTCGTTGAGTTGTTGCCATATATGATGATCGAACGGTTTTGGGGATACTTGAAAAAATACGGCCGTATGATCCGGTGTACGAAGATATTTCCAGTGAACGATCACGTTGAGGGTCATCGGGGTCTGGGTCAGGTAGTCCAGCATGTAAACAGTGCCGGAGAAGGTGGTCTTGTCACCCGGATAGGCATTGACGATCCGGAAAGAGGCCTTTACGGGCACCAGCTTTTCCCTGGGGATCTTACGTGGGACAATATTTCTTTCTACCAGGCCGCTGTAATAGTCCTTCAGCCAGGTTTGCAGTCTCTCCGCCGTGAGCTGAGGCCGGCCTTCCAGCCACCATAAAAAGGCATATGCCCAATGCTCTTCACTGGCGCCATCGGCCCATCCATGTGCAAATCGCAGGTCCTCCGTCCCTTTTAAAGGTATCTGCGGGGCAAATTCGGGCGGTAGGGAAAAATGTTCGGTATCCCAGCCGCGGGGAGTATCCAGCTTATATGGCGGCGCCCAGGTGGATCGGGCACTGTCTTGAGCCAGTATTGTCATGGGAGTAAAGCAACTGCTCACAGCAAGCAGCAGGGTAATAATAAGGATCTGGCGCATAGGTTAGCCGGTTTAGTTATTGACGTCCGGGACGAAAGATAATAACATTTCCCTATTTCACCAGCAAAGAACCTGTGATAACATCACCGCTGTCCAACCATTGCAGCTGGTAGATGCCGGCCGCCAGTCCATTTAGGGTAATGGAGGTCTGCGTACTTCCCGGATCGGGAATAACGGTACGGAGTAAGTGGCCAGTCCTATCAGATAGCTGTATCCGTGCCGATGCGCCTCCTGCCGGATGTTGTATGGTGACCTGAGCCGTTGCAGGGTTAGGAAAAATACTTATCCCGGACGCGCCTGCGGCGCCTTCGATGCTAATGATCCTGCTATAGGTGTATTTAGCATCCAGGTCGACCATCCTTAGTCTGTAGAAATAGGGAATATCCTGCACGGCAGCGTCGATATAGGTGTAGTGATGATCGCCGATGTCCTTTATGGCGGCGATGGTTGTAAAGCTGCCTGTAAAGGTGCTGCGTTGAAGTTCGAAGCGGCTGACATTGATCTCATCGGTAGTGGTCCAGTCGAGAAGGATATTGTCTCCCTGTCTTTGTCCTGTAAAGGATAGGAGTGTCAGGGGAAGCACCGTGCCGGTGCTGGCCAGAAAAAAGCCGCTGAAGCCTGTAACATCGAAGGTGATCTCCCAGCGGGCCGACGAGTCATTCCACATTATCTTATTATCATCGGGGTCGACGACCTGATTGCTGCCGGAGTAGCTGCCGGGTGTATACGTGCTGCTGGCGCCGTGATATTGAAGCAGCCGGATATGGGCTTTGTTGATCGTGTCGGCGGGACCAGAGGGCAGGCTGTCGCCATGCACGGCGAGTGTATTATAATTATCGAAATCCTGCTGGTCATAATACAAGGTGATGGTGGCGGTGGAAGTAGATGGATCGTTGACGGGTTCGATATCGTAGTGACGCTGCAGGTAAGGGCCACCGTTGTAGCTTTGTACGGTAGTGTCGATGGTGATATAGCTGGCAATATTGCCGGAGACAGGGGAGGCTCCGGAGGGAATGATAAGCGGGTCGCTTAATCTGTTGTGACGGATATTGAGGGTGTTGTAAAAAACATCGAATTGTGGTCTGTAGTTGGTCAATAGCAGATCAGGGCGTCCATCTCCGTCGTAATCGCCGACTGCCAGGCCATTGGCTTGTTCTTCGCCATAAGGGTTAGGCGTTACCGCGGGGTCGGGTA
>Ga0105239_10001227_pt1 | contig 34941 bp, 31 predicted proteins | sample KBSC44metaG_FD_92761 | JGI IMG/M metagenome (GOLD analysis project Ga0105239, IMG submission 92761) | Corn rhizosphere microbial communities from Kellogg Biological Station, Michigan, USA - KBS C4-4 metaG | ecosystem: Host-associated > Plants > Roots > Rhizosphere > Soil | place: Michigan, USA... | reverse complement strand
CGTTGATGTATGATGATGTCATGCACGATAAAATAGGCAGCACCATACATGGCAACACCGGCGCCGATACTCACCAGCCACCATATATGGTAGAGGCTTCCAAACATAATGGACAGCCAGCTTGGTATAGCGAAGATGACAAAGAACATATCGTTCTTTTCAAAGAAGCCGGGGCCTTTTTTATGATGATCTTCATGCAGATACCAGAGAAAGCCGTGCATGACATACTTATGCGTAAGCCATGTAATTCCCTCCATGATAATAAAGGTGCCGACAGCTATCAAAGGATAAATTATCCAGCTCATAAAAAAGTTCTTAGTACAATAAAAAATAATACCTGGATTATAAACAAATCTACCGCGAAAAGGTTGTGCTTATTAAACCGCAATGCCCTGTGTTAACCACGGGGCATTTTTAAACTTTACTTTTCTTTTCCGCGTATTTATAAAAAGACACAGGCGCTTTGAATATTACTTGTTGCTGTAGCGGTTTGCGCAGGTATTTATGTTGATGAAAGCTGCATTAAAGATTATGCGACTGGCTCCACCAATCCATCACTTTATCAAATGCTATATGAAACCATGCAGTGTACTTATGCGGATGTGATTTTAATGTAGCAGCTATTTCATTCATTGTCTTAAAGCAATAGTCACTCACCTCATCTTTGTTGGGTTCTATCTTTCCGGAATACCTGCCGATGAATACATGATCAAATTCATTTTCGGTCAGGCCGTTATCAAAGGTTGCTTTATAAGTAAACTCAAAAATTTTACTTAATGGCGTTGTAAAACCCAGTTCTTCGTGAAGCCTTCTTTCTGCTGCTTTTTGAATGTCTTCACCAGGTCTTGGGTGACTGCAACAAGCGTTGGTCCACAAACCTGCACTATGGTATTTTCTTAATGCCCGCTGCTGCAGCAGCATCTCTCCCTTTGTATTAAAAATAAAAACGCTGAAAGCACGGTGCATGGCCGCTTCTTCATGTGCCTGCATTTTTTCCATCGCCCCAACTTCCTGATCCATTTCATTTACAAGTATCACTTTTTCCATACGATAAAAATACGTAATACACGCCAACGTCGTTGGCATTGTGTACAAAATGAAATGATTATTACAGGAATATTTAATATCAAAGTATAAGCGGAAACGGCTCAGAATTTATTACATAAGATTAAACCTGTTTCTTATACCTGCTTCTGCAAGAATAAGTGCTTTGCCATAGTCAGGTATGCGAATGCGTTGATGAAGAATGCTCTGCGGTTTTAGTTTCTTTATTTTTTTGAACAATGAAACATAATAGCGATAGGCTACATATACGCCAAACCTGGCCTTCACCGGCAATTGAATTATTCCTTTATAAGCACTATCAAAATCGTGCTGTATATCTTTTTCAATCGCCAGCTTATCGTTTGTTTTAAAGTTATTAAAATCACAACCGGGAAAGTAAATCCTGTTAAGCTGCTGGTAATCATTTTGTATATCCCGCAAAAAATTCACTTTCTGAAATGCTGCACCAAGACTTTTCGCTGATGGTTTAAGTTTATCGTACAACGTTCTATTTCCTTCACAAAAAATGTACAGGCACATTAACCCAACAACTTCAGCACTGCCGTAAATGTATTCTTCGTACTCATTACGGTTATAGATTTTCTTTTCAAGATCCAATTCCATACTATATAAAAACGAATCAATAAGCTGCAGATCCATCTTATATTTATTCACCGTAATTTGAAAGCTGTTTAAGATAGGATTGAGACTTATACGCCTCTCAATTGCCTTATAAGTTTCTGTTTTAAACTCAACCAGCAAAGTTGCTTTGTCGTAATCATGAAACGAGTCAACAATTTCATCCGCAAATCTTACAAAACCATAAATGTTATGGATATGTGCCTGCATATCTTTATGCAACAATTTTATTGATGATGCAAAAGAGGTGCTGTATTTTTTTGTTGTTGCTTTACTGCACTGCTCACTTAATTCATGAAACAAGCGTATCATCAGGAATGATTTTTACTGTAACAGGTTTAATTTTATAGAATAGTAATTTCAATAGCTAAGCTGAAATCACTCTATTAAGAGTTCATCAGTAAGTGCTATTACAATAGTGAAAGCTTTTTGCTCACCCGTAAGCTTTTATTACTTCACCGGCAACCACCTCACCACTGATAAGACTTGGTGGAACACCGGGCCCGGGTACTGTTAGTTGCCCTGTATAAAATAAATTTTTGACTTTTTTACTTCTGCATGAAGGCTTTAAAATTGCCGTTTGCATCAGCGTGTTTGCAAGTCCGTATGCATTGCCTTTAAAAGCATTGTATTCACTTACAAAATCGCTATGTGCAAAAGTTTTTTTATAAATGATATTATCTCTTATGTCTTGCTTTAAATGATGTTCTATCCGCTTTATTACGATGTGAAAATATTTTTCACGCAGGCTTTCTGTATCACCGGTTAAACCAGCAGCAACAGGAATTAAAATAAAAAGATTCTCACATCCTTTCGGCGCAACAGTATCATCAGTAACAGATGTTGTGCTTACATAAAACAACGGGTTGGATGGCCATTCTTGGGTTATATATATTTCTTTTCCATGCTGCTCAAACGGTGCATCAAAGAACAGTGAATGATGTAAAATATTATCCAGCTTTTTATTAAGGCCGATATAATAAATAAGACAGCCAGGCGCCATCACACGCGTGTCCCAATACTTAGCAGAATATGTTCTAAATGGCTGTGGTAATAAATGTTGCTCGATGTGATGATAATCTGCGCCACCAATCACAACATCAGCATCGTATATTTTTTTACTTTCAGGCGCCTGCGCATTTTCTGTAATTATTTTGTGCGCTGCACTTTTTTCAATCATTATCGCAGTAACCCTTTCATTAAAATAAAATACTATCCCAAGCTCTGTTGCCAATTGATGCATTGCCCTAACAATACTATACATACCCCCTTCAGGATACCAGGTGCCGCCTTTGATATCCGCATAATTCATTAGGCTGTAAAGCGCTGGTGTTTTTTCAGGCAACGCGCCAAGAAATAACACAGGGAACTCCATTAATTCTTTCAGCAACGGATGATGAAAATACTTTGCTACATGCGCTTTCATAGAACTGAATACATCAAGTTTCAACACTCCCTTTATCAGTTCTGCATCAAAGAACTCTTTTATTGACTGGCCCGGTTTAAATACCAGCTTTTTAATTCCTGTATCATATTTGTATTCTGCTTCCTTCAAAAATTTATCGAGCTCAACAGCGCTTCCCGGTTCAAACGTCTCAAACAAATTTCTTAGAGAGTTATAGTCTGCAGGAATATCAACAGGCCCATCTTGCCAGTAAACGCGGTAAGATGGATCAAGGCGTTTAAGCGTGTAATAATCCTTTACGTCTTTGCCAAAGCTTTTGAAAAAATGCTCAAAAACATCAGGCATCCAGTACCAGCTCGGGCCCATATCGAAAGTAAATCCTCCTTCCGTTAATTGCCTTGCCCGTCCTCCCGGTGTAGCATTCTTTTCAAGTACGGTTACTGACCATCCAGCCTTTGCTAAAAAGCATGCAGCAGAAAGCCCTGCAAAGCCACTCCCTATCACTATTGCTTTACGGGACACATTGATTGTTTATATAATTTAATTCTTGTTAATATCTATCCACCTGTGCCTTTAATAATTTCCTTGCAAAGTGAATTCTGCTTTTGATTGTTCCCAGCGGTTCATTAAGCATATCTGAAATTTCGTTGTACTTAAATCCATCGAAATATAACAGAAACGGGTTCTTAAATATTTCCGGCAGCTTGTAAATAGCCTGCTGCATTTCTTTTATATTAATGTTACTTATGGCGGCATTTGTAGTAACAGATTGGTTATAGTTAAGCAGGAAATCATTGGGCGTACTATCGAAAATGGTGTTTTGCTTAGCCCTGCGACGATAATGATTAATAAAAATATTGCGCATTATCGTGTACAGCCAGGCCTTTATGTTGGTACCTACACTGTACTTGTCCTTATTAGCCAAAGCTTTGTAAAGTGTTTCCTGGAATAAGTCCTTTGCGGTTTCTGTATCATGCGTTAATGTAGCAGCAAAAGGTTTTAAAAATTCTGCATTACTGATAAGCATTTGGTTAAATTCCAAGGTTTGCATGGCTTTTTGTTTAAAACTTTACAATCCTAAGTTAAACAAAATAATAACACGTAAAAAATCATTTTGTTTAAAATTCGGGGTGAAAATTTAAAACAAGCACAAATTGAACCAAGCTGAATAAGAAGAGCGTATTACTTTAAAACTGATGGTGGCGGACTAATACAAAAGAATGCATCCTGTATAATGTGGTTTGATGAACCCAAACACTAATTACCAGCCGCTTATTTAAACAAATGTGGAATTTGTAAGGAGAAAAAAATTACACACTTACTGTTACAGAGATGCTACATAATCCATCGCTTCTTTAAGGGATGTTTTTAGCTGAACATTGGGAGGAAGTTTTTTTTTGTATTCCTGTATTAAATGGCCCGATACAATAATGGGTATATTGCTGGTTTTTGTACTTAGCACATGAAGAAATTTTTCTAAATTAAAGTTCTGCGCTAAAGAGGTAAGATGTGTATAAAGAAAATCAACTTTTTTAAGTTCTGAAACAAAAGCAATGTCTTTTAATGGTGCATTCGCTCCTATGTACAGCACTTTTACGCCATGGCTTTTTAGTAAATAATACATAAAAAGCAAACCAAGTTCATGATGCTCACCTTCCGGAAGAAAAAGGAGCAATGTTTTATTAATTTTTAAATGTGACTTAGCGGCTTCAATGCCTACCATTAATTTCTGCCTGATAACATTGCTTACCAAATGTTCCTGTGCAGGATTAATATGATTGCTCATCCATAAAATACCAATACGTTCAAGCAATGGAAAAATAATCTGAAGGATTGCTTTTTCAATGCCATGCGACCTGATATAATTATCTGTGATTAATTCAAAGTCATCAAGGTCAAGATTTACCATGCTGTTGATAAGGTCGTTCACTATACGCTCCTGCTGTGCCTGTGCCTGGGTGAGAGCCAGAACTTTATTCTGAATTTCTTCACCACTCATCTTATCTATATGAGAAATTTTAAATCCGAATTTATTAAGCAACGCAATATTTAGAATGGTTCTTAACTCTTCATTACTGTAAACCCTGATATTAGTGGTGGTGCGTTGCGGGGCAAGAAATGAGTACCGCTGTTCCCATATACGAATTGTATGTGCTTTAATACCTGAAAGGTTTTCCAAATCTTTAATGGTAAAAACATTCATACATTAAATACAATCAAAGCGAGAAAAAGTTTTAAGACAATGGAACTAATTATCGGGTTCATAAACCACTTATGATATCAAATAAAAAACCCGGCACATACCGGGTTTAAAATTTTTACTTTGATTTATTTTAATGCGATCCTTTGGCTTTGTTTTATCGCCGTTGGTTTATTTTATATCAATTGCAGTGCTGCAACCAGCTCTTATGCCCCGCAGAATATTGAAAAGATATTTTTTACGCGGATGTAAAAGCAACGGAAATAAAAGCAGTTTTAGGATGTATTTGATTCCGCTTGAAAATTTCCAGTAAAAGGGAACGTAAGAACGCCTTATTAAGTAGAGATAATTGCGGTATAAATAGTAACATCTTTCGGCAGTTGGTGCCTTTATTCTGAATAGCCCCAATAACTTCTTGTCCTCTCCTATTGAATGATATAAAAACACCTCCTCTGAAACAAAAAAGCGAAGTCCATTTTTTTTACGTCCTCTCCAGCACCACTCCATATCTACTCCATCAATAAATAATTGCTCTTCCAGCAGGCCGATTGTTTGCCATGATTCTCTGCTTAAGAAAGTACCTGAACTCATTAACTGCGGCATCTCTTTTAACTTAGTCTCCCCAGGCAGATACGTTCCTTTTTTTATTCGTGCTACATAAGGAGTTCCTGAAGCTTTATTTATTATTTGAGGACCAATTGCGCCCGGCCGGTAACCTTTGATAACAAGTTCATTAAATTGCGTATAAAGATGCTCAATCATTCCTTTGGAAGGAACGCTATCCTGATCAAAAAAAATAAAAAAGCTGCACCGATTATAGAGATAACTGATACCGATGTTTTGCGCTTTTGCAACGCCTGCATTGCCTTGAAGACATATAACTTTCAGATTAGAAAACCTGTTTTCAAGCTGCAATAACTCATTATTATTTTCTACAGGTGTATTATCAATAACAACACAATAAGAACAGGTTTTGCTTATGCTTTCAATCAACAAATACAGGCTTTCAATTACAGGGTAATAGGTAACAATCACCGCACCGGTGTTCTGCAATGAAGAAGAAGCGTTATTGGTATTTTCTATATCAGGCAGCAACTACTTTATCTTCTATTTAACCTTGTAATATTCTTTGTACCATTTCACGAATTGTTTTATGCCATGCTTTATGTCTGTGGATGGCTGGTAGCCAATGTCCCGCATTAAATCATCCACATCAGCAAAAGTTTCCACTACATCTCCGGGTTGCATCGGTTTAAATTCCTTGATTGCTTTTTTACCTAATTCGTTTTCTATTGCTTCAACCAGTTCAATAAGTTTTACGGATGTATTATTCCCGATGTTGTAAATTTTATATGGCGCGGTAGAAGAAGATATATCGCCGCTCTCATCACTCCATGATGGATTTTTTTCCGGCACGCGATTCATCACTCTTACAACTCCTTCAACAATATCATCCACATAAGTAAAATCCCTCAACATATTACCTTCATTAAAAAGCCTGATTGGCCTGCCCTCAGCAATGGCTTTTGTAAAAATAAAGAATGCCATATCGGGCCTGCCCCAGGGCCCATACACCGTAAAAAAACGAAGCCCTGTAACAGGCAAAGAAAATAGGTGACTATAGGCATGTGCCATTAATTCATTGCTCTTCTTGCTTGCTGCATAAATGGAAACAGGATGATCTGTATTGTCAGAAGTAGAAGAAGGCTGATGCTGATTTAACCCATATACACTTGAGCTGCTTGCAAACACGAGATGCTTTATATGATATTGCCTGCAACATTCAAGTACACTCAAAAACCCTGCAATATTACTGTTCACATAAGCCTCCGGATGTGTGAGGCTATAACGGACGCCGGCTTGTGCAGCAAGGTTAATCACCACATCAAAGTGGCCGTTTTTAAATACTTTCAACAGGGTTTCTTTATCTTCCAGGTTGACTTGCCAAAACGTATAGTTGCTATTAATGTGGCTTACCACCGGGCTTTTATAAGCAATTTCGCTTCGCTCAATGCCCTGGTGCTGGAGCCTGTCTATCTTTAGATAAACATCATAATAATGGTTAAGGCTGTCTACACCTGTAACAACATGTCCGTCATTAAGCAACCTGTTGGTAAGGTGAAAACCGATAAATCCTGCTGAGCCGGTAACAAGTATTTTCATACGCGATGTATCCCTTTTGCTTTTAAACAAGTAAGATATAACTCAATCGTTTCTTTCACCTCTCTTTGCTTTGAAAATTTTTGTAAAGCGAATTTGCCTTTGTAATTTATTCTATTCTGATAAAAGAATTAGATGAAATAACTCTGCCCATGTTTGAACAAAAGGTCGCCGCGGTTTTATACAACTATGTCTTTCAAAACTTAAAACGCCATTAATCGCTTGATGCATAAGGTTAGAAAGTGTAACAGGATCTTCCACATTAAAAAAGCGTGCTTTATCGTAGTCCCCGACTGTCTCGTGTGCATACTGGCAATCTGCTACAAGCACCGGTTTATTGTAAAACTTTGCTTCAGTAATTGGTAATCCCCAAGTTTCCATTTTGGAAGAAAACACAATACAGGAACTGCATTCATACAATGCCCATATTTTTTCGCGACTCTGCAGACCTATGAATTTTACTTGTGAAATATGACTATATTTTTCAAACAGTTGTCTAGCGTATCTATTTTCTGTACCCTCGAATGTAAAAATAATCTCAAAAGTATCGCACCGTTTGGCCAGAAGTAACGCGGCTTCCAAAACAACTTCAAAATTTTTAAAAACCCGCGGTAACGCTGGATAAAAAAAACGAAAGACGTTATTTTCAAATGACAAGGTTTGCTTAGCTGGTGGTTTATCTATATTTGGATAAGCTACCATCACATTGTTTATTTTATACCGTTTTATAAATTCATCTCTCAGCCATTGCTGCTGAACAATAACATATTTGTTTTTTCTTATATTGATACCATAAATGACGGAATAGAAAAAATGAAAAAAAAGCAAAGACTTTTCCATCCATACCTCATGTAAGCTTACATTATAAAAAGGAGCTGGATTATGACAATAAACAACTTTTCTTTTTGTGACAACATTTGGCGTAACATCATGAAGAGAAAACCATAAAACCGGTTTTATTTTTTTTGATATGAACCATGAATGCACATATTCAAACCAAAGTCTCAATATCCATGATTTCTTCGGATATCTATATTCGAAGACTTTTATTGCAGGAATATTTAAAAGATAAGAAAAGATTTGTTTATCGTGAACCAGTAACACAAGCTTATAATGGAAAAGATAATTAACTGTGAACGCATTTACACAATCTGTAAGAATACTTAACGGCCCTCCTTCCACCAAATTAACGGCTGAAAAAAGAATGACCTGCTCATCTGACTTGTTTTTCAAATTGCTGTTCCTAATTTAAAACCTGGAAAGAAATCGTTCATTTATTTTCCATTTGTAACATCACTTTTTGATTTAAATCATCTCTCTCCTTATCAAAAAACCAGCCCCACTTATTAAAGTATTTAACTGCAGAAATCGTATGATATCTCAAAAGCCTAGAGCTCGAATATGATCCACGGTGATAGGCATGCGTTATGCCTACCTCCGGATAAAAAACGGTTCTTGAAATTTTGTTAATCCTTCGGGTGAGGTCGGCATCCTCAAGATACATAAAAAAGCGGGTATCAAATCCTCCCACTATTTCCAAAATGCTGGTCCTGATAAACATAAAACAACCGGATAAATTGGGTATATCGAGCAGCTTATCGTAAGAAAATGAACTTAGTTCATATGCATCGTTTCGTTTTTGGCTGAACTTTAAAGTTCCGAGGAAACGCCGCCCGATTAGGTCAACTGGATGTGGCAATAACTTACAAAGCTTTTGAATTTTTCCATCCGGGTAGAATATTTTAGGCATTAGTTGACCGATATCACTATTATTTTCCATAAACTCATAAATATTCTCAATCGTGCCTGGCTCAAAAATTATATCCGGGTTTAAGATAAGATGGTATTTGCTATTATGAATAGCTTCATTTATCCCAAGATTTTGAGCAGGACCAAATCCGAGGTTTCTATTATTAAAATGATAAGCCGTATTTTTTTCTTTTGAAAAAATTCTAAGCTTATCTGATGGAGAGTTGTCAATTAAAAAAAGCCTGTAACTTATTTTTATCTTGTTGATGCATCTCATCAGATTTTCAATTTCAATAATATCATTTTGATATAATACTATAGATATTGTTAAGCTGAGCTGCTCCATAAATAATAACACAGAATTAAGTTCATAGTAGAATAACAAATTAATCGTTGAATTTCTGCTGTCCTAGCATAATGTGATTTGCTCCTTCTTTATTTTTACCCGTCCCCTCAATGCAACCTCAAATTTGGCTTACTTGTCAACCTGAAAACTGATTTACAGTTTATTTGCTATGTACTATAATACGTTTTTAAATCAGCCGCGTTGCCTCTGATATTTTTTTCAATCTCAATCGCTGGCCGCTTAACTCAACTCATGCAGCATTCAAATAAATTATGGCAAATTTGAATGGCTGGTTTTGTTTATTATACGTCAAAATATCTCTGATATTTCCAGCACTTGGTAATGCTTTTGCGAAAATGTATTAACCCATATACATCCCATTGATTTTTATGCAGGCTTCCCTCTCACAAGTATTGTTGAATTCGTTCAAAATATGTCTGCAAAGTTATTTTTTCATCAAACTCCGTCTCCATTTTATGTCGTCCTAATTGTCCCATCACCTGCCGCGCATTGTCGGAAAGCAAAATCATTTGAAGCATTTTGTTTGCGAGATCTTTTCCATCCTTGGGTTTACAGAGAAAGCCCGTAATATTATCGTCAATCAGCTGTTTACAACCAGGTATATCAGTTGCAATAAGAGGTTTTCCAAGGGCTGCACTTTCCATTAAGATCATCGACATACCTTCACGATAAGAGGGCAGAACGACGCAACTATTTTCTAAAATATAGGGCTTGACATTTTCTGTATGTCCAAGATAATTTACAAATCCTTCATCCACCCATTTTTTCATTTGTTTCTCTGACACCGCCGATGGATTTTCAACATTGAGGTAGCCAAGCAAATTAAATGAAACAGCCGGGTATTGGCTTTTTACAATCTTTGCTGCCTCAACATATTCATTAACGCCTTTGTCGTACAACATTCGCGCTATTAAAATAAAGCTTATGCTGCCGTCACTCTTTTTAACATGATTTAGTTTGACAGGATTAAACTCTTCACAGTTTATACCCTCGCCATTCAAGAGAAAAATTTTATTTGTATCAACTATTTTATTTTCAATAAAAAGATTTTTATCTTCTTCATTCAGGAACCAAACTTCTGTTGCGGCCTTGAATGATATTTTATATAAAATTTTGGCAATAAAGGGAATCAACCCTTTATTAATAAATGTGTACCCAAGGCCTGTAACAACAGCAATAGAAGATATATTTAATCTTCGGGCGATTAGAGAGCCATAAATGTTCGGTTTGATCGTGTAATGTATGAGAAAGTCCGGCTTAATTGTTTTATAAAGCTTTCTTAGCTCCATTAATAATCGTAAATCCTTGAAAGGGCTTTTACCTTTACTTTCCAGGTGTTTTAACTTAACAAAAGTTGCACCTAAATTTTCCAAGCCTTCAACATGTTCATCCGGTGCCGCAATGAGCGTTACCTCAAAACCCTTTTCAATTAAAAATTTAATCAGATTTCTTCGAAATTTAAAAAAAGCCCAGGCAGTATTTGATACTAAAACAATCTTTTGCATTTCAAATTAAAACAGCTTGTATCGTTATCATCCTGATCAGCTTAAAAAGTTCCAGGTAATAAAATAAATTAATGATTACTGAACCTTATTGCCAACTTTATTGATTTGAAGGTCCCCTGCCTGCATTATCAATTTATTGCTGTTTGGCTGATCTAAAAATGTATTATTTTTTACGATGGAACCTTGATAGGTTGAAGTTCCCTTACCGGCAAACATAATAAACTTCCTGTCACCTACAATAGTCTTCAGGTTATACTTTTCCGCCTCATTTTTGTACGAAAAGGTATTATTCTCAATTTTAACCGGCCTGTTTTTAAAATTATCCGCTAACCAAAAATATATCGCAACCTGACTTCCCGAAATTTTGTTGTTCGCAATATAGTGGCCACCTTTATCACCTTCAATATGTACTCCCCTGTCATATCCATTAATAACATTATTTGTAATTACTGAATTTTCCCCATCCGCTTCCACAACTACTCCACCACGTCCATAATAGCCGGTTTTGGATACATCATTGAAAATATAATTTCCGTCAATTACAGCATTTCTATAACCCCAAATTGCTACACCATCACCGTAATTGTCATAAACGAATTTCTGTGGATTTTTTTTATCCAGATAATCCTTGGTTGGATTTAAGCCCCAGCAATTTAAAATCTTATTATTCTTAACAGATACAGTGGTTGACGCAGTCGTATCATTTACATCTTTTAAAAGAACAAGTTTTATTGCTGACCCATAAATATTACTAAAGGTGCAATTTTGAATATCTATTGCTTTAAGATTGGTCAGAAAAAGTCCATAGGCACAAGATGGGTTATCATAGTAGAAAGATTGTGGATGTGGTAATTTTTCAGCATTAATATTAACGCCGGAAATGCTTAAACTGCCTAAAGGCTTTTTATTATTCTTATCTGAGTTATCACAGAAAATATAGTAATATTTATCCGTGGGGTAAATAGTTGCATTTTGACCTGTAATCTTTAGGCTTACATCACTATGAAAATTGAGAAATAGGTTTTTAGAGGTCTTGTAGTCGCCTTGGGGAATAATCACTGTGCCGCCGCCCCTGGATGTAGCATTATCGAAACACTGCTGGATTGACTTCGTGTCATCTGCTATTCCGTCTCCTTTGGCACCAAAATCTTTCACATTAAAGTTCTTCCCATCCTGGGCATATAATTGAAACGAGGAAAAAATAATAATAGAGACAAAAAAATGTTTCATAAACCGAATTAAAATGATTAAAAAAATGTTGATCCAAATGTAGTCCTAATCAAAAGTTTGGCCACATTTGAACCGGAAACTTTGTACCGGTTTAATAACAAGCTGTTAATAATTTTATAGTAGTCATTACTTATCTTGCGCAAATGTATGTTTATATACTTTTTTTTCTGATAATAATGTCTGCTTGTTTTTTGGCATTAATAGAAAAAAAACGGCATTACAATCTTATACTGATTGGGGGCGCATTTTTTTTATTATGGATTTTTTGCGGCTTCAGGTATGAAACAGGACCAGATTGGAAGAACTATACCGGTTATCTCAACTACAAAATATCACTCGTAAACATATTAACATTAAAGTCGGTCAAATATACTTTACTCGAGCCGCTGTTTGTTTTGTTGTGCTGGTTTGTAATAAATGTCAAGGGAGGACTGGTTCTCTTGAATATATTAATTTGTTTCATCTCCCTTCTTTTCCTTTTTTACAGGTTACAGAAAATAAACTGTTACCCTTTACTTGGCGTTATGATTTTTATGGCCCATGGATATTTTCTTTTGTTTTCTCAAATCAGGCAGGGAATAGCCATTTGTATATTTTTCTACGCTATTAAATACATACAGGAAAAAAGGTTAAAGTCATACCTTCTTTTTATGCTGATAGCGATAGGCTTTCATTTTTCTGCAGCATTGTTGGTCCCTATGTATTTTGTTGTACGCATGCGCTTTAATCAGCTGGCCGTTGTATTGTTGTTTATTGCATCAGTTTTATTTCAAAGGCTTCACGTAGTTTCCGCTGCGCTTGGAATAGCTGCACGATTGACAGGCAACCCATTTTTAAACAGGTATTACGACATGTATGTTGTAAAAGCATTGTTCAGCGGTAATGCACATATTACCTCGCTGATGTTGGAATGGATTGGATGGACTTTACTACTTTCCATCTTTAAAAAAAACCTGGAGAAATACACTCCTTATTTTAATATCTTTTATAACTTCTGCTGGATGGGACTTTGCATTTATGTCGCCTTTGCAGATGTTTATGTTTTCTCAAGGATAGCTTTGTATTTCAGGCTTTCTTTTTTAGTATTGCTCCCGTGTTTTTTTTATATTATCAAAAGGCCCTCTTTAAAAGTTGGGTTCTTTATTCTTTTATCGGCTATAATATTTATAAGATGGTACACCCCAATTGAAACGGACAGAAGTGGTACAATATCCGATCCTAATAATTTCCTTCCTTATAAAAATATTCTTTTTTAAGATGAAAATTGTTCATATCATAACCACATTGGCATATGGGGGAGCAGAAAAGATATGCATCGACTTGTGTAATGAAATGTCCAAAAAAGATGGCCTGGAGATTTTTCTGATATCACTTTTTGACCCGACTGGGGAACAACGCCCATTGTCTTCCCTACATGAAAAAGTAACATTTTTTTCGGCTGGCAAAAAAACGGGAATGGACCTGGGTGTCATAAACAAAGTCTACCAGATTCTAAAAAAAATAAATCCGGACGTTATCAATACACATCTTACGGGCCTGTTCTATTCAATAAGATATATCATCGCCCGTCACCGCAAGGTAAAAGTCTTTCATACCCTGCACAATCCGGCCACAAAAGATGTCCATGGATTTTTCCTGCCTTTCCATGCCTATTTGATTAGAAAAAAATGGGTAACACCTATTGCTCTTTCAGAGGAAATAAAAAGTACAGCGCTGTCCTATTTCAAAATTTATGATTGTCCCTGTATATTTAACGGCATAAGTGTTCCCAAAGCAACCAATCAGTTTGAAAAAGTCCGCAACGAAATAAATGCTTATAAAAAGAATGAGGATACAAAAGTCTTTTTAAACCTGGCAAGGATACATCCGCAAAAAAACCAAGAAATGCTGATTAAGCTATTTGCGGAATTAAAAAGCATGAATATCATTCTCCTTATTATAGGTACCTGTGTTCCGGCCCATGCCGATCTTTTAGAGCAACTTAAACAACTTGCAACATCTAACATCTTTATACTGGGTAAAAAAGATAACCCGCAGGATTATCTATACTGCGCGGATGCTTTTTGTTTATCTTCCCTGTATGAAGGTTTGCCACTTTCTCTTTTGGAAGCCCTTGCCATGCGGAAAGTGGCAATCAGCACCCCTGTTGGAGGAATACCCTCTGTTATAAAAGATAGGCAAAACGGATTATTATCAAAAAGTATTGACCGGAAAGACTATGAAAATGTAATTTTGCAGTTTTTAAGTTCCTCAACCGAAGAAATTACAAACCTTAAAGAAAATGGTTTCCGGACTTTTGAGGAAAGATTCACGTTACAGGCCTGCGTAAATACTTATCTGAGTCTTTACAGCAATCCTTTCTAGTATATCCATAATATGATTAAAGATATCAGCCAGATTTGTGTAACCATCGGGATACCTTTCTATAATTCAGAAAAAACAATAGGAGATGCCATTCGTTCAGTTTTTGCCCAAACCCACCAGAATTGGAAGTTGATCCTCATCAATGACGGTTCTACTGATAATGCCGGTGAATGGGTAAGCAGGATAAAAGATGACCGGGTTACTTATATAGAGGCTAAAAATCAGGGATACCTCTATTGGCTTAATTATATTATTTCTATAGCGGACACGCGCTATCTTGCAAGAATGGACGGAGATGATATCATGCACCCTGAACGTATTGAAAAACAGCTTCGTTTTTTGATAGAACATCCTGAAGTGGATATCATTGATTCTGCCATTTTCACAAATGATCTTGACTCAAATCCCGTTGGCGTAAGAAGGATGAATGACATAAACCTTTCTCCGAAAGCTTTACTCAATGACGCTGTGCTTAATCACCCGGCTGTAATGGGTAAAACAGAATGGTTTAGCAAAAACCCATATAATCAGGAATATTATAGGGCAGAGGATCAGGAGTTATGGTGCAGAACTGCTCATCATTCCGTATTTGCACGTATTAAAGAGCCTTTGCTGATATACAGGGAAGGCAGGGTTAAGATTAGCAATTATGCATTAAGTATAAAATCCAATAAGAAAATAATCAGGACATACGGGCCAAGATTTTTATCCAGGCTCACTATTCTTTTTTTATTGGCAAAAGCTGACGTAAAACTACTAACTTATAAATTGTTGGGCATTTTCAATCTGCAGGATATCATCAGCAGCAGGCGAAATAAAGTAATGAAAGAAGAAGATCGCTGGCAGTACGAAAAAATTCTATCAACTGTTAGAAAAACAGCAGTTCCGGGTTTGGATTAATCCAGATTCTTTTATGCCTGCATACCGTTAAATAATTTCCTTTTTATCACATCATAGTTAGATTCGTCCTGCGAACCAATAATATAATCATTTAAAAACTTCTGGTAGGCGTCGATATCTACCTCTTTGAACTGAAGGTCCGAAGTTTTTTTATCAATATTAATAACACTGCAATTTAAGTACTGTCCGTAGAGCACCATAATGTCGTAAATGTTTTGCAGGATATAATTGTCTGCCCCTGTTTTTTGAAACTCATTTGAATAAATCAATACCAGTTTCTTTTCATTTAATATTGAATAATTGATAGCTGCGCTGTGATGGGCCAGGACAATGGAGCTATGTTCTACCAGTTCATTAGTCATTCCTTTCAGAACCCTCCTGTTATTGAATTCGTTTGTGTATGATGATTTGGGATGTGCTGCTATAATCACTTCCAAATTCAGCTGCTGTTCAAGTTGATCGAAAAAGGAATTAAGCTTGGTGAAATAAACTGCCGGATCTATCGTTTTCGAACCAAGGCGTTTTAAGTCTGGATGAAATGGTAACATCACATCAAGAAAAACAGCATATCTGTTCTGGAAATTATTGAAAGATTCATTCTTTCTGCTTTGTTGAAATGACTCAAAATCGTGATGGTTCAGTGCAATCGTATTTCTGTCATTAAAAATCTCCATGCTTTTTTTTCCGGGTGCAAAAAAAAGGGAAGGCTGCTGTAATGAGATGGCATCTGTATATACTTTGAAGGCTTTGCGACTTATCATTCTTGAAACTCCCCTGAAAAGTTTTCCGAATTTCAGTTTTCTAATACCTGCTTTAATTTTATGCTTCAAAGAAGTTACAGGAATGTTGCAATACCAGTCAATCCGAAATTGATTGTTAAACGACTTTAATAATTTAAAAATTTTTAGGCAATCCCAGGTAAACCACAGCTCAACGCAAAACCATGTATCCTTCTGCTGAAGGTCAATTAGCTTTTTTAGTTGACCCAAGGATTCAATCTCTGTATAAAAATTCTCGTTCAGTTCATTTGAATAATGAATTTTCTTTGCATAATGAACGATTGTCCTTGCACACCAGTACTCTACTTCTATCCCATCCTTCATCATTTCTTCAATAAAAAAATGCCTTTTAATCAGCGGAGTTAACGCATCGTGGCTGATAATAACTACTTTATTCATTTTCTTCTTTCAAAGTTAAACCACGGCATCTGGAAACTTCTTGCACTGAAGTACCATACAACAAACAGGTTCAGGAGCCCAATGATGCAACTTGAATATGCCGCTCCAATCGGCCCTATGTATTTCACCAAAATATAAGACAGCAGCAATTGAGTAATAGCAACAATGGAGGTCGCGATAGCAATACTTTTAGTTCTTTTTGCATAAAAGATATATATACCAACCATAAAGTACATCCCCTGGAAAGCCTGCGAAAACATGGCCCATATCACATACCTAGATGATTCCTGGTAATGTGACGACAAAAAATACCGAATGATGATGATGGATATGCCTGAAAAAACGATCGCCAAAACAGCTACCACCGCAAAATATCCATAAGTAAATTTAACAAGCTTGTTTTTTTTATCCACAGAATCGTTACTAAGTACCTTATAAACATGCGGTGTATAAGCATTGTGAAAAGCGAGTACGAGAAATGACAGCAATAATCCAAATTGAAAACCGGTTGAATAAAGCCCTGTTTCCGATGTTCCGTAAAAGCGGGATATGTAAATACGATCTATCCCAGTTCTTATCCAGATTCCCAAAGTATGAGGAATCATTGGAACGCCAAATTTTAAAGCATCATTAATATACTCCCTTTTATAAGCGAACTTTAAAAATCCTCTTTTATATAATATAAATAGGCTTATTAAGAAAAATAAAACAGTTGAAAGAAGTACAGCCCATATCCTTCCCTGCCATCCCATTTTATATATTACGACCAGTATGATGGTAAAGCCGACATTTGCCACACTTTGCGATATTTGATAGATACCAAATTGCATGGGCTTTTCCTGCATCCTCCATAGATCGAGATTAATAACTGTTACCGCTTGAGCAAAAACTATTGCAACGCCCGCAATCAAAAACATGGGGGGTATAAAAATAGCATGCGATAGTTGCTTGCTGAAAACTGCTATTATTAAACAACAGATGACACCTGCGATAAACGTGACGATAAAAAGATTTGAAACATACTGTGCCGTTTCTTCTCTTTTCATTTTGTAAAAATTAGCGGCAAGTGCCCCGTTCATATTCAGCCCGACAAAGATTAAGAGGATGGAAGTGTAAACCGTATAGTTAGAAACAATACCATAATCTGATGGAGACAAATAATAAGTCAGCAAAGGCAACACCAAAAAAGGGATAGCCTTATTGATTGCATCTGTTATTGTATAAATAATGCTTCGCCTGAACAGCGGATGATTACTTATTCTTTGTATAGAAGCCTTAGCAGACAAATTTCTTGAGAAGTTGGCGCCTAATTTGAACAATCCCTGTGAGTTAGTTTAACGCTATTTTTTATAGAGCGCTACCCAGTTGAATTTGGACTGATGATTAGGTTTATTCACCACTCTTAATTTTATTTTTTAGATTTTCAAAAATAAACCTGTGGCCTCTTTCATTAAGATGATGGTAATCACTCATCAAACAATCAGCAGGCATGGCATCGACGCTGATAAACTTGTCTTCAAAAATACTCTTCAGCAGGTTGTTATAATTTTGTATGTTCTTTTTAATTCCCGGCAATTGCAATTCATAATCGTCACTCGCAGGGGCAATGCCTATCCAGAAAATTTTTTGTCCCAGTTTATTTTTATAACGATATGCAATCTCACCAAACTTACCTAAGTGGGTATAAGTCAGATTTCTTTTTTTTCTGAGCCAGATCGTATGCTTCTTTATTAAATGTTTATAAAAGAATTGAAACGGTTCTGCCGAATTAAACAATTTTACCTCCCATGTTTTTAACGCACGTGGTGCACAATCCACTATTCCTGCATGTACGATGACCATATCAGGATTGACAGGGAAATAGTAAGTAAAAAATTGGCTTTCGAGCATTTCAAGCGTAGCGCCGCCAATACTTAACGATACAATCTCATGCTGCGGAAACGCATTTTTTAGCAGCATGATATAGGTATCCTGAAGCGCCACTTTTTGCGGCTCAACCCTTGGCAAGCTTAAAGAATCTGTGAGGATGAATATAAGCACTCGTATATAAATTAAAACAAGTTAGATGGAACAAGCATTTTTTGATAAACAACACAATTGTCCATATGCTCAGCAAGGGACACCAGTCCTGATTGATTTGAGCTGAAAAAAGCTACCGTTTGTTTATGCAAGCCTGGCTTAAAATCTATATCAATGCTATCATCAATGGCCATTTCGGTTACTTCCACAGACCCCAGTTGCTGAACCATTAATTTTTCAAGCGGCTTTAAATAAAATCTTCTCTTCGGAGTAAGAATTTCAACGGCCCATCTTCCCGGAGCTGTCCAGTTTGCCTGATAGCTGAATAAACTGCCATTGGTTGTAATGCCCGCTCCCGAAAATATTGCGACGGGGTGCCATTCCAGTTTTCCGGCAGTGAAAGTTGCGATGTTCCGCGGTTTACCTCCTAGAAAGAAGGCCAGGTCAACCACGTGGGTTGAATTGGCAAAAAACCAGTTTTCCTTTACATGCTCAGCTTTTACAAGCGGAGCAATTTTATGGGCCCACTCCGTAAATTCAAAATTAAATGAAGAAACCCCGCCATCTTCCTTTGTCAATTCAATCAATTTTTGAACAGACGCATAAAATCTTCGATTATACGCGATAAAAATTTTGCAACCAGGCTTTGTCTTACTATATTCAAAGAGTTCATTTGCTTCTTCAATACTTACCGCCCCGGGCTTTTCCACGAGAAGTTGAAAACATCCATGGTCAATTAACTTTATGGTTGCATTTTTGAGTTCTTCCGTACCTGTAGCAACAATCGCTTTCTCGTATCTGGCTGACGTTGTACGCAAAAAATCATCAAGTCCGCCTGCAAAAACCTGTTTTCCTGTTTCAAGTGCAAATTTTTCAGCGGACAATGTGCTTCTTCCAATCACATCAAATTCAACATTTAATGCTGTCAGTACTTTTGCATATGCTTGAGCCATTGGACCCGCCCCGATCAAAAGTATGCTGGAAGTATTTGTTAAGTTATCAGGCATGTTTCACCGTTTTCTATTTTGCTTAGCGTATTAAATTTGTCTACAAACAGTTCAAGTAAAATCTTGTGCAGGTATTGGGATTCGTTGTAGGTGGGTAATGAACAATCACCGGTTTCAATTAGTTCTTTCACTATCGTCGCCCCGATTTCACTCTGTAATGGCATATTAAACTGCCCGGTTACAGGTTGCCATTCGTGGGACTTCAGCAGGCATACATACCCCCTTTTTGTTTCGTTAATGATCCACTCCTCTTCGGGGCTTGATATCTTCACAATAACCGGGTGGGAACCGTCTTTATAAGACACAGCTTCGAAAATATCTCCATTGTTGCCGGTTACATGTAGCGAGCCGGTAAACTCAATATAGCCTTGTCTTTTTGAAGCCTGGATGTTATCGTCAATATGAGAAAAAGCCACCTGGTAGCTATCCGAAGAACTCAGTACGGAAAACAAGTCCAGGAAATGAATAGTGCTGCAGGCCAGTCCCCAATCTGAGCCGACAACAGAAAACTGTATCGTTCCTTTGATGCTTTTTGCAATCTCCTTGTAAAGCGTTACTGCCCTCCTGGAGCAGTTAACCCATGTTTTCACAGATTTGGCTGACAATAATTTTTGAACAGCCTCATAATCGCTTAAAGCGGGGAACAGGAATTTCTCCAGGATAAGATACCTTATCTTTTTCGATGCCAGAAATTCTTCTATCACAGCCCTTCTGTTCACTGAGTTAGTAGCCACAATAACCAAGTCAAGTCTTTCCGGAATATTTTCTATTGTATTTACATAGTAAACATCTTTTTTAACCGGGTTATCAATTTCCTCGAAACGTTGCTTTGTTGTTTGCAAAGCCTGTTCCTGTGGATCTACCACATAAATCGTGAAAGGCTGTGAAATATTCGCCAGTGCCTGTAAATGCCTGCTTCCCAACTGACCAGCTCCTATAATTGCCAAAATTTGCATACGAGTAAAAATTTAAATTCTTCTAAACGCTTTTAAACCACAGTCCATCCCCCGTCAATAACTAGATTATGTCCGGTGATGTATGCTGCATCATCGGAAAGTAAAAAACAGGCAGAAGGTGATATATCTTCCGGCTTCCCCATTCTTTTTAAGGGAACCTTCTTTTCATAGTTTTCGACAAAAATGGATGGTTGATTGTCAAAAATACCTCCCGGCGATATACAATTTACCCTGACGCCATAAGGACCATAATATGCAGCCAGATACCTGGTCATGTTAACCAGCCCCCCCTTAATTGCTGCATATGCTGAAGGGTTTATTATTGGCGTGTTTTCATAAATGGTAAAATCAGGCCCCACTATTCCGTAAATTGAAGACAGGTTTATCAGTGAGCCATAGCGTAGCGTTTTCATAACATTCAATGCCTGCTGACAGCATTTTACATAACCGCCCAGGTGCCACTCAAGATTTTGTGAAAATGAATCCATCGATTCATTTTCAAACAACGCTTTTCCCCAGTCGCCGGTTCTCGGATATGCGTTGTTAATCCATCCGTCGATTCTTCCATAAGCATCAAGGATTTGGTTAATACAGTTTTTGATTGAATCCTGGCTTGTAATATCGCAACTGATACTATGGACATCCTTATCCTCAATTTTCTTATCCAGTATGACTGGGACCCCTCCTTCTTCTGCGACTTTGCGAACAAAGGCGCTTCCCAGCAGGCCACTTCCGCCAGTCACAACGATAATTTTATTTTCCAGCCTTTTCATTGTAAGCAAATTTTTAATATTTTAAAAGCCTCTTCAATGTTATTCATAAGCGGCAGACTATTGTCGAGAGCGTCAACAAAGTATTTCATCTGTTCCTGGTAGGTATGGTATTTGTCTATTTCAACACGATAAAGTACTTCATCGTTAAGTTTAATGGTGTTATTCATCAGGTCTGCGATGATAGTCCCTTCTTCCGTTAATATTTCAATTTGCCGTTTCGCATCTTTCCTGTAGTAATTAAGCGTTATAGTTGTCGTATACCCGGGATAGCCGAACACATACAGTCCAAAATCGACTGCGTCAATTGCTAGTGTTGAATTTGATCTTAGCTCCTTGTATACTTTTTTAGGATAGCCGAATATCCAGCATGTATAGTCAAGTTCATGAATCAAATCAAGATGCACTCCTCCTCCCATTTGTGCATGGGCACTATACGAACTTCTGAAATCCCCGGGTCTCCAGCCAGGCAGATAAGAGCCGCAATAAACGTTTACTTCATTGATGGCCGGATTTTTATTATCTATATAATTCTTTAAGAACTGCAGGCATGGGTGAAACCGTAAATTACATGCCACATATGTCTTTATCCCGGCCACCATGCATTTTGTTACCAGATAATCTGCATTGTCAAGCGTGTGGAACAATGGTTTTTCAATAAATAACGGGATTTGCAATACCAACAGCTTTTCAATTGTCTCAAAATGCAGTGAGGTCGGATTGGAAATGATTGCAAAATCAAACTTTACTTCTGTATTTTTTACATCGAACAGGTCAGTTACATCATTATTCTCCGCTGGCGTATTATTTTTTTTTGACCTTAAAGCATATATCCGGATTGGCCCCTCAAGTTTTTTTAATGCATAAATATGCTTGCCTGCAATAGAACCAAGCCCAACAATCAAAACATTCATACTAAAAAATCAAGCTTTTGATTTTCCACTAAAAAGCTCATGAACTCGAAGTCTAGCGGATGATCAAGGTCAAAGCAGGTATGCGGCATTTCATATATAAGAGAGGAGGTGGTGATGGCTTTTGTAAGACCCTGTTCAAAAAAAAGTCTTCGGAAGATATAAAATGAAGCGTTAAGCTCATATACCTTAGGAGCGGATTGCCGTGTAAAAAATTCTCCGTGTTTGCAAAGATTGTAGTAACCGCTCCCATCCTGCTCGACCATATTAAAATATGGATTCCTGTTCGCTTTGTTTACAGAAAAAATGTTAAGCGCATGGGTGTCATCGTCAATTGCCTGAAGTGCAGACTCGAGGTCAATTACAGTTCTCAGGGGAGAAGTGATATCCAAATCTATAATATAATCAAACGTTGTCCCCCGCTCCTCTTCTTCAAATTTTACCAGGTCTGCTATTACATCTATTTTACCGGCGGTGTCCCCTGCAAGTATGCCTGGTCTTTTATAGCTGGTAGTAATTCCGCAATCTGCCGCTGTCTGTATAATATTTTCGCAATCTGTTGACAGACCAATTACACAGTCTTTGTTCTTAGCGAATTTTTTGGCCGTGCTGATGGTGTATTCCACCAGCGGCTTACCTGCCAGCAGTTTCGTATTCTTTCCCGGAATTCCTTTCGAGCCTTTTCTTCCGCAGATTGTTATCAATATTTTCATACTCAAAACTTAATATGTTTGACATCCCTCTGGGCTTTCTCAAAATCCTCATGCTTTCCTATATCCAGCCAATAGCCCAAAATAGCATAATGCGCAATCCTGCGCTGTTTTTGTATCAACAGCTCCATAAAATCCGTAGCATCGAAAAAGACATCCTTTTCCAAATAATCAAGCATTGCTCTTTTAAAAAGATATATTCCCCCATTGGAGTAATAACTGTAAGTCGGCTTTTCATTAAATGAAATAACATTTCCATCTTCGATTTCCAGCACTGCGTAAGGAATCTTTACCCGGTATGGTATACTTGCCACCATAAAATCAGCCCCGGATTCAATGTAGGATTTATAAAAATCTGCAAAGTCGATATTGGTAAGTAAATCCGAATTCATTAGTAACACATGTTCAGATGTAAATTCTTTTATTAAACCTATCGACCCAAAAGTGCCTAAAGGTTCAGTTTCTTCAACAAATTCGATCAGTGCATCTTTATTTGCGGAGTCAAAATATTCTCTTATCTGCTTTCCCAGGTATCGGATGGAGATAGTTATCTTCTTAATACCATAATTTAAAAGACGGTCAATATTATGTTCTATGATAGGTTTGTCGCCTACCTGAAGTAATGGTTTGGGGCAGTCTTTTGTTAGTGGCATTAATCTTTCGCCCCGGCCGCCTGCCATTATCACCGCATCCAAAGGCAATAAGGAGGCTTTGATTCTCAGGTTTAGAATATCGACGACTCTTCTGTTTTCATCTACAATAGGTATGATTTTAATATTGCGCCTGTTATAAGCTTCAATGTCTTCTAACGAATAATTCACTTTGTAAATAAAAATTGGATTGGGTTGAATAAAATCTGTTATAACTGATTCAAATGTCAGCCCTTTGATAAATCCCCGCCTGATATCACCGTCTGTTAATGATCCAATTAAATGACCTTCATTATCGACAACAAACAAAATTGCATCCAATGCCAGCATGTTCAGCTTTGATAATGCCTCTTTAACATTTTCATCTTTCTGTATCAAATGCTTACGAAAATCCATTACTTAAGATTAATTTGGTAGTAAATTTTAAAAAATGATGGATGAGGATAATTATATATTATCCTGTTTACAGAGCCATTTTCGCGAGACAAGATCCTGCTTGACAACAACCGTACTTTATTTAATCAGGTCCCTCAGGCTAAGCTTGTTATATAAAAGGTAGGGCCTTGCATCGTTCTTTGATCTTACGCCGTAGGTAAGATGAAGCGTATCAGTTTGATCAATCATTAAAGAAGGATAAAAGTAATTAAACTCCGCATTGGTCTGGATGTTAACAGGGTTATGCCAGGTCTGCCCGTCATTTGCACTATACGCAAAAGTTAGCGGAGTTCTGTTATTGTGACCAGGCGTGTATTTTGCGTTATTCCAAATCATTACAAGGGTATCTGATACTCCTACTCTCTCTATTACCTGGGGAGAATTAACCGTTGAAATATTCGTCTGCAACAAATTGGTCCAGCTCTTTCCATTATCACTGCTTTTTGAAAAATAAATTACACCTTTTACGGTTCGTATCGTCATAAGCAGCTGGCCTGTTGAAGTGCTCGTAACTGCGGGCTCCATCAACGCAAAATTAGATTTTAAATAGTTGGATTTTTTCCACGTTTTTCCCTGATCGTCTGAATAAAAACAACAGATTAATACCTGATCCTTATCCCGGTTAATATCTAATGCAAGGCACGTAGGGATGATGATTCGTCCTTTGTTATAGATGACCCTTGCATTTACCAGAGAATAATATATAGGTGATCCTGAATTAATTTGCCTGACAGCCCCCCATGTCAATCCGTTGTCATAAGAATCCCTGAAAAGGATGTTTATTTCACGCTGGCTATTTTTAACACCAAATACAAAAATCAAATGCTTGCTGTTAATCCTTACAAAACTCGGCGCAAAAGTGTTAACTGCACCAATGTTCTCCTGTAAAACAAATTCATTTCCCCATGTAGCTCCGTTATCGCAGCTTTTTTTTGCTACAATATCAGCATACATAAAATCATCAAATCCCCCAGGTTGATATTTGTTACAGGCTATTAAAATTGTAGTGTCATTTAAACGAATGGTTGCACCGTAAGAATATCCTCCTGAAGACAGTCCATTCGGCGCAAATACTGCATCATTAGTGACCTTGAGATTTTTCAAAGGGCCTAACAGGGATATATCAGTCAAAAGCGGATTAACATTACCAATGCCATCATAAAATGCCTGATAGCTCTTTGTACATGAGGATAAAAAAGCAAAAACAATTAGCACTAAAATTACAGATCCTGATGAATGAAAATTTAATTTAGATACTATACCTTGCTTCATATAGGTTTATTGTTGTATAAATGTGCCTTGAAAAGAGTAAAGGCTTGGTCCATGACCGTTTTAGGGATGTTTGTTACCTTATCCTCTGCATTTTTTTATTCAGGAAAAGCCTGAACTCTCGGTACCTGAACTCTGTTAACCTTGCAAAAACCAATGCAATAATATTTGTCAAACAAAAAATAATTCCAATTTGTAACCATGGATTCAACATTAATTTTAAATTAAAAAAAAACACGATAACGGAGTAATGTATCAAATACAGGGAAAATGAGTATGCAGCGATCGTTTCCGCCGTTTTTTGGACTCTTTCGGATAAAAGTATCTTTAATGCAGACCCATTCTGCAACCAGCATAAAATGCTGAATAAACTAAAAGCCAATGGTAACGAAAAAGCCACATCATATACATTGCCACCATTAAAAAACAATCTTGCAAAAGCCGCCACACCAAATACGATAGCCATGGCCACAGAATGCTTTCCCGATGGCTGGTTCTTTAAAAGATAATAGATTAACACGCCTGCAAACCAAACAACGGTAAGGCCATTACCACGACCGGCCATATTTATCAAAGGAACTATTGTTAACAACAGAAAAAAAGGAAAATTCCTGTAGGTAATTTTCAAAAAAAACATGAACCCAAAAAACAGATATAACCACCACTCAATTGCCACCGTCCATAAAGGTCTCCCCGAACCCAGGGATGTAATTTCAATGTTCGTTTTTACTATTTTATTGATAAAAACCTGGATTGGAAAATCCTGTAGCATCAGACCATTACCAACAAATGTTGATATTCTGGAAGCCTTTTTAAAATCGGCTATGCCCGTTATTTTAAACGATAAATAATCTATAATGAGAATAAAGATGAGGGCAGGGAAATAGGAAATGAATATTCTGGAGAACCGGTCAATAATGAAATCGAAATACTTGTAGCTTTTTTGTTCATTCTTGTTATCCACAGAGTAAGCTATCAGACAACCGGAAAGAATAAAAAATATTACCACGCCAAAATTCTGGATTAGAAAATGGCCTTCGTTTGTTGAATAATGAAAAACATTGTAGAATGAAAAAAGATGGCCTAACAGCACTAATTGAGCGGACCCGCCCCTTATCAAATTAAGCAGTACGGATGACGATTTAGTAAATTTCATACGCTTTAATAATCGGGCTAAAAAGCAGGATTGCTGAAGTACAAATCATGTAGTCGAAATCTTAACTTTTGAAATTTATATAGCCGGATTGAATGTGGTATTAAAATCAAAAAATTTTTTTATCGCAAGATTGTCCCAGTCTATACGCTTTAATTGCTGTACAATCTTTTGGGCTGTTTGGCCCTCTCCATATGGATTACGTGCTTCTTCTTTTACGAAGTTCTTAAATTCACTGGATTTAACGTGCTCAAACGCCTGGGCTATAATATCTTCTTTTGCCAGGCAATTAACGACGGTATTTGCCTGGACCCGCCCTTTTTGTCTGTCACCTATATTAATCGTTGCAATTTTACAGGAAGGAGCTTCAATAATACCACTTGAACTGTTTCCTATAACAGCGTCCACATGCCGCATGGCAGATAAATACAAAAATGAGCCCATTGAAGTGAACGCGACAGCATTTTCAGGATTAGACCGGACAAAATCATCTATCATTTTGTCAATTACCTTTCCACCATTATCAGCATTAGACTTTGTGAAGATAAAACAGCTGTCCTCCTGCCGCCTTATGGCCAGTAACAATTGCCCGAATTCACTGCTTGATGACTTATCAGAAAGGGTAACCGGATGATAAGTAACCAGGTAATTGTATTTTTTAAAAGTTATTTCCAGCTCTTTTTCCAACTCCTTTTTTGAAAGAAAGTGATTATTGTAGATATTATCCAGCCCCAATGCGCCCACATTAAAAACATGGCCAGGCTCTTCTCCCATTTGTATAACACGCTGCCTGTAAAGTTCCGTAGACGTAAAATGGAGATGACTCATTTTTGTAATAGCATGACGGATGGCATTGTCATATGCGCCTTCTGTTACTTCACCGCCATGGATATGTGCCACAGGAATTTTAAATATCAAAGCTGCCTGCACAACTGCCAGCATTTCAAATCTATCGCCTAAAACAATCAATAAATCAGGTTGAAGCTCACTTAGCGCATCTGCGAATCCGATTAAACCGACCCCCATTGATTTTACCACTCCAATGGGGGTATCAGACGACACCAACATTTCAATTTTCTTTGAACCGATAACCCCATCAACATTTATTTGCTGAAAAGTGTTACCATATTCCGGAGAGAGGTGCATCCCTGTGATTAGAAGCTGTACATCCCATTGATTTTCTTCTGTTATTTTGTCAATCAAGGGTTTTAACAAGCCATATTCAGAACGGCTTCCAGTGGCAATGCAAATTTTTTTCTTCATTTCAGCACAATTAATTCGTCTTCATTAAAATCCTGAATGGCCTTCTGTCCAATAACATTATCCCATTGCATCGGGCTTATTCCTGTCCCCGGCCTTTTTACCGTTATATTATCTTCAGAAAAAGGCTCCCCTTTGGATATGCGTTTGCTTGCAACAATGCTCTTGCGGGCAATAGTAATATTCTTTTGTTCTGAACCGGAAGGTTGCTTAAGTGTACTTCCCAGAGCCCGTTCTATATTTCTGATGGAGCGTACCATTTCAAACAGTTCACCGGGCTCAAGGGAAGCTCTGTGATCTGGCCCCTCCATATTTCGATCCAGCGTAAAATGCTTTTCAATCACACAGGCACCAAGGGCAACTGCAGCTATTGGCACTTCAATCCCAAGCGTGTGATCGGAATATCCAACCAGCACGTCCAGTTCTTTTTGAATGGTCTGCATGGCATGTAAATTTACATCGGCCATCGGAGTGGGATATTCGGTAGTACAATGTAGTACAACAATGTTTTCTCGCTTTGCACCGGCGGTGGTCAATGCATTCAATGCCTCATGTATTTCTCCCATTGTCGCCATCCCTGTCGACATTATCAGATTGGGAAAGGCTGCCGCCATCTTTCTTAGGTAAGGCAAATTGGTGACTTCTCCTGAGGGTATTTTTCCCAGCGTGATTCCCAGCGCTTGAAGCATCTTTATACTTTCTACATCGAAAGCCGTTGAAAGAAAGTTAATGCTCTTTTTCGCACAATATTCTAATAACTCGATATGATCCTGCTCACTCAGTTCAAGCCTGCGCAGCATTTCCAACTGGTTTTCATTCCTGCTGGTTGCCTGTTTCTGATAATTCGCTTTTTCAGCGAATTTGCTTGCTATCTTTTCGGCTTTGAACGTTTGAAATTTTACAAAATTAGCTCCTGCTTCAGCCGCAACATCCACCAGTTTTTTTGCGTTTGATAAAACACCATTATGGTTAACGCCGGCTTCTGCTATAATGATTGTTTTGCGCATTGCTATTTTAATTTTCGAAATGGATTTCCAACATAAACACCGGGCTCAGACGCAGATTTATTAACAACAGATCCGGCTCCTATCGTTATGGAAGAACCCAGGGTAATGCCGTTCACCAAAACAGCGTTACTGCCGATAAACACGCCATTGCCAACAATGCAGTTGCCATTGATGATCGCACCGGTTGACACGTGTGTAAAATCTCCTATCACACAATCATGTTCTATATTGGCATTTGTATTGAGTATACAACTTCCCCCGATTGTGCAACCTGCGTTTATTTTTGCCCCATGCATTACAATCGTGCCCTGTCCAACAGTGCTGTATTTTGAGACATGCGCATAGGGGGACATTATTTTTGCCATTGACCTGCTGGTCAACCTGAGAAGTTCTGAAAGCTTTATCCGTACTCCGGCATTGGATAACTGACCAACAGTTATAAAAAAAACATATTCTTTTGCAGAAAAGTGTTCGATATCATCTTCTGTTCCAATTATCTTATAATTAAGCACACTTGTTCCGACTTTTTCTTTTACATCCAATATACCGGCGATATCATACTTTCCTTCCGCCTCGATTACATCAATGCAGGACTTACAATGCCCGCCTCCGCCAATTAATATTAATGGTTGCTTCATCAGCTCAATTTAACCGGACGCTGCTTGGAATATTGACCACTCTTTCAGCCAGCCATTCGGCGTTAACGAGGTTGCCTGTCTGGCATTTTTTATACATATCCAGTTTATTCATTAACTCCCACACAGGCCTTGTCATCACTTTTTGTGCATTGCTTTCCTTTAAAAAACTTTGCTGACGCTGACGATCCGGAAATATAATGGTGTTAAGCCAGAAATTGGCGCTGGCCTGATCAATTTCCTGAACAAACTTTACATCAGAGTCCTCAAAAAAAGCAGCATACAATTGTGACAATTGATGCTTATTCCTGATAAAGCTGTCCAACTGCTCAATCTGGGCACAAGCAACTGCTGCATTTAAATTAGGCATGCGATAATTATATGCAACTTCATCATGTATAAAGTCCCATTCATGGGGTATTTTGGCTGTCGTTGATAGATGCTTTGCTTTTTTAGCAATGGCATCATCGTCGGTTACAATTGCGCCCCCCGCCCCACAGGTCATTATCTTGTTTCCATTAAAACTAAATGTTCCGACAAGTCCATATGTTCCCGTATGTTTTCCCTTATAATAACTTCCCAACGATTCAGCAGCGTCTTCTACCACCGCAATATTATATGCCGAACAAACCTGTACAATTTCATCAATACGCCCCGGGAATCCAAAGGTGTGCATTGGTACACAGGCTTTAATACGGTTACCGGTTTTCCTGCTGATACATTCGCCGTCGCCGTTTTTAAACGTCGCTTCTTCAAGAAACTTCTTTAAAGCTACAGGAGAAAGCCCCATTGAATCAATGTCAACGTCTATAAAAACCGGTACTCCCCCGGCATGCACAATAGCATTTGAGGTTGCCACAAAAGTTAATGGTTGCGTTAACACTTCATCACCGGCTTTTACTCCTGCCAGTAGCAATGACAAGTGTAAGGCAGTGGTACCATTAACCACTGCAACGGCATATTTTGCCCCTGTAAATTCAGCCAGTTTTTTTTCAAAGGCATTAACATAATTGCCAACAGAAGAAACAAAAGTAGAATCAATTGTATCCAGGACATACTGTTTTTCGTTCCCGTTAAAGACAGGAGCATGCAAGGGCACAAAATTATCCTCGCTGTTAAAAACCCTTCTAATAAAGTCAATGATAGATTCGTTCGTCATCTTTCTACCCACGCTAGATGTTGTAAATATCTGCCTTATAATTTTTTAAATTTTGTTTGTTCCTGAACCAGTCAATAGTTTCCCTCAGTCCTTCATTCAATGAGTATTCTGGCTGCCAGTTTGTATTCTCCGATATTTTTTTCCTGGATCCAAAAAGCCTAAATACTTCACTTTTGCCGGGCCTTAGCCTTATATTTTCCTGGATAATTTTAGCATCCGGATTTATAAGTGCAATAATGTTTTTTGCTAAATCGCCGATGCTTATTTCTGATTCAGTGGCAATATTGCAATCTTCCCCTGTTAAGTTATCGGATTTTGCGATTTCAATAAAACCCTTTACAGTATCCTTGACATAAACCAAATCCCTAGTAGGGGTCGTGTCTCCCAGCTGAATCTCGATCTTGCCATTTAATAGTTGGGTAATAATTGTTGGTATTACCGCTCTTGCTGACTGCCGCGGGCCATATGTATTAAATGGTCTTACAATAGTTACAGGGGTGTTAAAGCTTCTGAAAAAAGACTCTGCAATGCAATCTGCACCTATTTTGGAAGCAGAGTATGGCGATTGAGGCTGGCGGGGATGTTTTTCATCAATGGGTATATAAGTAGCCGTGCCGTAAACTTCCGAAGTTGAAGTAATTAACACTCTTTCAACATTGAAATCCTTTGCTGCCTGAACGATATTGAGCGTACCCTTAACATTCGTATCTATATATGAATCGGGAGAATGATAACTAAACGGTATGGCAATCAAAGCTGCAAGATGAAAGATGACTTCAACATCTTTAACGGCCGCTCTGACACCGTTTGGATCTCTGATATCCCCGGTAAAGACCTCTATGTTTTTTAGTTTACCTGAAGGAAATGTATCAAGCCATCCCCAACTGTTGAATGAATTGTAATAAACGAAAACTTTTACCTTACATCCCTGCTCAAGAAGACCCTCCACCAGATGGCTACCGATAAAACCATCAGCACCGGTTACCAGTACTTTTTTGTTTTTTAGCTCCATTTCATTTTTATAATTATTCCATCATAACAAAATATAAGCGCCGCGTCAATAAAATAGTGATCGAAATAAAAGCGCCCAGAAAGCCTCCAATTATTAAAAATTTCAATCTCCCCTTTTTTATTTTTTTTAAGGGAATATTGGGTTCATCCACAATTTGGAATAATGGCGTCTCTTTAGCAAGTGTGATTTTTGCAAGCTCGAGATTTTTAACCACTTCCCCGTAAGCCGTACCTAACACGGTAACGTTTACCTGACTTTTTTGAGCCGAAGACCTTTGTACCTGGTAGGCTGCATTCAAATTAAACGTTCTGTCGGTTTCAGCGCCGGAACTGACAATTGAGCCACCTAACAAAGTGCGCAAGCTATCAGCTTCATTTTGCAGCATGGTGAGGTTTTGTTTAGAAGTTTTCGTTTTTGTACTTATATAAAATTCTGACGCTTCTTTTACAACATACTTTGTAAGATAACAGGACAACACTTCATTCACTGTTGTGGCAGATACCTTATAAAAACTTGAGCTGTTATCCGTTTTGTCAACGGAAAGATTCTTTTCTAAAAGCACATCAAATATTTCATTAACCAAACTATCCTGGACAGGCGTAAGTTTTTTTATATCATTAGGGAATGGCAACAAATTTTTATAGCGCTCTTTTTTTTCCCACCGTTCCTGAACTTCCGTTTCCCTGATAAATAAATTAATAAGACTTTGTGAGCTGTCGGGTAATAATCTGAATAAAGCGCTTTTGATGATTCTTTGTGAAGTAAGCAATTCTACAATATTCTCTCCTGTAAAAGCGTCATTACTGTTGACTCCAAAGCTAAGGCCTAATTGGCCGGCCAGGCCCTGGAGACTGTTATTGTTTGAATTTGATGATAAAACGAAAGTCAGGTTGGCCGTATACTTGGGTTTAGAAAAATAAGCGTAGAATGCCCCAAGTATTCCAAATATAATTGCCACAATAAAAATAATGACCCATTTGCTAAAAAGATAACGCATCCATTCCCTGGATTTAATTACTAAAAATTTTAAGGAGATTTCGCTTCTATTTTCTTCCGGCATAAACTATTTAGTTAAATTAAGGATAGCTATTACCACCCCGGCTAATGAAGCCAGCGCACTTGCAATACCAATAGCCTCTCCTGGGCTGACGCCTCTTCTCTCAACCTTTTTAGGTACAATAATTTCAGCGCCGGGCATTACTTTGGGATAACTTTTAAAGAACAGGAAATGCTTGGTGGCAGCAGCTTTTCCATTTGCATATAATATATACGCTTTACTTTTTTTGCCATTTTGTGCCACGCCTCCGGCAGAAGAAAGATAGTCTTTGAAATTATAAGTTTCATTAAACGGTATTTGGGTTGGAAAAAGAACGCTGCCACTAATGCGTACCTGTGCATTAAATTTAGGCACAAAGAGTTCGTCACCAGATTTTAATACCACATCTTCCAAAGAGCCTGGATTCGATATAATCTTTACAATATCCAACGGAATCTGATCATAGTCTTTAGTAAAATCTTCCCGGATGGTCGTATCCGTTGAATCGACAGAACCACTTAACTGCTCTTGAATTTTTTCGGCCTGGAGCCTTTTTTGCCTTTTACGCTCTTCGTCATAATCGTATCTTTTCAGGTAAGCCCCCCCCTTAAAAGCCTCCGGGGAAAATCCACCTGCCCTTTTAATCAAATCACTGACACGTTCTTCTCTTTTGGACAAAACATAAGGGCCAGGATATTGCAATTCGCCAGATACTGTCACAGTCTCCAAAGCCAGCAACCCGGGCTTCCTGCGTACTGTCACAACGTCAAAAGGACGCAATTGTAAATTATTCGATGCAGATGAAAGATCCTGTAATCCATTGATATCTATGATTTCACTTGCCCGTACATCCGCACGGGTTAAAGAATCCCGTCTTATTAATCTCGCTATTTCTATTCTTTGCGGGTAAGCAGCATCCGTTAATCCACCAGCTAATAATAAAGCATCTTTCAAGCTTAAGTTCTCAGAAAAACTATAAGTACCCGCGTCCCTCACCTCTCCCTGCAACGTTATAAAGTACTCATCTCTCAAATCAAAAATCGATTTTATTATGACAGAATCCTCCCGTTTCAGTGCAACATTGTTATTCCCGTTTAAAACATCTTTCAAATTAAATGACAACAGCTCTCTTGTAAGATCATTTTTAAGTCTTATTATTTGTCCACGCTCCATGTATGCGTCTTCCTGCAACCCATCCGCCTTTCTTATCAGGTCTCCAAGCGTTAAACCTTGTGTTAGTTCATAAATACCTGGTCTGAAGACCGCACCTGTTATATTCACCCTGTTGGCAAACCGGTTCAAAACCTTGCTCACTAAATATCTGTCGCCCGCTTTCGGGTGATATAAATCATATTCATTTGAACTGATATCCTTAACGCTAAATTCCTTATCTGTAAACTGTGTAATTTTTACTGATGCCTTGTAAGCACTGTCTGCAAACCCTGAGCAAAAAGTAAGAAGATCATTAAAAGTCTCATTTGGAAGTATTTCAAAAATGCCAGGCCGTTTCACATAGCCTTCGATTTCTATCCTGTTTTTATAAGTCGGTATACGGATGACATCATTCTCTTTTAACCCGATATTGTCCGTTTGATCGCCATTGACAAGGAATCGGTATAAATCAATTTTACGAAACAGTTTGTTGTCTCGAATCAACTCAATTTCCCTGAAGGAACCGACCTGAGAAGGTCCTCCACACACAAAGAGGGCGTTAAATACCGTAGATAGTGATGGCAAAGTATAATTACCCGGATGATTACTACCTATTATAGTCACATGAATACTTCGTATTCCGCCAAGCGTTACAGACAACTTTGAGCTTCCTGATAATAACGAACCGTAAGCTGTTCTACCCATTCGTAACTTAATAGTCGCGGTTGCCGCTTCCACAGTTAAGCCTGCAACTTTTATTTGCCCAACATTCGGAATATAAATAGACCCTTCATTTGACACAGAGAGGCTATGTGCAACTTCCTGTACTCCATATACTGCTATTTCAACCTGATCGCCCGGACCAAGCACATAATTTAAAGGAGTGGCAATTTGCAGATTGGGTTGAAAATTTAAAGACGCATTGTTGAATAATTCAGAACCAAAAATTTTGGGATCTATGATAGGCAATCTTGTCGAGTCTTTTACCGTTGAATCAATTTTATTCTGATAAAATATAGAATCAATTTTATTATTACTGTTGCTGTTATTAGGATTCTT
>Ga0105239_10001225_pt1 | contig 34981 bp, 25 predicted proteins | sample KBSC44metaG_FD_92761 | JGI IMG/M metagenome (GOLD analysis project Ga0105239, IMG submission 92761) | Corn rhizosphere microbial communities from Kellogg Biological Station, Michigan, USA - KBS C4-4 metaG | ecosystem: Host-associated > Plants > Roots > Rhizosphere > Soil | place: Michigan, USA... | reverse complement strand
GCCGTGCAGCCGGAGAGTTGTGTCCTTCGGGGCTCCATCCAGCTTCACCAGGATGGCCGACGCATGCGACCACCGGGTTCGCAGCTGTACCCGTAGCCGGCCCCCGTGTGCAGCAAGAAAATAGACGTTGGTCCCTCCACCCGGTTGCGCATAGGCGCTTCCCGATAAAGGAATATTGACGTTGTACGAACTATCCCGGTCATGGCTAATACCCGGGGAAAGAAAAGACAGCAGCAAACAATAAAGAACTGTATTCATCGGTGTGTCGTATTTAGAATTTTTATGGCAATCTCGTACGCGCCCGGCACCTGCACCCGCATCGGTATCCGCAAATAATAATTATACCGGCCGTCCTGGTATCCTCCGAGATAATGGCTGTCACCAGGTCCCTGGTAATAGCCGCCGGAAGCATTGCTCGACCAAGTGGCAGTACTATCGATATGCACGTAAGGAGAAAGGATATTATAGTACATATTAAAGCCGTTACCGAGGGTAGCGATCGGAAAAGGCACAAGCGGGAATTTAATAGCGATGGCAGAATCAGACACCTGGTAAGTATCCGGCGCATAATCCTGCAGGTTCTGCAGAAAAGGGGGATCAGGGTTCAACCCCGTATTCGGACGTTTGGTCAGCTCACCCGTCCGCGGACTGAAGGGTATCCCATTCCTGTCCATGACCTTTAAAATGATAGTATTGGGCGTGTCTGCAAAGCGCGTCACCGTCACGAGATCATAAGGGTTATTCTGCCCGTTGAAGATCGTTCTGGCCGCAGCAGCATTGCCCGCCAGCGCCAGCGAATTACTGAACGCCCCCTGCTCCGGAGCCGTCTCCAGTGGACTTCCGTCGGCAATTACGATCGTCACGATCTTCTTCAATACTTCCGCGCCGGCGCTATTGGACACGGAGAGGTCCATGCTATAAGTTCCCAGTGGGAGGTTGAGCGTGCCACTGTTCGCCGTAATAGTGCCATTGGTCTCATTCACCTGGATGGGCGGCATCCTGGCTACTGTCTGCTTGGCTATGATGCTTCCGTAGGTGACATCCGTCAGGCTATTGTAGGCAGATGTCCATACAGTCACCGGATATTCTTTGGTAAATAGGGTATCGACGATATTCCCCGCCGAATCATAAATATGCAGCCATTTCACGTGCATTGGAATGCTGGACCCATCGGTTATCAGCGAGTAGGAATTGGTGGTCCTTCCTCTCACCACGACAAACTGGCTCACCGCATATTGCACATAGGGACTGATAAATCCATCGCCGTATTTCGTACAGGCGGCCATGCAAGCCGCCAGAAGGAACACTATAATTTTTCTCATAGACTTTTTTGTTTATCGGGTTCCATAAAAAAATAAGGTATGCGAATTGCTCAGTGTATTGACGATCCCCGTTTTCGTAACGATGCCCGAGCTGATGCAAAGCGTATGAACACCGATATCGGAGGTGATCGCCCCGGCAGGATTGGCGTCGCTGAGGGCATAGGGATGCCACAGCTGCGTGAAGTATACCACCTGCGGCACTCCGGAAACAAGGGAGTTGTACCCCAGGTTGCCGTCCTTCGTGTATTCATAAGACACGATCACCGTGTCACCTGCCAGCTCCGTCGGATATACAGCGCCCGTATTCGTAAGAGAACTATACGGCAGCGGTTGAGGGATAAAGTACATAAGCAGGGAATCCCTCGTTCCATTGATATTATTGCGCAGGTAATAGAATAAGGAGTCCAGGGCGAATTTCGCAGCCGGATCGACGTTCTGCACCTGGATCGTCCGCTGGTTCAGATAGCTGAAGATAGAATAGTCCGAAGCAGCGAAAAAGGACGTTCCTTGCCGGTTCAGCATGTCCTTTAAGCCCGCCGTATCGATCAGCCTCACCAGCGTATCATAAAGCGCGTTGGCTTTCAGCAGATCATAGGTGGTGATATTCTTATGTGCATCCGCGTTCTGCGGCGATCCGCCTGTAATGTAGTCCTTTTTGCAGGCGCCCATAAGTCCCGCCGTTACCAACAGGACAAACAGCCCTCCTGTAAATGCATTTTTCATTCGTGGAATATTTTTTATTTAAAGACTAATGATGCGTGGCCCACCAGGGGTTTTGTACCAGCAGGTTGTCCTGCGGAAAAAGGGTCGTCAGATCAAGCGGCCAGTAATATCCTTTATTAGCGGCCGTCACCCTGGCGCTCGGATATCCCACGAATTCCAGCCAGCCCTGAGTGGATTCCGTGCGGATCAGGTCATAAAACCATTGCCCCTCTCCTACCAGCTCGCGGCCTCGCTCCGAGACAATTTCGTCGAGCATATCGTATTGATTGGCAGGATTTAGATAAGAAGAGATACCCGCCCTTGTCTCGGTCATGGCCAGGTCAGCTGCAGCCCCGCCCAGGTCGCCCAATGTTGCCAGCGCTTCCGCATCCAGCAAATAGATATCGGCCAGACGCAGAAGTACGAGGTCGTTATTGATATACGGCAAAGTCTTTGTTCCCGGCTGCTGGTAAAGGAAATTGACATATTTTACCAGCATATGCCCGGCCAGATCTCCTCCCGATGCAGGCACGGACTGGAATATAGTCCGATAGCGGGCGTCTGCCGTATCGAAAATGTTATCCAGGACCCCTCCCTGCGGAGCTATCCAGCAGGTGCTTGTCTGATTGTCTACGAGCGGACCCTTTAAAAAGGTCGCGAAGAAAGACAGCTGCGCTTCAGCGGCGTCATTTTGCGACGAGAAATTGGGATCGCTATAACTGTATGTCATCGGCAATTCGAAGATGCTCTCCCCGGAAGATTGTCCTTTCCAGATATTGGTATAGCTGCTCATTGGCTCCAGGCCATATCCCCCATTCGTGATCACCTGCCTGCAATAAAAATGAGCGCTATCGTACTGGTGCTGCCAGGCATATACATGCGCGATCACCGAACACACGCTTCCTTTGTTGGCCCTGATCGCCCTGGCAGGGTCCCCGCCGCTGAAAGATAACGCCGCCGCAGCCGTCTTCAGGTCGCGAAGACAGCTGTCCAGGACCGCCGCCTCGGGCGTCCGGGCCAGCGGAGGAATGTTCCCATAGTCCACATTGTCGTACGTACGCGTTACATACACGGGGTCGCCCCAGATACGGATCATATAAAAATAGGCATATGCCCGGATGAAAAGGGCCTCGGCAATATAGCTTTTACGGACAGATTCCGCAGTAAAGGCCGACGAAGGCATGGCGGGTACCTTTTGGAGTATCAGGTTCGCCTGGGCGATCAGCTGGTAGAACCTGGACGGATTCGTCAGCACACCCTCGTAATAAGGCACATACGAAAAGTTGAAAGGCGGATTGCTGGAAGTCTTTATGCTGGCCAGATTCCATTGTTTGGCGTTCGGGAGGAATGTTCCTGCCGCCAGATCCCCGTCAATGAAATGGGCGCTGCTGTTCCTTATACAGCTGCGCAGCTGGCCATACATGGCCGTCGTCGCCTGTTCTACGGAAGTCTGCGAGGTCCAGAATATGTCACCGTAGGTCGAACCGATCGGCGCCTCATAGAGGTCTTTCCTGCACGAGCCAAATACGGCCGGCAGAAGAACAAGGAAGAATATCCTGTATTTAAAAATAAGCATACGATTTATTTTGAATTAAAATTGCACATCCATGCCCAGCGTGTATTTCTTTGGCAAAGGATAAAGCCCGCCCGTGTATACGCCCAGCTGGTCCACAGATTCCGGATCCGGCATGGTTCCCTTCTTGAACGTTAGAAAATTGTCCACGATACCATACACCCGGGCCCTGCCTATCTTCATCTTATTGATCACCGACCGGGGCAGCTGATAGCTCACCACCACCGTCTTCACCTTAAAATAACTGCCGTCCTCATTGAACATGCTGGATAGAGGAACAAATTGGTAATAGCTGGCGCCGAACGGGTTTATAGACGGAAAGCTGGCCTTATATCCGGCCGATTTGGCGGCCTGCGGTGTCCAGTAATTGACCTTGCTCAGGTCCGGCAGCCTGTTGGAGGCGAAAGAATAAATGCTGCTCGAATACCCTCCCACAATAGTGCTTATCTGCTGCTGAAAATACGTATTGATCACATCCCGCTTCCAGGTGAAGACGCTGACAATGCTAAGGGCAAAATTCTTATACGTAAGGTCATTCACCCAACCGCCGGTGAATCGGGGATTGGGATTCCCCGTGGGGATCCTATCGCCATATTGGGCGCCATTATTCTCATCCGTCCAGACGTCCCCGATCTTATTCACATCCTGCCATATCGGGTCGCCGGGTACCACCTTGTGATTCCCCTTGAAATAAGTAAGGGAATTTCCCGTCAGCGGATTGAAGGGGATCTCGCTCTGCGTGTTATATACACCGCGATATTTCAGCTGGAACATTTCATAGATCGGCTGCCCCACGGCAAAGATCCTGGTCACTCCATAGCCGTCATCCACGATAAAGGTCCGGTTGTTGTTGGGCAATTTCGCAATGGCATTTTTGTTATAGGAGAACGTCAGCTGCATGTTCCACTGTAAAGGGCTTCTTTTGGACAGGTTGTGCGTACTCAGGGTAATATCCGCCCCTTTATTGCTTACCCAAAGATCATGAGCGTTAAAGTCGATGCTTTGATAGCCCGTATAGAACGGCAGCTGGAAATTGTAATAGTCATCCTTCGACTTCTTGTCATAGATATCCGATATAATGGCGATCCTGCCGTCCAGGAACTGCAATTCCAATCCAAGGTCCTTCTGGATCGTCCTGGTCCAGGTGAGATTGTCCTTTGTCAATCCGTTGGAATAGCTCGGCTGAATAGAGGACGCCCCATTATATGTCCCGGGGATCGTATAAGAATTGTAGGGAGCGTAGAAATCGGGCGACTGCGAACCGGCCAGTCCATAGCTCGCGCGTATCTTCATGAAGTTAACATACTTCTTGATCCCTTCCATAAAATGCTCGTCGGATACCACCCAACCCACCCCGGCTGCGGGGAAATAGCCCCATTTGGTGTCATGGCCAAACCGGGATGAAGCATCCCCCCTGTATGAACCATACAAAAGATATTTGCCATCAAAATCATACTGGGCCTGCCCCACAACAGACAGCAACCCATCCGCAGAATAATAAGAGGACCCGGACAGGTTGGCCTGGGGGACCCCGTTGACGACCTGTATATCATTGGAAGGCAGATTGGAACCGCCTACATGATTGCCGTTGACCACATCCGCGTTGAATTGCTGGGTCCCCGTCACCGCTATATGATGACTATGCCCCGCCGCCGTGGAAAAACTCTTGAAAAAATTGAGCGTATTGGACACGAAATAGGTGGAATAGCTTCCCTTGTCCGACTGCGCCATGGATGGTTGAGCCGTTGCACCGGTAAGCGCCGCCACCTGGTCGATATTCGATGGCTGGAAATAATCCCGGTTGGAGCTGGCGACATTGGCCGACCCCAGGGCCGTATAACGAAGGAATGGAAGGACGTTGTAATTGATGGTCAACGAAGCCGAATACTGGTCATTGACATTCTTGTTGCGTAGCTTGCTATACAAGCCGGAAAAATTTGCCGAGTCGAAGGCCGTTAGCCGGAAGAAGGAGGAAGGCTGGGCGGACCCGCTGACCGGTGTATTGTCGTCGCTGTTACCAGCATACTTCCTTCCACGCTGACGATCACCTTTCGACAACGAAACAATGAACTGGCTGTTGAGCTTCGGGCTGATCTTAAAATCAAAATTGCCCCGGATCGCATAGCGGGTATAGCCAAAGGCTTCGATAATACCCTTCTCATTATAGTAATTGCCGCTTATCCGGTAGCTGACGCTCGAGCTTGCCGCCGACATGGTCAGGTCTGCATTCCGAACAGCTCCATTGCGATAGAACAGTCCTTGCCAGTCAGTGGCATTGTCAAAATAGGGGTTCAGGCTGTCGGTAAGCAGCTGAGGCAGGCCGGCCAGCTGTGCCGGCGTGGCATACTGGTTGATAATGTCCATCTTCTGCGCGCGCTCCGCCGCCCCCGTTGCCGTCTTCAGCAAAGGCGGCTGCTGAGTGATGCCTCCGTATACATTCACCCGGAATTCCGGCCTGGACGAGCTTCCCCTCCTGGTCTTGATATAAATGACGCCATTGGCGCCCCTGGACCCCCAGGCTGCCGTGGCAGTCGCATCTTTTTGCACGTCAACGTTCTCGATATCATTGATATTGATCCCAGCCAGGTAGTTGGTCCCAGTGGCATCGATGCTGTTGGCGATATCTTCCGGGTTGACAGGAATACCGTCAATGACATAGAGCGGACCGCTGAGTGCCCTGGCCTGGGCGACGTTTGCATCCCCAATATTGGTATTGACCCTCGTATTCCCCCTGACCACTACGGTTGGCGCAACACCTGGCTCCCCCGAGGAAACCTGGACATTCAGCCCCGCTACCCTGCCCTGCAGGACAGCGTCGACGGATGCAGCCGGCATATTCTCGATCACCTTGCCGCTGACAGACGAAACCGCAGCCGTCGTCGTCCTCCTGGTTTGCTCCTGCGATCCGACCACCACGACATCCTGCATGCTTTTGTCCTCCGCTTTCAGACGAACGTCCAGCACCAGCCTCTTGCTGATCCTGACCCGTTGAGATGCATAGCCCACCGAGCTGAACTCGATGGCCCCATCGACGTCCCTTACACGCAGCGAAAACTCACCCTTATCATTCGTGATGGCGCCTCCTTTTCCACCCGTCTCGTGCACAGATACACCGGACAACGGCTGGCCTTTCTCATCCAGCACCCTGCCCTTCACTATACTGTCCCGGGCCTGGTAGTTTCCTTCCCCGAATACGACCAGATTATTCTCCAGCACCCGGTAGTGCAAGGCTGTTCCGGCGATCAGCAGATCGACGACGTTCAGTACCGGCTTGTCGTGTACGTTGAGGCTGATATCGGTAACAGGGGAAAAGCTGCTGTCATGGTAGAGGAACCGGTAAGAGGTTTTGGATTCCAGGATGGCGAGTGCCTGTTTGAGGGAAACATCTTTACATTCGATGGTGACTTTTTCCTGCGCGAATCCCACTGCATAGGCCTGGATACAGGCTACCGCCAGAAAAAAGCTCAGAAATTTCATAAAAAGCAGGAATTGTCTTCGTGTACCCCTTGGCGCACGAAATAGTTTTGGTGCAACGAAATATGGCATACCTTTATCTCATGATGGTGAACAATGGGAAGACCCCGGATCTCCAATTCTAAGGTCTTCTTATTTACATCTGCAAAGGGGATGTTAGCGCATCTCCTTTCTTTATATATGCGGGTTGTATCGTATTTCTTTTTTGGTCTATAGGCGTTAGTTTTTTGTGTTATGAAATAAATGATCAAATGGGGCTGCCCCTTTTAATAAATACTTCTTTTTTCTTGATGATATAACGGAAACGGTAGCTGAACTGCAGCGCCTTCAACGCTTCTTCCAGTGTCTCTTTGCTGAACGACCCCGTGAACACCTCATTTTTAAGATCGTCATCCTCAAAATAAAAGCTCACACCATACCACCTTTCCATCTTCTCCGCCACCGATCCGAACGGTTCCTGGTTAAAAACCAGCTTCCGGTATATCCAGGCTATTTCGGGAATGAGCTTGCTCGTCCGTTCAACCTGCAGGGTTTGCAGCCGATAGGACAGGGTATCCTTTGCCGGCGCATCTATAACCTTGTCCACTGGCTGAGTTCCAGGTGAGATACCTTCACTGCTGTCCGTTTCCCTGGATCCCCCACGATCTGCAATGACTCCCCCCTGGCCCGGGATCCCCGCCGCGGCTCCCTCCTTCGCCGGGACGGTGATCTTCTCATTGGGCCGCAGCAGGATCTTCTGTCCCTTTGCAAACTTCGAGCTCAGCTCTACCGCACCGCTGATCAGGGAAGTCTCGATACGCTTATCCGACGGGTAGGCCTTCACGTTGAAAGAGGTCCCCAACACCTTGATATCCACATTCCCCGCATGGATGACCAGCGGAACCGCAGCGTTCGGGGCCACGTCGAAATATGCCTCCCCTTCTAAAATGATCTCCCGCCTGGCCCTTCCGAAATCTTCATTGTAGGAGACTCGACTGTCCTCATTCAAGACCACAAGCGTCCCGTCGGGGAACCGCAGCCTGGAATGCGACCGTTTCGGGGTGGAGACCACCTGCATCGCAGCCTCCCTGGCATTCCTTCCGCCGGACCTCCAAAAAACGCCGAAGAGTATAGTGACCAGTATGCCCGCCACCGCCACCCCGATAAGCCATGGTCCCGCCCGCCTCGCCGTCGACACCTCAGCAGGGAATGCCAACGCCATGTCGATCCGGTGCCGGATGGCATCTCCGTTGTAAAAGGCGTCACCGTCGCAGGCCGCCTCCTCCTTCTTTCTGCTGACCCACATCCGTTCGATTATTTCCACCGCAGATGCATCCTCCCCGCTGGCCAGCAGCAACGCCTGCAATTCCTGCAGCTCCTCTGCCGTCGCAATGCCCGCCAGCTTCTTTCCCAATAATATCCACAATCGTTCCTGTTCCATGATTTGTATAGATACGAGGCCGGTGATCCTTTAGATAAACGACACGGATTTCTTCGGCTACCCCCAAAATATTTGCCTAAATTCTCATAAAAAAAGCGCTCCCGGCTTCCGGAGCGCCAGATGGCCCTTCACAAGGTTATAGCTTTACAAATTGTTTAGCGACGCCATTCTGCTCAATTGAGTAAGTCCCTTTTTGCAATCCCTTCAGGGAAATAGTGATAGAGGCATTCCCGGTCCTGATCTTTCGGATAGCCCGGCCCGTAGCATCCCGGATGATCAACAGCGCCGCACCATGCTGGTTGTTAATACCCGTGACCTGTAAGGTCTCACTCGCCGGGTTAGGCGAAAGCCGGAAACCTTCTGTCCCTTTTGCCGTTGCCAGCCTTGCCCCCGGACTGCCACCGCTCACTGGCTCCAGAACCCACTGCTGATTAGCCGACCCCGTGCTTCCGTTGGCAGCATAAATGATCATCCGCGCCCCCTCCGCGGTGCTGCTGTCCGGATCGTCCAGCACATAGTGGTTCGATAGATTGCTCTGAATAAGATAGGCATTGCCTCCGACGGACACCAGACCCCATTGCTGGTTGACATTGTCGTTCTCCATATACTGGATGGGATTCACGCCAGAACTCTGATCAGAATTGGCAATATCGATGACCTTGTTGCTGTTGCGATTGACCAGCACCGTCGCATTGTTCGCGGTATTGAGCTTCCATTGAAGGTTATCGGTTGTATTTTTGGAGTATTGCACGACATACGCCAGATTCGCGGTGCTGCTGTTCTCGATGCCAAGGTACTTGTTACTGGACACATTTCTTATTTTATACCAGGTAGTGCCGCCGGAGGGCTTTTGGTTGGATCCGTCGTCCAGTTCACGATCACTCCGTTATTGCTATATGTTGCGGAAAGCGCCTGCACGCCCGCCGTCACCGCTATAGCAGGTTTGGTACCCGGTTGGCTGAGCATAAACTGCGGATTGCCGGTGGGTCCAGGAACAGTACCGCAACTCGTCACCTTGACGGTTTCATCGCTTTATCATAAACGACACAGATTTCTCCGGCTACCCCCAAAAAATATAAAAATAAATCTCATCTCTGCAACTTCGGAATTACCATTTTCTTCTTCGTTTTTACCTTTCATTCGGCGCCCGCATTCTTCAATTTTCAATTGCAATCGAATGGATATTTTTTTGGTCGCCAATGCTAAAATCAACTAAATATTATTTTACTTTGTAAGCTGCCACAACACCGATTGCATAACCATGTCTAGTCTTGAAGCACCTGCTAACGAATTGTTGATATTGAAGATCGCTACCGGCGACGAGCTGGCTTTCCGGCAACTGTTCCTGGAATTCGCCCCCCGGATAAACATCCGTCTCTCCAGGCTTGTGACAGAAAGGTCCGTGGTTGAGGATATTATCCAGGAAACTTTTTTGCGGGTGTGGCTTCACCGGGACCAATTGCCGGAGATACGACAGTGGCGGTCCTGGATCCTGCGCATCGCTTATAACCGCGCTTTTACCTACATGCGTGACAGGGCCATTCATCAGCGAAGCCTGGCGAAGCTGAAGATCTGCGATGACGAGGACCTTACCGGGCAGGCAGTGGATCTCCGTCACCTGAAAACAACAATTGCCCAGGCCGTTGCACAATTGCCTCCCCAACAAAAAAGGATCTACCAGCTCAGCCGGGAGCAGGGATTGATGATCTCAGAGATCAGCGACAGGCTCGATCTCTCCCCCCAGACGATAAAGAACACACTCGGAATGGCCCTGAAGTCCATCAGGCATTTCCTGGAAACAAAGGGACATTTCGTTGCCTCCATTGCTTTGGTATATCTGTATTAATTTATTTTTCTTTCGATTGGTACTTTGTTGCCGGTTATGGGTCTGACTACCGGGACAGACCCCAATGCATCGCCTTCCTTTCCTATTTATCAACTATTAAAGCGACTTAATTGAAACCGAGCGCCAGGATCAAGATCCTCATAGAAAAGGTATTCACCGGATCGGCTAAGCCGGAGGAGTACGACGAGCTGATAGCAGCTTTGAAAAGCACAGACTACGGACATGTCCTCGAGGAGATAGAGGCGCGGGTTGCTGATGATGGTTCCGGCATACCCCAGCTGTCTCCGGACAGGTGGAACACCTTAGTCGACAATATCCTGCAAACCGATGCCGGAACCGCCCCGGCGGGCAGCACTTCTCTCCACAGCGGGCAGCTCCTCCCCGGTGAGCCGCTTGATAGCAGGCAGCCCGGCAGCGAGCCACTCCACGGCGTGCAGCTCCCCCGCAAGCCCGTCTATCGCATGCGGTTTCTCAGATATGCTTCCGTAGCCTGTACCATGGCAGCGTTGATCCTGACGGTGGTCCTCGCAAGAAAAAGAGACGGCAGCCTGGCTATTACCACTAAAGCTAAAGAGAAAGAAATCGCGCTGCCCGCGACAGATATCCGTCCGGGCGCCAACCGCGCGGTCCTGCAACTGGCCGATGGCACGCAGATCTCACTGGACAGCACAACCACAGGCACGATCGCCCGGCAAGGCACTGCCAGTGTCCTCAAACAGGGAGACGGCCGTATCCTTTACCGGCCGGGCAACGGCAGCAGCAACGGCACCGAGCCCCTCTTTAACATCCTCAGCACACCGCGGGGGGGACAATTCCAGCTGACGCTGCCCGACGGTACCAAAGTATGGCTCAACGCAGCTTCTTATATAAAATACCCCGTCTGCTTCGACAAAAGATCACGCAGGGTGGAAATACAGGGAGAAGCCTACCTGGAAGTGGCGAACAACGCCAGCAAGCCTTTTATTGTAGACGCCGGCGACGGCATGGAAATAAAGGTCCTGGGCACCCACTTCAATGTAAATAATTATAAGGAGGAGAAATACAGGCGGATGACCCTGGTGGAAGGGGCCATCGAGATCGTCAGCGGCAACTCCCGCAAATTATTAAAGCCCGGCGAGCAGGCCCTGTCTGGTAAGGACGGGGGCATTCGTGTAGAAGAGGTCAACACAGCCGCGGTAATAGCATGGAAGAATGGCTTATTCGACTTTAACAGATCTGATATCCCTTCCATGATGAACCAGCTCGCCCGATGGTATGACGTAGACGTGCAGTATGAAGGCCCCCTGCACCAATGCCTGTATGGTGGCGAAATGGAACGCGACCTGAACCTTTCTCAAGTAGTGAAACTTCTCGAAACCGCCGGCATCCATATTAAGATCAAAGACAAAACACTCATTCTAATGCCAGGATAATACGACAACGATAAAAAAAACAAGCCGTTCCGGGTGCCTCCGAAACGGCTTGAAAAGAAGGTTACAAAAAACGATTAGCTTAATGTAAACCAAAACTGTTACAAGTTATGCAAAATCCCATTACTTGCCAATGGAATTTTAACCATCGTCCATTGGCCAAACTGCTAAGGATCATGCGAATTTTGATTGTCATCCAACTTGCTTTTTGCCTCCAGCTATCTGCGCACGGCTACTCCCAAAAAGTTACGCTACGCCTCAAAGATGTATCGCTTGAGACGGCCCTTTCGGCTATCAAGCAGCAGACCGGGTACGTGTTCTTTTACAACTACAACCTGGTCCGGGAAGCGGGCACGGTCAGCGTCGATCTGAAAAATGCAGACATGCAGGAAGCCGTCCGGCAAACCCTTAAAGGCCTGCCCATCGACTTTGTCATTGAGAAAAAGACGGTGGTACTGAGCCGGCGGATAGCGCCTGCCCCAATCACCGAGGAGGCCCCTCCCGCGACTGTCACCGTAACAGGCACGGTCGTCAACGGCGACACCAGGCAACCCTTACAGGGCGCTACGGTTGCCGTGAAAGGGACGGGCGCCGTTACCACCACCAACGAATCGGGCTCCTTCGAGATCAGGGCAGAGCCCGGCCAGACGATCGTCGTCAGCTATGTCGGATTCCTGGAGTATACATTCAAGGCATCAGCCGGAAACCCGGTTACCATCGAATTAAAAATAAAGCCATCCTCCCTCAATGATATGGTCGTCATCGGGTACGGTTCCGCCAGGAAAAGGGATATCACCGGCGCCGTCGCCAGTGTCAAAGGTGAGGACCTGAAAAATGTGACCGCGGCCGATGCATCCGGCCTGCTGCAGGGCAAAGCGGCCGGTGTCGTGGTGCAAAACAGCGGCGGCGCCCCCGGACAGACCCCGGCAGTCGTCATAAGAGGGTCCGGAACCTTCGGAAATGACCAGCCCCTGTATGTCATAGACGGTATGATCGCTTCTTCCATGGCATCCATAAATCCCGCTGATATCGCCTCCATCGACGTATTGAAAGACGCTTCGGCAGCCGCCATTTACGGTAGCCGCGCCGCCAATGGCGTCGTACTGGTTACCACAAAGAGCGGCGCCAGCGGCGATACAAAGATCAGTTTCAGCGCGAAATATGGTTCCCAAAGCCCAACGCACAAGCTCAAATTCTTAAATGCCCGGCAATATGCCGACTGGAATAACATGGCGCATGACAATGACGGAACGCCCCGCGGCCCGCTCAACGATAGCCAGTTCAATCCCAACATCAATACCGACTGGCAGTCACTGTCTCTTGGTACGGCGCCGCTGGCGGACTATAACATGAGCGTTTCGGGCGGCGGCCCATATTCCAGGTTTTTCCTTTCAGGTGAATACTTCGATCAAAAAGGCATCGTGGTGGACTCCCGGTACAAACGCTATGCGCTGAGGGCCAATTCCTCTTTTACTAAGGGAAAGTTCAGGCTTACCGAAGCATTGGCCGTATCGCGGACTTTGAACAATCCCAATACCTATTTTGGAAGGGAAAGAGGAGAATTGCCAATCATGCCTGTTTATGATAGCACTAAATTGGGCGGTTTTGCCGGTCTCGAACCCCAGGCGGCCGGCGTCCCCAGGATCATCAACTGGTATGGGCGGGCGCTCCTGGATGACAACCTCATCACCACCGACCAGGCATTCGGCAACCTGGGCCTCGAATTCGAGATCATTAAAGGATTGAAATATAAAATGAACCTGGGCATAGACTATTCCCTATATCATTCCTATGACTATTCACCGGCCTTCTTTATGAGCACTTCCCAGGAAGCCAGCCAGGACCAGTCGATCCTGAATGAAAGCTTTACCCGGAACCTTACCACCCTGGTGGAACATACGCTCAATTATAGCAGATCGTTCGGTGACCATCGCATCGATCTGCTCGCAGGCTATACCGCCCAAAAGACCAATGCACGAGTCGTGGGCGCTACAGCAGACACCTATGCTTCTACCCTGCTGAGAGTGGTGGACGCCGCTTCCAACAGGCTCGCCAACGGCAACCTCCAGGAAGCTGCGCTTCAGTCCATCCTGGGAAGACTAAGCTATAGCTATCGGTCAAAATACCTGGTAACGGCCACCCTAAGACGAGACGGTTCTTCGAAATTCCTGTACCCTACCAATACCTATGGCAATTACCCGTCCTTTTCCCTCGGATGGAGACCCAGCGAAGAAAGCTTCTTTCCGAAGAACGATATCCTGAACGACCTGAAGATCAGGGGCAGCTATGGTACGCTCGGCTCCCAGAATATCGACAATTACATAACCACCTCCACCCTGAACATCAATACCGGCTATTATTTCGCGGGCGGCGTCCAGAATGGCGTCGGCCTCACTAATTTCGCCAACCCGGATATAAAATGGGAATCCTCCCGAACGACGGATATCGGCGCCGATATCGGCATGCTCAATAACAGGATCCTGATCACCGCCGACTATTTCGACCGGCGTTCATATGATATCCTGGCCAGCATACCCATCCCTAGCTACGGCGGCGCAGGCAGCAACCTTACAAAGAATGCCGCTTCGGTCAGCAACAAAGGCTTCGAGCTTTCGGTCACCTATAACCATCAGCCCGTATCTGCGGGCGGGTTTAAATACGCCATCACAGGCGTATTCACAGCCATCAAAAATAAGGTGACGGCCCTGGGCGACGGCGTCAGCCCGATCACGGGCGGCTATTTCACACAGGAAGGCCTGTCAGCAACGAAGACGGACGTGGGCCAGCCGATCGGCAGCTACTGGGGATACCAGGAATTAGGAGTTTATCAGACAGCCGACGAGGTGCAAAAAGACGGCCGCACCGACGCAAGGCCGGGCGACTTCAAATTTAGTAAAACACCGGGCTGGCTGGGCAGCCCTTTCCCCAAGTTCGACTACGGTATAACGTTTAGCGCAAGCTACAGGCAATTCGACATCAATATGTTCTGGCAGGGCGTATCCGGCAACAAGCTTTGGGATGCCAAACGGGCCTGGCAATATACCTTCGACTATGGCAGCGGAAAAGTCACCGACGTCCTCAATTCATGGACCCCACAACATCCGAACACCGGCCTGGCAAGGGCCTCCTTCATCGACCCAGCCAATAATAAAAGATCTTCTTCCTATTATCTGGAAGACGGTTCCTACCTGAGGCTAAAAAACCTCAGCATCGGATACAACCTGCCCGCATCACTGGCCACGCGGCTAAAGATCAGCACAGCACGCTTGTATATCAGCGCCCAGAACCTGCTGACCCTAACCCATTATAAAGGATATGATCCCGAAGTGGGGCGCAGCGACCTTCACGACCTGTTCGGCGTTGGCGTCGATGTCCAGGCCTACCCGCAGGCCAGGCTGATCAGCGCAGGCATCGATTTATCATTCTAAAATATGCTTTATGAAAAAAATATTTTCCCGACCGGGCGTTCCCGGCTATATACTCTCTTTCATATTGTTGACCGGCATTATTTTCTTATTGGCAAAATGCAGCAGCAAAAACCTGGACCTATCCAATCCGAATGCGCTGCCGGTAACTGCCTTCTGGAAGACACCAACCGACGCGGAAAAAGGCCTCGTAGCCTGCTACGGACCGCTCACCAGCATACAGGGCTGGGGAAGGATGCTCGGCGCTATCCTGACCATCCAACGGGGAGATGACGCGAACCCTTTTCCCAGCACAGGCGTACAGGATGTAGGGACATTCCTCGCGGTACCCACTGACGGCAGGGTTGGCGAAGGCTGGGGCGAGCTCAACGCCATCGTGGCTCGCACCAATGCGGTCATCTTCAACGTGCCCAATATCAGCATGGACAACAGCGAGAAGCAACGGATACTCGGAGAGGCCTATTTTATGCGGGCGCTGGCGCATTTTTATCTCCTTAATATGTGGGGACATATCCCTTTGATCACAAAACCGATCGCAGCGGTCAATGACCTGTATATCACACAGGCACAGCCGCAGGACGTATGGGCCTCCATCATATCGGACTGCAAAGACGCCCAAAGCCGTCTTCCCGAGACCGTGGCCGCAAAGGACATCGGCCGCGCTACCTGGGGTGCAGCAACGGCCTTGCTGGGCAAGTCCTATCTTTTTACCAAAGACTGGGCCAACGCCGCCACAGAATTTAAAAAAATAATCGATAAGCCCGCCTTGTACCAGCTGGTGCCGAATTACCAGGACAATTTCCTGGAGTCCGGCAATAACAATGCCGAGTCGATATGGGAGCTCCAGTACCAGAGCACCCCTACGGGCAACTGGGGCACCAGCGGGACTGCAAACCCGATCAGAGGCCAGGCATGGGAGCCGGATATCGCACCGGTAGGCTTTACCAGCCAGGGCACGACAACGGTCAATCAATGGGTTTTCGACCTGTTCATGGAACAAAAGACCATCGATAACAAGATCGATCCGAGGGCCTATGCCACGCTGCTCTGGAACTACCCGGGCGCGATGGTCTATCAGCAAACCTTTCAGACCGCGCTCAACGGCGATAACCTCAATAAGATATGGATCCGAAAGTATCTTAATTATGACAGAACCAGCTCCCTGACACCCGGCAGCTGGGGCTATGCGAATAACAACCGCAGGATGATCCGGCTGGCCGACGTCCTTCTGATGTACGCGGAAGCCGAGAATGAAGCCGTGGGCCCCGATGCGGACGCCTATGCAGCCATCAACAGGGTAAGAGCCAGGGCCAACGTCCCTGCCATTACACCTGGCCTCAGCCAGGACAATTTCCGCGCTGCCGTGAGAAGGGAGCGCGTCCTCGAACTCTCATTTGAAGGCGACCGGGTCTTTGACCTGTTAAGATGGGGCACAATAGACGACGTATTCACCAGCCATCCCGAATACCGCTCCAACAGCGGCGGCAAATTCGTCGTAGGCAAACACGAGTACCTGCCCATTCCGCAAAATGATATCGACGCCAATCCGAAGATCAAACAGAACAATGGCTATTAATATGAAGAAACTACTTATTCATTTCTTACTTCTCTTCGCACTTCCTTGCGTCTCGCTTCGAAGCATTGCCCAGACAAAACCTTCCATCGGCGCCGAAACGCCCGAACAAAGATCCCAACGCATGCAGTGGTGGACAGACGCGCGATTTGGCATGTTCATTCACTGGGGCCTCTACGCGCTGCCCGCCAGGCACGAATGGGTCAAGCACAACGAGCGCATCGACAGCGAACACTACCAGAAATATTTCGATAACTTCGATCCCGACCATTTCGACCCCAAAAAATGGGCAAAGGCCGCCAAGGCCGCAGGCATGAAATATGCCGTCCTGACCACCAAGCACCACGAAGGGTTTTGCCTGTTCGATAGCAAATACACCGACTATAAAGCAACCAATACCGCCGCAAAGCGCGACCTGGTCAGAGAATATGTCGATGCTTTCAGAGCCGAAGGGATCAAGATCGGATTTTACTATTCCCTGATAGACTGGCACCATCCCGATTTTCCCATCGACAAGACACATCCGCAAAGACCGGAGCCCAACAGCGACACCGCCTATGCAAGGCTCAATAAGGGTCGGGATATCGCCAAATACCGCAAATACCTGTACGACCAGGTGACGGAGCTGCTGACAAATTACGGTAAGATCGATATTCTTTGGCTGGACTTCTCCTATCCGGGCAAGTATGGAAAAGGCCATAAGGACTGGGGCTCGGTGGAGCTGCTACGACAGGTCAGGCGGCTGCAGCCGGGTATCATTGTAGATAACCGGCTTGACCTCAACGACTATGCCGACGGCGCCGATTTCGAGACGCCCGAACAGGTCAGCACAAAAGAGCTGGAGAGTTTCAAAGGCAAGACCTGGGAAACCTGTCAGACCTTCTCCGGCTCCTGGGGTTATTACAGGGATGAAGACACCTGGAAAACACACCGGCAATTGCTCGACTTGCTGATCACTTCCACCGGCAATGGCGGCAACGTGATCCTGAACGTGGGACCCACCGCCCGCGGCGAATTCGATTATCGCGCTACCAATGCACTGGATAGTCTTTCACACTGGATGTATGCGAACAACCAGTCGATCTACGGCTGCACCTATGCGCCCGACGCATTCCGATGCCCGTCCGGCGAAAAACTTACGTACAACCGCGCCACAAAAACATTGTACGTACACTTGTTCGATTATCCTGCTTCGGGTGTCCTGACACTGCAAGGGTACAAAGGGTTCGTGAGATACGCCCAGTTCCTCCATGATCAGTCCGAACTACCCATGAAGGAAGACGGCGACGACATTTCCCTGACACTGCCCGTGAAAAAGCCCGGCTACGAGATACCCGTAGTCGAATTGTTACTGAATTGAGTACGATGCCCCGACATTTTTATCCGGCTCTGCTGGTATTCCTCCTTGCGGCCTGTAAACAGGGCGACCATGCCCTGTTTACAAGCTTGCCTTCCCGCAGCACAGGCCTCGGCTTTTCCAATACGATCACGGAGAACGACTCGGTCAACGTTCTCAGCTATTACTATTGCTACAATGGCGGAGGCGTGGGGATTGCCGACTTCGACAACGACGGCCTGCCCGATATCTTCTTTTCAGGCAATATGGTGTCTTCAAGGCTGTATCTCAACAAAGGACAGATGCATTTCGACGATATCACGGCGGCTGCGGGGCTGACGACGCACGATTGGATAATGGGCGTTTCCGTAGTGGATATCAACAATGACGGATGGATGGACCTCTACCTGAATGTGGCCGGTCCAGCCCGGATGGGCAAACACCGCAATCTGTTGTTCATCAACCAGGGGGCAGCTCACGGGCAAATATCCTTTAAGGAGGAGGCGGCCGAATATGGACTCGCCGATACCTCTTTCTGTGTCCAGTCTGCTTTCTTTGACTATGACCGGGACGGCGACCTCGATATGTATTTAATGACCAATGATGTGGACGGAGTGGAAAAGACGTTTATCAATCCATCCGGCTATCCTGTTACAAGAGGCAGGACCGTAGATCACCTCTATGAGAATGTCGGAGACTCGGCAGGTCATCCTTTCTATAGAGACGTCTCGGCGAAGGCCGGGATCACCGGAGAAGGCTATGGACTGGGACTGGCCATCGATGATCTCAACGGCGACGGGTGGCCCGATGTATACGTGGCCAATGACTTCATGCCGAACGACCAGCTGCTGATCAATCAAAAGAACAAGACCTTCAAAGAATGCGCCCGCCAAAGCATGCGCCACCAGACCTATAACGGCATGGGCGTCGATATCGCGGATATCAACAACGACGGGAAACCCGACATTATGGTCCTGGACATGCTTCCGCCGGGCAATCAGCGCAGGAAGACCATGATCGCCAGGGCAGACTATGAAAGTTTCCTCGCCCGGCAAAAGGCGGGCTACGTGGACGAATACATGCGCAATACCCTCCAGCTGAACCAGGGGACGGATGCCACCGGAACGCTTTATTTCTCCGACATTGCTCAGATGGCAGGAGTAAATGCCACGGACTGGAGCTGGAGCGTCCTGCTGGGTGATTTCGACAACGACGGCCTCCGCGACTGCTATGTCACCAACGGATTTGTAAAAAATATCACCGACCTGGATTTCCTCAGCTACAATGCCGAAAACAATACGTTTGGAACAACTGAGGATAAGATCCAACGAACCCGAGAACTGCTGGGCAAGTTAAAAGGTATTCATGTATCGAACTATATTTTCAGGAACAACGGGCGCCTGGCCTTCGACGATAAGACGGACGACTGGGGTATAAAAAATGCTTCCTACTCCAACGGTGCGGCCTACGCAGACCTGGACAATGACGGTGACCTCGACCTCGTGACCAGCAATATTAACGAGGAAGCATATCTCTATCAGAACAATGCCAACAAGGACAGGGAGAAGAACAACTATCTCCAGGTCTCCCTGAAAGGCAGTGAGAAAAATATCAATGCCATCGGAACACGCATCGTTCTTTACTGCGGCAACGACAGCTTTTATGCCTTTTATATGCCTGTAAGAGGCTATTTATCCAGCATGGCGGGTCCGCTATGCATCGGGATGGGCCGGCACCGGGTAGCCGATTCGATCAGGGTCAGCTGGCCCGACGGGCGGGGGGAGATCATAAGGAACGTCGCTGCAAACCGGCGGATAGAGATCAGCTATGCCGCGTCCGCCCAACCGCAGAAAGAAAATGCCCCCGATCTCCCCCTCATTATAAAGACCGGCGATCAGCGTAACATTCATTACAGGCAGATGGAAAACGGATACAATGACCTCAATGACGAATTATTGCTACCCAGGCTATATTCAAAGATGGGTCCCGGAATAGCTGTGGGAGACGCCGATAATAAAAATGGGGTCGATTTCTTTATTGGCGGCTCAGCGGGAAATGCAGGCTCATTATTCACACAGACCGTCGCAGGGACCTTTACAGAAAAAAAGATCAACACGGACGATGCGAAGTATGAAGACATGGGTTCGCTGTTCTTTGATGCGGACAACGACGGCGACGCCGACCTCTACGTGGTCAGCGGAGGCAATGAGTTCAAAAATATCCCCGGCGCCTACCAGGACCGGCTATACCTCAACGACGGGATGGGCAATTTCACCAGGAACCCGTCCTCATTGCCGGCCACGGAGTCCAGCGGCAGCTGCGTCATCGGCGCAGACTTCGACAAGGATGGCGATATCGACCTGTTCAGGGGAGGGAGGATCACACCTGGCTCCTACCCTATCTCACCGCGCAGCTATTTGTTCAGGAACGAAAACGGTAGGTTTGTCGACATAACGGCCACCACAGCGCCCGCCCTGATTAATATAGGATTGGTCACCTCGGCGGTATGGACCGATTTTGACAATGATGGCTGGGTCGATCTGATTGTCGTTGGGGAATGGATGCATCCGGTATTCTTAAAGAACAACAAGGGGAAATTTGAAGACGTCACCGGTGATACCGGACTCGCCGCAGTCAACGGCTGGTGGAACAGCATCTATCCCGTCGACATCGACAATGACGGGGATATGGATTATATCCTGGGCAACATGGGCACCAATGTCGACTACAGACCCGGGAAGGACCAGCCGGTAGAGCTGTTCTACAATAAGTTCAACGGCAGCGCAAAGGCGCAGCCTGTTATGTCCTGCTATATGCCCGATGGTTCCGGCTCTAAGCAGCAGTATCCGTTACATTCCAGAGACGACCTCTTTCGGGTGATCCCTTCGCTGAAAAAGAAATTTCTCAGCTACGCCTCCTATGGCGATGCCCGCCTGGACCAGCTCTTTACGGCGGATGAATTAGCTGGTGCGACGCACTACCGCGCCGATCTCTTTGAAAGCGCCGTGCTCGTCAATAAGGGAAATGGAAAATTTGATATTGTCCCTTTGCCAGCTGCTGCGCAATTATCCGCTATCAATGGGATCCTGGCGATGGACGTCGACCGCGACGGGAAAATGGACCTGCTCGTCTGCGGTAATCTACATTCCAGCGACGTGGTCTACGGCTGGATGGATGCTTCCCTGGGCCTGCTGCTAAAGGGGGATGGGAAAGGCCATTTCGACCCCGTTCCCGCAACCCGCAGCGGCCTGTTCCTGGCGGGAGATATCAAATCCCTGGTTGACCTATATGACAGCCACGGCCAGCCGGTGATCCTTGCCGCCGCCAATTCCGATAGCCTGCAGGTGCTCTCACCCCGGAGATCGGGATACGGCACATTCTATGCCGCCCCCCTGGACGCCTACGCAGAAATAACCTATAGGGATGGCACCAAAGCCCGCTGGGAATTCAACTACGGCTCCGGCTATCTATCCCAGCCGGCAAGGGCAATCGAGATCAACCAGCAGATGACGCGGCTGGATATCATCGATTCCAAAGGCAAGAGGCGTACCGTATCAAAATAAAATCATTATGAAAAAGCTTGCATTAATTATTCTATTCTTTTGGGGTTTTAAAGGATTTGCGCAACCTGATACAACAGCAAACCGCGTTGATTGGTTCAAGGAAGCAAAATTTGGTATGTTTATTCATTGGGGATTGTACAGTATCCTGGCAGGAAGCTACAACGGACACACCATGCCAGATAAAAGTTTTCCTAATGGCGACTCCTGGTATGCTGAATGGATACAGCAAAGGCTGGAAGTGCCAAAAAATGTTTATCGTGAATTGGCGAAACAATTTAATCCCGAAAAATTCGATGCCGATGCCTGGATAAAAGAAGCCCGGGATGCCGGTATGAAGTACTTCGTCATAACAGCAAAACATCATGATGGTTTTGCCATGTGGGATTCCAAGGTATCTGACTATGATCTTGGTAGTACTCCCTGCAAAAAAGATATCCTGGGAGAATTGGTAAAAGCCTGCAGGAAATATGGTTTGAAATATGGCTTTTATTATTCCCATTGCCAGGATTGGGATCATCCTGGCGGAGCTATACCCGGTTGGCTGCCGAGAAGAACAGATGCACAGTTTGAACAATACTGGGTTCAAAAATGTTTGCCGCAGATCAGAGAACTTATTGAACTATACAGCCCGGATCTCTTTTGGTTTGACACCTGGGGCGATGAACAGGAGAAAACTTTTATATCAGACAAGCGACGGGATCAACTGATCGCCTTAATAAGAAAACTAAGTCCAAAAACACTCATCAATGGCAGGATCTCCTGGCTAAATCCTGGTAAGGATATTGATTTCCTGGAAATGATGGATAATCAGTATCCGTCGGAGCAACAACAACATCCCTGGCAAACGCCTGCTACAATGGTAAATTCATGGGGATGGCATGCAAAGGATTATAACTGGATAACAACAAAAGAAATGACCGGCTTTCTTGTCAGCAACGTTGCTAAAGGCGGAAATTACCTGTTGAATATTGGACCAGGGCCGGATGGAACTTTCCCCAACATGGCTATTCGTCGTCTCAGGGAAATTGGCGGGTGGATGATCGCTAATAGTAATTGCATTTATGGTACTGCACCTGTTTTATTAAAAGCGCCTCAGCATGTTTGTCTTACACAAAAGACAATCGACGGCAAAACGATGATATACGCTGCCATTATCTACCCACTGAAGGATAATCGCCTGGTACTTCCTTTTGCACATAATAAAATTTCCTCCTGCCAGATGTTGGATACAGGTATGCCGCTCCAATATGCAGCTGGCGGCGACTCGGGCGTTTCCATTTCATTGCCTTCAGGCATAGCTTCCATGGAAGATGGTGTACAAGTTGTTCAAATTGAATTAAAGTGAAAGTGAAATCAATAAATAAAGCATTCGCGAAAATTATTCTTGCCATTTTAATGCTGTTAAACAGCCTTCATAGCCCGTCTCAGGTTAAGGTAGAATGGCTACAGGTACAGCCAGGCATATGGAAAGCGATTGTTGGAAAGCCAGAATCCATTAGCCTGTTGAAAGCTGCGCAGGTAAAGCCCTATGAAAAAGGGTTTGCATCATTACCGGTTACTTCATTTCCATTAAATAAAAATGAAATGACAGTTACACAACGGGATGGGAAGATCTACCTTCGATTTCCTTTGCAAAAGGAAGAGAAAATTTTCGGGTTTGGACTAAATTTCCAAACAATCAATCAACGTGGCAGGATTCTGAATTTACACGTCGATCATTATGGGGGAACAGACAATGGCCGTACCCACGCACCAGTTCCGTTATATGTGAGCTCCGATGGTTACGGCGTATTGATTGATGCAGCACGTTATATGACCGTGTATGTAGGCACGGCCGTCAGAGCAGACTCAAAGCATCCGTCTGTATTATATGACAGGAATAGTGATAAGGACTGGTCCGCACAGCCTTATTCAGATGCAGTAGAAATACTGGTGCCTGCACAGGGCCTGGAAATGTATGTATTAGCTGGCCCTACGCCTATGAACGTAGTGCAGCGTTACAATCTGATGAATGGGGGTGGCTATCTTCCTCCTAAATGGGGCCTGGGTTTCACTGAGCGGATGCCCACATTGTCGAGCCAGACGGATATTGTCAACGAGGCGAAGCTGTTCGAGCAGCATGACTTCCCTTTGGATGTTATCGGGCTCGAACCGGGCTGGCAGAGTATGGCCTATCCCTGCTCGTTCGAGTGGGATAAAAAGCGGTTTCCTGATCCGAATGGTTTTATAAAGGCACTTGGGGCGCTCGGGGTTAGAGCTAACTTATGGCTTAATCCGTATTTGTCGCCTAAGGCTTCACTCTATCCCGGTATGAAACAACTATCCGGTTCTCATACAGTATGGAATGGCATTGTTCCGGATTTTACATTGGCGGAAACCAGAAAATTATTCAAAGAACATTTCCTCAGGTATCATCTGGATCTCGGCGTTAGTGGATATAAAATTGATGAGATCGATGGATTTGACAGCTGGCTGTGGCCGGATGTAGCCACTTTTCCATCCGGTTATAGTGGAGAACAAATGCGGCAGGTATATGGATTGCTGTTGCAGCGTATGACAGCAGGATGGTTTAAAGAAAGGAATCAGAGAACCTATGGATTGATCCGTGCATCCAATGCAGGAGCAAGCTCTTTTCCTTATGTCATATACGACGATTATTATAGTCACCGGGATTTTATAACGGCATTGATCAATAGCAGTTTCTCCGGTGTATTATGGACGCCGGAAGTGCGGGCTTCGGAGACTGCTGAAGAATGGGTGAGAAGGATGCAGACGGTATGTTTTTCACCAATGGCTATGCTTAATGCCTGGGCAGATGGTACAAAGCCCTGGAGCTTTCCTGAAGTAGAGAAGGCAGTAAAAGAAGTCGCTGATTTGCGGATGTGCTTAATACCTTATATCTACAGCACATTTGCTCAATACAGGTTTGAGGGCAAGCCCCCGTTCAGAGCTATGGACCTGGTGGCAGGATTTGGCTTTGGTTCAACTAATACAGAAGGGAAATTGGATGGCACCAAAAATCCCTATGCGATGAGCATAAAGGAAGATATCAGGGATCAGTACATGATGGGCGATAATATTTTGGTAGCCCCGATGTTTACCGGGGAAAAAAGCAGACGGGTATATTTACCGGAAGGGAAGTGGTATGATTTTTATACAGGGGTGTTCGCGGGAGAAAATGAGATAATAAATATTACTCCGGAACTCGATAAAATTCCCTTGTTTGTAAAGGATGGCGGCATTATACCCATGATAGCCGCGAAAACAAGGGCCCCGACACCTGCAAGTAAAGATCAATTGGTCATTCGTCATTACGGCAAGGCTCCCGGTAATTTTACACTATATGATGATGATGGGGTGAGCTTTGATTATGAAAAAGGTAAATGCACGTTTGTTACACTGGATGTAATACGCAATAGTAGCGGAGATCTTACCGGCAACATGACCAACCCGTCGCCTGGTAAGCCATTTGCCTATACAAAAGATGTGAAGTGGGTGTTTATGACAAAAGATGGTAATAATAAATAACACGATACCGGTTGGTTCAGCTGGCCTGCTCCCGACCACTCCATCGGGTGAAAATATATTAAAGCGAATATTTAATTACATTAGTGCATGAAAAGAATTTTTTCGTCTTTGTGTTTCCTGGTTTTTAGCGGTTGGCTTCCAGCCATGGCGCAGCAGAAAATCTTATGGTATACTCAACCTGCAGCAAAATGGGAGCCCAATGGTCTGCCAATTGGCAATGGAAGACTAGGCGCCATGATGATGGGCGGATTGAAAACCGACAGTATACAGTTCAATGAAATAAGCCTTTGGTCAGGAGATAATAATTGGGACGGCGCTTACGAGACCGGCGACCGTGGTTTTGGCTGTTACCGCAATTTTGGACAGTTTGCCATCGATTGGAAAAATACCGGCGAAGCAAAGCAATACTTTCGGTCGCTAGATCTCTCAACTGGTATTCAATCCACCCATTTTGAAAGCAATGGCATTAAAATGATGCGGGAGGCTTTTGCCAGTCATCCCGACCAGGTGCTGGTGTTTAAATATACTGCCAGTAAAAAAGAAGCATTGAGCGGAAAAATTTCAATGCGTTCAGCACAAGGGGCTTCCACAATTGCCCAGGGCATTGAGCTGCATTTCGCGGATGAAATGCCGAATCACTTAAAATATGCGGCAAAACTTCAATTGATGGCTGAGGGCGGAAATGTTCACACAGAAGGGAATAACCTGGTTTTTGAAAATTGCAATTCGCTGATCATTTACCTCGATGCACACACCAATTACAAACCCGATTATACCGCAGGCTGGCGCGGAGAAGATCCCATGCCGGTTATCGAAAAAGAAATAGGGGCGGCATTACCCAGGGGATATAAAGAATTAAGGGACCGCCACGTACAGGATATTACTGCGCTTACAAATACTGTATCCATTGAGGTCGGCAAAACTGCCGATTCTATATTGGGCCTGCCTACTGATATCCGCCTGGAAAAATATAAAGCTGGTGGTGTTGATCCGGACCTGGAAACTATGATGTTCCAGTTTGGCCGGTACCTGCTCGTAAGTTCTTCCCGCAAGGGAGGTCTGCCTGCAAACCTGCAGGGGCTTTGGAATAATAGCAACACCCCGGCATGGGCCTGCGATTATCATAACAATATCAATATTCAAATGAATTACTGGGGAGCCGAAACTACCGGTTTGTCTGAATGCCATGTTCCCCTCATCGATTTTATTGTGGCGGCGCAGGAGCCGTGCCGTATCGCCACCCGCAAAGCTTTTGGAGCCAACACCCGCGGATGGACCGCCCGGACCAGCCAGAGCATTTTTGGCGGCAATGGATGGGAGTGGAATATCCCGGCCAGCGCATGGTATGCACACCATGTGTTTGAGCATTGGGCATTTACAAGAGATAATAACTACCTCGAAAAAACAGCATATCCAATTCTGAAAGAGATCTGCCAGTATTGGGAAGATCACCTGAAAAAAATGCCGGATGGCGCCCTGGAGGTACCAACGGGTTGGTCGCCCGAGCATGGTCCCCGTGAAGACGGTGTAATGCACGACCAGCAATTGGTGTGGGATTTGTTTCAAAACTATCTCGAAGCAGCCAAAGCCTTAAATATCGACACAGAATACCAGGCTAAAGTGGCGGATATGCAACAACATCTTGCCCCGAATAAAATAGGCAAATGGGGACAGTTGCAGGAATGGCAAACTGATCGCGATGATCCGGATGATCAACACCGTCATACATCCCATTTGTTTGCAGTATACCCCGGTCGCCAGATCAGCCCCGGTCAGACACCCGAACTGGCACAAGCGGCAATCATTTCGCTGCGCAGCCGCAGCGGCAATTATGGGGCGAATAAAGACAAACCCTTCACCGTGGGATCAACCGTTGGCGACAGCCGCCGCTCCTGGTCATGGCCCTGGCGTGGCGCCATCTGGGCCCGGTTGGGTGAAGGAGAAAAAGCTGGCATGATGATCAGGGGTTTGCTCACCTACAATACAACCCCAAACCTGTTTACTACACATCCTCCCCTCCAGGTAGACGGAAACCTGGGGCTGATAGGCGCTATTCCAGAAATGCTCTTGCAAAGCCAGACCGGTGAAATACAACTATTGCCTGCTATCCCGGCTGCCTGGGCAAAAGAGGGTTCCTTTCGCGGACTTAAGGCCCGTGGCGGTTTTACTGTAGATTGCACCTGGCGTAATGGAATAGTAATGTCCTACCACATACGTTCGGCTGAACCGGTGGAAGTGACCGTTCGTCTAAATGGAGCAACGAAGAAGATCAGATCCGAAGAACTTCATTAGGTAAACAAAGTTATTGTGAACGGGCGGCTATGCAGGAAACGGGTGTATATGGATCAGACCACCCTCGCCGGAATTTTATAGCTGATAGCCTCCCTTATCTTTTTAAGGGCAATGCCGATCTGGTTCTCCACCGTCTTTATAGATACATCCAGCAGCTGCGCCACTTCTTTGTAGCTCAACCCTTCTTCCTTCACCAGGCGGAAGATCAGGCCGCATTTGACGGGAAGCTCGCTCACCGCCCGGTTCAGCCGGCCGGCCATCTCAGCGGTTATCATCAGCTCTTCCGGACTGGCCTCCAGCTTCCACTCCGACACGGACACCTGGTCAAGGCCGAAAAAAACCTCCCGCTTATGATCCCGGAGATAGTTCAGCGACGCGTTCTTTATACAAGTAAAGAGATAGAGCCGCCAGCTGCGGATCGTGGCGTCCCTTATCGTATTCCTGCGTTCCCACAGCCGGATAAACACATCCGCCGTAATCTCCTCGGCCGCCTCCCGCCGTTTTATTATAGCCAGCGCGAAATCATACAGGCTCCTATGAATTTCCGCGTACAGGGACGAGAACGCAGACACATCGCTCTCTTCGACAATTCGCCGCAGCAGTTCGTTCGTTTTGGTAGTATCCATTTGCAGCAGTTACAGAAGTGCTCAACTCCATTCCGAAAATAACAAAAATTAAGCCCCTAAATCTGCGCAAACGTTTGCTTAATTCAGCGCCCCCGCAAACCGCCCCAAACAGGTATTCGTTTTTGATAGTCATCAAATCTCCGCTCTTTTCCTTCAGATCGAAATCAGTGTCTTCCAAACCCCGCTACCAAATCCCTGGAATGACGCGATACTGAGTGCGTTGACAATACTCCGGATATCCGGCCAATCGTTCTTTAAGAAATCTCTCTTCATCTAATAGCCGCCAGATAATGGCAAAGGTTATAGGGATTACCGGGAGCCATGCCTAAACCGAACCAAGGGCAAGTGGAGTGCTGATAAGGATAAGCAGTGCGCCCGAATACATGGGGTGCCGGACGTAGGCATAGGGACCAGTGGCAACTACGGTTTGGTTTTCGGCTGTTTCTATCAAGGCGGACGTGTAGCTGTTTTCACGAAAAACTAAGAACACAAGAAAAAAGCCTAGTACAACAAAAATATCGCCTGCTATGATCCAATAGAAAACAGACACAGTTCTGTCACACACGGAAGAATATCTTCTTTCGATATAAAAAATAGCAGATCCCCCACTCACACGCAAATATCGCCAGGGCCGCAGTCATCTGAGATAGCATGGAAGGAGTATGCACGATCTCCAATATCCCTGTCACGACTGCCCTAACATATCCGTTGAACCACCGGGAGCCTACGATCTCGAAAAAGAGATAAATAAAAATAGAGTTCATCCCTACAATGGTAAAGAACAATAACCCTTTGCGATGATCCCGGACATCTACCCACCAATAACAGACCGCCAGCATCCATAAACACCAACCCAGGGAACCAAGGGTGAACGACGACGTAGCTATTTTCTTGATGATCGGAGTGATCCCGGCATAGTCCAGGCCATAACCCGCCAGCAGACAGACACCCCCCCAGATCACCAGGCTCCGGACCTTTTTATAGCGCTCCGCCTTTTCCAGACCAGCACCGTGGCTAAGCAACAATTGCCCGGCCATGGTGCCGGCGATAGTATGCACAGCCGTCGGGATACAATTGATCGCCACCCATCCTTCGGGGTTGATCGTATTCATCAGCAACATGTCTACATAGTTGCCAAAATTATGCTGGTTGGTAAAAGGCTGGTCAAATCCCCGGACATGGATACATCGGTATAACAGTTCCGTCAGCAGCAGGAGCCCGATACAGGCGAAGACCCTTGACCGGAATGACCAGCGGAACAGCAGGAAAGCCAGCAAGGTAGTGAAAGACAATTGCGTCAGCACATCCCATAACAGCAAATGCAATCCGTTGCGCGTTACCGCATAGTCGAGCACCCCCCAGAAGAAGAGCCAGCCGCAGCGTTTCAACGTCTTGCGGAAGGAGTCCATCCAGCTCATTCCCTGTTGCCGTTGCTTGTCCAGCGAATACGCCATTGCCGTACCCGCCATGAACATAAAGGCTGGCTGGACAAGATCCCAGGCGTGCAGACCATGCCACGGATGATGAAAGAATTGCTGCATCGGGCCATGCCACCAGCTACCTTCGGATTGTTCCGAAAGCAGCTCGTATATACCGGTGCTTTCCAGCGCCAGCAGGACCATGATCAGCCCCCGCATAAGATCCAGGGAAAGCAGCCGCTGCGCCGCTGAGGCAGTCTTCGCTTGTACAGCGGGATCAGCAGGTTGAGTGAGGTTTTGCATCATAGCCAAACCTACTCAAAAAAAATTGTATCGAAGACTGCAAACGTTTGTGCCAAAAATATTTTACGCGTGACTAGTACTTTTACCACTCTCCCGCGTCTATAGTCTTAACTATCCTCCGTCCTACGGCATGACGCGCTGACAGGACCGAACAGTTCAGGTTCATCAGGAAGTGATGGAAGACACGGAAACAAGTTGATTAAAATGATAATTAAAATGTCTAAATGCCGTACCTGGTACGGCATTTTTTTCCTTTGGTTCGCATTTGTCTCCCGGGTTTTCGCCCAGGACGACCAACAGGTAAGATTCGATTCTCCCGCAAAGTCCTTTACCGTGGCCTCCCCACTAGGCAATGGCCAATTAGGCGCAATGGTCTTTGGCGACCCTTTCCGCGAACGTATTATCGTAAATGAAAAATCGATGTGGTCCAGGACCCGGACATCGCCGTTCTTAAAACGGCTCCATTCCTTATCGAAGTCTCCGGCAAGCATAAGCAATCTGTTTTGGTTATTCCTCTGATTAAACATCCGATTCATTCAGCGATAAGCGTGCTTCAGGATTACCTTCTTTTTCCTCAATTTTATCAGAGGCTCTTCGCAAATACGGCCAACGTTAACGGCTGTTGCGTCTTGTTTACACCTTGCCCGGTTGCAATCGGATGTAAATATTTTTTCATCTTTTAAACAATATCACTTGCTTATTATTTATTTTTAAGCACGATTGAAAAATAGAATATTTGTCAGGACCCTTCATTTCATTGCCATATGAGAGTCATACGAACAGAGATAGCTATTCTGCACAATACCAAGCTGTCCGTCATTGATAAGGACGAAGATGCTTTTAATCCAGCCTTCCATTTCCATCCGGAGCTCGAGCTGGTACTCATAAAAGAGGGATATGGCAGGCGCATCATCGGCAACAAAGTCGACACCTTCGAAAAAGGAGACATGGTCTTCATCGGATCCAATCTACCCCATATCTGGCTAAATGACGATACCGGTGGCGGCCACAGGGCCCGATCCGTAGCGGTGCACTTCCGCAAGGAAATATTTACCGACGAGTTCTATGAGCAGAGGGAATTAAGAGAACTGACCCGCTTCTTTGAGCTTGCCGCCAGGGGCATACAGGTCACAGGTGCCACCCGCGACAAAATAAGCCGCAAGCTCGATATGCTGGTCACAATAAGAGGATTCCGGCGTATCCTGCTGCTATTGGAGGTACTTCATATCCTGTCTACCTCCTCTGACTGCAAATGCATTATAAACGAAATCTATAGCCCGGTTCATAAAGAAGAGACAGCAGACAGACTTAGCCAGGTCTACAAGTACGTACAAGATCACTTCCAAAAGGATATTTCCCTGAAAAACATTGCCGATATGGCAGGACTCACTCCTCAGAGCTTTTGCCGTTGGTTCAAAAAAAGAACCAACAAACATTTTTTTGACTACCTCAAAGAGGTCAGGATCTTCAATGCCTGCGAGATGCTCATCAATTCCGAAATGCCCATTGCCGAGGTTGCTTATCTCTGCGGCTACAATACTGTTTCCAATTTCAACAAACTCTTCAAAGAAGCCACCGGACTGACGCCGGGCAGTTTTAGGAAAAACAGCGCCACATAGATACCGCCTATATTACAAGACCAATATGGATCAGATCATGGGTAACTAATAAAGGCTTCCACCCGGAGGAACTCGCCCGGGCTATCGACCAGTTTATTTCGGCACAACCTGCGACGCATTATAACCGAACTCCCGCTTAAAGGCAACCGAGAAATGAGCCAGGTTCTCAAAGCCCGCGTCAATATATACGTCGACGGGCTTTTGTTTTTGAACAGCAATCTGGTAATGCGCTCGCTCCAACCGTTTTTTAATAAGCCATCGCCCTGGCGTGGAATGAAAAATGGCCGCAAAATCCTTCTTAAAGGTAGTCAGGCTCCGCCCCGTCAGATCGCTGAATTTTTCCAGGGGCAGGTTGAACATAAAATTGCGTTCCATAAATCCGGCGAGGTCAACTTTACCCGGCTCCTCAAGGGCTGCCAGAACTCGCCTGATACGGGGATCGTAACGTTCCAGCACGACTAGACATTCATTGATCTTGATCTCTGCCAGATCGGGAGGCAGCTCATCGTGTAAGCTGAAATAAGGTAGCAGCGACTGAAAAAAACTCTCCACCAGCGGATGCCGTTTCACTTCCATAAGGCCCGTCCACCTGCTTTCCGCAGCGCTCAGCGGCCGCGTCTTGTAGAAACGTTCAAGCAGATCGGCCGGAAACAACAGCGAAACCGAACGGAACGGTTCGTCACCCGCAGGCACCTTCATCAGCCGCCCCAGCTGATTGCGCGGAACGATCACGACTGCACCCGAACCAAAGCTATGCGATTCGTCCCCATGAGCGATCTCCAGCGTTCCCGCGAGGACATAGACCAACGCATGCTGATCCAGCACAAGCTCGCGGCTATAGTGCTTCTCGCGTTTGCAGCTGACGAAGACCCGCCCCTTCGTCGTCCCGCCTTCTTGCTGTCTGTCCATGCTTATCGGTTGATGCGCAAAATTCGGTTGATCCACAAAATTCGGTTGATCCGCAAATTTAAGCCAATCCCAGATCAACCAGGCTCCGGCCAGTCGCCAAAACCGCCTCCTTATTGCTCCGGGGCTGCCAACCCAGCAAACGGGTCGCTTTCTCATGACTGGCCTCCTTAACCATCCCCAGATGAGGCAGAACAAGTCTTACCCTCGGGTTAAAAAGCGCAACGACCCGGATCAGCCAGCTTGGCAACTCCCTCCTGGGCACCCTGTCCGCCTTCGTTCCCAGTCCGTCATGCAACATATCGGCTATTTCCAGCATGGATATCGCCTTGCCCGCAGTAGCAAGAAAACGCTGCCCATTAGCCGCAGGAAGAACCATCGCCTTGAGATGCATGTCCGCAACATCCCGGACGTCCACATAGCAAAAACGGATCTTTGGCAATCCTTTCGTCGTCCCATCCAGCATCCCGCGTATGATCCGTATTGAATGCGAGTGATCCGCTCCCAGCACCGGGCCCAGCACTGCCACCGGATTGACAACTGCCAGCTCAAGCCCATATCCCTCTCGCGCGATATACTCCCAGGCCGCTTTTTCCGATAAGGTCTTGGACTTCTGGTAGGCTGGGATATCCTTGGTTGGATCCGACCAGTCCTCTTCTGTATAGGGCGTTTTCTTATCAGTCCCCATACCAACCGCACCAAAAGCGGATGTCAGCACCACTCGTCTCACCCCGGCCGCCTTTGCCGCACGCAATAGGAACAGCACTCCATTGACTGCGGGTACAACATATTCGTCTTCGCGCTTTGCCGCAGGGTTCGGCGTCGGCGAGGCCGGATGAATGATATAGTGGCAACCTTCGGCAGCTGCCGTCCATCCCACTTCCCGTGAAAGGTCGGCCTCGACGAATGATAGCTTGTCAAAATCGCTGATACCTCCTACAGACAGCATCTGCTTAACATCCTCCACACGACTTAGCGACCGCAAGCTGGCCCTGACCCTATATCCCTTGTTCAACAAAGCGATAATACAATAGCTGGCGATAAAACCCGATCCGCCCGTCACCAACACCGTCTCCGGCGCCTTTACATTCTCCATGTTTTTTTTGACAAAATTAAAGCCCGCCAACCTCGCAGGCTTTGCTGTAAAGTCGTTTTTACTTTGTTGAAAAGTCGGCCATCTCACCGACCGCGATCTTCGGCTCCATTCCGGTCGACCTAACCCGCCCGTTCGATCAGTTGATGAAGAGGCTGATCATCGAAATCATAGAAATATAGCCGCACCTCAATAATCTTCCCAGCCCTGAAAGTAAATTGCTCGCAAAGCAGGTTGCTTCCATCAGTGCGGGCTATCGCCGCCTTGCTGATGGCGAATACCTTGTCCTCATCCGCATAGACATTCAGAAGATCAAAGTGTTTGAAATCATAAAACTCCCTAACCTTTGGATAGAACTGTTCAAACGCCTTCATTCCCCTATAAGTGCCCCCGAACGACAGCGACGAGGGCTCATAAACAACCATTGAATCACTCGCCCTATCCGGGTAGTCCGTCAGCTGTTTTTTTTGGCCGATCATTTCCAGTATAAACGCCTTGTTTTCAGCCGTATCTTCTTTTTGCATAGAGAAAAAATCATCAAAGGATATGCCAGGGGTTTTCCATCAGCTCCAACCTCTCTCACCCGTAAGGCACACCTTTTGTAGTCTTATCCCAAATCGTCTGCACATGAATACCAATCTTGTCGGTCAATGGAAAAATCAATACGGCTCCCAACTCAACATAGACCACGTCGAGCACAGCCGGATCACCGGTAGCTTCCAATCCGCCGTCGACAAAAGCATTCCCGCCAGCCCGGCCTTTGGACTTTGTACGGGAAACCTCATTGTCATCAATGTAGCCAGCAGCAAAGAAGGAGAAAAAATTGCATCCTGGACCGGCGTCCTCCGGGATGACCGCATAGAAACGCTTTGGCATGTCGCCGTCGGCGGAAAAGGCATGTGGGAATCGGTGCTCACCGGCTCCGACACCTTCACCCGGATCTAACGTCTCCCCGATGATTTATCACAATAGCTTCCCGTACAGCTGAGGGGAGTTAAAATGGCAGAGAGTATATAATAGTTGTCGTCCTTAAGAAACCACATGATCCAGTATTTCCCTTTTATTTCTGATTTGGCGCTATCTCCGGCCTCTGTCCAGGACTCAGACCAGTCACCCGTTTCATAGGCAGCGGGCCATTGGTCGTTGACCTCGATCTTCGAGCTTTCGAGATGCATCTTGATATCGGGTCTTTTAACATACAGGCTTCTGCACAGGTATTTACACTTTTCGAGTCCGATCCATTTACCCCCCAGCGAAACGACAACGGCCGAGGAATCGAAAAGCGAGAAAAAAGTAAGGGAATCACGACTGTTGTAAGACGTATTGTAAAGTTCACTTCTTGCCTTGATCATTTTTATATGCTGGTCGTGCTGATTTTGCGCCAGAACCCCGGCAGCCAACAACCGAAAGACACAAGCTACAAGAACGATGTTTCTCATAGTATGCAGTTTAGCTTTCCATTAAACTAATAAGATTTTGTTTAATCTACAAAGAAAACCCGACAAAAAGGCGGTTTTTTGCGAAATAAAGCACGCCTGGATCGCATCAATCAT
>Ga0105239_10001224_pt1 | contig 34981 bp, 35 predicted proteins | sample KBSC44metaG_FD_92761 | JGI IMG/M metagenome (GOLD analysis project Ga0105239, IMG submission 92761) | Corn rhizosphere microbial communities from Kellogg Biological Station, Michigan, USA - KBS C4-4 metaG | ecosystem: Host-associated > Plants > Roots > Rhizosphere > Soil | place: Michigan, USA... | reverse complement strand
CCGGCCGAAGCCACTCCCCGCGCAGGACGGGATCACGCGAGCTCGTGATCGTGACGACAATGTCCTGCTGAGCGGCCTCGCGGTTGCTCTCCGCCGGCTCTGCACCGACGCGCTTGCAGAATGTCTCGAGGTTACGGCCGGTCCGACAGTAGGCGACGACCCGCTCGATCGTCGGCACCGCGGCGCGGATGCACGTGACCTGTGTCTCGGCCTGCGTGCCGCAACCGATCACCCCGAGTGAGGATGCTCCCTCGCGCGCGAGATGCTTCGCAGCAACACCGCTTGCCGCACCCGTGCGCAGGCGTCCGAGGTGATCCGCCTCGATCAGTGCCACGAGCTCGGGACGGTCGGTCGCGAAGAGCGCGACGACGAATGCCTCTCCCTGGGCGGTCGCCCCGTACGCCTTCACACCCGCGTAGCCGAGCTCGAGGTCCGATGCCGCCATGTCGGCCAGCCGACCCTCCTGCAATTTGAGCCGACGTCGTGGAGCGATCTCTACCGCGCCCGCCGCCATGCGGAGGAATGAGCCCTCGACGACATCGACGGCGTCAGCGGGCTCGAGCAACTCCTGGACGTCGCTCTCCGAGAGGAAGAGCGTCACACGAGCTCGGTGCCGTCTCGCACGACGATCCGGCTGCCTTCGATGCGGACGACCGACTCCCAGGGAACGGCATCGGGAGTTTGCGCCCTTGGGGTGCCGATGCCGAAATGCTCGAGGCGGCCTCGCCGGCCGACGACGAGCTCGGTGACTTTCAGGCTCCCGCGGCCCGCAATCGCCCTCATGTCGCGGCAGCGCCCGATTTGCCGCCCGGACTCGGTCTCGACCATGCGGCCGACCATAGAGGAGTACGTCCTCAATGGTCCGACCCAGGAATCTTCTCGATGTACGGTCTCAGACGATCGTCGCCGCGGCCGAGCCCGAGCTCTTCGGCGCGCTTGCCGAGCTTGACGTGCGACTGGATCTCCGCAACCTCACTCCACGGGACGCGAACTCGGCCGCCGCCACCCAACCAGGCAGCGATCCGTCCGAGCACTCCGGCTCGGCCGGGCCAGACGCCGGGACCGCAGAGAATGGCGACCACTTCGAGCGCCTCACCCGGGCCGCCCTCGAGCGCGAGATCGTCGACCTTCCCGCAGCGCCGGTCCTCCGAGTCGAGCAGCTGATGATCGAAGACGTTGAGCCCGAGGTCCACCGACTCGGTCAATTCTGACCCACGTTCGTGAGGATCATCAGAGGCACCGCCGTGAGCGCGATCACCATGATCACGACCAAGTACACCAGGCCGAGGACGTTCCCGAGGCGGCCGTTCGTGTACTCGCGCATGTACGCGCGATCGTTCGCGACGAGGAAGATGGGGATGTAAGTCAAGGGTAGGGCCACCGCCGAGAAGATCACTGCGTACTCCGTCAGCTGTACCGGGTCGACGCCGGTCATGACGGCACCGAGCGCAAGGACGAGCAGCACGAGCCATGTCGCCGTGAAGCGAGGCGCACCGCGCGGATGACGGTAGCGGCCCCATTCCCACCCGAGGAACTGCGCCAGGTTGTAGGCACCGGAGAAGAGCGTGTCGATCGACGCGCCGCCCACCGCGAAGAGAATGCCGACGAGTGCGAGGAGGAGCCCGATCTGGCCGAGCGGCACCTCCACACCGAGGGCGATCGAGCCCAGGAACTCCGGCTGCAGCCCTTTGTCCAGAAAGAGCGCGGCGCCGACGATCATCAACGCAACCGAGAGAAAGCCGCCGAGCCCGTAGCCGATCTGCGCGTTGACCCTGTTCAGCCCGAGGTCCTTCGGCCCCCAGCGCTCCTCGACGCCGCCGGAGGAGTAGAAGTAGACCTCGTACGGTGTCATCGCGGCGCCGAGCAGGCCGATGGCGAAGTATGCGTACAGCAGCGGGCTCTGCGTGTTCATGTGCGGAACGAATCCGTGGGCGACAGCGCCCCAGGAGGGATGGAGCTTCACGGCCGCCACGGCAAACACGAGCATGCACAAACCGCCGTACCCGAAGATGCGCTCGACCCATTCGAACGGCGTCACCCAAACCACGATGGCGAGCGCCACGCCCGCGACGAGGATCAGCCAGCGGTACGAAAGCCCGGAGAGCAGCTGCAGGCAGATCGCGACGCCGCCGATCTCCGCGGTAAGCGTCATCAGGTTGACGACCTGCGCCGAGATCAGCGCTACGAGGCCCACCTTGAAGCCGAGCCGTTCTCGCACCGCGTCGAAGACCGCCTTCCCTGAGACCGCCGCGACTCGTCCGCACATCTCGGAGTACACGATGATTCCCACCACTCCGATCACGATCACCCAGAGCAGCTCGTAGCCAAAGGTCGCGCCGGCGGAGACGTTGAAGACGAGATCGCCGATGTCGACGAAGCCGCCGATCGCGGCAAGGATTCCGAGCGCGACCCGGAAGATCTTCACTTCGCGAGCTTGTCCGCAGCTTCGGCGTCGTCGGCGAGCGGCTGCTTGAGCGATTGAGCAACCCGGCGGTCCGTCGGGTGCAAGTGAAGCTGCTCGAGCTGCCTGGAAACTCTTCCTGCGAGCCTGGAGAGCCTGCGCACGTCGGGGGTGATTCCAGGGGACGTCGGGCGCTTCCCTAGCGCGTCCGCGAGATTGGCCGCGGCTTGTGACAGCTCCTTTGCATGCACGCGGGCGAAGTACTTGGTCGAAGCGCCCTTCGCGACATCGTTCGCGAGCAACTCGCCTTCGGTCGCAAGCGATCCGACCTTCTCCGCGTCCCGCCTCAGGGCATGCTTGTCGACCGTTCCCCCGTTGCATCCTGCAACCACCACGGCGAGTAGGGCGAGCACCACCACACGACGAGAGGAGTCCGCCACGACCACGGTCTTGCTCGACCAGATTCGGGGCGAAACGTCGCCCTAGGCCTGCGGTCCCCCAGCGGACTGGGAGACGGGCAGCTGGTTGCTTCTCTACCTCGCTAGACTGGTGCGGCTTCGGGGCGCCCGTAGCTCAGGGGATAGAGCGCTGCCCTGCGGAGGCAGAGGTCGCAAGTTCGAATCTTGCCGGGCGCATGGCCGCGCGAGAACCGGCCCGCTTCGCGGGCCATGGTGTTATCGCGCGGGTTCTTCTCCGAGAGCGTTCGTCAACGAAGCCGGGCGGAGCCCGGCTTCGCGGAGAACTGCAGGTGCGCGTCGTCGGGAACTTCAGTGCGCACATAGCCGAGTGCGACGCCTGGGACTGCGCTCGTGATGCGGCCCACCTTCTTGCCGTCGAGCACCAGTTCGGTACCTGGGGTTGCATCGCCTTCGACGTCCAGCACGCGCAGCTTGCGGTTCACTTTGCCGCGGTAGCGCTGACGGGCGATTGGCTCCTGGCCGGGGTAGCAGCCTTTGCTGAAGCTGATATGCGTGTCGTCGAGGCCCGCTTCGGCCGGGAGGATCTGATCGTCGATCTCTCGGCCCCAGCGCGGAATGCCTGCTTCGATCCGCCACCGCTCGAGCTCCTCCTCGCCCACCTCGTCTCCCGCCGGACGGTCATCCAGCACCTCCTCGCCGCCGAGGACCAGCCAGGACTCGTGCTCCTCCGGCTCGATCTCCGTCTTCGCCGCGAAGCGCGTGCGCAGCAGCTGCGTGCGCACCGTGTCGCCAAGCTCCGGCTCGGTCAGCACGAGGAAGTCCTCTTCGCCACGGCGCAGCACGCGCAGCGGCGCGATGACGCGCGCCTTCGCAGTCAGGAGGAGCGCGTCGCAGGCCTCGCCGACAGCGAGGGCCTCGACGTCGTTCGAGACCATGCGCTGCAGGTAGTCCGCAGCGTCGGGGCCGGCGACGCGGAGGAACGCGCGCGGTCGCCTTGCCACGGCCGGTGACGTGACGCTTTGCACGCCATCTAGTCTAGGTTCGGATGAGCCTCTTCCGATCCAAGGCGGAGCAGAAGCTGATCGACAAGGGCCTCGATCCGGCCCGATTGCCGCCCGGGCAGTACCTGACTGAGAAGTGGCCCGTGCTCCACGCAGGCAGCGTCCCGCAGACCGACCTGGCCACGTGGGACTTCAAGGTCTTCGGCGAAGTCGAGCAGCCGATCGCGCTTCGCTACGACGAGCTGCAGGCCCTGCCGACGACGGAGATCACGACCGACATCCACTGCGTCACGCGCTGGAGCCGTTTCGGCATGTCGTTTGAGGGCGTGCACTGGCGCGAGCTCGCGAAGCTCGTCCGGCCGAAGCCGACCGCGTGCTTCGTGCTCGCACATTCCGAGCAGGGCTTCACGGCGAACGTGCCGCTTGCCGCGCTCGAGGACGACAACTCGCTGATCGCGTGGTCGGCGGACGGCGAGCCCCTCGAGCCGGACCACGGCTGGCCGCTGCGGCTCGTCGTCCCCTCGCGGTACTTCTGGAAGAGCGCGAAGTGGCTGCGCGGCATCGAGCTTCTCGCTGCAGACCAACCCGGCTTCTGGGAGCGCTACGGCTACCACAACGACGCCGACTATTGGAAGGAACAGCGGTACAGCTTCTGAGCTAAAGTCGGTCGCTAACCGAGGAGCAGGCGAGGGGGAGAGATGAGAAAGATCGCACTCTTCGCACTGGCGACTGCCGTGGCACTCGGCATCGTCTCGTTGGCGGCGGCCGCGAGCAGCGACACGCTCGTCACGGTCGGCAGCCCGCTGACACCGTTCTCACAGAACAAGCAGAACGAGCCGGCAATCGCGATCGACGCGAACCATCCGAACGTCATCGCCGCCGGCGTCAACGACAACATCGACATGGAGGCCTGCAACTCGGGCGACGACACGACGTGTCCGTTCACCCCTGGCGTCGGCGGCTCCGGTGTCTACTTCTCGTTCGACTCGGGAAAGAGCTGGACGCAACCCACGTATACCGGTTGGAGCGCGCGGAACTGCCTGGGCGTCGTCGGCCCGGACCCGGGTTGTCAGCCGGCCGCCAACGGCCCGATCGGCACGTTGCCCTGGTACTTCGAGAACGGGCTCGTCTCCGACGGCGATCCCGCGCTCGCATTCGGCCCGCGTCTGGGAGCGGACGGCAAGTTCTCCTGGGCGGCGGGTTCGCGGCTGTACTACGCCAACCTGAGCTCCAACTTCGGCGCGACCCGCGAGGACGCGGCCTTCAAGGGCTTCGAAGCGATCGCGGTTTCGCGCACGGACAATGTCGAGGCCGCGGCAGCCAGCAACAAGGGGGCCTGGATGCCGCCGGTCGTGCTCTCCAAGCAGTCGGCAACGACCTTCTCCGACAAGGACCAGATCTGGGCCGACAACGCGTCGTCCAGTCCATTCTTCGGAACGGTCTACGTCTGCTGGGCGACGTTCCGCGGACAGGAGAAGGGAAACGCGGCACCGGCTCCGTTGCAGGTTGCCGTTTCGCACGACGGGGGAACCACATGGAGCCAGCACCAGATCACCGCCGCGGCGAACAACGGACAGCGGAACCCGGCTGACGGTTGCACGATCCGCACCGATAGCAACGGGAACGCGTACGTCTTCGGCGTCGGCACCGTCTCGGCCCAGGGGCACGACGTCTTCGAGTTGATGTCACGCTCGACCAACGGAGGCAACACCTGGGAGACACCGCGTCCGCTTGCCGGCCCCGTCACGCAGCCCGGCGTCTTCGACCCGGGTCTGGGACGGTCGGTGATCGACGGGATCGCCGGCGCTCGCAGCGACCTCGCGCCTGCTCCGAGTGTCGACATCGCCAACGGCGCGCCGACGGGCACCGGAGCGACCAACCGCATCGTCATGACCTACGTCAGTGGCGAGATCACGAAGCCGCACGTCTTCTTCACGGAGTCGACGAACGGCGGGAACACGTGGTCGACACCGCGGGCGATCGAAGGCGCGACTGATCGTGGCCTCTACACCGCACCGGCGATCTCTCCCGACGGAGCGACCGTCTACGTCGTCTACAACGCGTTCACCACTCCGTACCAGCCGACAACTGCGACACCACGTTCGCTCGTCGGAGTGGTTTTGCAAGCCGCCTCGTCGGCCAACCCGGCGATCCCGACAGGCACGTTCAGCGAGATCCACCGCAGCCTGCCGGGCGACCCGCGAGGGTCCTCGCAGAACGACCTCACGGCCGAGTTCCTCGGCGACTACGTCTACGCAGCCGCCACCCGGACCTACGGCGCAGCCGTCTGGAACGACACGAGGTTCGCGGCGGACTGTCGGTCGATCGACGCCTGGCGTCAGGCGCAAGAGAACGGGGATTCGAGCGTCCCGCGGCCCGCACCGCAACAGGACTGCCCGGCGACGTTCGGCAACTCCGACATCTGGTCGTTCACGACAGCTCCTTAGAGGGCACGTCGTCGAACAGAGCAAAGGGCGGCCCGGGGCCGCCCTTTCTCGTTCACCCCTTCGAGGGAGTGGATGGAGCGATGAGCAACCGATACCTCATGCGAACCACCTCCCCCTAATCCCCCTCGCAAAGCGGCCCTCCCCGGGGCCGTTTTGCTTTTCAGAGGACGTTTCCGAAACGACGAAGGCCGGCTTGCGCCGGCCTTCGTTAGTCCAGCGAGCGAGAGCTCGCTTACATCATGTCCATGCCGCCCATGCCGCCCGGCATTCCGGCACCGGCCGGATTCTTCTCGGGGGCTTCGGCGACAACAGCCTCTGTCGTGAGGATGTTCTTGCCGATCGACGCGGCGTTCTGCAGAGCAGACCGGACGACCATCGTGGGATCGGTGATACCGGTCTTGATCAGGTCCTCGTACTCGCCGGTCTCGACGTTCAGGCCGTGACCCTTCGGTGAGTTCCGAACCTTGTCGACGACGATTGAGCCCTCGAGGCCAGCGTTGTAGGCGAGCTGGCGAACAGGCTCCTCGAGAGCCCGCGCGACGATCGCGCCGCCGGTCCGCTCGTCACCTTCCATCTCGTCGAGCTTGATCGAGTCGACCGCGTTCAGGAGTGCGACACCTCCGCCCGGAACGACACCCTCTTCGAGCGCGGCGCGAGCCGCCTGGAGTGCGTCCTCGACGCGGTGCTTCTTCTCCTTCATCTCGGTCTCCGTCGCAGCGCCGACCTTGACGACGGCAACGCCGCCGGCCAGCTTCGCGAGCCGCTCCTGGAGCTTCTCACGATCGAAGTCGGAGTCGGTGTTCTCGATCTCCGCCTTCAGCTGCTTGATGCGGGCCTTGATCCCGTCAGGATCGCCGGCACCGTCGATGATCGTCGAGGTGTCCTTGTCGACGACCACGCGGCGGGCATGACCGAGCTGCGTGAGCTTCGTGTTCTCGAGCTTGAGGCCCATCTCCTCGGTGATCACCTCGGCGCCCGTGAGGATCGCGATGTCCTCGAGCATGCGCTTGCGGCGATCGCCGAAGCCCGGAGCCTTGACCGCAACAGCGGTGAAGGTTCCGCGCAGCTTGTTGACCACGATCGTCGCGAGCGACTCGCCCTCGACGTCCTCGGCCACGATCAGCAGCGGCTTGCCGGCCTGGATGACCTGCTCGAGCACTGGCAGGAGGTCCTTGACCGCGCCGATCTTCTGGTTCGCGACCAGGATGTACGGCTCGTCGAGAACCGCCTCCATGCGCTCGGGGTCGGTCACCATGTACGGCGACAGATAGCCCTTGTCGAACTGCATGCCCTCGGTGAACTCGAGCTCGAGGCCGAACGTCTGGCCCTCCTCGACGTTCACGACGCCGTCCTTGCCGACCTTCTCGATCGCGTCGGAGAGGACCTCGCCGATCTCGCGGTCGCGGGAAGACACGGTCGCCACGCGGGCGATGTCCTCCTTGCCGGAGATCTCCTTGGACTGTGACTTCAGGTTCTCGACGACAGCATCGACGGAACGCTCGATGCCGCGCTTGATCGCCATCGGGTTGGCCCCTGCGGCGACGTTGCGGAGACCGTCCTTGACGATCGCCTGAGCCAGCACGGTCGCGGTCGTCGTGCCGTCGCCGGCGACGTCGTTCGTCGAAGTGGCGACCTCACGGACGAGCTGCGCGCCCTGGTTCTCGAAGACGTCCTCGACCTCGATCTCACGTGCGATCGTGACGCCGTCGTTCGTAATCGTGGGCGCGCCGAACTTCTTGTCGAGCACGACATAGCGCCCCTTCGGGCCAAGGGTGACCTTGACCGCGTCGGCGAGGATGTTCACGCCACGCTCGAGAGCACGGCGCGCGTCCTCGTTGAACTTCAGCTCCTTGTGAGCCATGTGTTTTCGATACCTCCGTTAGGACTTCGCGCCCGCGAGCTCGCGGTCGCCGATGACTTTTGCGAGGACGTCGGACTCGCGGAGGATCAGAACCTCGTCGGTGCCGACCTTGATCTCCGTTCCGCCGTACTTGCTGAAGATGATCTCGTCATCCTCGGCAACGTCCATTGGGATGTGCTTCCCGTCTTCGTCCCGACCTCCGGGGCCAACAGCGAGGACTCGGCCGCGCTGCGGCTTCTCCTTGGCTGTGTCGGGCAGCACGATGCCGCTGACGGTCTGCTCCTCTTCATCGAGGACTTCGACGATCAGACGGTCACCAAGCGGCTGCAGGTTCATCCACACTCCTCCTGTTCAGACGACTTTGTGACAACCATTGGCACTCTCACCGTGAGAGTGCCAGGGCATCCTAGCGCGGGTCGGCCTCCTACTGCAAGCCGGAAGCGGCCCTGTGTTACAAAGTCCCGGTGCGCCGGGAGTTCTCTGCTGGAGGCGTGGTCGTCCGGAGCCTCCGTGGCCGCGCGGTGGTGGCCGCCATCAGGCCGGGTGGAAAGCCGGAGGGCACATGGGCACTGCCGAAGGGCCTGATCGGCCCCGGCGAGCGGGCCGAGGTCACGGCGCTCCGCGAGGTGAAGGAGGAGACCGGAGTCGAGGCGACCCCGGTGGAGAAGCTCGGCGACGTCCGCTACGTCTACACCTGGGCCGGGGAACGGGTCTTCAAGGTGGTCAGCTTCTTCCTCTTTCGCTACCGGGCCGGCCGCCTCGGCGACATCCCTCCGGAACACGCCCACGAGGTCGCGGAGACTCGCTGGCTCCCACTCGAGGAGGCGCCCGAGCTTCTCGCCTACAAGGGCGAGCGGGAGATCGCGGCAAAGGCGCTCGAGCGGCTCTCGCGTTAGGCTCCGCGCGTGAGCGAGCCGGAACAGCCGGAGCAGACGACCCCCGCCTATGTGCCGGAATCCCGGTTGCAACGCGGGGTTCGCTACTCGCACCGGACCGGCCTGTACCTGTCGCTCGCGATCGCGCTCGCGACGATCGTGTTCCTGATCCTGTTGATCGCTCGCAACACGCGCCACGTGAAGCTCGATTACGTGTTCGGGAGCACCAAGACCGGGCTCGTCTGGCTGGTCATCATCAGCGCGATCACCGGCTGGGTCCTCGGCATCGTGACCGCCTTCCTCATCCGCCGGCGCACCCGCCCGCGCCAACCCGCGTGAACGAGGCCATGTACGCACTCAACTTCTACTCACCGATCGTCGCGGAACAGCTGCGGAGCGGTCGCAAGACGGCGACCATCCGCCTGGGCGACAAATCCGCGAAGTACCGGAAAGGGATGATCGTCCAGGTACTAGCGGGGGCGCGGTTCAGCCCACGTGAGCGAGTCTTCAACGCAGTGATCGACAAGGTGGAGGTGAAGCTCCTCGTTGACCTTTCCCCTCGCGAAGTCGAGCACGACAACCCGGAGATCAGACGCACGGAGGACATGGCGTCCTTCCTCAGCCAGCTGTACAACCGCGAGGTCACGCCCGACGACACGGTGACCGTGATTCGCTTCAGCCAGATCCGCTAGCGGCGGCGGATCCTCGTCCCGAACAGCTCGGGATCACGCAACTGCGTCCCACAGGACTCGCAGTCGACCGCGAAGATCGAGCTGAACGGCGCGTTGCACGAGGGACAGCGGCGCAGCATCGCGCCGCCGCACTGCGGGCACTGCTCCGGAACGTCGGCCTCGAAGTCGTCGAACCAGCGGCGAGCCCCACCGCAGCCGAGACAGAAGGCCACCCAGTCGCCGAGCACCTTGCGGCGCTCTTCTCGCAGCCAGTCCGACGCCTTTCCCATCGGGGCGATGGTAACCCCAGTCGTTAGAGTGCCACCGCTATGGCCATCGCCAGGGAAGCCGAGCCGGTCGGCTCGCTGAAAGAGGTTCGAGAGGCAGGACTCGACCGCGGGGATCTCCTCGGCGTCTACAGCAACATGCTGATGACCCGCGGGATCGAGGAGCGCGGTCACATCCTCTATCGCCAGGGCAAGATCCCCGGCTCCTTCTATACGGGACGGGGAAACGAGGCCGGCTCGGTCGGGGTCGCGACCGCGATGGGCGCCGACGACGTCGGCACGCCGCTCCACCGCGACATGGGCGTCCACATCGTGCGCGGTGTCGAGCCGTGGCGGATCTTCGCCCAGTACATGGGACGGGCAGACGGGCCCACGAAGGGCAGGGACGGGAACGTCCACATGGCCGACTCGAAGCTGGGGCTGATTGCGATGGTCAGCCATCTGCCGGCGATGCTCCCGGTCGCGGTGGGCTGCGCGCTCGCCTTCCGCATCAGGGAGGAGAAGCGCGTCGCGGTCGGCTGGTTCGGTGAAGGAGCGTCCGCGCGCGGCGACTGCCACGAGGCGATGACGCTCGCCGGCGTCCGCAAGCTGCCGGTGGTCTTCGTCTGTGACAACAACCAGTGGGCGTACTCGACGCCGACGCACCTGGAGTTCGCGACCGGCCACGTCGCCGACCGCGCCGAGTCCTACGGCTTCGAGGGAGTCGTCGTCGACGGCACCGACGTGCTCGCCGTCTACCGAGAGGCGAGCCGCGCGATCGAGAAGGCTCGCGCCGGCGGCGGCCCGACCCTGATCGAATCGGTCACGCTGCGCATGGAAGGGCACGCAGTGCACGACGACGCGTTCTACGTCCCGAAGGAGATGTTCGAGAAGTGGGCCGAGAACGATCCGATCGAGCGCTTCCGTACGTGGTTGCGCGAGAACGCCGACATGTCCGACGAAGAAGAGGACGAGATCTCGGCGGGGATCAAGAAGGCGCTCAACGACGGGCTCAAGCGCGCAGAGGAGTCCCCGCTGCCGGACCCGTCCACGCTGACCGAGGGTGTCTACGCGACACCGGAAGACCTCGACACGCCCCACCACAAGTAATGGCCGAGCTGACGTATCTCCAGGCGATCTCCGACGGGCTGCGCACCGAGATGCGCCGGGACAAGCGCGTCTTCGTGATCGGTGAGGACGTCGGCGTGTACGGCGGCGCATTCAAGGTGACCCTGGGCTTTCAGGAGGAGTTCGGACACTGGCGGGTGATGGACGCCCCGCTGGCCGAAACGGCGATCGTCGGCGCGTGCACGGGCGCGGCGATGATGGGCTTGCGCCCCGTCGCCGAGATGCAGTTCGCCGACTTCATCTCCTGCGCGTGGGATCACCTCGTCACCGTCGCGGCGAAGCAGCGCTACCGCGCCGGAACACCGGTTCCGATCACCGTCAGGCTCCCTTCGGGAGGCGGGTTCTCCGGCGGGCCGTTCCACTCACAGAACCCGGAGTCGTCCTTCGCCCACATCCCGGGACTGAAGTGCGTCTGCCCGGCGACGCCCGAGGACGCGAAGGGTCTCCTGATCAGCGCGATCGAGGACCCGAACCCCGTTCTCTACTTCGAGCACAAGCACCTCTACCGGCGGATCAAGGGCGAGGTTCCGGAGGAGCGGTACACGGTGCCGCTCGGCAAGGCGCGCACGCACCGCGAAGGCAGCGACATCTCGCTGATCACGTGGGGCGCAATGGTCTACACCGCCGAAGAGGCGGCGCAGCAACTGGACGACGCCGGCGTGTCGGTGGAGATCATCGATCTGCGCACCGTGATGCCGTGGGACAAGGCGGCGGTTCTCGAGTCGGCGCGAAAGACCTCGAAGGTGCTGGTGCTGCACGAGGACACCCGAACCGGCGGCTTCGGGGCCGAGATCGCGGCAACTGTTGCGGAGGAGGCCTTCGAGGATCTCGACGCGCCTGTACGTCGGATCGCGGCGCCGGACACGCCGGTGCCGTTCTCGCCGCCTCTCGAAAAAGCCTTCATCCCGCAGGTCGACGACGTCACGAAAGGCTTGCGCGAGCTCGCGGAATACTAAGGAGAACCGATGGCCACCACCGAGACAGTCGACGTCGTGATGCCGCAGATGGGTGTGTCCGTCTCCGAGGGCACGATCACCAAGTGGCTCAAGCAGGAGGGCGAGCAGGTCGAGGCCGATGAGCCGCTGCTCGAGATCTCGACCGACAAGGTCGACACGGAGGTGCCGAGCCCGGGCTCCGGCACGCTGACGCAGATCCTCGTGCAGGAAGGCGCCACGGTCGATGTCGGAACGAAGCTCGCAGTGATCGGCGCCGAGGGCGGCGGGGCGACTTCGGCGGACGACGTCCCCGAGCCTGCCACTGCACGGGCCGCCGCCGAATCGGCAGCCGTCTCCGATGCGCCGGAGACCCCGACGGCCGAGACGGTCGAGGAGGCGACGCCCGCGCCGTCGGCGGCGAGCGAGACGACGGAGCCCTCGTCCACGAACGGCAAGACCTTCGTGTCGCCGGTCGTGGCGAAGATCGCGTCCGAGCACGGCGTCGATCCGAGTCAGGTGGAGGGGACCGGTCGCGGCGGCCGCGTGACGAAGAAGGACATCCTCAACTTCATCGAGTCGGGCGGCAAGGGTGCGCCCGCCGCAACACCCGCGCAGACCCAGGCACCGAGCGCGCCGGCTCCGACACCGATCGCGCCGCCTCCGGCAGTAAAAGAGGCGCCCGCACCCGCGGCGGCTCGCGCGCCGTCGCAACCCGGCGAGAGCTTCGAGCCGATGACGGCGATGCGCAAGGGGATCGCCGAGCACATGCGGCGCTCGCTCGACACGTCCGCGCACGTTACGAGCGCGATCGAGGTGGACATGTCGAGAGTGAGTGCGATCCGGGCGAAGCTCAAGAAGGAATATCAGCAGAGCTATGGCGTCAACCCGACGTATCTCATCTTCGTTGCGCGCGCGGCAGCCGAGACGTTGCACGAGTACCCGTGGATCAACGGCGAGATCCGGGGCGACCAGATCGTCACGCGCAGCTACGTCAACCTCGGCTTCGCCGTCGAACTGCAGGACGGCAAGGGCCTGATCGTTCCGGTCGTCAAGGACGCCGAAACGCTGAACCTGCTCGGAATGGCGAAGGCCGTCACGGACATCGCGCAGCGCGCCCGCGACAAGAAACTGCTGCCGGACGAGGTTCAGGGCGGGACGTTCACGATCACGAATCCCGGGGGCTACGGCACGTTCCACGGGACGCCCGTGATCAGCCAGCCCCAGGCGGCGATCCTTGGCACGTACGCAGTGGTGAAACGCCCGTGGGTCGTGCAGGACGAGCTCGGCGAGGACGTGATCGCCATCAGGCCGATCATGAACCTGACGCTCACGTACGACCACAGACTCGTCGACGGTGCCCTTGCCGGACGCTTCCTACGCGACCTCCGTGAGAAACTCGAGACCTGGGACGAGTCGGCTTACTAGCCCCGCGAAAGCTTTGCTTTCGCGGTTGATTGGTTACGGCGCTTCGCGCTGAACGTGCGCGGGCAAAGCCCCGCGCACTCCTCTGGTGGTTCTGCTCGGCGCCTGTTCCCTTCCGTGCGGGCACGGGCGCTAAAGCGGCCATGCCCGCATTAGGTCGCCTCCATCTAAGCCCGGCTTCGCCTGGTCTTAGCCTCCGGCCTAGGTGGTGCTGCTTGTCCGGCGTTTCTCAGGCTGGGGTGGTGGCGTTTCTTACGGTGAACGCGAGGAACCAGTCCTCTTTCGTCTCGTCGTTGATCGTCAGCCGCAGCTCGTAGCGCCCCTCGTCGAGCACCAGTGGACCGAACGGGACGACGAGCGGTGCGTCGACGGGTGTCCCCGGCCTGAGGCCCGCGGGGCGGCCCGCCTCGAACTCTCCTTCCGCACGCACGCTCTCACCGTTTGGAATCGGGACGCCCTGACCATCGGCGTCGAGCAGCTCCAGCCTGAACTTGTGCTTCGCGTTCGTCTGGTCCCACGGAATCTGGAAGAGAGCAGCGACGAAGAAGCCGAACGGGCCTTGCGCGTTCATCATCGACCAGCCTCCGCCGATGACGTCCAGCTTTCCGTTCGCCACTCGCGCGAAGTCGGCGATCATGAGAGTCACCTTCATGGCCCTGGCAGCTTTGCAGCTCGCCGCTAGGCTGGACCGCATGAGCCGCGGCGCCTACCTGCTCGATCTCGGCCTCGTTCCCTACCAGGAAGCCTGGGACCTCCAGCGCTCGCTCGCCGGTGCGGTCTCCCGGGGCGCGACCCCCGATGCGGTCGTCTTTCTCGAGCACCCGCCGGTCGTCACGCTCGGCCGTCGCAGCGAGACGGAGGAACTGCACGTCCCCGAAGGGACGGAGGTGGAGGTCGTCGAGACGAACCGCGGCGGAAAGTCGACCTTCCATGGGCCCGGTCAGCTCGTCTGCTACCCGATTCTCGACCTGCGCCGGCATGGCAAGGACGTGAAGAAGTACGTACGCGACCTCGAGGAGGCACTCATCCGGACGGTGGCCCCGCTCGGCCTCGAGGCAACCCGCATCGACGGCCTGACCGGAGTCTGGCTCGAACGCCCTCCGCGCAAGATCGCGTCGATCGGTGTCCACATCTCACGCTGGGTCACGACGCATGGCTATGCGTTGAACGTCGACCTCGATCCCGCACCGTTCACCGACTGGATCACCGCCTGTGGTCTCGAGGACGCGACCTTCACGACGATCGCCCGCGAGCTCGACCGAGCCGTGACGGTGGACGAGGTCAGGCCGCTGGCGCGCGAGGCGCTGGCCGAGGTCTTTGACCTGACGCTCGACCAGATCCCAACTGACGAAGGCCACGGTCTCTGGAGCCAGCCGATCCACGGCCAGCTCGCCGCGAAGAGATGACGGTGCGGGGCCGGCGAGGGCCCCGCACCGAATGATCGATCCTACGGGTTGAAGTTCGCGACCACGACGTCCTGGTTCGGCGGCGTCGTACCGGGGTTGCCGCGGAAGTCCGTCCAGGAAGCGTGGGCCTTGCCGTCCGTGCCCATCGCGATCTGCGAGTAGTCGCCGATGAACGAGCCGTCGGCGAACTCGACGTACGGGTTCGAGCTCTGGCTCGTCAGCCGGTTCGTCGCCGAGAAACCTGATCCCGACGACACCTTCGCGGCGTAGTCGAGGCAGACGTTTTCGGTCGACGGGATCGGCGGAATCGAGGTCGGATTGGTGTTGGTCTGCCACATGCAGTTGTTGTCCGTCGTATTCGGCAGCGCGTACTCACGCGTGTAGTAGCTGATCACCAGCTTGCTGTTGTAGCTCGCGACCGACGGGAAGACCTTGTCGGGCGAACCGACGGGCGTCACCCGCTCGACCGGCGCGGAGTCGATGCCGGCCCACGTGCCACGGATGAGCTTCACCTGGTTGGAGGTGTGTCCGGTGAAGGACGTCCCACCGGTGCCACAGTTCCCGGAGCCTTGCTGATCGGTCCAGACGATCGCGATCTTCCCGCTCACCGGATCGACGCTCATCGACGGGTAGCTGTTGAGCCGGAAGTGCTCGGCCGTCAGTGTCTGCCGCCCCGCGAAGAACGGATAGCAGTCGAGATCGTCGTAGACGCGGGCCAGCTCCTTCGTCTGGAAGGTTTTGCCGTTGTCGGTCGAGCGCGCAACGACGGTCGCGTCGGTCGTGTACCCGAACTTCGGCGAGGTCGCCGCGTATGCGACGTACAACGCGCCGTCAGGCCCGTACTGCACCTGCGAGCCCTGGTCGAACGGATGCGCGGGATCGGACACGGGTGAGCCCTGCCGATTCCACGTCTTGCCGCCGTCCGTCGAGAACGCGGCAACGATCGGCGATTCGCGGTACCCGGCGCCGTGTGGGCCGAGGTTGAAGCGGGTCCATGTGACCACGACCTTCCCGTTCGACCCGGCCGCAAGCCAGACCTTGTCGTGAAGGAGGTTACCGCTGTCCGTGTAGGTGACGAGGTTCGGCGCACTCCAGGTCCTGCCGCCGTCTGTCGACCTACTGACGACGATGCCGGAGACCGGACTGACGCGGCTGAAGGCAATGTTCGCGTAATAGGCGGTCCCATCCGAACCGAAGGCCATGACGGGATCGCCCGCCGAATCGAACTTCTTCATCGGGCCGGTTGCGCCTGTCTCGGCCGTCAGGCCGGGAACCTGGACATTGCCCCACGTCTGGCCACCGTCGAACGAGGAGTACGCCCAAGCGGTAGCGTCATTCAGCCCTGTGAAGTCACAACAGACACGATAGTCGTTCGCGCCTGCGATGAGGTTGCGCGGGTTCGTCGGGTTGACGGCGATTGTCGTCTCGTTCTGTGGCGTAGTGCAGCCGAGGTTGGAGAAGCCGCTGTTGTTCAACTGATCGCCGGTGATCACGTCTCGCTCCGCAGCTGTGAGCGCTCCGTAGGTGAGAGGAATCGCCGACGCAGAGCGGCACAATCCTGCGGCCGCGTCCGGTGGTTCGAATTCTTCCTCGTCGCCCTCGTTCGCCCACGGTGCGTTGACCGTCGGATCGAACTTGAACTCATGCCCCGGAGCCGATGCCGCCGACGCGCCAGACGCCGCGGCGACGAAACACACGCAAGCCCCAAAGAGAAGTGCCACGATCGCTCGCTTCACCCCGTCCTCCTTTGGTCGTCTCTCCCCTGTCCGGCGGCACTCTACAAGGCCTCACTAGACTGATCCGCATGGAGACGTCGCTTCCAGTCGCAGAGCGGCCGCGCCGCCCTGAGTGGATGAAGGTCAGGGCGCCAAGTGCGAATTCGCGTTACTACGACGTCAAGAAACTGATCCACGGCCAGAGCCTCCACACCATCTGCGAGGAGGCGCGCTGCCCGAACATCGGCGAGTGCTGGGGCCGAGGCACCGCGACCTTCCAGATCCTGGGCGACACGTGCACGCGGGCTTGCCGGTACTGCTACGTGCACAGCGGCAGGCCGGACAGCCCACCGGATCCGCTCGAGCCCCTCCGCCTGGCGAACGTCGCGGCCCAGATGGAACTGAAGCACGTGGTGGTCACGTCGGTCGACCGCGACGACGTGCCGGATCGTGGCGCGGGCCACTACGCAGCGACCATCCGCGCGCTGAAGAAGAAGCTGCCCAACGCATCCATCGAGGTCCTCACCCCGGACTTTCTGGACGTCGAGGAAGAAGCGCTTCAGACCGTGATCGGCGCGCGTCCCGACGTCTTCAACCACAACATCGAGACGGTCCGGCGTCTCCACGCGCGCATGCGCGGGGCGAAGGCGAGCTACGACAAGGCGCTCTGGCTCCTGCGGCGCGCCAAGGAGCTCGCCGACTATCCGGTGCTGACGAAGTCGGGGATCATCGTCGGCCTCGGCGAGACGAACGACGAGGTAGTGCAGACGATGCGCGACCTGCGTGCGCACGACGTCGACGTCGTCACGATCGGGCAGTATCTGCAGCCGAGCTCGAAGCACGCACAGATCGATCGGTGGGTCCACCCCGACGAGTTCCGCTGGTTCCGCGAGCAGGGCGAGGCGCTCGGTTTCGGGTCGGTGTTCTCGGGCCCGCTCGTGCGTTCGTCGTATCGGGCGGACGAGCAGCGGCATGCGGCCGCAACCGGCCGCGGCGCCGTCGCCTACTAGCGGATTCCCGTGTCGATGTCGAAGTTCTGGTGCCGCCACACGGTGCGCACACGGACTGCCGCCGGATCGATGCGGCCGCCGATCCCGCCCGCGGGTGCACCGGCAACGCGGACGGTGTAGACGCCGCGCGACAGCCGAACGCGATAGCGGCCGCGTAGATCGGTGCGGGCTGTGGCGACGAGCGTCGCGCCGCGGAGAAACCGGAGGCTCACATGAGCGGCGGGCTCGCTGCACGGCGCCTCGTTCGAGCACACCGGCTTCGTCGGGCTGCGCGTCACCGAGCCGTAGAGGCCCTGGCCGGTAGCTGCGCCGGCCGGTGCGACGAGGAGGAGCGTCAGGAGCATCAGGAGCGTGGCTTTTCCCACGCGCCTACCGGATGCCTGTGTCGATCGAGAAGTCGGTGCGGATGAAACGCCCAGCCAAGACCCGCACCCGGTTGGGATCGAGCTTGTTATCGATCCGTCCCGTAGTCGAGCGTCGCACGGAGTAGAGACCCGCAGGAAGCCCAAGCCGATAGCGCCCCTGACCGTCGGTCGTCACACGGCCGGCCACGTGACCTCCTCGCGAGAAGAGGAGCGTCACGTTCTTGGCCGGCGCGGTACAAGGCGCCTCCGCGACGCAGACGGGTGTGATCGGCCCGCGCGTCACGACGCCTCTGAGACCGCTCTGGCCGGGTGCCGCCTGCGCGGCGCCGGCAATCAGCAACGCAAAGCTCGCCGCTGCCACCGTGAAACGCATCTGCACACATGGTAGATGCCAAAGAGAGGGCCGGCCTTGCGGCCGGCCCTCCAGTCATCATCCCGATCTTCCGGTCGATTACGGCGTGAACTTGCTGATCCGTGTCGACCAGTTCGCGAGCGCGGTTCGTGTGCCCGGCGTATTCGGGGTTCCCGTACCGTCGGCACTGAAGGTGCCTCCGGCACAGGTGCCGAGCAGGTTGTCGCCAGTCTGGCCGATGAAGAACGGCCCGCCCCACGTCGCGTAGTCACACGCCGCGGCGATGTATTCACTGGCGATCCAGATCGAGTTGCCGTCGACCGAGGCCGCGCCGTAGTCGCCCCAACGCGAGCGGATGGGGTTAGGTGCATTCTGCTGCTTGTACCCAGAGAACCCGTCGTCCGCTGCGGCACCGAGGCCACCGGGAACGTCGTTCCAGGTACCGATACCGGCGTTCGCGTCAATGGACGCATAGGCCGCGCTCGGATACGTCGAATTTCCCGTATCCGTGAAGGCCATGATCCCGCGTCCGCTCGGCGTGACGCCGATGGCCGGATACGTGAAGTCGTGTCCCGTCGCCCCGAGGTAGCCCTGGAGTACGAGCTTCCCGGCGGATGGATTCACGATGTACCAGGCGATCCCGGCACGCTGAGCTCCGCCGTCGGGATTGAGCGCTGTGTCGAGCGCGCCCCAGAGCTTTCCGTTTGCGTAAGTCACCTGTTGCATGCGGGTGTCATTCGAGTCAGGTCTCGCGACGACCTCGGGGCCGCCGAACGCATGAGCCGCTGGGGACACGAGCAGCCGCCAGCAACCGGTGCCCGCGATCGTCACGGTCACCGCGTCGTTCAGACAGTGGCCCTGCGGAACCGACTCGTCAGGTGCCGCACCCGAGCCCGGCTGCTGTTGCTTGGGCGGGAGCGCATAGGTGTTCACACCCACAAGCTTCGTGCTGAGCCCAAGCGCCGGAACGCCGTTGAGCGAAGACGTGTTCGTCAGCGTCCACACGACGATGTTGTGTCCAACGTAGTCGCCACCGGTGCCGGCCTTCGGGTGGGTCGCTTCGTCAGCCGCATTCGAGCTGAGGAAAAACTCCGTGCCACCGTTGTCGGTCTTGAACGAGCCTGCTCCGGGGGACTGAGCCGGCCACACGGTGAAGCCCGGCTGCGTCGGCCCAGCATCGCTCGGTGCGTTGACCAGGCCCGACGTGTCGATGTGCTGCATCGTCACATTCGCGGCACCCGCGGCGAGCTGTGCCTTCGAAAACGCGTAGATCTGCGCGCCTGCGAAGCCGTTGGCGTGCCATGGATACGCGTTCGTCGTCAGGTAGATCCCATTCGCGTCCGCACCGATGTGCGGATAGTCGCCGAGATACGGGCCCGGATTCACGCCACCGGTGTTGGTGCCATCGTTCGTGACATCGGTCCGGTAGATGTTCCAGCTGCCCGTCGGATTCGACGTCTGGCTGACTGCGAGGTCGAGGTGGTTCACGCAGCTGAACACACCCTGACATGGACCGGGCACTTGCGGATCGAGGGTCAGCACGACCATAAAGAAGCGCTGCGTCTGCGCGTCGTAGATGCAGCTCGGGTCGGTCACGAACTCTCCCCGCACGTTTCCGTGTGCTCGATCGACCGCCGGCGCGTAGCCGTAGAACGAGTTTAGATCGACCGCATGGTTCACGTTACGCGGGAAACCGGCGACAATGTTGGTCGCTGTGTTGTCGGGAAGCAGCGATGCGCCGGTCGCCTGGCTGAAGACGTTGAAGACGTCGTTGACGGATTCCACGACGTAACCGTTCCCCACGCACATGCCCTGGTCGGGCGGTTCGACGGAGAACTGGTTTCCGCCTCGTGAGTAGCGCTGCTGATAGTGGTTCAGACCCTGGAATCCGAAGTTGAAGACCGGATCCGACTTGGCCTTTTTGCCGGTTGTCGTGGTCACGCCGACAGTGGCTCCACCTCTGGCGAAGCTGCGATCGACGATGTTGCCCGCGTAGGCATCGGCGGTTTCCTCGTCTTCCCCGGCCGCAAACTCTTCGCCGGTGACGCCGTCCCACGGCGTAAATGCTCCCGTGGTCGGGCCGCCCGTTCCCACTTTCGGAACCTGGCTCGAAACGGCTGAGCTCGCTCCGGTGGCGGTTCCTGCGGACGCCGTCAACGCGCAGACGGCGAGCGCCAGGACCGCTCCGAGCACGAGCTTCGTCCTTCCTCTCACTCGCATCTCTCCCCCTCTGGAGTAGATGAGGCGACCGTAGGTACCCGGACGGGCCGCCTCGTGACAGGGGTATATGGGCCTCTCGATACCCATTTGTCAAGCTGGAACCGTCCCGCGCCCCCACGCTCCACGGGGTTTCGATCAGGTGTCGCGATGCAGCGTTACCGGTTGTCGTGCGGCTTTGCCATCGCGCGATAGTCGAGCGCTTTGTCGAGCACGTCCTGCGCGACACCCTTGTCTCGCGCGACATCGCGCAGCGGACGGCCCGAGGTCGCAGCCTCCTTGACGATCTCGCCGACCGCGTCGTACCCGATGTACGGGTTCAGAGCGGCCGCCGCCGACAACGTCAGCTCCGCATAGTGCTCGCACTGCTCCCGGTTCGCCTCGATCCCGTCGACGCACTTCTCGGCAAGCAGCCTCGACGCGGCGGAGAGCAGCTTCACGGAGTCGAGCAGGTTGCGGGCCAGCATCGGAACGAAGACGTTGAGCTCGAAGTGACCCTGCATGCCTCCGACCGTGATGGCGGCGTCGTTGCCGACCACCTGCGCAGAGACCTGCGTCACGACCTCTGGAATGACGGGATTGACCTTCCCCGGCATGATCGAGCTTCCCTTCTGGAGCTCGGGAAGACGGATCTCCGCGAGGCCGGCGCGCGGGCCCGAGCCCATCAGCCGCAGGTCGTTCGCGATCTTGGTCAGGGACACCGCAACGGTCTTGAGCGCGCCGGAAGTCTCGACGATCCCATCGCGTGCAGCCTGCGCCTCGAAGGGGTCAGCCGGCGCAGAGATGTGCAGGCCCGTCTCCTGCGACAGACGACGGCGGACACGCTCGGCGAACTCGGGATGTGTGTTCAGCCCGGTTCCGACTGCGGTACCGCCGAGTGGAATCTGTCCGAGCCGCTCGAGCGTCGAGCCGACGCGGTCATAGCCTTGGCGTACCTGTGCCGCGTAGCCCCCGAATTCCTGACCGAGCGTGACCGGCACCGCGTCCATCAGATGCGTGCGGCCGGACTTGACGACGTCGTCGAACTCGGCGCCCTTCGCTTGCAACGAGTCGGCGAGACGCTGCATCGCAGGCAGGAGGTCGTTCGTGATCTCGTCGAGTGCCGCCAGATGCACGGCGGACGGAAAGACGTCGTTCGACGACTGCCCCATGTTCACGTCGTCGTTCGGGTGCACGTCCTCGCCGGCGAGTGCTGCCATGACCTCGTTGGCGTTCATGTTCGACGACGTCCCGGAGCCGGTCTGGAAGACGTCGATCGGGAACTGATCGTCCAGCTCGCCTGCAGCGACTCGGTCGCCGGCAGCGGCGATGCGTTCCGCCTTGTCCTCGTCCAGCAGACCCAGCTCTGCGTTCACCCGCGCGGCGGCGGCCTTGATGCGTCCGAGCCAGCGCGCGACGGCCGCGGGGATCGGTTCGCCTGAGACCGGAAAATTGTCGACTGCCTTGCGAGTCTCCACGCCCCACAGCTCCCGTTTCGTCTCGGTCTTGGCCACCGAATCGAGTTTACTGACGTCATGCGGGCCAGAGACCTTGGCATTGCTCTCGGCGACGGCGTGCCCGGTCCGAGGAATGCGATCACCGACGTCGCCGGCGTGCGCGTGGGCCACAGGACGCTGATCGAAGGCGAGTCGGTGCGCACCGGCGTGACGATGGTCGTCCCGCCCGAGACTCCGCTCTTCGCCGGGTGTCATCGACTGAACGGGAACGGTGAGCTGACCGGGCTCGAGTGGGTGCGGGAGTCCGGGCTGCTGACGACGCCGATCGGGATTACGAACACGTTCAGCGTGGGCGTCGTGCGGGACGCGATCGCTGCAGCATCCGCGGATGAGGATGCGTGGTCACTCCCGGTGGTGGGAGAGACCTTCGACGGCTTCCTCAACGACATCCGCGGCCAGCATGTGACTGCCGAGCACGTACACGCTGCGCTCGAAGCGGCCGAGGGTGGAGCGGTCGAGGAGGGAAGCGTCGGCGGCGGCACCGGGATGATCTGCCACGAGTTCAAGGGCGGGATCGGCACGGCGTCGCGCAAGGTCGGGGACTACCTCGTCGGCGTCCTCGTCCAGGCGAACTACGGCCGGCGCGAGCGTTTCCGAGTGGACGGCGTTCCCGTCGGGCGGCTGATCGGCGAACGGATTCCGCTACCGCGGGACGGGGACGAGTCGGGCTCGATCATCGGGATCGTCGCGACGGACGCGCCGTTGCTGCCGCACCAGTGCGACCGGCTCGCGCAGCGCGCAGGCTTAGGTGTCGGCCGGATGGGTGGAACGGCCGCCCATTCGAGCGGGGACATCTTCTTCGCTTTCGCGACCGGCAACCGCGGGCTCGACGGAGTGGGCGAGCTTCCCGTTCGCATGCTCTCCGACACCGAGATCACGCCGTTCTACGACGCGGTGATCGAGTCGACCGAAGAAGCCATCCTCAACGCCATGCTGGCTTCGAAGACCATGACCGGCCGAGACGGCAACACCGTGCACGCGCTCGATCCGGAACTGTTGCTGGAGGCCCTGCCTAGGCAAGCCTGAGCCGGCGTCGTTCGAGTGGGCGGGCGCGCATCGCGCGACGCTCGTCCTCGGTGAGTGCATTGACCGGAGCCCAGCCGACATACCCGCAGCGCGAGCAATCCGGGTTGGCCTGCCGCAGCGGATTCGGGGAGAGCTTTCTGTGACTACCGCAGCGGAGGCACTCGACTACGAGTGACTGCATGCCCTTATCTTCGTCGGCCAGGGGAGATCGGCGTCCCCCGACTGGGGGAGGGCTGCCTAGGCACGGGCGCTTCGGGACAAGTCCGGTGCCAGGCACGTGACGTGTCCGCCGGAGCCAGGTTCCAGGGACTGTCCCTGGAACGCGACGCTTCGGGCCCTGTCGGGGCCCAGGTTCCACGGGCTGAGCTAGGCGGTCTCGGCTGCGACCCGTTCGGCGGCCTCGAGCAATTCGTCCCAGGTACGTAGCTTCACCCGGGGACGGCCGAGCTTCTCCCCGGCTGCTCGCTCGAGCTCGTCGATGGAGGTCCAGCCCGGGTACAGGACCGCCCGGGCGTCCCGTTCCGCCAGGAGGTCCTCCACTGCGGCGGCGGTCGCCTCGTCACGATGACGCAACTTCCCCTGCTCGACGTCCTCGAGCAGCTGGGCGACCGTCTCGGTCGCGTCCTTCTTGTTCGTGCCGATGATCCCCGTCGGGCCGCGCTTGATCCACCCGGCGCAATACGTACGGCCGACGGGCTCGCCGTCGTCGGCCACGACGCGGCCGCGCTCGTTTCGAATCGTGCCGCGGCGCTCGTCGAAGGGAAGCTCGGGCAGGCCGACGCCGCGGTAGCCGACGCTCCGAAACACAAGACCGCACTCGATCGTCTCGCGCTCGTCGGTCGGGATGGCGACAAGACGTCCATCCCGCTCCTCGAGTCGATTGCGTACGAGCTCGATTGACTGAACCTTCTCGTCGCCGTGGAGCGCGACCGGCGACGCAAGGAAGCGAAGCCTCACGGTCACCGGCTTGCCCGTGAGCTCGCGCGCGGCGAAATCGCGCAGGACCTCCAGGTTGCGACGACCATTGGTGTCGTCCTCGAGCGCTGCCTCGCTCACCGTGTCGAGCTCCAGCTCGCCGGGATCGACAACGACGTCCGCGCCGGCGAGCTCCCCGAGCTCCTTCAGCTCCGGCGTCGTCCACGACGCCTGGGCCGGGCCGCGCCGGCCCACGACGACGATGTCGCGAATGGTCGCGCCGCCGATCGCCTCGATCGCAGGGTCGGTCGTGTCCGTGGGCTCGAGCTCTGCCGGTGTCAGCGCCAGCATCCGGGCGACGTCGAGGGCGACATTGCCGTTACCGATCACGACTGCGCGCCCGACGTTCAGGTCGAACTGCAGCTCCTGGAAGTCCGGGTGGCCGTTGTACCAGGCGACGAACTCGGTGGCCGACCACGAGCCCGGCAGATCCTCGCCCGGGATGTCCAGTCGACGATCGCTCTGCGCACCGAAGGCGTAGACGACCGCGTCGTAGAGACGGTTCAGATCGGCGTGCGTGAGATCACGTCCCACTTCGACGTTGCCGAAGAACCGAAAGCCGGGCTTCAGCGCGATCCGTTCGAAGGCTCGCGAGACCGTCTTCAGCTTCGGATGATCGGGAGCGACGCCGAGCCGGACGAGCCCCCACGGCGTCGGCAGGCGTTCGAACATGTCGACCTCGATCGGAGTCTCCGCATCGAGGAGCGCGCCCGCAGCGTAGAACCCGGCCGGGCCGGATCCGACGACAGCCACGCGGAGCGGTCCGCTCACGGAACCGATGCTAGAAGGTCAGGCGGAGCAACCGGAACCGCAGCCGCCGACGTTGGCGTCGGCTTCACCCTCTTCCACCTGGAAGGAGTGACCACAGCCGCAGGACGAGCTGGCATTCGGATTGTTGATCGCGAAGCCGGCCGCCTGGATCGAATCGACGTAATCGACCTCGGCGCCCTTGAGGTACGGGGCGCTGAACGGATCCACAACGACCTGGACGCCGTGCATTTCGAACTCGAGGTCGCCTTCGGCGGCACCGCGGTCGAAGCCGAGCCCGTACTGGAACCCCGAGCACCCACCGCCCTGAATGGCGACGCGGAGGACGTTGACGTCTTCTTCCTCAGCCATCAGCTGTTTGATCTTGCTGGCCGCCGACTCCGTGACCGTCATCAGCGGGATGACTCGCTCCTGAAGTTCCATCGTGCTCTGATCGTAGCAATCGGTCCGCCCTTCAGGGCCCTCGCCGAAGCCCTAGTTTGTAACACTCGTCTCAGGCACCGTTGAGCGGTTTCTGGCTGAATTCGTGCGGCTAGTGTGAACCTGTTAGGTTCCCCGGCGCTCCAAGGGAGGGACCGTGCTCGACAACTGGCTGCCGTTCCTGATCTACGCGATCTTCGCGCTTGCGATTCCGGCATCCATGATGTGGTTCTCCTTCGTCTTCGCGACGCGCCCGGACAGGCGGACCCGCTGGCGCGAGCTGCCGTTTGAGTCGGGCGTCTCCACCGGTGCACCCAAGGCTCAGCGCTTCACCGTCAGCTTCTACCTCACGGCGATGCTCTTCATCGTCTTCGACATCGAGATCGTGTTCCTGTATCCGCTCGCGGTGATCCTCCACCAGCTCGCCTGGTTCGGGTTCCTCGAGTTCCTCTTCTTCATTGCGATCCTCGTGATCGCATACGTCTACGTGTGGCGGAAGGGTGCTCTCGATTGGCAATAGAGGACGGCAAGAAGCTCCGCGACTACGGGATGCAGAGCGAACGGCTCCTCTGGCCGACCAAGGGGCCGGGCGTGTTCGAGCAGGAAGTCGACTCGATCGAGCAGGCGGTCGGCCTGACCACGCTCGAAAAGGCGGTCGCCTGGGCGCAGAGCAAGTCGATGTGGCCCGACACCTTCGGGCTCGCCTGCTGCGCGATCGAGATGATGTCGATCGTCTCGTCGCGCTACGACATCGCCCGCTTCGGGATGGAGGCGTTTCGCTCGTCACCGCGCCAGGCCGACCTCCTGATCGTCTCCGGTCGAGTGGTGCACAAGATGGCCGCGCCGCTGCGTCAGGTCTACGACCAGATGCTCGAGCCGAAATGGGTGATCGCGATGGGCGCCTGCGCCAGCTCGGGCGGAATGTTCAACAACTACACGACCTTGCAGGGCGTCGACAAGATCGTCCCGGTCGACATCCACGTGCCGGGATGCCCGCCGCGGCCGGAGGCCCTGATGGAGGGAATCGTCCGGCTGCACGAGAAGGTCATGGCCGGCGTCCCGCCCGCCTATGTGATCCGTGGAGTCGCGTCCTGAACTTCAACCGCGTCCCCGGACTGATCGAGACGCGCGAGCAGCACGGCGAGACGACGCTCGTCGTCGACGCGCCGCGCGTCGTTGATGCCGCGCTGCATCTGCGTGACGAGCTTGGCTTCAACTTTCTCTCCGACCTCGCCGCGACCGACTACCTGGGCTGGGGCAAGGCCGGCGTCTCGGGCTACATCGGGACACCGGCGGGCCGGGATCTGAACGAGCCGTCGACGCAGGGCTATCAGCGCCTGCCGGTCGAGAAGCCCCAACGGTTCTCGATCAGCTACCACCTACTCGCACTGCGAGAGGGAGCACCGCGAGTACGCCTGCAGGTCTGGGTCGGCGACGGCCAGTCCGTGCCGAGCGTTGTCGGCGTCTGGCCGACCGCGGACTGGTTCGAACGTGAGGCGTGGGACATGTTCGGGATCGCCTTCGACGGCCATCCCAATCTCAGCCGCATCCTCATGGACGACGACTGGGAAGGACATCCCCTGCGCAAGGACTACCCGATCGGCGGCGAGCCTGTCCGCTTCTCCGGAGAAGAGTAAGTGGCGATCGCTCCCGAACGGCCTCACATCTACGAAGGCACACGCATCCCGTCGCCGATCCCGACGGTGCTGCAGGTTCCGCCCGACCTGAGGTCGTCCGAGGACGTCCTCCGGATCAACTTCGGGCCGAACCATCCCTCGACGCACGGCGTGCTCAGGCTCATCGTCGATTTGCACGGGGAGGAGGTGCTCGGCCTCGCTGCGGTGGTCGGCTATCTGCACACCGGTTTCGAGAAGAACATGGAACAGAAGAGCTGGTGGAAGGCGATCACCTACGCCCCGCGCATCGACTACCTCGCCTTTCAAAACAACGAGCTCGTCTTCGTGCTCGCGGTCGAGAAGATGCTCGGGCTCGAGGTCCCCGCGCGCGCGACCTGGATGCGCATGCTGCTCGCAGAACTGAACCGGATCCACTCGCATCTCGTGTGGCTCGGAACCGCCGCTCTGGAGCTTGGGGCGATCTCGATGTTCTGGTACTGCTTCCGCGAGCGCGACCGCATCCTCGATCTCTTCGAGCTCGTCGCCGGGTACCGGATGCACACGCGCTACTTCCAGGTCGGGGGTCTCGCCGAGGACGTTCCGCCCGGGTTCTGGGACGAGTGCGCGAAGTTCGTCGAGGTGATGCCGAAGGCAATCGACGACTACGAGTCGCTCGTCAACCGAAACGAGATCTGGCTGGAGCGCACGCAAGGGCTCGGGCTCCTTTCCGCGGACGACGCGATCGCCCTCGGGCAGTCGGGCCCGGTCCTGCGCGGGTCCGGCGTCGACTGGGATCTCCGGCGTGCCGAGCCGTACCTGGCCTACGACCAGGTCGACTTTCGCGTTCCCGTCTACCAGGAAGGCGACGTGTACGCGCGCTACCGCGTGCGGATGGAGGAGATGCGCGAGTCCGTCAGGATCGTCGACCAGGCGCTTCGCCGCATGCCCGGCGGGCCTTGGATCGCCGACGACCGCAAGGTCGTCCTCCCGCCGCGTGAGGAGCTTCACACCTCGATGGAGTCCTTGATCCACCACTTCAAGATCGTCACGGAGGGCTTCCGCGTCCCCGAAGGCGAGGTCTATGTCGCAGTTGAATCGCCGCGCGGCGAGCTCGGCTGTTACGTCGTCTCCGACGGCGGGCCGAAGCCGTGGCGGGTCAAGTTCCGCGCGCCCTCCTTCGTCGCCCTCGAGGCGACGGCGACGGCGATGAGCAACGCGCTGATCGCCGACATGATCGCCATCGTCGGCTCGCTCGACACCGTCATGGGCGAGGTCGACCGGTGAGCACCTACTACGACGAAGTCCAGGAGATCAAGGCGCAGTACCCGAACTGGCGCTCCGCCACCTTGCCGGCGCTGCGTCTCGCGCAGGAGCGCCACGGCTACCTGTCCGCCGAGGCTTTGGGCGAGTGCGCCGATGCACTCGGCACGACCCCAGCATTCTGCGAGGCGGTCGCCTCCTTCTACGACATGCTGCATCTCGCTCCCGTCGGTCGGCACATGGTCGAGGTCTGCACGAACGTGTCGTGCGCCTTGGTCGGAGCCCAGCAGGTTCTGGAGCGGTTCGAGGAGGAGCTCGGCATCCGCGCCGGCGAGACCTCCGCCGACGGAGAAGTCACGCTCCGACCGATCGAGTGTCTCGGCGGCTGCGGGTGGGCAACCGTCGTCTCGATCGACCATCACTACCGCACGCACGTGAAGCCCGACGATGTGCCAGCGATCGTCCAGGAGCTGCGCAATGGCGGGTGAGCGCATGATCGTCCTCGGCGGTGCCGACGAGCGGGACCTCACGAAGCTCGCCGAGTACGAGGCAATTGGCGGCTACGGCTCGCTGCAGAAGGCGCGCGCGATGTCACCGAACGCGGTGATCGACGAAGTCATCGCATCCGAGCTCCGAGGCCGCGGCGGCGCCTTCTTTCCGACCGGGCGGAAGTGGTCCTTCGTCCCGAAGCCGGACCAGAACCCGAATCCGCACTACCTCGTCGTCAACGCGGACGAGTCGGAGCCCGGCAGCTTCAAGGACAACGAGATCATGGCGCGGGTTCCTCACCGGTTCATCGAGGGCTGCCTCATAGCCGCTCATGCGGTCGAGTCGACGAGCGTCTTCGTCTATATCCGCGGCGAGTACACCGGCCCCTACGAGGTACTCCGTTCCGCTCTCGAAGAGTTGCAGGAGCGGCCAGAACTGCGCGGCGACGTGACGATCGTGCTGCACCGAGGCGCGGGCGCCTACATCTGCGGCGAAGAGACCGCGCTTCTGGAGTCGCTCGAAGGAAAACGCGGCCAGCCGCGCACGAAGCCTCCGTTTCCGGCGGTGCAGGGGCTCGACGCCTCACCCACCGTCGTGAACAACGTCGAAACGATGGCCACTCTCCCGCCGATCATCGAGATGGGCGGCGCCGAGTACGCCAAGCTCGGCGTCCCGGACTCACGCGGGACTCGAGTGGTCTCGATCTCAGGACATGTCGAGAAGCCCGGGAACTACGAGATCGAAAACGGCACCAGCATGCGCGAGTTGATCTACGGCCTCGGCGGCGGCATTCCGGACGGCCGCGAGCTCAAAGCAGTCATTCCCGGCGGCTCGTCGACAGTGATCCTGAAGGGCGACGAGATCGACGTCGGCTACGACTTCAACTCTCTTCTCAAGCTGAACACGGCAATGGGATCGGCCGGAGTCGTCGCGCTCGACGACCGCTGCTGCATGGTGCAGCTCGGCATTCGCATCTCCGAGTTCTACGAGCACGAGTCGTGCGGCAAGTGCACGCCGTGCCGGGAGGGCACGCGCTGGATGACGCAGATCTTGCGCCGGCTCGAGTCGGGCGAGGCGGAGCAGTCCGAGCTCGACCTCCTCCTCGACGTCTGCGACCGGATCAACGGCAAGTGCCTGTGCCCGCTCGGCGAGACGGCGGCGATCGCCGTCGCCAGCTATGTCGAGAAGTTCCGGGCCGAGTTCGTAGCGCATCTCGACCAGGGCGGGTGTCCGTTCGGCGCCTCGTCGCCGTTGCACGACGTGCTCGCCCCGGTCGCCGTCCATACCCATAGTGCGGTGCCGGCTTGAACGTCCGGGCCAACTCCTCCCACGTCCTGGTGTCGGACATGGTGCCGTCGGTGTCACCGGGGCGTCACGCATGAGTGACCACGAGACTACGCACCCACGGAGCCATGGCAACGCGGCCGGCTTGAACGTCCAGGCCTACTTCTCCCACGCCTTGGTGTCGGACATGGTGCCGTCGGTGTCACCGGGACGTCACGCATGAGCGCGCCCGAGCTGGTTCGGCTGACGATCGACGGGGTGCCGGTTGAGGTGCCGAAGGGGACCGGGCTCGTCGAGGCTGCTCTCGCGGCCGGGATCGAGATCCCCGTCTTCTGTTACGAGCCACGGCTGGGGGCACCCCTCGGTGCATGCCGCATGTGCCTCTGCGAGATCGAGCCCGGCCCGCCCAAGCCTCAGGCGGCCTGCACGCTGACTGCACAGGAGGGGATGGTCGTGCGCACCGCTCTGACCTCGCCGGTCGCGGCTGACGCGCAGGACGCCACCCTCGAGTTCATCCTCGTCAACCACCCGCTCGACTGCCCGGTCTGCGACAAGGGCGGCGAGTGCCCGCTCCAGGATCTGACCTTCCGCTACGGGCCCGGGAACACGCGCATGACCTTCCCGAAGCGCACGTTCGAGAAGCCGATCCCGGTGTCGCCGCTGATCGCGCTCGACCGCGAGCGCTGCATCCTCTGCTACCGCTGCACGCGATTCAGCGAAGGCGTAGCCGAAGACGGACAGCTCGTCGCAGTCGACCGCGGTGCAGGCTCGATGATCGCGACGTTCGGCGACGAGCCCTACCGCGCGCCCTTCAGCGGGAACGTCATCGAGCTTTGCCCGGTGGGCGCCCTGACCTCGACGAAGTACCGCTTCGAGGCGCGGCCCTGGGAGATTCAGGACGTGCCAACGGTCTGCGGCCTCTGCCCCGTCGGCTGCAACGTCAGCGCAACCACCCGCGAAGGCAAGGTCAAGCGGATCCTCTCCCGAAACCACGCCGAGGTCGACAACGGCTGGCTCTGCGACAAGGGACGGTTCGCGTACAGCCATTTGCATGCAGAGGACCGACTGCGGGACCCATTGCTGCGAGTGCGCCGGCGCGGCTTCGAGGAGGTCTCGTGGGAGCGGGCCCTCGACGAGGCCGAACGTCTGCTCCGCGAGGCGAACGGGCGGATCGTGACTGCGCTGTCCGGCTCGGAGACGGTCGAGGAGGCCTATGCGCTCGCCAAGCTCCTGCGCCGGGGCCTCGACTCGCACACCGCGGTGTTCGCCGAAGAGGTATCGGATGCCCTCGATCCGTTCCGCATGCCGCTGTCGTCGATCCGCGATGCCGACGTCGTCGCAGTGCTGGGTGACGCGCCAATCGTTGAGCGGGCTCCGATCGTCGACCTCTGGATCAGGGAAGCACGGCGCCGTGGTGCACGCGTGCTCTACGAGCTCGACGACGAGGCCGTGCGCAGTGCGAAGAACGCGATCCTCGTCTGGTGCGGCCCCGGTGGCCACGGCGGCGCGACCGTCGCGGCGCACGCGCAGCGGCTCGGAGCGAAGGGCGCCTTCTACATCTCCGAGACCGCGAACGGCCGCGGCGTCTGCGATGCGTGGGCTTGCGCCGCCGACACCGAGCCGTCCAACCCGGATCCGGTCGGCCTGCTGATCGTCTCCGGCGACGAGGCCGCGGCGAACCCGGTCGTGCGCGCGCTCGCCGAGAAGGCCGAGCGAGTGCTCGTCATCTCGATGTTCCACGGGCTCGCGGCGGGCTGGGCCGACCTCGTCCTGCCCGGGACGAGCTACCTCGAACGGGACGGCACCTACGTCAACCTCGAGGGCCGAGTGCAGCGCCTCCGCCGAACGGTGGTCCCGCCCGCGCCGGACGAGCTGGCGTGGATCTCGAAGCTTGCCGAGCGCTTCGGCGTCGAGATCTCTCCCTATCCCTCGCTCGTCTTCGAAGAGGTCTCCGCGATTGCGTTCGGCGGCATCCCGTACGGCAAGATCGGCGAGCGGGCCCCGCTTCCGCCGGCAGCCGAAGCGAACGCTCCGATCGACCTACCCGCCGATTCCGCGCAGACGTCGAGCGGCGGCCTGACGCTCGTCCGCTATCGCCCGCTCTTCTCGGGCCCCGCGGTCGAGCGCGTCCCCGAGCTCGACTTCCAGCGGCCCCGACCCGAAGCCGAGCTCTCGGAGGAAGACGCCCGAAGACTCGGGATCCGAAACGGCGACGCGGTCACCGTGCGCTCGAACGGGACGTCCGTCCAGCTGCGCGCGCGCCTCGCCAGAGAGCTTCGACCCGGCATCGTCCGCGTGCCGGAAGACTACGCAGGAGAACTGCAGCCGCAGGTGGAGGTCTCGAGATGACCGAGCCCTGGTGGGTCTCGCTGATCAAGGCCGCGGTGATCGTGAACCTGATCATGGTCGCGTTCGCATACACGACCTGGCTCGAGCGCAAGCTGCTCGGTCGCATGCAAAACCGCTACGGGCCCAACAGGGCTGGACCGTACGGACTCTTACAGCCGTTCGCCGACCTGATCAAGCTCGTGCGCAAGGAAAGCTTCTTCCCGGTCGCGGCGCAGCACCCGCTGTACATCGCCGCGCCGATCATCTCGATGTTCACCGCACTGGCCGCATTCGCGGTAATCCCGTGGGGAGCGGGCTGGCAGATCTGGCATTACCGCGTCAACGGCGAGATCGCCAACGTCTCGATCGGTCTGATCCTGATCTTCGCCCTCGGCTCAGTCGGCGTCTACGGCGCGATCGTCGGCGGCTGGGCCTCGCACTCGAAGTTTTCGCTCCTCGGCGCGATGCGCACCTGCGCACAACTCGTTTCCTACGAAGTGTCGCTTGCGCTGTCGGTGCTCGGGGTCGTCCTCATGGGCCAGTCGCTCAACCTCGTCGACATCGTCAACAAGCAGGGCGCGACGATCTGGTTCGTCGTCCCGCAGCTCGCGGGCCTGCTCGTGTTCGTGTTCGCGATGATCGCCGAGACGAGCCGCCCGCCGTTCGACCTCCCAGAGGCCGACACCGAGCTCGTCGCCGGCTACCACACCGAATACGGCGGCATGCGCTGGGGCCTCTTCCAGACGGCGGAGTACATCAACCTGATCACGCTCTCCGCTCTCGCCGTGACCCTGTTCTTCGGCGGCTGGCACGGGCCGTACGCGCCACTGGGGCCGCTCTGGTTCCTGCTCAAGGTCTTCGCGTTCGTCTCGGTCTTCATCTGGATCCGGGCCTCCGTGCCGCGGCTCCGCTACGACCAGTTGATGCGGTTCGGCTGGAAGGTGCTGCTACCGGTCGCGACCATCAACGCCGTCATCACCGCCCTCCTCGTGGTGTGGGTTTCATGAGCTTCGCGCGCCTTCGGCACGCTCGCGTGAGGGAAACCATGTTTCCCTCACGAGCTCCCTTCTTTAGGGATCGCCTCAGCCCCCGCGCCACTGAGATCGCCGCGTGCGCTGAGGAAGACAAGCGGGGAAACCCCAGGGTTTCCCCCAAAGCCCCTTCCCTCGCTCATCGGCGAAAGGTCGGCCGATGAGCCCCCAGCCGCTCGACAGTTTCATGGGCTTCGCCGTCACGTTCCGGCAGCTGTTCAAGAAGCCGGTGACACAGCAGTACCCGGAGTACAAGCGCCCGGTCTACCCGCGCTTCCGGGGCAGGCACCGCCTGCACCTCCACGAGAACGGGCTGGAGAAGTGCGTGGGCTGCTCGCTCTGCGCCGCCGCGTGCCCGGCCGACTGCATTCGCGTCGTCGCCGAGGAGAACACGGCGGAGAATCGCGTCTCACCCGGGGAGCGGTACGCGCGGATCTACGAGATCAACATGAGCCGCTGCATCTTCTGCGGGTACTGCGAGCTGGCCTGTCCGTTCGACGCGATCACGCTCGGCAACGAGTACGAGATCGCGGAGTACTCGCGCGACGACCTGATCTACACGAAGGACATGTTGCTCGCCGAGCCGATCAAGAAGATCCCCGTCGCCGACCGCGAGCTGTACGACACCCCGATCCCGTACTACAAGGACCACTCGTGATCGTCGCGTCGGTTGGCAACGTGCTCGTCTGGGCCGTGTGGATCCTGGCTGCGTTCGCCTGTCTCGGGTCCGGCGTGGCCGTCGTCTCCTTCTCGAACCCGTTCTACTCGGCGCTCGCGCTGATCGGGAACCTCGGCTCGCTCGCGGTCCTCTATCTGCTGCTGTCGGCCGAGTTCGTCGCCGCCGCCCAGGTGCTCGTCTACGCCGGCGCGGTGATGGTCATGTTCCTGTTCGTGATCGCCTATGTCGACCCACGCCTGGAGTCGCCGTGGGCAGGCGGACCGGGCTGGCAGGCGATCGGTGCGGTGCTCGCGGCCGCCGCGCTGCTCGTGGAGATCATCGTGGTGATCGGATTGAACGCCGGCGGCAGCCTTGCGCACTCCCACGACGTCGGCGGCTCGTTCGGCAGCCCGAGCTACATCGGTCGCCTCTTCCTCACGGACCACCTGCTCGCCTTCGAGATCACGTCGATCGTTCTGCTCGTCGCCGCGATCGGCGGCGTCATCCTCGGCTCGCATTCGCGGCGATCCGAGGCGGGAGTCGAGCCGCTGTGAACGGCCCGAACATCACCTGGTACCTCGGCGTCGCCGGCTTCCTCTTCGGCGTCGGCGCACTCGGTGTGCTGCTCCGGCGCAATCCGCTGATCGTCCTCCTCTCGCTCGAGATCATGTTGAACGGAGCGAACCTCGCGCTGATCACCTTCTCGCGCCACCTCGACAACGGCGACGGGCAGATCTTTGCGCTCGCGGTGATGGCAGTCGCTGCTTCCGAGGTCGTTGTCGGTCTCGGGATGGTCGTCGCGCTCAACCGCAAGCGCGTGCCGCTCGACGTCGACCGGCTGAGCTCACTCCGCGGCTAGATGGTCTACGGCTCCTGGATCTGCCTGCTCTCGCCGCTTGCCGCAGCCGTGGTGATCACGCTCGCGGGCGGACGCCTCACGCGGCGCGGCGCCGGCTATCTCGCGACCATCTCCTGCTTCGTCTCCTTCGGCGCGGCGGTCGCTGTCTTCGTGTCCTTGCTCGGCCGCGACGCGGAGCAGCGCAGCGTCCTCTCGACCGCGTGGATCTGGATCACAGGCGGTACGTACCGGTCGGGTCTCGCGGTGCTGATCGACCCGTTGAGCGTGATGATGATGCTGG
>Ga0105239_10001222_pt1 | contig 35019 bp, 37 predicted proteins | sample KBSC44metaG_FD_92761 | JGI IMG/M metagenome (GOLD analysis project Ga0105239, IMG submission 92761) | Corn rhizosphere microbial communities from Kellogg Biological Station, Michigan, USA - KBS C4-4 metaG | ecosystem: Host-associated > Plants > Roots > Rhizosphere > Soil | place: Michigan, USA... | reverse complement strand
GTTCACAGATCGCGGTCGACCGCGGGACCGCCAAGTACTGAGCGCACAGCGAACGCCGTACCGCCGAGGGGGCGGCCGTGGGTACGGTCGCGCCATGGCCCGTTGACGGCGCCGCCCCTCGACTACGAACACGCAGGGTTCGACTTCGGCGGAGTGCTGGTGTCCGGCGAGCGCGCGAACGCACGGAAGTGGGGCCCGACGCGTGCGCGGCGGCGATGGATGCGTTTCTCTTGGACCGAAGCGCGTTGCGGGACAGAGTCATCGGCGTGATCGACACCATCCGCGTGCTGCCTGCGATAGACGGCGACGCGGTGGCGGCCATCGGATTCTGTACCGGAGGACGTCGTGGCGCTGGCATCCGAGCTCACCGAGCGCAGCGCCGATTGGCAGCTGCACGCCTACGGGCACCGTTCATGGCGACCTTCGCCAACGCTCCGGAGCGCGGCATCCAGTACGACGAGACGACCTACCGGCGCGCGTGGGCCAGCCTTGTCGACCTCCTGGACGAGGCGTTCGACATCTAGTTCGGAAGCACCAACACCGGCACCGGGCTGTGTCGAATGATCTTGGTGCCCTTGGAGCCAAGGAACACGCGCGCGATCGCACCCTGCGGTGAAGTGCCGATGGCGAGCAGTTCGCCGTCGTCCCATTCGGCGTTGTCGAGGGCCTGATCCCAGCCATTGCCGGTGACGACCTGGAGTTCGACGTCGTCGCCTACTACACCGTCAGACTTCAACTTCGCCAATGCCTCTCGTGCTTGCGAGGCCCAGGACTCGAGGAGCGAGTCTTCGGCGTGCAGACCGATCTCCGGCGGATACATGGTGCGGCCCCGCACCGCGAACGTGACCACACGCATCGGGACCCCGAGCTGCGCCGCCAACGTGGCGACGCGTTCGACGACGTGAAGGGAGTCGTCGGTGCCGGGGAAGGCACACGTGATCCGGGTCAGCCCATGCGTCTTGGATCCGCGGTAGCCGCGCGGGCTGATCGCCAGCGGCACCGGCGACGAGTGCAGCAACCGGTCGGCCGTCGAACCGACCACCACCTGCCCGAGGCTGCCGTCCGCGGCCGAACCCAGCACCAGCGCTTCGGCTTTCAACTCCTCCACGGCAGCCACCAGGCCTCCGGGGGCCGAGCGGTGAGCGAACTTGTGGAAGCTCACCTCGAGTGAGGGGTCCAAGGACGTGATGCACCGTTTGGCTTCGGCGGCAGAGTCGGCCGCGAGTCGATCGGCGTACTGGGCGTACTCGGCGTCGATGCGTGCGGGCGACGGCGTCGTCCAGGGTTTCGGGACGACAGTGACCACCGCGAGCGAGGTCTTGAGTGTCCTGGCGGCTTCCACCCCGAGGTGCAGTGCCGAAATACCGGCCTTGCCTGCCAGGTATCCGACTATGACGGTCACGACGCGTCCGTCGGCGGATGGATGAGTACCTCGTCTTCTTGCGGCGCGGCGGTCGGGATGAGGCCGTCGCCGCCGTCGTTGAGTGCGCTGTGGTGCCTTCCCCAGAGCATGTAGTAGATGAGAACGATCACGACCCATCCGCCGAATGCCAGCCACGTGTACCAGTGCAGGCTGTACAGGATGTAGCCGCAGGCGAGGACCGACAGGACCGGAACGATCGGGATGTGGATGTTGCGGCTCGACGTGTGGATCACGTAGTAGAACGGCACTTTGAAACCGCGCGGCAGATTGGGTTCGCGGACGCGCAGGATGATCACGCCGATCGAGACCACGATGAACGCGGTCAGCGTGCCGATCGACACCATGTCGGCGAGCTTGTCCAGGGGAATGAAGCCCGCCAGGATCGACACGATGATCGCCACGACGATGGTGTTGTTGACCGGCGTCATGCTCTTGGGGTTGACCTTGGCGAACATCGACGGCAACAGCCCGTCGCGGCCCATGGCAAATAGAATGCGCGTCTGCCCATACATGGTGACGAGCGTGACCGAGAAGATCGAGATCACCGCGCCTGCCGCGAGGACCGTGCTCCAGTAGTTGGCTCCCGTGACGTCGTCGAGAATCTTGGCCAGACCGGCCTCCTGCCCCTCGAAAGCCGTCCAGTCCTGCGCGCCCAGCGCGGCGAAGGTCACCAAGATGTAGATGGTCGTGACGATCAACAGCGCGGCAATGATGGCGCGGGGCATGGTCTTCTGGGGATCCTTGACCTCGTCGCCCGCCGTCGACACGGCGTCCAGGCCGATGTAGGAGAAGAAGATCGTGCCTGCGGCGAGTCCGACCGCGCCCACGCCCATCGGGGCGAAGTTGGCGAAGTGATCGGTGTTGAAGGCGGTGATCGCGATGATGACGAACATCGTCAGCACGCCAAGCTTGATCAGCACCATGATCGTGTTCGCCTTCGCCGACTCCGAGGCGCCGCGGATCAAGAGCAGCATGCACATCACGACCAGGACGATCGCGGGAAGGTTGATGATGCCGGGTTCGGTGTCCCACGGCGCAGCGGTGATGGCGCGCGGCAGCTCGAACCCGAAGATGTTGGATAGCAGCTTGTTCAGATATTGGCTCCACCCCACGGCCACCGCGGCGGTTGACACGCCGTACTCCAGCAGCAGACACGCGGCCACACCCATTGCCACGAACTCTCCGAGTGTGGTGTAGGCGTACGAGTAGGTCGACCCGGAAACCGGTACGGCCGAGGCCATTTCGGCGTAACAGATTGCCGCCAGACCGGCTGCGATGCCGGCTAGCACGAACGAGAGCAGTACCGCGGGTCCCGCCTCCGGGACCGCTTCGGAGAGCACGAAGAAGATGCCGGTGCCGACGGTGGCGCCCACGCCGAACATTGTCAGCTGGAATACGCCGATCGTGCGTTTGAGGTGATCGGAGGCGCCGTGTGCCACCGGCGCACCGACTATCGGGCGACGCCGCAGCATCTGTTCGGTCATGCCCACCGTTGGTGAAGGTGATGCCATGGTGCCTCCTAGTAGTGCTTTCGAGCGGAGTGAGTCGAATTTAGCCCTGTTCTGCCAGGACGGCAGCGAAACGATCAACGGCCCAGTCGATCTCCGCGGCCGTGATGACCAGCGGAGGGGCGAAGCGAAGGGTGGAGCCGTGGGTGTCCTTGACCAGCACGCCACGATCGGCCAGCAATAGGCTGACGTGTTTGCCCGTGCCAAGTTTCGGGTCGAGGTCCACACCGGCCCACAGGCCCCGACCGCGGACGGCGAGCACGCCATGGCCGATCAGGTCGTTCAGCCTGTGATGCAGGTGCTCCCCGAGTTCGGTTGAGCGCGACTGGAAGTCGCCCGTGGCGAGCATAGCGACCACGGTCGTGCCGATCGCCGCCGCCAGCGGGTTGCCGCCGAAGGTGGACCCGTGCTCGCCGGGATGCAGCACGCCGAGAACGTCGCGGTTGGCCACCACGGCCGAGAGCGGGACGATCCCGCCGCCGAGCGCCTTGCCGAGCAGATACATGTCGGGCACCACGCCCCAGTGGTCGCACGCGAAGGTCTTGCCGGTGCGGGCCAGGCCCGCCTGGATCTCGTCGGCGATCATCAGCACGTTTCGCTCCGTGCACAGGGCGCGCACGCCGGGCAGGTAGTCGTCCGGCGGCACGATGATGCCCGCCTCGCCCTGAATGGGCTCGAGCAGGACGGCGACGGTGTTGTCGTCGATCGCGGCGGCAAGAGCGTCGGCGTCACCGAACGGCACCGCACGGAAGCCCGGGGTGTACGGACCGAAGCCGCGGCGTGCGGTCTCGTCGTCGGAGAAGCTGATGATGGTGGTGGTGCGGCCGTGAAAGTTGTTGCGCGCCACGATGATGTTGGACTCGCCGGCCGGCACGCCCTTGACGTCGGTGCCCCACTTGCGGGCCACCTTGATGCCGCTCTCGACGGCTTCTGCGCCGCTGTTCATCGGCAGCACCATGTCCTTGCCGCACAGCGCTGCCAGCGCCGCGCAGAAGGGGCCGAGACGGTCGGAGTGGAAGGCGCGGCTGACCAGGGTCACGGCGTCGAGTTGCGCGTGGGCCGTTGCGGTGATCTCCGGGTGACGATGCCCGAAGTTGACCGCCGAGTACGCCGCGAGGCAGTCGAGGTATCGCCTGCCGTCTACGTCGGTGATCCAGACGCCTTCCGCGGACGCGGCGACGACCGGCAACGGCGAATAGTTGTGCGCCGCGTACTGATCGTCGACCGCTATCGCGGCTTCGGTTGCCTTGCCGGTGTGTGTCGTCACGGTATCGAGGATGGTCACGGGTGCACCTCCAGCGTGCAGCATTTGACGGATCCGCCGCCCTTGAGCAATTCGGAGAGGTCGATGCCGATCGGTTCGAAGCCGGCGTCGGCCAGTTGCGCGGCGAAGCCGACTGCCGCCGCGGGGTGGAACACGTGCAGGCCGTCCGACACGACGTTGAGGCCGAGGACGTAGGCGTCGGCAGTGGTCACCTCTATGGCGTCGGGGAACAGCTCCTGCAGCCGGGTGCGGGATGCCTCGCTGAAGGCCGGCGGGTAGTACGCGATGGTGTCGTCGTCGAGCACGGCGAGCGCGGTGTCGAGGTGGTAGAAGCGGGGATCGACGAGTTCGAGGCCGACCAGCGGCATGCCGATCATCTCGGCGATCTCGTCGTGCGCCCGACGGTCAGTGCGAAAACCGTATCCCGCCAACACCATCGAGCCGACGACCAGCAGATCGCCCTGGCCCTCGTTGGTGTGTCGGGTGTGCAGTGGGTCGAAGCCGTGGGCGGACATCCATTCGGCGTATGCGGCTGCTTCACCTTCGCGCTGGGGGTAGGCGAAGCGGGCGACCACGGCCTTGCCGCCGACGATCAGGCCACCGTTGGCGGCGTAGACCATGTCCGGCAGTCCGGCGACCGGCTCGACGAGTTCGACGGTGTGGCCGTGCGACTGGTAGGCATCGCGGAGAACCTCCCACTGCCGGACGGCGAGGTCGGCGTCGACGGGCGTCTCGGTGTCCATCCACGGGTTGATGGCGTACTCGACGGTGAAGAACGAGGGAGGGGTCATGGCGTAGTGGCGGACGCGGGGAGTTCGGGTGCGCTGCTCCATTGCGGCGACATCTGATTGCGGGCTCGAAGGGGTAACGGTGCCGGCTACATCTGAGATCGTCATGTAATCAACGATATTGCTGGTAGTTGACGCAATCAATCGCCACTCATTGCGTTATGGTGCTCGATCTGTTGCGTCAGGCGTATCATTGCGGCGATTCATTGCGCAGCGACGGGAGTGTGGCCGGATGGACCGTCTCGACGACACCGACGAGCGGATTCTTGCCGAGTTGGGGGAGCACGCCAGGGCGACGTTCGCCGAGATCGGGCAGCGGGTGAACCTGTCCGCGCCCGCCGTCAAACGGCGCGTCGACCGGATGCTCGACACCGGCGTCATCCGGGGCTTCACCACCATCGTCGACCGCAATGCCATCGGGTGGACCACCGAGGCGTACGTGCAGGTGTACTGCCACGGCACGATCGCCCCCGACGAGCTTCGGCGCGCGTGGATCGACATCCCGGAGATAGTCAGCGCTGCCACGGTGACCGGCACGGCGGATGCGATCCTGCACGTCCTCGCCCGCGACATGCGGCACCTCGAAGAGGCGCTGGAGCGCATCCGCTCCAGCGCGGACATCGAGCGCAGCGAGAGCATCGTCGTGCTGTCGAACATCATCGAGCGCACTCGACAGTGATCGCAGGGTGGCGGACCCCTCGCGGAGCCGATCGTGTAAGAAAGCCCACGTGACTACTAGTGGGGGCATCGTCATCGTGGGTGGAGGGCTGGCCGCGTCGCGGACGGCCGAACAACTGCGTCGCGCCGAGTACGCCGGGCCGATCACGATCGTCAGCGACGAGGACCATCTGCCCTACGACCGGCCGCCGCTGTCGAAGGAAGTGCTGCGCGCGGAGACGGACGACGTCGCGCTCAAGCCTGCCGAGTTCTACGCCGAGAATGACATCACGCTGCTGCTGGGTTCGGGTGCGACGAAGCTGGATACCGCTGCACAGACGGTCACGCTGGCCAATGGCGACGTGATCGGTTACGACGAGCTGGTGATCGCAACCGGCCTGGTGCCCAAGCGAATTCCCTCACTGCCCGACCTCGAGGGCATCCGGGTACTGCGCACCTTCGACGAGAGCCTCGCGCTGCGCAGGCATGCCAATTCGGCAGAACGCGCCGTCGTGATCGGTGCTGGTTTCATCGGCTGCGAGGTGGCCGCCAGCCTGCGCAAGCTCGGCGTCGCGGTGACCCTGGTCGAGCCGCAACCCGCCCCGCTGGCGTCGGTGCTCGGGCAACGGATCGGTGACCTGGTGGCCCGGCTGCACCGCGCCGAGGGCGTCGACGTGCGCTGCGGCGTCGGGGTCACGGGTGTCACCGGCACCGGTCACGTCGAAAAGGTGGTGCTATCCGACGGCACTGAGCTCGACGCCGACATCGTGGTGGTTGGCATTGGCTCGCGACCGTCCACCGACTGGCTCGAGGGCAGTGGTATCGAGGTCGACAACGGCGTCGTGTGTGACGCCGCGGGCCGCACGTCGGCGCCCAACGTGTGGGCGATCGGTGACGTGGCGTCATGGCAGGACGTATCGGGACACCAAGTGCGCGTTGAGCATTGGAGCAACGTCGCCGATCAGGCGCGGACCATCGTGCCCACGATGCTCGGCGGTGAGGCCCCGTCCAGCGTCGTGGTGCCGTACTTCTGGAGCGATCAGTACGACGTCAAGATCCAGTGCCTCGGTGAACCGGAGGCCGACGACATGGTGCACGTCGTCGAGGACGACGGCCGCAAGTTCCTGGCGTTCTACGAGCGTGACGGCGCAGTCGTCGGCGTGGTCGGCGGAGGCATGCCCGGCAAGGTGATGAAGGTGCGCAGCAAGATCGCCAACGCCGTACCCATCGCCGACGTCCTCCCTTAGCGATTTCGGCGTGCTCCGTCACGCTGACGATGACGGAGCACGCCGAAATCGCTAGAACTGGCCGAGGTAGAACCGGCTGCCCTGGTCGTCCACGCACTGCGCCGACGTGCCGTAGGACTGCTGCGACGGGTCCTCGATCACGGTGCCGCCCGCCTCGACGACGCGTGCCACCGCGGCCTCGACGTCGCTGACGGTCCACATCGGCACCGTCACCTGCTGCCCGTTGCCGCCCGCGACGCCCGCCATCGGGTGGGTCTGCTGAACTCCCCAGCCGTCGTCGATGCGACCCGGCTCGAACGTCCAGAACAGCACGCCGCTGTAGAACGCCTTGAAGGCGGTCGAGTCGACGACCTCGTAGGTGATGTACGAGAGTTCGCCCGGCCCAGAGCCATTGAGTTCGGGGCGCGGTTCACCCGGTCGTGGCTGGAACACCGCGAAGTTCATCCCCTGCGGATCAGTCGCGCCCAACACGTCGCCGAAGTCGAACACCTGGACCTCGTCGACCGTGCCGCCGCCATCCACGATGGACTGCCTGGCGCCGTCGAGGTCGGCGACCGCGTAGCAGCAGAACAGGGTGGCCGGACCGGGAACGCTGAACAGGCCGATGCGCTGTTTGGTGTTGGTCACCTGGTGGGTCACGGGATCATGTGTCCAGCCGAGGACGTGACCGTAGAACGCCGCCGCGCGATCGGCGTCCGGCGTCCACACCGACACGTAGCCCACGTCGCCATGCTGGATGGGTACCGGCGCACCGGTGACGGGTCCGCTGAGCATCCAGCGATGCCCGAATGGGTCGATGATCGTCGCGTTGCGCGACCCGTAGTTCTCGTACGGCTCACGCTGTACGTGAGCGCCGCGCACCCGCGCGCGTTCCAGCGTCGCATCGGCGTCGGCCACGTGCAACATCAGGCTTACCGACGTCGACTGTGGGACAGGAGCTTTCAGTCCCAATTCGGGGTACTCGTCGGCGAGGTAGAACACCCCGCCGCCGATGGCCAGCTCGGCGTGTCCGATGCGGCCGTCGTCCATCTCGTACATCTCGCCGACCAACGCCGCGCCGAAGGTGTCGACGTACCAGGCAATGGCCTCGCGGGCGTTCGCAACGGCCAGATAGGGCACGGCAGCCGAGCGGGGCAGGGCGGGCGCGGTCTGTGAGGTCGTCTCGTTCAGTTCGGCGATGGCGGTATCGGTTCCGCTCATGTCAACTCCTTGGGTTCGATTCGGAAGTGAGAGTGCGGATTCCAGTCGCGCGCGCAGTCGTGCCGCGAACACCGGATCGGGTTGCACCGGAAGGTCGGTGCCGCGCAGCACGCTCAACGGGTCGTTGTGGTTGTTCACGGCGTGCCTCCTTCCGGTCCTGGGTATTGCGATCGGAACGCGCGTCGGGCCCGCACCAGCAGAGCCTCGGTGGCGTGCACCGTCCTGCCGATCAGCTCGGCGCACTCGGGCACCGAGCAGTCGTCCAGGTAGCGCAGCGCCAGCACGGTGCGGTGTTGTTCGCCCAATCTGGCAAGCACGCTCTCGGCGACGATGCGGTCGAGTTCGGCGTCCCACTGATCCGCGGGCTCGACCGGTTCCGGTAATTCGGCCACGGGCACGCTGAACCGGTCGTGGCGCCGTCTGTAGTGATCGGCCAGTTTGTGCCGCGCCACCCCGATCAGCCACGGCACCGTGATCGGCGAAGGCAATTGCTTCCGGGCAGCGTCCATCGCCGCGAGAAACGTCTCGGAGGTCAGATCCTCGGCGGTGGTGCGGTCTGGGCACCGTCGGACGAAGTACCCGTACACGTGCGGCAGAGCCTCGTCGTAGAGCTCCAGCAGCGCGCGCGGGGCCCTCTCGGGATCCGGTTCGGCGCTCACACCCTCATCGTCGCCGTTGCGGCCCGAACTCCGACGCCCGAATTCAAATCTTTTCGCGACCGAGTCCCGCGAGGCCGTCGCTGACGGTGTCGAACGCGTCGCCGAGCGCCTGCGGCAGGGACTGCGACTCGTCGGCCAGCCAGTGGCCGTAGGCCGACAGTGCGACGCCGAGCATCGTCCAGGCGACGGTCTGAGGGATGAGGTCCTCGGCCTTGGCGCCGATGCGGCGCGCGACGTACGCCGCCACCACACCACGCCAGCCCGCGTACATCGTCATCGAATACGCCTGCAATGCGGCCGTTTCGAGGATGAGTCGCATGCGCTTGCGGTGGACGGCCGTCTCGGCCTCGTCAAAGCTGTTGAACGCCAACAGTGCCGAGCGCAGGGCATCGCTGACGGCGACGTCCTGCGGCATCGCGTCGAGCAGGTCGCGCATGTGGTCGAGGTAGGCATCGAAGTCGCCCCACGGGATGGCGTTCTTCGATGAGTAGTAGCGGAACAGCGTGCGGCGGGCGATCCCCGCCGCGTTCGCGACGTCGTCGACGCTGACTTCGTCGAAGCCCCTGCTGGCGAACAGATCGAGGGCGACGTCGGTGATGTGGTCCTGGGTCGTCGAGCGGCGTCTCCCCACGCGGGGGCCAGGGAGGCTCCGCCTGCCCTGATCACCCAGCATCAGATCGCCCCTTCCATTTCGGCACTCGATGCCATATTGTGTGCGACACAGGTCACACTTGTCGAGACCCACGATACGAAAGGTGAACTCCCATGGAGCCGAATCAGCAGGCAGAGACCCAGGCCGAGCTCGTCACCGAGACGCTGGTCGAAGAGGTGTCGATCGACGGCATGTGCGGGGTCTACTGACGTGACGGCGCCTGCTGACGCGCTGGCGTTCGACCCCGGCCTCGGCTGGCGGTTGCACCACCAGGTGTCGGTGCGCCCCGAACCGTTCGGGGCGCTGCTGTATCACTTTGGTACCCGCAAGCTTTCGTTCCTGAAGAACCGGACCATCGTCGACGTGGTGTCGTCGCTCGACGACCAGCCCGACGCCATCGCCGCGCTGCGGGCGGCAGGCATCGGCGATCAGCAGCAGGCGCCGTACCTGCACGCACTAAGTGTTCTCGCCGCATCCAAGATGCTGGTCTGCAAGGAAGGAAGCGTGGCCCCATGACCGCACCCGCCACGGCTGAGCGGCCCGTACCCCGCCTGGTCGATCAGTTCGAACTCGGCCTCGATGCGCCGATCTGCCTGACGTGGGAGCTCACCTACGCGTGCAACCTGTCGTGCGTGCACTGCCTTTCCTCCTCTGGCAAGCGCGATCCGCGCGAGCTGAGTACCGAGCAGTGCAAGGACATCATCGACGAGCTCGAGCGCATGCAGGTGTTCTACGTGAACATCGGCGGCGGGGAACCGACTGTGCGGCCGGACTTCTGGGAGCTCGTCGACTACGCGACGGCCCACCACGTCGGCGTGAAGTTCTCCACCAACGGGGTGCGGATCAACAAGGAGGTCGCGGCCAAGCTGGCCGCGAGCGACTACGTGGACGTCCAGATCTCGCTCGACGGCGCCACGGCCGAAGTCAACGACGCGGTGCGTGGGCCCGGCTCGTTCGCGATGGCGGTCCGTGCGCTGGAGAACCTCGCCGAGGCAGGGTTCAGGGACGCCAAGATCTCCGTCGTGGTGACGCGCCACAACGTCGGCCAGCTCGACGAGTTCAAGGCGTTGGCGGATCAGTACGGCGCTACCCTGCGCATCACCCGGCTGCGTCCGTCCGGCCGCGGGGCCGACGTCTGGGACGAACTGCACCCGACGCCTGCCCAGCAGGTCGAGCTCTACGACTGGCTTGTTTCACACGGTGAGCGGGTGCTCACCGGCGACTCGTTCTTCCACCTGTCCGGGCTCGGCGAGCCGGGTGCGCTCGCGGGCCTGAACCTCTGCGGTGCGGGCCGTGTGGTGTGCTTGATCGACCCCGTCGGCGACGTGTACGCCTGCCCGTTCGCGATCCACGACAAGTTCCTGGCCGGAAACATCTTGTCGAGCAACGGTTTCCAGGACGTCTGGCAGAACTCGACGTTGTTCCGCGAGTTGCGCGAGCCGCAGTCGGCCGGCGCGTGCAGTGGCTGCGGGCACTACGACGCGTGCCGTGGTGGCTGCATGGCTGCCAAGTTCTTCACCGGTCTGCCGCTGGACGGCCCCGACCCCGAGTGCGTGCAGGGGTACGGCGAACCGGCCCTTGCCCGCGAGCGGGACAAGCCCAAGTCCAGCGTCGACCATTCCCGCAGCGGAAGCCGCAAGACGCCGTCAGGGCCCGTCCCGTTGACGCTGCTGACCGTTCCCCCGAAGAAGTTCTGCAACGAAAGTCCCGTCTGATCATGGCCCGCGATACCTGGTTCGAAACCGTTGCCATCGCCCAACAGCGTGCGAAGAAGCGGCTGCCCAAGTCCGCCTACTCGTCGCTGATCTCGGCGAGCGAGAAGGGCGTTTCGGTCTCCGACAACGTCGAGGCGTTCGCGGAGCTGGGCTTCGCCCCGCACGTCATCGGCGCGACGGAGAAGCGCGAGATGGCGACAACGGTTATGGGGCAGGATATTTCGCTGCCCGTCATCATCTCGCCGACGGGCGTGCAAGCGGTACACCCCGACGGTGAGGTGGCGGTGGCACGCGCTGCTGCGGCACGCGGTACCGCCATGGGGCTGTCATCGTTCGCCAGCAAGCCGATGGAGGAAGTCACCGCCGTCAACGACAAGATCTTCTTCCAGATCTACTGGCTGGGCAGCCGCGACGAAATCGCCGAGCGGGTGCAGCGCGCCAAGGACGCCGGCGCGGTCGGTCTCATCGCGACCACCGACTGGAGCTTCTCGCACGGTCGCGACTGGGGCAGCCCGAAGATCCCGGAGCGGATGGACCTGAAGACGTCGCTGCGGATGTCGCCGGAGGTGCTGACCAAGCCGAGGTGGCTGTGGAGCTTCGGCAAGCACCTGCGCCCACCCGACCTGCGGGTTCCCAATCAGGGCAGGCGCGGTGAGCCGGGGCCGACGTTCTTCGAGGCCTATGGCCAGTGGATGGGCACGCCACCACCGACGTGGGAGGACATCGCGTGGCTGCGCGAGCAGTGGGGCGGTCCCTTCCTGCTCAAGGGCATGGTTCGTGTCGACGACGCCAAACGTGCTGTGGATGCCGGTGTTTCGGCAATCACGGTGTCCAACCACGGCGGGAACAACCTGGACGGCACGCCTGCGGCGATCCGGTGCCTTCCCGCGATCGCCGAGGCGGTCGGCGACCAGGTCGAGGTTTTGCTGGACGGTGGCGTCCGGCGCGGCAGCGATGTCATAAAGGCACTGGCACTTGGAGCCCGCGCGGTCATGATCGGCAGGGCTTACCTGTGGGGCCTCGCGGCCAACGGACAGGCCGGTGTCGAGAACGTTCTCGACATCTTGAGTGGGGGCATCGACTCCGCGCTGCGGGGCCTCGGCAAGGCATCGATCCACGACCTGTCGGCCGACGACATCCTGGTGCCTGCCGACTTCGCTCGGGCGCTCGGCGTGCCCGGTGACCGGGACGCCTGACCTGCTGGCGGTACGGTGCCCGGCATGCCGTGGTACAGGCGTGGCAGGCGTGGCTGACGAGGTGGTCCCTCGGGCCTTGATTGACCGAATCAGAAATCTCCCGCAGCGCATACGCCAACAATTGGCGCACACCAGGTGAATTCGGCTTACCATCGGCGGGTGGCCTTCCCCAGCGAACTTGGGAACTCGACGACGAGACAGCTGCACAACCTGTCGCCCGCGTTGATTATCCCGCTCGGTTCTACTGAGCAACACGGGCCTCATTTGCCGTTGGACACCGACACCCGAATCGCGACCGCCGTTGCTAGAACGGCAGCGGGTCGCCTCTCGGGAGACTGGATGGTCGCGCCCGCAGTCGCCTACGGCGCCAGTGGTGAGCACGAGGGGTTCCCTGGCACGGTGTCGATCGGTACCGCTGCCCTGCGGCTTCTCCTGATCGAGTACGGCCGGTCGGCGTGCCGATGGGCGTCGCGGCTGGTCTTCGTCAACGGTCACGGCGGGAACGTGCAAGCGGTTGCTGAAGCCACCGAGCTGCTGCGCGAGGAGGGCCGTGACGCCGCCTGGAGCCCGTGCGCAGTGTCCGCAGGAGACGCGCACGCCGGCCATACTGAAACGTCCGTATTGCTACATATTTCGCCAGAAGACGTGTGGACCGACGAATGCGTGCCCGGTAACGCGGCGCCGCTGGCGGAGCTGATCGGCCCCATGCGTCGGGGAGGTATCGTCGCGGTCAGCCCCGTCGGCGTGCTGGGGGATCCGACCACCGCGTCGGCCGCCGAGGGGGCACGTCTCTTCGCTGAGATGGTCGACGCGAACGTGCGCCGGATCGAAGCCTGGAGTCCTGACGGCGGGGGGATGCTGAGGTGAATGGACCGCGACTGCCCGATGGGTTCGCCGTGCAGGTCGACAGGCGGGTCAAGGTGCTCGGGGAGGGCGCTGCGCTTCTCGGCGGGTCGCCGACGCGGCTGCTCCGGTTGGCGCCCGCGGCGCAGACGATGCTCGCCGATGGCCGGCTCGAGGTGCACGACGCGCAGAGTGCGCAGCTGGCGCGCACGCTGCTCGATGCCACCGTGGCGCATCCGCGGCCTGCGAGCGGGCCATCCCATCGGGACGTGACCGTGATCATTCCGGTGCGCGACAACGCATTCGGACTGACTCGGCTGGTCCGTGCACTGCGCGGCATGCGCGTCGTGGTGGTGGACGACGGCTCGGTTGTGCCAGTGCAGGCCGAGGACTTCGACGGCATGTACTGCAACGTCACCGTGCTCCGGCACGACAGGAGCAAGGGCCCCTCGGCCGCCCGCAACACTGGCCTTGCCGCGTGTGAGACCGACTTCGTCGCCTTCCTGGACTCCGACGTGGTGCCCCGCCGAGGCTGGCTGGAGGCGCTGCTCGGACACTTCTGCGACCCCGCCGTCGCCTTGGTCGCGCCGCGGATAGTGGGCCTGCAGGAGCCGGAGAACCTGGTGGCTCGCTACGAGGCCGTGCGGTCCTCGCTGGACCTCGGGCACCGGGAGGCGCCGGTAGTTCCCTACGGGACGGTGTCCTACGTGCCCAGCGCGGCCATCATCTGCCGTCGCAAGGCTCTGAACGACGTGGGCGGGTTCGACGAGACGCTGAAGTCGGGCGAAGACGTCGATCTGTGCTGGCGGTTCATCGAGGCGGGCGCAAGGCTGCGCTACGAACCCATCGCGCTCGTCGGCCATGATCATCGCACCCAGCTGCGAGAGTGGTTCCTACGCAAGGCATTCTACGGCACCTCGGCTGCGCCGCTGTCCGTTCGCCACCCCGGCAAGACCGCGCCGCTGGTGATCTCCGGGTGGACGCTGCTGGCGTGGACGCTGATGGCGATGGGTTCGGGTTTCGGCTACGTCGCCTCCACCTTCGTCGCGGGGATGACGGGTCGTCGGATCGCGCAGTCGTTGAGCGCGGTGGACACCGAGCCCACCGAGGTGGCGGCGCTGGCGGCGAAGGGCCTCTGGTCGGCGGCGCTGCAACTTGCCTCCGCGATCTGTCGGCACTACTGGCCGATCGCGCTCATCGCCGCAGTGTTCTTCCGGCGCTGCCGGCACCTCGTGCTGATCGCCGCGGTCCTCGACGGAGTGGTCGACTGGGTGACCCGCAACCGCACTGCCGACGACGAGGTCAAGCGCGTCGCGCTGCCTGCCTACCTCCTGCTGAAGCGGCTCGACGACATCGCCTATGGTCTCGGCCTGTGGGAGGGCGTGGTCAGGGAGCGCAACCTCGGTGCGCTCAAACCGCAGATCCGGACCTGACGCCCGCCTTGCCAGATGTACTCATAGTTGGCGCCGGTAGTGCTGGTTGTGTTCTAGCCGAACGGCTTTCGGCTGATCCCGATTGCCATGTGACGCTGCTCGAAGCAGGCCCTGGCCCGTCCGATCCCGTGGTGAAGGCGCAGATCAGCGATGGGCTGCGGTTGCCGATCGGCGACGCCAGTTCGGTGGTGCGACGCTACTCGACGTCGCTGACCGATTCGCCACGACGCGATGCGGTGATCACCAGGGGCGCGGTGGTCGGCGGTTCCGGGGCCGTGAACGGCGGCTACTTCTGCCGCGGCCTGCCCACCGACTTCGACTCCTGGAATGTGCCCGGCTGGGCATGGGACGACGTGTTGCCGCACTTCCTGGCGATTGAGACCGATCTCGACTTCGACGGGCCACTGCACGGCACGGACGGCCCCATGCTGATCCGCCGGGTCACCGAATTAGAGGTAGGTGCAGCATCTTTCGTCCGTGCTGCCCGTGATCTCGGTTACGGGTGGATCGACGACTTCAACGGCTCGACGCCGCAGGATCCACTGCCGCCTGGCGTCGGTGCCGTACCGCTCAACATCGACGGCGGTACCCGGGTCGGGCCGGGTGGCGCGTTCCTCGGCCCTGCGCTCGGTCGGCCGAACCTCACCGTGCTCGAGAAGACGCGCGTCACGCGTGTCCGGATCTCCGGCGGTCGGGCCACCGGCGTCGAGTGCCATGGCCCGACTGGTCAGACCTACCTGTCTGCCGATCGAATCGTGTTGTCGGCGGGCGCAATCGGATCCGCGCAACTGTTGATGCTGTCAGGCATCGGACCCGCCGCAGGGCTGACGTCTGTCGGAGTGGACGTGCTGGTGGACCTGCCGGTGGGAACGGCGACCGCCGATCACCCGGAATGGGTACTGCCGGTCGATTGGCCCGCCACCCCCGGCAGGCCACCGTTGGAGGCGATGCTCACCACGACCGACGGTTTGGAGATCAGGTCCTACACGACCGGGTTCGCCGCCATGACCGGCAGCCGACACGGCGACCCGGCCGACCGGCCGCACCTCGGGGTCACCCTGATGCGGCCGCGATCGCGGGGCCTGGTTCTGCTGGCGTCGGCGGACGACTCCGTGCCGCCGCTGATCGAGCACCGCTACGACAGCGAGCCGACCGACGTCGCCGTGCTCGAGGCCGGTGCGGAACTCGCGCACGAACTAGCTGGCACGGGATATGAAGTGCGCGAGTCATTCTGGTCGACGTCGCAACATCTGTGCGGAACGGTGCCGATGGGCACCGACGAGGACGCTTCGGCGCTGGACGCGCAGTGCCGGGTGCGCGGTATCTCCGGTCTCTGGGTCGTCGACGGCTCGATCATGCCGTCGATCACCAGCCGCGGCCCACACGCGACCATCGTCATGATCGGACACCGCGCGGCAGAGTTCGTGGTCAGTTGACCCGGTTGAGCCTCACCGCGCGATACGCCAAGCGGTGGTATCGCGTCTGCTGAGGTTCGTCGCTGGGCCCGAAAGTTGGTGTCATCCAATGGATATCGGTATCAGCTACCAACTCGACCATCACGTCGGGACACGCTGACATCAGTCAAGTGAGTCCCGACATTGACTCTGCGATTTCATGGGATCCACGATCTTGCGCCCTCGATGTGACGGAGGCGCAGCCGGACTTCCCAAAAAGTGATCGACTTTTCACTGTTGAAAAAGGGTTCATCTCAAGTTACGCTCCGAGCGTCGTCCTCCCCGAGTGGTCCTAAGACGTTCACGAGGGCTTCTGGCCCCCGCGCCAGTGGTGTCTACCTAAAGAATTCAGCGAAGGAGCGATATGACAGGACATGAAATCTTGCTTGCGGCACCGGGGATCCCGGCGCACCCCACGACGCCAATGCCATTCGTGCCCGAGGTGATCTTCACCGTCTTCCTTGGTATCCCAGTGGTGGTGATGGTGTTCTTTGCGGTCAAGAATCTGGTGACCGGGCGAGGGCCGTTGCTGACGTACTGCCTCATTGGTGGCGGCATCGCGTGCTTGTTCGAGCCGATCGTCGACGTGCTTGGCTTGGCGTACATCCGACAGCACGCGACCTTGACCACCTTCTCGTCGATGGGGCGTGACTTCCCACTGTTCATCAATTTCGTCTACATCTGGTACGTCGGCGGCCTGGCCTACCTGGCCTACCGGATCTTCAGTACCGGGGTGACCCGCAAAGCGGTCTTTCAGCTCTACGTCATCGACGTCTTCATCAACATCTGGCTGGAAAGTCCCGGTGTGCTGATGGGTGCGTACGAGTACTACGGACCTCAGCCGCTGAACTTCTGGGGACTGCCGTTGTGGTGGGTTTGCGTCAACCCTCTGATGCCGCTGACGGCGGGTGCCCTGATCTACCGGATGAGTCCGTACTTGCCGGGATGGCGGATGGCACTCGTCATTGCATTCATTCCGATGGCAGACGGCATCGGCAATGGCGCAGCCGCTTGGCCCGTGTGGACTGCGTTGAACCGCAATTCGTCGCTGCTGGTCACTCACCTCGCCTGGGTGGTGACCCTCGGTTTGGCACTGACGTTCGTCTGGGTCCTGTCCTACGTGGTTGGGCGTCCCGATGATGAGGTGTTCATCAAGTCGAAGATCGGGATCCTCAAAGCCGCGATCTTCGGTGCCGATGCCCCTACCAAGGTGCCGGCGACGGTCTGAGTGCCGTGCTGGAGGGGGCGGATGTCAGGGTTGCTCTGAGGCGACGACCTGGGCAACGACGGCGGCTGCCTCGTCGGGGGTTAACCCCAGCGACGCGAGGCAGTATCGGGCGTACGCCTGTTCGGCGTGAGGGCCGTGGCCGTCGTCGAGAATCTCCCGGATCAATGCGAAGGCCCCGCCGATCACGGCGGTCAGAAGGACTTCGATGTCGGGTACCACGAACCGCCCGCTGGCGATACCCCGTTCGACTGCCTCCCTGGCGTAGGGGTGCAAGGCGCGCCCGAACAGCGCATCCGCATGGCTGATGTTGGCAACGAGCCGGGCAAAGTCGGGTTCGGTGTACGCCAACCGGATGATGCGCAGGCTGGCAAGGGCAACTACGTCCGCGGGGTCCACGGTGTCATCAGCTGTCCCGACCGTCGTGGCGGCCAGCTCCGAAAGGCTCTCGGTGATGATGGCCTCCAGGAACTCGTCCTTGGACTCGAAGTAGTTGTAAAACGAGCCAAGGGCCACGTCGGCGGTCTCGGTGATTTCTTGAATGCGAAGTCCAGCAACACCTTTGGCGGCGATCAACGACCGGCCGGCGTCCAGCATCTGCCGACGGGTGCGCTGACGGTGGCGTTCGGTGCGTCTGACCGGCTTGTCTTGCGTGGTCACTCCTTGATTCTCCAACATGAATACCTGTTCATACTTGATGATGCGTTCATAAGCGGCTATGGTAGCCCGATCTGGCGGTGAGCTGGATCACGATTGGAGGAATCAACTTGTGACGTCCAACGCAGCTCCTGCCGACCTGCACGTGCATCCCGGCGAGACCGACTTGTTGATGCCCTTGCCCCGTCCCGGGGAAGTGTGGGATCCCCATCTCATTCACACGCACTACTTCGGATTCTCGATCCCCGAAGCCGCGATCGGCGGGTTTCTGTACATCCGATACCAACCCGCATTCCCGCTGTGTCAGGGCGGTGTGTGCATCTTTCAGGGCAACGACAACCTGGAGTACACCGACATGGCCTACCTCGACTACGAGATCACCATGCCGTGGCCAAAGATCGAGAAGAACACCATCACCACCGACAACGGGATGGCCTTCGACTTCGTCGAACCCGGACGGACTGCCCATCTGACCTACACGGCCGGCGATGGTCGGGCCGCCTTCGCTCTCAGAGCAGAGGCGGTAACTCCGCTGTTGTCGCGCGGCCACGTGATGCCGGGGGAAGAAGCACACCACGACCTGGCCCGAAAGCCTGGCGGTAGTGAGCAATTCATGCACGTGACGGGTCAGCTCGAGCTGGGCGGCTCGTCGTATGAAGTCGATTGCTTCGCCCCGCGGGATCGGTCGTGGCGGCAGGTGCGGGTGGAGCGGCGCGGCGCGGTGCCCAGCCCGCCCGTCGGATGGTCGCCGATGTACTTCGGGCCCGACCTCATCTTCAACCAGATCAGTTTCGAGCCCCTTGACACCAACCCGAGGTGGTGCGGGCTCTACGAGGTAGGGAATCGTCCCTCGCACCATTTCGCGTGGGTTCAACGCGGCGACGAAACCCGTTCAATCACTTCGGTGCACCGCGACGTACTCGAATACCATCCCCGGCTGCACATGGCGACCCGTCAGGCGATCACCGCCGAGGACGACCACGGCGAGGTGTATCGCTTCCACGGCGAAGCAATCGCCAGTGCCGCGATTCCCGCTTGGCCCAACGCCTCGTTCCGCGACAGCGTCTACCGGTGGGAAGACGACGAGGGCCGCACCACCCATTGCACGTATCAGGAGATCTGGTTCGACACCTATCAACGGGCAATGTCTCGACGCGCCTTGACACCGCACGCATAGCGACGAAATCAATAGAGCTCAAGTTCAGAGGAGAATGATTCAGACAATGCCCACACGAGCAATACAGCGCGAATCCCTGCCTCGCGAAGTAGATTTCGTGATCGTCGGCGCTGGCCACAACGGCTTGACCGCTGGATGCTATCTGGCACGGGAAGGCCACTCCGTCGCGGTGCTCGAGGCGTCACCGACCGTCGGCGGCATGACCTCCACCAACGCGACGCTGTCGTCGGCACCAGGACACGTGTTCAATGAAGGCGCAATCCAACTCACCGGCATCTTCCAGCTCTCCGGCATAGCCCAAGAGCTCAAACTGCACGAGTACGGACTCCGCCAGATCTCGGTAGATCCTGCCCACGTCCAACTCTCACCCGATGGCAGCTCCCTGGCGATCTGGAAGGACGCGAGCCGTACCGCCGACGAACTGCGCCGGTTCTCCCCAAAGGACGCCCGCGTCTGGCTCGACCTCGCCAATGCCCTCGACCCGGCGATGGACCTCGTCGTTGCGTACATGAAGTCACATCCGTTGCGGCCCTGGAACACCGAGATGGCGAAAGCCGTTGCGCGAGCTGCCCGGCACCCGAAGCGGTTGTGGTCGCTACGGCACATGGCCACCGCCTCGCACACCGAATTCCTCGAGGAGAACTTCGAGTCGGAGCTGCCCAAGGGCGCGCTCGCCGCGATGGCCGCGTTCTCTCAGATGCGACTCGACATGACCGCCTGGGCCATGATCTACCTGGGCGTCGTGCAGAAGGCGGCCAACGCCATGCCCGTTGGTGGCACTGGAGCATTGCCAGCGGCGTTACGCCGTTGTCTCCTCGCGCACGGCGGCACGGTTCACACCGACAGCCGCGTTCACGAGCTGGTCATGACCTCCGACCGCGTCACCGGGGTCCAGCTCGAAGGCGGCGAGGTGGTCAAAGCCCGCAAGGCCGTGATCACGACGTGCAACCCCGTGGTGACGCTGAACGAACTCTTGCCGCAGGGAGTTCTCGACGCCAAGCTTTCCGCGCGCGCCAGGGACATCCCGATCCGCAAGACCCACGCGACGTCGTTGAAGATCAATGTCGCGATCAAGGGCGAGGTGTCGATGCCGCGTCACGAAAAGTGGCGGGGCGACGGCCTGGACCTCCGCAAGTACCTCGTCGCGTGGCACACGCTGGAGGAACAGGACGCCGGCTGGAACGCGCTCGTCAGGGGAGAGTGGCCCGATCCGGTACCGGTCAGCTGTGCGATCATTCCATCGGCGGTCGATCCCACCCAGGCGCCTCCCGGATGCAGCAACCTGTGGTTGTGGTCGGGTGTCATCCCAGTGACGCCGTCTGTGCCGTGGGAGGAGGCCCGCGACAAGGTCGGTGATTCCGTACTGCGCGACAGCGCGCTGTACTACGAGGGACTCGACAGCCTCGAGATAGACCGTTCGGTACTCGGTGGGCCCGATATCGAAACGCGATTCAACGCCCCAGCAGGCAATGTCTATCACGTCGATCCCCTGATTACTCGCTTTGGACCCTTGAAGCCCGCGGTTGGCTTTGGCGCCTACCGAACTCCCGTGCAGGGTCTGTATCTCAGCGGTGCCGGTACGCATCCCGTGGGTGGCGTATGTGCGCTTCCTGGCAAGCTCGCCGCGCAGACCGTCTTGCGAGACCAACGAACCTAATCCGCGCCGGACAGCGCCGAAAGGGCGTCGCCAGCCTTCAAAGTTGCGCCGACGGTGGGAATTCCGGTCGACGAGTGCCGCGTGCCGATTGCGAGCGCAGGCTCGCATGATCGGCGGTCGTTGTCAGTGCGAGGTGGCGGTGCCACAGAAAGGACGAGGTTGATGGCCTTCTAGCCCGACGCCAGAACTGATCTCGTCTGGCACTCGGCAGAACGTCGACGATCCGCCGATATCGATCCAAAGAGGGCGTGCGCCGCATAGCGGTTGCTGCCTCGATCGATCGTGCTCGAATATGTTTGCTGGAAGACCTCGTCGATTCGGCAGCTCGACGATCGGGCAGCTTCCGAGATCTAGCCTGCGGGGGGTCGATGTCGCCGTCGGTGGCCACCGGAACGCCATATCCAAACTGCAACCGGTACAGGCGAATCAGGTCCCGTCGCTTGCGGCGTGACGGACCAGTCCCAGACGAAGGATGATCATTTCTGCGCTTAGCTGGTGGGCGGGTTCGATGACTCGGCGCGGGTCCGGAAGACTTCAAGAGAATTTGCTCACAATGTTGACCCGGGTGTGATCTGGGTAATACGATGGGGGCCGTAGTCATCGTTTTGAGACAGGCGTGGCTCGAGTTCGACGCACAGTCGGATGACTGGGATCCGTCGGACCCGATGCGGGAGCAGTGAGACGAACCGAAACCCGTAGCGAGCGATCGGGCGTAAAAGACCATGGGAGAAGCGCGTTGATGAACCGGGTAGGGATTGGCGTCACCCCGCGAGCGTCCGATGGCCGCCGCGATGACATCTGCTCAGACGACGGTCCATTTTGGACATGTAATTTAATTTTAATTCGAAGTAAGAGACGAGCTCGGTCTGGTGTGAGTGCCTACCGGCAAGCGGCCGCGCGCTGGACCGGGAGTGCGGAGTGACGAGCCGCTTCCAAGACGAGCTGGGTGAGTTCGACGTGACAGCCCCGGACGTCCGCGTCCCGGACGTCGGCCGTGGTGTACACGTGATGGAACACCGCCACAACGGCGGCGTGGGGCTCATTGCGACGTTGGAACCACCACTGGTTCAGGCCAATAAGACAGCGCCAGAAGTATCCCAGCGGGGCGGTCTGCGTGCCGGTCTGGTCTCGGCGGGGAGCGGCGGTGTCAAGGCGGCCGCGAAGGTCGGCGCCATACCGGTTCGGAGTGCGGGGACGACGGGGCGCAGCGTGATCCTCGCGGCCGCGGTGTTGCGGTACGCGGTGATCGACACGTTGACGTTGCGGCTGCCGTTCGGCGAGGTGATCGTGCAGGCGTGGTCGTTGTTGAAGGTGACGGCGTTGCCGGCAATCCTGATGGCGATACCCTTCGGCGCGATGGTGGCCGTGCAGATCTCCGGTCTGGTCAACGAGGTAGGTGCCAACTCGCTCGTTGGGTCGGTGACGGGGGTGGCCGTCCTTCGGCAGGGTGCACCGGTGACGGCGGGTTTGTTGATGGGTGGTGCGGCCGCGGCGGCGATTGCTTCTGATTTCGGGGCTCGAGCGATTCGTGAGGAGCTCGATGCGTTGCGGACGCTGGGGATCGATCCGGTGCGCCGATTGGTGGTTCCGCGTTTCCTGGCGCTGCAACTGATTACGCCGATTCTCGTCGTGATCGTGATCGCGATGGGTGTTGGAGCGGCGTTCGTCATCGCGACGATGGTCAACGGCGTCACGCCGGGAAGTTTCTGGCTATCGTTCGGATCGTTTGCGAAGATGGTCGACTTCTGGTTCACCCTGGGTAAGGGTTTCGTCTTCGCGGCGATCGTCGCCGTAATCTCCTGCCAGCGCGGGATGGAGGCCAAGGGCGGCCCGCGCGGCGTCGCCGATGCGGTGAATGCCTCCGTGGTGCTCAACGTCTTGTTCATCGTCATCGTCAACCTTGCGATCACTCAGCTGCAGACGATGTTCTTCCCGATGGCGGTGGCATAGTGGCGGTGGCAACTCAACATCGTTCCGCTGCACCATCGGTCACGTTCGGTTCGCGACTCTTGATGATGAAGCCACTGCGGGGACCGTTGAGGTCGGCCGGTCAATGGGCGTTCTTCATCGCCCAGACGGCGTGGCTGTTGCCGATCACGGCTCGCCGCTACCGGCGCGAAACGCTACGGGTGATGAACAACCTGGCGTGGGGCCGCGGGTCGGTCATCGTCGACGGCGGGGTGATCAGTGTGCTGGCCATCCTCGGCATCGCGGTCGGTGGGATCGTGGCCATCGAGGCCTTCGCAACGCTGAACCTGGTCGGGCTGGGAGCACTGGCCGGGGTGATCGGGGGGTGGGGAAACGTCCGCGAAATGGCGCCGTTGGTCGCCGGGGTGGCATTCGCCTCGCAGGCGGGTTGCCGGATGACCGCGGAGATCGGATCCATGCGGATCGCGGAGGAAATCGATGCCGTGGAAGCGATGGGGCTACGGTCGATCCCGTATGTCGTTGGTACGCGCGTCATCGGTGGGTTGCTGTGTGTGATACCAGGTTTCCTGCTTGCGTTGTGTGTGAGTTTCTTGACCTGCGATTTCATCATCCGGACCCTGTACGGCCAGCCAGGTGGCACCTATCAGCACTATTTCGTGGAGTTCCTCACCCCCGCCGACATCGCGGCCTCCCTGCTGAAGGCCGTCGTCTATTGCACCGCGGTGACGTTGATTCATTGCTACTACGGCTATTTCGCGTCCGGCGGACCGGTTGGGGTTGGTGAGGCCTCTGGTCGAGCGATCCGGTCCAGTCTGGTCACGATCATGGTCCTCGATCTGACCACCACCATCATGCTGTGGGGTCTGCGTCCCCAGTTCGTATTCAAGGGCTAGGGGGCGGCGTTGTTGTTCGGGATGTCGGCAGAGGCCGAGGACCGCAGGCTGATCATCATCGGTGTCGCGGTGTTGTTGAGTTTCGCCGCGGTGTGTCTGTTAGTGGTGGTCAATCCGTTCGGCCGGGGGCCAGACGGCCGTTTGGCGGTCGTGATGGACCTGCCTTACGTCGGTCAAGGGGTCGCGGTGGGGACGCCGTTGATGATGCACGGCGTCCCGGTGGGGAAGGTCACCGCGGTCTCGAGCCTGTCCAGCGGTGAGGTTCGGGTGAACGCCGATCTGGAGTCAGCCCCAACCGCGGCCCTGACCGACACGCTGGGGGTGGACTTCCGGCCGGCCAACTACTTCGGCGTGACCGGGATCAATCTGGTTGCCGGACAGGGTGGTCAGCCGCTGCGCAATGGTGCGCAGATCAGCACGGTGCCGGCGGGCAACTTCACCTTGCAGGCGTTGTTGTCTCGGATGGGGGAGATCACCGGTGGGGTGGTGACCCCACAGCTGGTCGACGTGATGAACCGGGCGACGAGATACACCGATGGGCTCAATCCGCTGATCGAATCGATGCTGACAGCGGCGCAGTCGGTGACCAAGGTCCAAACGGCGAGTACCGAACAGCTGCTGAGGAACACGACGGGTATCAGCGTGGCGTTCCCGGGGTTCGCCGACGCGGCCACCGCAGCCGGCTACGGCTTCAACCAGGGTTCGGGTTTCGTGACGTTCAACGTCGACGGTAGGCCGGCGTTGCCCCAGGACCTGGTGGCCGTGCCGGGCCAGCCGCATACCGAGGAGTTCTGGCAGACGCGATCCAAGGCGACGCTCGATCTGATTGCGAACTCATTCTTCGGCGCGCTCGGAAAGCTCTTGTCATCGCACACCAGCGACTTGCTCCCCGCCGTCAACTTGGTCCAGACGTTGACCGACGTGGTGCCGGGCCTGGTGACACCCGTGGGGATCGCCGACACGCTGGCGGAGCTGCGGACTCGGTTCGAAAAGTTGTACGGCGGGTCGCCCGAGCAGCGGGCGCTGCAGGTGCACATCGTGCTCGATCAAATCCCTGGTGTGCAGGCTCCGATCGATGCTATGGGGGGACCGTGATTACGCCCAAGGCCGCTTTGTGGCGATTCCTGGTGGCCAGCGCGCTCGCCGCGGTGGTGTTCGTCTTGATCGTGAACGTGTTGCGGCAGCCGGTCGCCATTGAAACACGCTCCTACACTGCGGAGTTCAGCGACATATCCGGTCTGCACATCGATGCCGACGTCCGGGTCCGCGGCGTACGCGTCGGCAAAGTGAAGGAAATGCGATTGGTGCGCAAGGCTGGACACAGCATCGCCGAAGTCGATCTCAGCCTCGACAAGCGTTATGCCGTGGTGCCGGCGACTCGGCTGGCGATCAAGTATCAGGCACTGACCGGGTTGCGCTATCTCGACGTGTCCAATCCCTCCGAGCAGGAATCGGGGGTGAATCTGGTGACCCGGATACCGCTGAGCATGACGCGGCCGTCGTTCGACATCACCACACTGTTCAACGGGTTGCAGCCCGTCCTTGCGACGTTGAGCCCCAACGACATCGACACCTTCACGGCAAATGCGGCCTCGTATATGCAGGGCGACGGCGGCGGTCTGGGACCAATGCTCGACAGCATCCGGAAACTGACCGAGTTCGTGGCCGACCGTCAGCAGGTCGTTGCCACGTTGATGAACAATCTCAGCGCGATCGCCGATACGTTCGGCGGACATTCCAAGGATCTGGTTCAGGTGCTGGAATGGCTCAACCGCCCACTGGACGCTGCGCTTTCCGTGTTGGACGAATTCCGCAAGTCCGAGCTCTACGGACCGGAATTCACCTCCGCCGCCATACGCCTCCTCGAGAATGCCGGGTTCAAGGCTGGGGCTGCCGACATCGACGAAGGGCTCGATCGGGCAGTCACCGTGTTCGACGACTACACCGACGCGTTCAAGCGCATCCCGGTGTTGTGGGACACCGTCCCGCCGCCACCCGAGCCGGGAACGCCGCTTCCGTGTTCGCACGGGCGAGCCCAACTGCCCGAGTCCATGGACGTGTTGCTCAACGGTCAGCGGGTGATCCTATGCAACCGATGAAAAAGCTGAGCAGCCCGATGTTTTGGGGCGTCGCCGCCCTGGTCATGGTCACCGTGCTTGCGGTGACGGCCGCCGCCGTCTACATCAGCCCGCCGAATCAGCGGACCGTGGTCTTCTACACCGATGACGCCGCATCGGTCCGGCCGGGCGATGGGGTGCGCATCGCGGGAATCACCGTCGGCAAGGTCAAGGACATGTCGATCGAGCCGGATCGGGTGCGGATCCGCGCAACCGTGGACCAGGACGCGTTCGTCGGTGACCAGTCGCAGATTCAGGTTCGCATGCTAACGGTGGTCGGCGGCTATTACGTGAACCTGGAGTCTCTCGGCGACAAGCCGTTGGGGCAGAGGCCCATCCCGTCGGAGCGGGTGACGATGCCCTACAACCTGATGAAGACCTTGGCCGACTCGACCAAGATCACCGAGCACGTCAACCCGAGTCCGATCCGCGAATCACTGGACCAGATTCAGGCAGGGCTCAACGGAACGAACGTCGACACGCTGTCCGCGGTCATCAATGCCGGCAACGCACTGACCGCCACGATCGACAAGCAGCGCGGGCAGATCTCCCAGATCCTCAACCTGTCCGACGAATACGTCGCCTCGCTGAGTAACTACCGGGACAAGCTCAAAGACCTCGTCTCGAAGATATCCATTCTCGAGCAGACACTCGTCCTCTACGGCAAGGGGTTCGCCGGAGCGTTGAAGGGCATGGGCGACATCGGTGATGCGTTCTTGGTTCCCTTCGGCAAGTTCTGGGTGAACCACCGGGAGGAGTTCATTCAGAGGGTTCGTGAATGGCAGGACCGCGTCAGGAGATGGGTGGACGACAACAGCAGAATCGTGCCGCGGTTGCGCCGGGTGCGCGACAAGATCGAACGGGTCTTGGACGCTCAGAATGCTCGCCCAGAACTGCTCGCCACCGACTTGTGCGTGCCGATGCCCGGGAGTCCCTGCTGATGGCCACGTTCATCACCAGTCGGATCGTCCGCACCGGTGTCGTCGCGGCGATCACTGTGGCGGTCATGGGTGTCGGTTCGTCGTGCGCCCCTGAGAGCCGCAAGGACGCCGCCTACTGCGCGTTCATGCCCGACACGATCGGCCTGTACGTCGACAATCCCGTCACTCAGATGGGTTATCCCATTGGCAAAGTCACCGCCATCAAGGCAGGGCCGAACCAGGTTCGCGTCGACTTCTCGCTGACCGAGCAACGGCAGATTCCCAGTGACGTCAAGGCGATCATCCGGTCGCCATCGATTCTTGCCGACCGCTCGCTTGAGCTGGTGGGCAACTACGCCGGGGGCCCACGGCTGGAACCGGCCGACTGTATTTCACTGGATCGGTCCGTATCGCCGAAGTCGCTGTCGGAGGTCATCGGGTCGGCGGACACGTTCGTCAACGCGATCAACGCCAGCGGATCGACGAACGTCGCGGACACAGTTCGCGGGCTGGATCAGTTGTCACACGGCAACGGTGCGGGGACGGGGCACCTCCTGACCCTGTCGTCCGCCCTACTCGACAGCCCCGATCAGGCGATCAGCGATATCGGTTCGATCACGCAGAACGTCGCCCAACTGACTTCGGCGCTTAAGGACATCACGGGGCCGATCAAGGAGATCCTCTTGGATGGGGTCACCACCACGCCAGACCTAGCAACCGCGGTCGACGGCGCCGCGCGACTGGCAGGCCCGGACGGATACGGGACACTCGGCCCGCTGATCGAAACGGTCGCCGTTCTGGACAGTCGGCTGGGTGACGAAACGCAGATCACCCTGGACTCGGTGGGTGCCGCGGTGCGCAAGTTGAGCCCGCACGCCAATGCGCTTGCCGGACTGTTCAAGCCAGTGCCGTGGTGGATCAACACGGCAGCGAACCACTTCAACGCCAAGGAGTTCGGCACCTTCAACATCGCCTACAGACCGCCGCTGTTTCGGGTGCGAACCCATGACGGACTTGCGCTGTGCGGCGCGATGAACACGGCGATGCCCGGCAGCTGCGCCGACGTCAACGGCCAACCGTACGCCGTCGATGTCGCGTTGCTTCAGTACGTCCTCCAGCAAGCGAGCCACCCATGAGCCGCCGGACGAGCGTGACCCTCGCGGCCGCGGCCGCGACCTTGCTGCTCTCATCGTGTGCGTCGTTGTCGGTCGACGCCCTGCCCCAGCCAGGCACCCACTCCGGCAACAGCTACGACATCGTCGTCGAGTTCGCGAACGTACTCAATCTGCCCGATCAAGCGAAGGTCGTCATGGACGGCACCACGGTCGGCGTCGTGACGCACGTGGACCTCAAGAGCGATCACGTCGACGTCACCTCGCAGATCGACTCTTCGGTGGTGGTACCGACGAATACACGGGCCACGTTGCAGCAGTCGACGGTGCTCGGCGATACCTACGTCGCACTGGAACGCCCGCCGGCGGGCGAGTCCGCAACGGCGAAGGTGGCGGCGGGCGGGCGGGTTCCGTTGGCGCAGACGACATCTCCGCCCCAGCTGGAGGACACCCTCGCCAACCTGGCGAACTTCGTCGGTAGCGGCGCCATTCAGCGCGCACAGAACACCATCATCGGCATCAATCACGTGAGCCCGTCCAAGGCCGGAGACTTGCGGAACATGGTGAGCCGCGTCGCGGTCGATCTGTCGGATCTGTCCAACAACATCGACATCGTCGACAAATGGCTCGACGGCGTATCGGGCACCGCCGAGGTGATGAATCGCAACATTCCGACGTACGCATACTGGTTCTCACCGGCCGGCATGGTGGGTTTCGACCGTGCGACAACCGCGGCAAGCTATATCGGGACGGTGCTTCCCTCAGTCGGAAGCATCTACAGTGGCGGCTTCTGGCTGGTGCCGCTGCTCAACTCGCTGGGCAACGCGGTCGGTGCCGTGCAGCAGAGCAAGTGGGATTTCGAAGCCGAAGCGCCAAAGTGGCGAAAACTCTTCACCGAGGACTTCTTGCCCGTTGACAAGAACCCGGCGATCAACATCACGTCGATAACGGGTCCGGACGGTCGCGAGATGATCGGCAACATCCAAGACGTGCTGCGGATACTGGGAGCGACGCCGTGAAGACCGCGAAGAACGTCGCATCATTCACGGCCTTCGGCGTGATCATCGCACTCGCCGCGGTGTACATCGGGTCGTTCGGGCTGCGGATGGGCCCGCCCGATCAGCGCATCAATCTGTCGATGGCGGTTCCCGACGTCAAGGGCCTCGTGGTCGGTTCCAGCGTCCTGCTGCGCGGTGCACGCATCGGCGAGGTCACCTCGGTGTCGTCGTCGGTCAACGCTGCCACCATCGGCTTCTACGTCGATGCCGACCAACGGATTCCCGTCGATAGTGACGTTCGGCTCGACAACCTGTCCGCGCTCGGCGAAGCGTACGTCGGGTTCATTCCGCGCACGGACCAGGGACCGGTGCTGACCGACGGTCAGCGCATCGCAGCAGAGTCGATCACGGTGCCGCCGTCGATCTCGCAACTGGCAGCCAGCGTTGTGAGAGTGCTCAACCAGCTCGATCCAGGTCAGCTCGAACGCATCATCGATGAGGCTGACGTTGCGCTCCCGGACCCCGGACAAGTGCTGCCGAATCTGTCGCGCGCGAGTTTGTTGACCCGGAACATGGTCGTGGGCATGGACGGAAAGGGGCAGGAGGTGCTCGACAACCTCCAGACACTCCTGCGAAATGCCGGCTGGGTTGGGCCCACGCTCGCTGAGTTGGGGCCGTCAGTGCGGGCGACGGGGGCGAGTGCGTCGCGCGTGTTCAGCGGAATGATGAACACCGTCGTCTGGGACAACCCCAAGAACATCCGCCTCTTTCAAGACTTCCTGGCCAGGATCCAGAACTTTCTGGACACCAGGGGATCTGACCTCAAAGTGATTTCGCAGGCACTGTTGCCACAGTTCCAGGGCATCGGCGGCGCACTGATGAATTTCGACACCGCTCAAATTCTGTCAAATGCATTGTCAGACATACCGGAAGAGGGGGCGATCACGCTTCACGTCACCATTCCCGATCAGTAGATCGGGCCCGCGCTCCGACAACCCGAAAGAGGAAAATCCGATGTCCCTGCTCGATACAGACAACTTGCTGGAGAATGCGTCATCCACTCCGGGTGACGGCGACGCTGAGATCGACAACCCGCGTTCGGGGTCGGCTGAGGCCGAAGAAGTTGCGGCGCAGCCACCAAAGGCGCCCCGCAGGGTATCCGTCACGTTGCGGACCGCGATCGTCGCGATCGTGATATGCCTTCTGACCGGTGCCACAGGCGTACTGGGATGGCTGTACACGGGCGCACAGGAGAAGTTGGATACCCAGACCCGGGAAGCGAGCAACAGACAACGCGCCGAGGAGATCTCCACCGACTATGCGGTGAACGCCGCCGACATGGACTACCAAGACTTCAACGCCTGGAAAGTCAAGCTGGTCAACGGCACTTCGGCTGACCTGAAGGACAAGTTGACGAAGGCAGCCGACTCGATGGAGCAGGTCCTCGCGCCGCTGCAATGGAAGTCGACGGCGAAGCCCTTGGCCGCAAAGGTCAGGTCGAACGCCGGCGGCGTCTACACCGTCGACTCATTCGTCAGCGTTCTCACCAAGACGATGCAAGCACCGGATGGGTTGCAATCCACCGCGACGTACAGCATCACCATAGACAGCAACAACGACTGGCAGATCACCGATGTCGGCGGCATCGACTCCGCGCTCGGGAAATAGCCGTCCCGTGTGTCGATGGATGGGCATTGGTCGCCGGATGACCACGACCGTCGTTGTCGCGGCGGCGTTCTCGGCCGCGTTGACGCTCAGCGGCCCGGCTGGTGCTGACCCAATGCCAAACCAGGATTCGGTTGCAGAGTACGACCAGCCGCAGCCGCTGCCAGTCGTGATGCCGGTTCCCAGTGACTGGAAGCCGCAGTTTCCCTTGCACTATGCCGATTTGCGACGGTACGTCACGGACGCGGACATCAACGCCGAGCGAGACATGTGCCAGTGGTTCAACGCCCAATACGACACCTTGAGGCACCAGATCGAGGGACTCAACGACGCGCTCATCCGCAACGACGGCAACTACGACGCTGATGGGGTCCGAGGGCAGGCCGACGTCGTCATCGCCAATATCGACCAGTCGGAGAGTTTCCTCGCTCCGCGCGCCCAGGCGCTCACCCAGAGTTACGACCACGCGGGAGACATGTACTTCCCGCTCTACCAGGGCGACAGCTTCTACGGGCTCTGGCAGCAATTGTCCAACGTCGGCAACGGTCTGAGAGCCCGCCAACCGACCTGGTTCTCTGGGCCGTCATTCCTGCGAATGCTGCACTGGGGAAGCAAGATCAATCGGTCCCATGTCTGTCGCTGACTATCGGCGGGGACGTGATGAGGAGGCGTGCGTGTTGAAGGTAGGCACCGCGATCGTGGCGCTGGTCGTCGGCGTCGGCACTATGATCGCGCCGACCGCGGCCGCTGACGCCGCTCCTGCGGTACTGCAGGCCGTGGTGAACGCACGCGGAACGTCGTGTGGGCCATTGAAGTACAACCCGACGGTCGAGCGCGCCGCGGACATCGTCAATCGCTCTACATACGCCTACCTCGACCATTCGGCTGAGAACGTTCCTGCCGACGATCCCCACCCCACGGCGATCGTGAAGGACCTTGGTGTCAGTGCCGCCAAGGTTTCGTCGTTTCAGGGTGCCGCCCACAATCAGGCCGATGCCATCAAGGGTGTACTTCTGGAGGGCCGCAACGCGATTCCGGATTGCGCCTACACCGACGTCGGGGTCAGTCTTCTGCACGAGCCACGGTCTGATTTCACCCTCGCCGTCGTCATTCTGGTGGGGACGTGAACACGGGAGGTTGCATGCGACGCACGATGGCGGCGGTCTGCGCGGTGGCGTTCTGCCTACCGGCAGTGGTACATCCGGCTGCGGCGTGGGCGGATGATCTGGTCACCTACGAAGTGGTCTCGGATGACGTCCAGATCGCGAATGTCGAATATCAAGACGTCACCGGGCGGGCATCGGTCGAGAGCGTCCCGTTACCTTGGCGAATCGACGCCGTGGTACGTACCGTTCGCGAAGCTCCTCCGAGCGGCAGTCAGGTGCGGGCCGATTGGCGTCCGAGTGCCGCGCCAACGCGGTGGGTGAGCGTGCGCATCATCTATCAAGGCAAAGTCATCTGCCAGAACACACTGGACATCGGTGACGCCGCCTGCTACGGCGTTACTCCGCGTATTACATAGCACCGCATGATGATTCAGGCAGCAATTCAAGTGGGGGATCGAGAATGATTCGTCTTTACGGTGCCGTGACGGCCGTGATCGCGGTGCTCTTGACGGTCAACGGCTCAGTGACGGCTCGGGCCGACCCGGCGCCGCCGGAGGCGACTCCCGACCCGTATCCGGACATCCGCTACTACGACGAAGTCGACGCCAACGGTTTCGCTCTGCCCGGCGGGGTGTGGTTCATCTCGCCTACGGGACAGAACTGCGGCATATGGGGTCTTGGCAGTTTTGGCTGCGCTGGTGACTTGCCGGGAGCGCCGGGAACCAGTCACATCGGCTGGATCGACGGAGACCGGGCAGTTCACTACGACTGGTCGGTAGCCGTCAGGTTCCCTCCCACTCAAGCTCAGCAGGCGCTGCCTGTGCGCAGCAAGATCACCCATCAGGGGACGACCTGTGCCGCAACGCCCGACGGCCGAACGTACTGCGAGCGCGGGCCGCTTCGGTTCGTCATCGAACCGACCAAGACTTGGCTGTCGGCGCCCTGGATGGACCTGAGCTGGATGCAGCTTGGGCCGGCATCGTGTGCGCCTCCCGGCGGTGGTCCTTGCTACGGCTAGGAGAGAACACCGGCGCCGGAAGGGATTTCGACGTCGTCATGGGCCTCGGTGGTGTAATGATTTGATATTTCAATATTGAAAATCGATTCACCATCCGCTACGCTGGCGTTCACACGGTCGGCAGAGATAAAGGAAGACAACGGCTTTGAGCGGTTTCACTCAGCACGCCGAGACCTCCGAGGGTCGGCAGACGCCTGCCCTCAACGACGAATGGTGGCAAGACAGTGTCTTCCTGACCTGGCACGCGCGGGAGGCGGGCATCGGCGGACTGTTCCGGCTGGGCCACGAACCCAACTTCGACGGCGGCATCTCCACCCTGTGGTTCGGAATAGTCACCAAGAACGGTGTGCGGTACCGGCGCAACGTGGTTGGTCCGCTTACGGCCGACGATCGGCTGCCGGACGGCTTTGGGGCAATGGGCGGTCGCTATCGGCAGATCTTCGACGGCCAGATGCGCTATCGCGTGCAGGACGATGACCTGTTTCTCGATCTGGCCGTCGTTGACTTCTACCCCCGCACCGACTTCTTCCCCTCGGATGCCGGCACCGTGAGCGAGGACTTCGCCAGCTCACACTATGAGTGTTCGGGGCGCATCACCGGGGTGGTCCGGCTGGCAGGCGTCACCTACGAGGTCGACGGGCTGTGTCACCGCGACCACAGCTGGGGCACCCGACGCTGGGACACGTTGCTGAACCATCGTTGGATGCCAGGGACATTCGGGCCCGCGTTGTCGTTCGGATCGATCGCCTGGCACGGCGTGGACGGGTCGCTGCGGCAGTTCGGATATCTCGTGCGCGATGGTGAAGTCGTCGTCGCCGACTCGGTCGACGTGGCCGTCACCATCGAGGCCGACGGCACGACGTGCCGCGCGGGAACCACGGTCTGGACGCTGCCCGACGGAGAGCGACTGACGATCGACGCCGTGCCCTACGACGGGGTGATCTCGGAACACCACGGTGTGGGGGTAGTCGATTCGATCTGTGAACTGGAACGCAATGGACTGCCCGGGTTTTGCGATCTGGAGATCTCGACGAACCCGCGTCGCGGATCGATGCCCATTCGCACCGCGTTGCGCGCGACCAACGTGGACGGTCTAAGCCACCGCAACTGAGTTCGCCACGTAGACAATCGTTCACCCGTCATCGACCAGGTAATCGGAGGAAAACATGGCCCTTTTGAACCAGCTGGACGAAGCCAGTACGACCCAGGCGCTCTCCGCCTGGCTTGCCCACAAGATTCCGGCCGCCCAAGACGTCGCCGTGACCGACTTGTCGATCCCACAGTCGGCGGGCATGTCGATGACGACGATTCTGTTCAACGCCAGCTGGACTGAGCAGGGCGTATCGGTGAAGTCGGCGCTCGTCGCGCGAGTCGCGCCGCCGGAGCCGGGTGTGTTCATGGATCCCAACCTCGAGAAGGAGTTCACGCTCATGAGGATCCTGGGTGAGAACACCTCGTTGGCCGTGCCGAAGGCCCGCTGGTACGAGGGTGACCGCTCGGTGTTGGGCGCCGAGTTCATCGTCGTCGACCGGGCCTACGGTGATGTCCCCGCCGATGACCCGCCCTACGTTCTCGAGGGTTGGGTGCTCGATCTGGAACCCAGCCGACGCGGCGCGCTCTACGACCGCGCCGTCGAGGTCGTCAACACGGTCCAAGCCACCGACTGGCAGGGGCTGGGCCTGGACGGTCTGCTGGACAAGCCGCAATACGGCGCGGTCGGCTTGGATCAACAAATTGGATACTGGGAGGCCGTATACGGCTGGGCGTCCCGCGACGGACGGTCCAGCCCGACGGTCGAAGCGGCCCTCGAATGGGCGAAGGCCAACAAGCCCCAGGGCGAACAACTCGTCCTGAACTGGGGAGACGCCCGCATCGGGAACATCATGTATAACCCCAAGGACCTTTCGGTAGAGGCCGTCCTGGACTGGGAGATGGCCGCCATTGCAAGCCCAGAGATGGAGCTCGGCTGGCTGATCCTGTTGGTTCGGTACTACTCGGAGGGTATGGGCCTGCCCATACCCGAGGGGCTACCCACCGGCGCAGAGCTCGTCGCGGCATGGGAGCAAGCGACCGGGCGGACCGCGCGTCACGTCGCCTACTACGAGGCGTTCGCGGCGCTTCGGATGTCCATCCTGATGGTGCGTGCCGGCAACATGTTGATCGCGGCCGGCGCATTTCCGCCCGAACACCCGATGCCGGCTTCCAACCCCGCGAGCCAGATCCTCGCCAAGTTGCTGAATCTTCCTGCACCCCAGGGTGACTCGGCCAGCTTCGTCGAAGCCCGTTGACGGTGGGCGTGCGCGCGGGCCGAGCTCGAAGAATCCACTCAACGAAGCGCGTGTGCGCACCAGTCGATCGATCGTGAGGGCGCAGTTCAGTGGGTATCGGTATTCAGGTTGAGGGGCTGACGAAGTCCTTCGGGCCCCAGCGAATCTGGGAGGACGTGACCTTCGAGATCCCCGCTGGTGAAGTCAGCGTGTTGCTGGGTCCGTCGGGTACCGGTAAG